>LSQX01109436.1_pt1 | contig 38524 bp, 37 predicted proteins | sample 654561 | NCBI WGS metagenome assembly LSQX01 (sample SAMN04489861, study PRJNA283612) | anaerobic digester metagenome | isolation source: 4 biogas reactors fed with cattle manure at either 37C or 55C with and... | place: Denmark: Kongens Lyngby | collected 2014 | reverse complement strand
AAGTAGGTATATTTGTTGCGTGCCATTGACTCGCCGGCAAAAGCTTCATGGAGATTCTTTTCTGTCTGAGTGCCGTAGTAGGGATTCACTTCGACAAGCTTATCGCCTTTGGCGCCGCATACGGGGCATACGGGCTCAACTCCGTCTTCAACGGTAAAGACCTTGTTGCATACGAGACATTTGTAAGTTTTCATTGATATAACCTCTTTCTTTTTGTTTTTATCGTTGTTTTCGAGTATATTTAACAGGCGCTTTGCCGTGTTAACCGGGAAATCGGATGAAGGCGGATTGCTTAAAAGCTGCTGCAGAAGCTCGTGCGTGTTGTTGCTTTGAGGCAGCATATAACCGGCTTCACGCATTATATCTTCAGCGACCAGTCTCTGGGACATCGCCGCCGCTTTCATGAGGCGGTAAAGAATATCATCGTCGGTTTCGGATAATTTTTCGGCTAAAATTTCTTCTTTTGTTTTGCTGTCCGCCATTGAATTAAGGTCGCTGACAACTGATTCGGTTTTCTCCTGCTGAGGCGGGAGTTCATACGGCATCATGCTGATTGCACCGCTCGGACAGGCAGCTGCGCAATCACCGCATCCGGTGCATTTTGCGACTTCGATTATCGAATTCTCCGTATCGGTAGCTCCGGTCGGACAGACATAAAGGCAGAGACAATCTTTGGTACAGAGCCGGAGATTTCTGACTGCGTATTTTTTCATTGTTATATCCTCCCCTCGCTCTTATTAAATTTCCATGACTCTACCTTGCATACCGGGCAAAGATCCGGAGGGGTTTCACCGATGTATATAAACCCGCATACTGTACAAATCCAGATATCATTACCTTCAAACATTGAATTGCCTTCTTTCAGATAGCGATCCAATATTGATGAAAGCATCCTTGTGACTTTTTCTCCCCAGACGCAAACCCTTGCGGCACCGCGGTCTTTATCTTTGTCGGCTGCTGCTCTGACGGTCGGATAATCGTCAATGTCTTTTTTCAACGATTCCGAAAGCGCTTCAATTGTTGCATCTTCCGGAGCCGAAGTAATTGATCTGAAATATTCGGCAAGCTCGGTAAAAAGTTTTGCTTCTTCCGGCTTATACTGCTTTTCGGAACCTCTCGAAAGATTCGAGAAAACCGCGGAAAGCTGTCCGGGGGTAAGTTTTTTCAAATCAAAATCATTTGCCTGCTTGCTATCGTTTTTTGCCGTTGTTTCTGTTTTAGATTTGTTCTCATTTGCTGCCGATTGAGCCGGTTTATTCTCGGGCTTGAATTCCGACTTTGGGGCATTGCAAAGAGGGCATACCCAATCATCCGGAAGAGATGAAAACGGTACCTTTTCCTTTGCGTCATCATATATGAAGCCGCAAATCTGACAAACATATCTCAAGATGGCTTACCTCCTTTTGCCGCATAAGTATTTAATGACAAATCAGTTTTTATCAGCTCCGCATGGATAGGTTTCCCGAGAAAGGCATTTTTCTTTCATAACCGCTTCGTAAAAACGATACCCGCCAGAAAGATTGTAAACATCAAAACCTTCTGCCTCAAGTATGCGGCAGGCTATATAACCCCTGATTCCGACCTGGCAGGTTATATATACCGGCTTGTTTCTGTCTAGTTCGTCTATCCGTTCACGGAGATCGTCGACCGGTATATTAATAAATCCGTCGATAATTCCTCTTGAACATTCAGACGGAGTTCTTGTATCAAGCAGAATAACGCTTCCGTCTCTCGGCAGATTAACGATATCGTCCCAATGGAACTGCTTTACTTTCCCTGTCGCTATATTATCTATAATAAATCCGGCCATATTAACCGGGTCTTTTGATGAAGAATAAGGCGGCGCATAAGCAAGATCGAGATCCATAAGATCTGTTGCCGAAGCGCCCAATGCAATAGCAGCAGCGATTACATCGATGCGTTTATCAACCCCGTCGTAACCGACGATTTGTGCGCCCAAAATCTTAAGTGTTGACTTTTCAAAAATCACCTTGATCGTCATAGTTTTTGCGCCGGGATAATAAGTTGCGTGAGAGGGAGGAGAAAGAATGATTTTCTCGTAATCATAACCGGCAGCTTTCGCAGCCTTTTCGGTAATTCCGGTGCTTGCAGCGGTCAGATCAAACAGCTTTAATACCGATGTTCCCGGAGAGCCTTTATATCTGCTGTTGCCGCCGTTCATATTGTCGGCAGCGACTCTTGCCTGTTTGCTTGCCGGTCCCGCAAGGGAAATAAGTGCCGGATTTCCGGTTATCATATGCTTGATTTGTACCGCATCGCCGACGGCATAAACGTCTTTTGCGGATGTTTCCATTTTTTCGTTAACAAGAATACTGCCCTTTATTCCAAGCTCAAGACCTGCTGCTTTAGCAAGCGAGGTATCCGGACTTACGCCGATCGCAAACACAACCATTTCGGTGTTTATCGGTTCGCTGTTCTTTATATTGACCCGGAGGCAGTTCTCTGTGTCGTTGAATCCTTCGACTTCGGATCTGAGTCTGAGTTTGATTCCTTTGCTTCTTAGAGCTGAATGAATAAAGGAAGCCATATCAAAATCAAGCGTTGTCAAAACCTGATCAAGAAGTTCGACAAGCGTTACATCAATACCGGCAGCGTGAAGATTCTCCGCAGTTTCAAGTCCGATGAATCCTCCGCCGACAACTACTGCTGATTTTGGTTTCTTTTCCTCTATAAACTGCTTTATTTTAAGCGTATCTTCAACCGTTCTCAAAGTGAACAGTCTTGAACTGTCAAGTCCCGGCATTCTTGGCGTTACGGGTCTTGCGCCGGGAGAGAGAAGCAATTTGTCGTATGTCTCCTGATAGGTTTTTCCGGTATCAAGTCCTCGGACAGTGACTGTCTTATTTGCTGTGTCAATATTTATAACTTCATGACGGGTTCTTACATCGACACGGAAACGATCCCAGAAGCTTTCGGGGGTATTGAGTGTCAGTTTTTCCTGATCTTCTATCACACCGCTTATATAATATGGGAGTCCGCAATTTGCGTATGAAACAAAACCGGTGCGTTCGAAAACAATAATCTGAGCGTTTTCATTAAGTCTTCTCAGGCGCGCAGCGGCGGTCGCGCCGCCCGCGACTCCGCCTACGATAATTACTTTCATTCTTACCTCTCGATCTTGCCTTTATAGCTGCTTATTCCGCCGATGTCCGATACATTGTTGTAACCAATCCTTTGAAGTTCGGCCGATGCCTAGCGGCTCCGGCCTCCGCTAAGGCAGTAGACAAAGACCGGAGTGCTTTTATCTTTTATGATATCATTAACAGCCGATATATTCTGAAGCGGAAGATTTATCGCGTCGGGAATATGTCCCTCCTTAAATTCCTCTTTGGTTCTTACATCAAGCAAGACAGCGTCTTCGGTGGATTTATATTTCTCAACGCCGGAATTTATGTCACCGCGTTTGAATAAGTCTAATATTCCCATAAAACTTATTTAAGCAGGGCTTCGATCTGCGCTTTGGGTTTGTATCCGACCGAGGTCTTTACGAGTTTGCCGTCTTTCATTACTGCAAGCATCGGAATGCTTGATACCTGGAATGCGCCTGCAAGCTCCGGTTCTTCATCTACATTGACTTTTCCGACTTTTACTTTGCCGGCTAAGTCTTCGGCAAGCTCGGAAATAACTGGAGACAGCATTCTGCAGGGGCCGCACCAGGAAGCCCAGAAGTCCAGCAGTACAGGAATATCAGAATTGATTACTTCGCTTTCAAAATTTTTCTTTGTTATTGTGAGTTCAGCCATTTTATTTTCCTCCATAAATTTAGATTTATTATGTTACGATGTCATAAGGCCAGCTTCGGATACCTCCGAATTCGACCACATTTGTATACCCGAGTTTTGCAAGAGCTGCGGAAGCACCTCTGCTCCGGTTGCCGCTGCGGCAGTAAACGAGGATAAGTTGTTCCTTATCTGGCAGGAGTTCCTCTGCACGTTCGGCAACTTCATAATCGGGAAGCAGCACGGCTCCGGGTATATGCCCTTCGCTGTATTCCTGTTCGGTTCTTACGTCAAGAATAATATAGCCGGTTTCCTCGTCCATTATTCTTTTGGCTTCCTCGGCATCGACCTGCCTGTAGCCGTCCGAGTTTTTCGTTTCTGATTTATCCGTCACGGACGAATCGGATATATTTGCAGACGAAGGATTGTCAGTTGAAGTTTTGCTTTGACATCCGGTCAGGACAGACGCTGCAAGCATAAGAACCAGAATCGCGGTTAAACTGAATAATCTTTTCATAAATCAGTCCTTGGATTTGTAATACAAGAGACAGTGGCAGTAACCTTCAAAGTCGGGATCTTTAATCTGATCGCGGAATTCTTTGCACATACATTTGTTTTCAGGTGTTTTTTCAAGTCTGCAGGGACAGTAGCCGTCCTTTAGCTTAAGACCTTCTTTTATGGTTCTGACTACTTCTTCATCGGTGTTAAGAGTGATTTTCATTGTATCAGCCGCCTTTCTGTATTATATTATACCATGTTTGTGCCAGGATTACCGTGACCGAGTCACATTACAAGGCATTATTTTTTCAGAAGATCATCAATATAACCTTGCAGGACTTCTTCGCTCATTGTACCGGTGTGCTGTTCTTTTACATTTCCGTTCTCGTCAATGAAGATCGTCAGCGGAATTGAAAAAACGCTGTAGGCGTTGGAAGCATTCGCCTCGGTGTCGTAATATACCGGGAAGGTATAACCGTTATTATCAGCGAATTCCTTTACCGCATCAACGGTATCATAAGAACCGTCCGTCAGATTTACCATCATAAAGGTAATATCGTCTTTGTAGGTTTGTGCCAGTTTATTGAATGCCGGCAACTCCGCAAGACAGGGTCCGCACCAGGTAGCCCACATATTGACGATTATCGGTTTACCGAATTTATCGGAAAGCTTAACATTATTGTCATCCGAATCCTTGACCGTAAAATCCGGGGCGGTGTTGGTTACAGCACTTCCTGCAGCATTTCCAGATGCGGTTTCGCCCTGTTCAACCGAATCACCGGCATCTACTGTTTCAGCCGGCTTATCGCCGCAGCTGTAGAAAAACGATGAAGCAGTTAAAGCTAAAACCGACAGCATTATAATTATCTTCTTCTTCATAATATACCTCTCATTTTTTTGGGGTTTTTCCGAAATGTTATTTTGAACAATCCGGAATGCCTCAAGCTTTAATTATATTATATACGATTTAATGTTTATTTTCCGTGACCGAGTCACACAAAACAAAAAACACCGGGGGCGGTGTTTTTTGTTATTCATACATTTAATTCATATAAGCATTCTTAAGCCTTCGATATCTTTAAAGGTAATGCTTCCGCGGTTCATTTCAATCAGTCCGTCTGAAGCGAACTGCTTCAGCATCCTTGCAACGACTTCTCTTGCCGTATTAACTTCTACAGCTATCGCTTCCTGGGTCATTTTGAGTTTGTTTAGACCTGTTCTGTCATAATATTCAAGCAGGAATCCCGCAAGTCTCTGGTCGAACCGTGCAAAAATAATCTGCTGGAGTACAAATACAACAGTCGAGAATCTTTCGGTTGCCAACTCGTAAGTAAAACACCTGACCTCGAGATTTTTATTCATGAGACTGCTGTATGCTTGGGGATTAACGACAACAATTTCGATGTTTTCGGCAGCGATCATCTGTGTATCGCAGGTGATCTGGCTGAGAACGCAGGCGGCGGAAAGTATGCAGGAATCGCCGCTGTTCAGACGGAAAAGGGTTATTTCTCTTCCCTCTTCGGAAATCATCAGGACGCGGATGGAACCCTTTATGACATAGATCATACCCAAACAGGAATCTGAATATCCCTGAATTACCCGGTCTTTGTCATAAGAATGAATTGCCGAATTGGCTTTAACAAAGTCTTTTTCCGTCTCAGACAGCTTATCCCAATATGGCAGCAGATGAAGATAATCATCTACAACAGGCATAGTGTTAATCCTCCTGTGCTTTTGAAAGGCGTTGATGCGATAAAGCGGTTTGTGTTGAATTATATATTATATTTCGACTTCACCCTCATATACCTTTACGCAGGGGCCGGTCATGAAGACATTTTCTCCGCTGTAATTGATAACGAGAACGCCGCCTCGAAGAATAACGTTGATATCTTCCCCTTTCGGGCAGTATTTATTCAGGACTGCCGCAACAGCCGACGCACAGGCGCCGGTGCCGCATGCCATAGTCTCTCCGCTGCCTCTTTCCCAAACTCTCATTTTCAGTGTATGCTCGTCAATAACTTCAATGAATTCGGTATTCACACGCTCCGGGAAAATGGGATTATGTTCAAACATCGGACCTATCTTTTCAAGATCCAACTTATCGATGCCTTCGCAGAAAACAACACAGTGCGGGTTGCCGACGGAAACGCAGGTAATGTTCCATGTTTTATCGCCTATGACAACCGCACGGTCGACAATACTGTCACCGGTCAGTTTGACGGGTATTCGTTCCGGTTCGAGGATAACTTTGCCCATATCAACATTTACATGAGAAACAAGTCCGTGCATTGTTGACAGCTTAAGGCTGAGGACTCCGGAAAGGGTCTCGATCCTCATTCTCAGTTTATGCACGATAAAGTTATCGTAAAGATATTTTGCGACACAGCGGATGCCGTTTCCGCACATCTTTCCTTCGGAACCATCGGTGTTGAAGATTCTCATCTTTGCATCGGCGATATCGGAGGGACCGATTAAAATAATGCCGTCTCCGCCGATACCAATATGACGGTCGGAAAGCATAACCGAAAGCGACTCGGGAGCCTGAACTTCCTGATTGAAGCAGTTGATGTAGATATAGTCGTTGCCGCAGCCATGCATTTTGGTGAATTTAAGTTTCTGCTTTTTTGCCCGCATCGAATTCAGATCAACTATTTCGGTGTTTATTTCGGAGAAACGGCTCATCAGCGAGTCTGCGATGGCGTTGGCGGTATCGGGAGATGTAAGGCAGGGGATCTCAAGCTGGGTAGCTTTTCGGCGGATCCTTACAGAGTCGCGAGCCGGGTCGCGGCCCTTGGTGGATGTTGATATTACATAGCTGATCGAGCCGTTATCAAGCAGATTAATAACTGTCTGATAACCCGAGGAAACATCGGTCTCGTGAATTTTTCCGACCACCTCGACTTCCATGCCTTTGCGGTTAATGAGATCTGCGGTGCCGGCTGTCGCATAAAGCTTGAAACCCAAATTATAGAATTTTTCGGCAATTTCGCCGACTTCTTTTTTATCCTGATCTCTGACCGAAAGGAAGACTCCGCCGCTTTTTTTCATCTTTGAGCCGGAAGCTATCAGTCCTTTGAACAGAGCTTCCTGAAGGCTCTTTCCGATGCCAAGAACCTCACCGGTTGATTTCATCTCCGGTCCGAGTGCAGTATCGACATTGGTTAATTTCTCGAAGCTGAATACCGGAACTTTGCAGCAGACATAAGGCGAAACCTTATATATACCGGTACCGTATCCCATATCCTCAAGCTTTTCGCCGAAGGAAGCCCTGACCGCAAGATCGATCATCGGCACTCCGGTTACCTTTGAAATATATGGTACGGTTCTTGATGCACGAGGGTTAACTTCAATAACATACAGCTTGCCGTCTTTGATTATATATTGAAGGTTTACAAGTCCTATCGCGTCAAGCCCGTGGCAGAGCTTTTCGGTTACTTTCATGACGGTGTCGGCAAGTTCGTCATTTATATGCGGAGCCGGGTATACGGCTATCGAGTCTCCGCTGTGAATACCGGTGCGCTCGATATGCTCCATAATGCCGGGAATGAGTATGTTTTTACCGTCGCAGATGGCATCGACTTCGATCTCTATGCCGCTGATATATTTATCAATCAACACCGGATTGTCGATCTTCTGCGACAGGATTATATTCATATATTCCGTTACATCTTCGTCGGAATATGCGATTATCATATTCTGGCCGCCCAGCACATATGACGGACGAATAAGCACGGGGTAGGAAATTTTATTCGCCGCCGCCAGCGCTTCTTCCAAAGTCATTACGGTGGCGCCTTCGGCGCGCGCTATATTAAGTCGGGACAGCAGTTCATCGAAACGCTCTCTGTCTTCCGCCATATCGATTGAATTTGCGGATGAACCTAATATACGGACATTATTGCGGGCTAGCGTTTTGGTAAGTTTTATGGCTGTCTGACCGCCGAAAGCGACAACGACACCAACCGGTTTTTCGATGTTGATGATATTCATAACATCTTCCGGCGACAGCGGCTCGAAATAAAGCCGGTCGGAGGTATCAAAGTCGGTTGATACGGTTTCCGGGTTGTTGTTTATAATAATTACTTCATATCCGAGCTGCTTTAATGACCATACACAATGAACAGAAGCGTAATCGAACTCAATTCCCTGCCCTATGCGGATGGGTCCTGAACCTAAAACAATTACTCTCTTTTTTTTCGAGCGATTTATAAACGGGAGTGCTTCGTTGCCACCTCCGTTGCCAGGCTCGTTGAAGCTTCCGTAGAAATACGGTGTCTGAGCTTCATACTCGGCGGCGCAGGTGTCAACCATCCGATAATCGGGGACAAGTGTAAACGGAACGCGGGAGCCGGATATTCTTTCGAGGGCAGAATCGGTATATCCGAAACGCTTTCCCTTGATATAGCTGTCGTTTGTCAGCTCTTTGCCGCTTATATCATTTTCGAATTCTGCGAAATTTCTGAGCTTAAAGAGGAACCATTTGTCAATCATTGTAAGGAGATGAAGTTCGTCAAGCGATACACCTCTTTTGATCAGCTCATAAACCGCGAAAAGTCTTTGGTCTGTGGCGTTTTTGCAGATCAAACGGAGTTCTTCATCGGTCTTTTTAGAAAGTTTCGGAAGATTTAGCGTATCGAGAGATATTTCAACGCCTCTTATCGCTTTCATCAGCGCCATTTCAAAGGAGTCGGCTATCGACATGACTTCGCCGGTTGCCTTCATCTGAGTGCCGAGTTCGCGCTTTGCGTAGACGAATTTATCGAAAGGCCATCTCGGAAATTTCAGTGCGATATAATCTATCGCAGGTTCAAAACTTGCGAAAGTTTTGCCGGTAACCGCATTTACGATCTCGTCGAGACGGTATCCGACAGCTATTTTTGCGGTAACTTTTGCAATGGGATAACCGGTCGCTTTTGAAGCGAGCGCGGATGATCGGGAAACGCGGGGGTTTACTTCGATAACATAATATTCGAAGCTCGTCGGATGAAGGGCGAACTGGACGTTGCAGCCGCCGGTGATCTGAAGCTCATTCACAATATTGAATGCAGCGGAACGCAGCATTGCACACTCTTTGTCTGAGAGAGTCTGGGCAGGTGCGACAACTATGCTGTCACCGGTATGAATACCGACAGGGTCGATATTCTCCATGTTGCAAACGGTTATGCAGTTGCCGGAAGCGTCGCGGATAACTTCGTACTCTATTTCCTTCCAGCCTGAAATGCAGCGTTCGACAAGCACCTGGCCGACTCTCGAAAGACGCAGACCGGTTTCAAGTATGTCTTTTAGTTCGTCAAGGTCGTGTGCAATTCCGCCGCCCGTTCCGCCGAGCGTATATGCCGGGCGAAGAACTACCGGATAGCCGATTGTTTCGGCAAAAGCTACACCGTCGGGGATGTTTTCGACGATACGGGAAGGTGCGCATGGTTCGCCTATCTTTTCCATCGCTTCTTTGAAGGCGAGGCGGTCTTCGGATTTCTTTATCGTAAGAGCGGTCGTTCCCAAAAGCCGCACTTTATGGGCTTCAAGAAAACCTGATTCGGCAAGCTCGATGCCTAAGTTTAATCCGGCTTGTCCGCCGAGTGTAGGCAGTATGCTGTCCGGTTTTTCTTTTATTATTATCTTCTCGAGGGTTTTTATATTCAGCGGTTCGATATATATCTGATCGGCAATCTCTCTGTCCGTCATTATTGTGGCAGGGTTTGAGTTGACGAGGCAGACTTCGATTCCTTCTTCTTTAAGTGAACGGCAGGCCTGAGTTCCCGAATAGTCAAATTCAGCGGCTTGTCCGATAACTATGGGTCCGGAGCCGATAACCATTACTTTCTTAATTTCTGGATTCTTTGGCATTTTATCCTCCGCGCCGAAGCGTTTAAATTAAATCAATTAACTGAAGTCGGGGTAAAATTATTAAGCTTCAGCTGTTTTTTATACGGTCGATGAACATATCAATAATGTATCCGGCACCCTGCGGAGAAACACTGGTTTCAGGCTGGAACTGTACCGTGAAGATATTTTTGTGAATATATTTCAATCCTTCGTTGCTGCCGTCATTAACGTTAATAAAAGATGGAGAGGCGATATCGTTGTCGATGCTGCCGCTGTCTACGGCATAGCCGTGATTTTGCGATGTTATATAAACTCGGCCGTTTGAAATGTCTTTGACCGGATGATTTCCGCCCCGGTGTCCGTGTTTCATCTTAACTGTATTTGCACCTACGGCAAGCGCCATCAGCTGATGACCGAGAGACATGGCGAAAATCGGAATATTGCCGTCATACAGCTTCTTGATCTCTTTTACGATAGATTCGCAGTCCTTCGGGTCTCCCGGGCCGTTAGAGATAACTATTCCGTTCGGATGCGAGGATAAAATCTCACGGGCTTCCGTTCGGGCGGGAAAGACTTCGACATCGCAGCCTCTGGCTGTAAGCGAACGGATCAGGTTATGCTTATCTCCTAAATCAAGCAGTGCGATTTTGAGTCCGGTGCCGTTCAGCTCTTTAATGTAAGACGGTTCTTTTTCGTGAGGCCCGCCTTTTAAAGATGCTTCATACTGATCGTTGTCGAAAATTACATATCCTGCCATAACGCCGTTTTCCTCAAGAGACTTTACGCCCGGGATATAATATCTTTCCACGCAGGAAACCTTTTCGATCAAATTTCCGTTTTTATGTTCTTTCAGTCTTGCGGTTACTTTCAAGATATCGAAATCGGCATCCGCAGTGATAAAGCCATTCATTGTACCGTTGTCACGAAGGGTTTTTGTAAGTGCTCTTGTATCTATGCCTTCGATACAAGGAATTCCGTGTTTGATGAGATAATCGATCAGAGTTATATCGTTTCTGAAATTAGACGGTTCTGTTGAGGCTTCGCGGATTATAAGAGCATCAAGCCAGGGTTTGTCCGATTCCATATCGTCATAGCAGATACCGAAATTGCCGACCAAAGGATAGGTCATTACCACAGCCTGTCCCGCATAAGCCGGAGATGATAATATATGCGGATATCCGGTCATTGAAGTGTTGAACACTATTTCCGATATTACTTCCTTGTCGCTGTCGATACATCTGCCTTTGAATACCTGACCGTTTTCAAGTATCAAATATGCTTCTCTACTCATTTTTTCCTCCGCAATGTTGTTGCATCATAATGAAGCTTCGAAAGTTTATTTTATATCACCCTATATTATACTACATTATGCCTTTGCTGACAAGCTTATAATTATTAATTTTTGCATCCTGCTCTGCGTTGTCAATACATATGCCCTATTTTGTCTAAAAAAGAAAAAAACAAATACGGCAATTAATAATGAAATTTCATGCTGACATTAATATGTGATATATTTCAATAATTCACACCGCGCCTATCCGATTTCAGACTTGACAATTTTCATCAAATATGATATAATAACACAATCATTGGGGTATAGCCAAGCGGTAAGGCAAAGGACTTTGACTCCTTCACTCGGTGGTTCGAATCTACCTACCCCAGCCATAACCGGAAATTGTTCCGGTTTTTTATTATTTTATTGCATTTTTCGTTTCGATGTGATATAATCGGTTCGGTCAATTAATCAATCTAAAATAGATAAAGGAGATTCTTACAATGGCTGAAAAGATTATACTGTTTGACGGCAGCAATATCGATGATTTTATAAACCTCGACGGCTCAAAACACAAATGGGCGGTCGAATTCGGAACGATGACTGTTGTTCCCGGCAGCGGCAATATTGTTTCAAAGCAGACATTCGGCGATGCTCAGCTTCATGTCGAATTCAGGCTTCCTTATATGCCGGATTGCGAAGGACAATACAGAGCCAACAGCGGAGTTTATATCCACGGCTGCTATGAAGTTCAGGTACTCGATTCTTTCGGCAAGAAAACCCCTCCCGCCAATGACGACTGTTCGGCGATATACAGTCTTTTGACACCGGAAACTAACGCCTGTCTTCCTCCGCTCGAATGGCAGACTTATGACCTTATCATCCGGGCTCCGAGATTCAACGAAAACGGCAGCATTAAGGAAAACGCCAGACTTACTGCGCTTCACAACGGCATTGTGGTGCATAACAATGTTGAACTGCCGCGAGCCACACCGGGAGGAACCAGCGGGGTTCCGGTTGCTGAAGGTCCCGTCATGCTTCAGGATCACGGCAACACGGTCGCATACAGAAATATCTGGATAATGAAATTATAACTTTAACTGCTTTTCCGGAGAAATCTGGAAAGCTATTTTAATAATACATCATGTCGAACCGAATTCGGCAAATACCTTGAAACCACCGGAATAATTGTATCATATTTGTGAATTATAACATCACCGCCTTGCAATATTTCGGAAATGCTGTATAATATATTGTATATAATTAACTTCCGGCGAATTTAGAACGAATCGTGCGGCATTTCAAAGATAATTAAAAGCCGGTTAAAACCCGCAGAAATGCAAAGCCTCCGTTCCGGCGTTTATCGCCTCGGACAGAGGTTTGTTTTTTAAGAAATATTATAAATGAGGTATTATATATGGAATATAAAATATCAGATAAGCTCGCTTCTATGAAGCCTTCGGCCATAAGAGAGATATTCAAGTCGCTGACTGACCCGTCTATAATCGCATTTGCAGCCGGAAACCCCGCCCCTGAATCATTTCCTGTCGAAGATATGAAAAGAATCGGCGCACGGGTTTTTGAAAATGAAGCGGTTAAAGCGCTTCAATATTCGATAACCGAGGGATATCCCCCCTTGGTTGAAGTTGTCAAAGCCCGTCTGAAAGAAAAATTTAACATAGGACGTGATTTTGACGGCACCATAATTGTCTCCGGCGGTCAGCAGGGACTTGAACTTGCCTGCAAGACCATGTGCAACGAAGGTGATGTCGTTATATGTGAGAACCCGAGTTTTATCGGCGCTTTAAACGCATACCGCTCTAACGGAGCAAAGCTTGTCGGCGTCCCGCTTGACGATAACGGAATTGATACTACGCTGCTTGAAAAAGCATTAAAAGAGAATCCAAACGCCAAACTAATCTATACAATCCCCACCTTCCATAATCCTGCCGGCATAACCATGACACTCGAACGCCGCCGAGAATTATACAGCCTTGCCAAGAAATACGGAGTCATGATCCTTGAAGACAACCCTTACGGTGAACTTCGTTTCAAAGGAGAAGAAATTCCTACGCTCAAGAGCATGGATGAAGACGGCATTGTTATCTACTGTGGTTCCTTCTCAAAGGTACTGAGCGCCGGTATGAGAATCGGATTTGTCTGCGCTCCTTCCGAGGTGCTCCAGAAGATTGTCGTTGCAAAACAGGTCGAAGATGTACATACAAATGCATATTTCCAGATACTGGTCGACCATTATATCCGCGAATGCGATTTTGACGCTCATATCGACGGTATACGCAAGCTTTACCGTGAAAAGAGCTCGCTTATGTTAACAGAACTTGAAAAACTGACCGATACGGGTCTCAAATTCACCCGTCCCGAAGGCGGACTTTTCATCTGGTGTACGCTTCCGCAGGGTATATATCTTGACAGCTTCATTAAAGAAGCTATGTCAAGGAAGCTTGCCGTAGTTCCCGGCACTGCTTTCAACTGCGATCCGTCGGCGCCATCGGACAGCTTCAGAATTACATATTCAACTCCGTCCGAAAAACAGATTGTCCGGGGTGTTGAAATAATCGGCGAATCCATCAGGGAGCTTTCAAAATGATTGAAGAGAAGATAACGGCAAAAGATAATTCACAGCCGGAAAAGAAGAAACGAATTTTCTCCGGAATTCAGCCAAGCGGAATGCTGACATTAGGCAACTACATCGGCGCAATACGAAACTTCCTCCTGCTCTCCGGCGAATATGACTGTCTTTACTGCGTAGTTGACGAACATGCAATTACTGTCCGTCAGGTGCCCGCCGAGCTGCGCCGCCATACATACGAAACTCTTGCGATATACATAGCCTGCGGACTTTCGCCGGATGAGAACATATTGTTCGTTCAGAGCCATGTTCCGCAGCATGCGGAACTCAGCTGGATACTCGGCTGCTATACAATGTTCGGTGAGCTTTCAAGGATGACACAGTTCAAGGACAAATCGGCAAAAAACGCCGATAATATTAACGCAGGTCTTTTCACATATCCTGTCCTTATGGCGGCGGATATTCTGCTCTATCAAGCCGACCTCGTTCCTGTCGGTATCGACCAAAAACAGCACCTTGAACTTGCAAGAACGATAGCCGAACGATTCAACGGTATATACGGAGATACATTCGTTGTACCTGATGGTTATATTCCGGAAGTCGGAATGAAAATAATGTCCCTTGCCGAACCGACGAAAAAAATGTCAAAATCCGATACGAATGCAAACGGATATGTCGCTATACTTGACGATCCGGACACAATCATCAGAAAATTCCGCCGAGCAGTTACCGACTCCGACTCAACGGTGAAATACGCTGAAGGCAAAGACGGCGTAAACAACCTCATGGCGATTTATTCAGCCTTTACCGGAAAGAGTTACGCAGAAATTGAAGCTGAATTCGAGGGTAAGGGTTACGGCGACTTTAAGACTGCCGTAGGAGAAACTGTATCGGACGGTCTGAAACCGATACGAACGGAATTTGGCCGCCTTATGGATGACAAATCATATTTGGAGTCGGTCATGAAGCAAGGAGCTGAACGAGCCGAACGCCTTGCCGCAAGAACTCTGACAAAGGTTCAGAAAAAACTCGGCTTCGTGCTTCTTAAATAAAGACTTCTTCGGAGTTTATACAATGCAGATCACGGTTAATGAGATAATATACACGGTTTCGGCAATGCTGTTTGCGGCGCTGATGGCGTTCACTTCAACCCCGATTTCAATGGTAATAGCCCATAAAATCGGGGCGATTGACATACCAAAAGACAACCGCCGTATGCACAACCGTCCGATACCGCGTATCGGCGGAGTATCCATTTATTTCGCCTTTGCCTTTACGTCGCTTCTTTTCTGTGAACATTCAAAAACGCTGTTCACGATACTCATTGGAGGTTTTATCCTTGCTCTTGTCGGCGTTTTCGATGACATAAAGGATCTTCGGGCGTGGATTAAGTTCATAGTTCAGATAGCAGTTGCGGGACTTGCCGTATTCAACGGCTTCCGGATTCAATTTATAAATATTTCCGGAGATTATCTGCCGCTGCCTATATGGCTTTCGGTTCTTGTTTCGATGGCTTGGATCATCGGTATGACAAACGCAATAAATTTGATAGACGGCCTCGACGGTCTTTCCTGCGGCGTCTCAATTATCGGTTCTCTCTCGCTGCTTTTCGTTATGCTTACCCGCAATCCCATTCCTTCGTCGGCTATAATCATCGCTTTGCTGGCAGCTTCCTGTCTCGGTTTTCTACCGTATAATTTTTATCCCGCAAAAACTTTCATGGGAGATACCGGAGCACTTTTCCTGGGATATACAATGGCGGTATTGAGTATCGACGGCGTTTTCAAATGGCATGCGGTTATTTCATTTTTAATCCCGATAGCTATTTTCGGATATCCGCTGTTTGAGACGATTTTTTCCTTCTTAAGAAGAATATATCATAAAAAAAATCCCTTCAAGGGAGACAAAGAGCATATACACCACAGACTTATTAACTTAGGTTTCAATCAAAAGCAGTCGGTAGGCATTCTTTATGCCATAACCGGCATACTCAGCCTGTCGGCTGTTATGTTTACGAATACCAAGCTGATTCAGGCATCTGCAATGCTTTTGGCGGCTGTGGTTATATTTATTGTCGAGCTTAAAATAATAAAGAATCCCGTGACGAGAATACAGGGCGGATTTCATCTGAAAGATTGCAACGGGAAAGCATCCGAGCAAAAACCGCCGGTTGATTTTAACGAAGCTGTATCCGCGGAGTCGCCCGAAAACCCGACCGATGAAAATACAGATATTGCATTAAACGAAAACGTACCCGAAGGTCAGGATAATGAACGGGAACGGCAATAACAGGTTAAACACTGCCTCAACGAATGAAAATGAGGTTCATTCATCCGGAGTAAACTCTCATGATTCACATGAAGAGGACAAACATGGACTCTACTATTCACCGGCCAGGCAAAGGCTGTCTGTTTTTATCGCCGCGGTTATTTCAATCGCTGTGCTGGGACTGTTCTTTATCGGAATGGTTCGCATCGGCGTAATAACGCTGCCGTTCGGTATCAATCAAAACAATATTTCCCCGGGAGAAGAACCGCAGGAAGACAAACTGTATCAGGCATTGAGAAACGGTGATTATCCTAAAACAGCCGAGGTATCATTTAACCTGTCGCCTGAACAATATATAAAGGCGCTTGAAGATGCACCGTATCTTGAAACTTATTCGGTATCCATAAAAACAACGTTAACTTCGGGACCCTCAAAAAGTATCCGAACGGTCCATATCGATAAGAAGACAGACGGATACATTGCTGATATTTACATCGGCTCCGAACTTATAAGAAAAATATCATATGACGGCACTAAAATAATCGAAACCGATTATAGCAAAGGAAAGATATCATCAAGCAAAACCTTTCCCGCAACCGACAATTTCACCCTTGCGAGTGAAGCGGGGATTCCCTCAACCGAAAGATTTTTAGACAAAACGAGCGGTGAGATACTCGAAGGAATCGAAAATCTGGATATAACTTTAATCAGGACACAGGATCTGAACGCATTGAGAGTCTCATATGATACAACTTCGCCGAGACTCAGCGAAACTCTGCTCATCTCTCTCGATTTGGGAATTGTCATATCAGCGCAAACGACCGCGGAAAACGGAGAAGTTCTTTATACCGCATCTGTAACCGAATAATAAGGAGAACTGTCATGAAAAACTGCCGTATACCTTTTATCGAAAACAAAGAGCTCGATAACTTCGGTTATCGTGACATCAAGCCGATTAAGATATCAAACTGGCCCTGGATGAAGGATTATACCCCGGAATGCTCCGTAAAAGCCTTTGTAAGCGGCTGCTGCGGAAAGGGAGAAAAACTTCACATCCGTCTTAACTGTTACGAAAAGAACCCCAAAGCAGTTTATCACAACTTCTTTGACGATGTTTATAAAGACAGCTGTCTTGAAGCGTTTATATCTTTTACGCACGGCGGGCCTTATATGAACTGCGAGATGAACGCAAACGGCGCGTCGCTTATCGCATTCGGACCCGACAGAAATAACCGCACCCGGATTGATGCTTTGATTATTCCGCCGACGGTTCGCGCCGAGGTAAAGAAGAAAAAGTGGAGAGTCGAGATTGTGCTTGACATATCGGATCTTAGAAAAGTATTCGGAGAAGATATCAATATCGACAGAGGCTCCGAGTTCTTTGCCAATTTCTATAAATGCGGCGACGAAACCGAGACTGTTCATTACGGCTGCTGGAGCCCGATTGAAACTCCCGAACCTGATTTCCATCGTCCGGAATTTTTCGGTCGGATAATCATTGATTAATGGTGGTATAATGAGTTCCGTTCTTGATATAAATCTTGCGCCCTCCGGAAGAAAAAAGATCGAATGGGTCAAATCCTACATGCCTGTTCTCGGCACTATCGGCACTGATTTCCTTGCAAATAAGCCTTTCAAAGGACTTAAAGCCGCGATGTCAATTCATCTTGAAGCCAAAACCGCCTATCTAGCCGAAATACTCAGAGATGCCGGCGCGGAAGTATATATAACCGGCTGCAACCCCCTTTCAACACAGGATGACGTGGCAGCCGCACTCGCTGTTGAAGGACTTAATGTTTTTGCAAGACACGGTGTTGACGACGAAGAATATGTTGACCATCTGAAAGCAGTTCTCGACTGTTCTCCTAACGTTATAATAGATGACGGCGGAGATTTGGTTCAGCTGCTTAACGGTGAATGTTCCGATAAAACTTCAAATCTCATCGGAGGCTGCGAAGAAACCACAACCGGCGTTCATCGGCTGTTTGCACGTATGAGAGCCGGACTTTTGAACTTTCCGATGGTAGACGTCAACGACGCCGACTGCAAATATCTGTTTGACAATCGCTACGGAACCGGTCAGTCGACGATTGACGGCATTATGAATACGACCAATCTGATGATCGCCGGAAAAACCGTCGTCGTTGCCGGTTACGGCTGGTGCGGACGAGGTCTTGCTATGCGGATGAAGGGCATGGGGGCACTGGTTATCGTCACCGAGATCGATCCGGTCAAAGCAATCGAAGCGGCGATGGACGGTTTCCGTGTGATGAAAATGGACGATGCCGCTCCTTTGGGCGATTTCTTTGTTACGCTTACAGGGTCCCGTGATGTTATCACGGGACGTCATTTCGATATGATGAAAGACGGCGCGGTTCTGGCGAATTCAGGTCATTTTGATGTCGAAATAAACAAGTCGGAGCTTGAAACTGATTCCGTTGAAATATTCGACCGCCGAAACAATATCCGAGGATACAAGCAAAAAGACGGACGCATTCTTAACCTGCTTGCCGACGGGAGACTGGTAAATTTAGCCGCCGGAAACGGACATCCTGCCGAGATTATGGATATGTCATTTGCTCTTCAGGCAAAATCGCTTGAATGGCTGGTACAAAATAAAGACAAGCTTGAAAACAGAGTATATCCGGTACCTGACGAAATAAACAGCTATGTCGCCGAACTCAAACTTAGAGCTATCGGCGGTGCGATTGACTCTCTGACTGCGGAGCAAAAAGAATATCTCAACAAGGTGGATTAACAATGAGAATCCTTATTATTCGTCACGGCGATCCCGATTATAAGCTCGATTCACTTACTCCCCGCGGCTTTAAAGAGGCTGAAGTTTTGGGAAATTGGCTCGGACAAAGACGTATCGACCATATTTACGCTTCACCTCTCGGCAGAGCTCAAAGAACCGCCGAACCAACCGCAAAAGCGCACGGACTTGAAATCGAAACTCTCGACTGGCTTTCCGAAATCCCCGTTTCGGTGCAACCGCCGTATATAGAAATGGGAGTAGACGCCGAACCGAGCCGGTGCCCCTGGAATATGCAGCCTCGTTATTGGACAAAACAGCCGGATTTTTACGATCCGAAATCATGGGCTGAAAATCCATTATATACAGACGGCGCGGTTCAGAAAAAAATGAAGGAAATCGACACCGGCTGGAACAACCTGATTGAAAAATGGGGCTACAGGCGCAGCGGTCAGATCTACGATATTTCACCCGACGCAGACAGAACCGCCGTAATAGCGCTCTTCTGTCATCTCGGTCTCGGGAACGCCCTGATATCTAGAATAACAGGCGGAGCGCTGCCTTTCATCTGGCAGACGCTGTTCCTTCCCTGTTCTTCGGTTACCACATTCTATACCGAAGTATACCCGCCTTTCGTTGATCAATGCCATATGCGTCTAGTGGGTTTAGGTGATGTCAGTCATCTTGCCATTGCCGGACTAGAAACTTCATCTTCCGGTTTACACAGTCTTTTAGAGGAATAGTATTTAAAATTGACACAAGAAAATAAAATATCTGCCGGGGAACGCGCCAGACTCGGAACTCTCTCCGGCATTGTCGGGATAAGCGTCAATCTGCTGCTTTTCGGAATAAAACTGCTTGCCGGACTTCTCTCCGGCTCAGTTGCCATAATAGCTGATTCCGTTAACAATCTTTCCGATGCCGGCTCGTCTATCATTACTGCACTAAGCTTCAAGATGTCAGAAAAACGCGCTGACCGCGAGCACCCGTTCGGTCATGCGCGAATTGAATATATTTCCGGGCTTATCGTATCTTTTATTATTGTTTTGCTTGGAGTCGAGCTTTTCAAGTCATCGATAAAAACTATTATCAAACCCAGTGAATCGGCATATACCGTTCTTACTTTTATAATACTTGCCGCTTCGGTGATTATGAAGCTGCTGCTTGCTTTGTTCTATAAAAAAACAGGGAAAAAGATTGATTCGGTTTCACTTGAAGCAGCTGCGGCGGACAGCATATCTGACGTGTTATCCACCGGAGTTGTCATTACAGGCGCTCTCATAAGCAAATTAACCGGCTTCAACATTGACGGCTGGCTTGGTGCAGCAGTCGCCGTATTAATCTTTATTTCCGGTATAAAACTGATCAAGGAAACAACCGATCCGCTGCTTGGCACTGAACCCGACCCCGCATATGTAAAAGAAATCGCCGATGAGATAATGGCATATGACGGCGTTTTAGGGATGCACGATCTTGTTATTCACAGCTATGGCAGCGGAAGGACTTATGCTTCGGTTCATGTCGAAGTTTCACAAAACAAGCCGGTGCTTGAAAGCCATGAGCTTTTGGATAATATAGAAAATGATTTTATCGAAAAAGGAATTCAGCTTGTCGCACATCTCGATCCGGTAAATTACGATGATCCGAAGGTAAACAAGCTAAGAACAAAAGTCACATCAATCGTCCGCGATATAAATCCGAAGATCGACATGCACGACTTTAGGGTTGTTCTCGGTTCCGAGCACAGCAATCTGATTTTTGATATCGATATTCCAATCGACTTAGAAATAACAGATATTGAAATCAAGCAGCTTATTACCGAAGAAATCAAAAAGATTTCTGAAGAATATAATCCGGTGATTACGATAGATCGCGGATATGAGCGTATCGGCAAAACAGAAAACGAGGCATAACACCTCGTTTTTTGTTATTAAATACTGAACAGCAGCTCCGAATAACTCGGCAGCGGCCAGATGTCACGCGGAACTAACAGTTCGAGTTCATCGGCGGATTTTCTGAGTGCATCCATTGCGGGGAGAACGCTTTTACGGTAATATTCGGCGCATTCTATCGGGTTTTTAATCATCTTTGCGCCGTTTACGGTGCGGTCAAGCGCGAGCGTCTTTTCGTATAGTCCGTCGCTGAGTGCGGCTAAGCTTTTTGCCAAAACTGCCGAGCTGTCGTTTATACCGGAAATCCCTGCTGCCTTTCTTTGTGCCGCGCCGCAGGCCGCTTCGGTTGTATACCTCATTGCCGAGGGAATAAGCTGACGGTTTGATATATCGAGCATGGTCAGCGCTTCGATATTTACCACCTTGATGTAGTTTTCGACCAGTATCTCGTAGCGCGCTTTGAGCTCCCGTTCGGTATAGATGCGATGCCTCGTAAATAACCGGATATTCTCCTCGTTCATTATCAGGGGCAAAGCATCCGGAGTTGCCCTTAGATTTAAAAGACCCCTTCGCTCGGCTTCTTCGACCCATTCCGCCGAATAGTTGTTGCCGTTAAATATTATTCTGGAGTGTTCTCTGTAAGCATCGCGGATTAATGAGTAAAACTCTTCTTCTGCATTATCGGCTTTTTCAAGCCTTTCGGCAAATTTTTCCAATACATCCGCAACTATGGTGTTAAGTATTGTATTCGAGCCGGAAATAGAATTCGACGAACCGAGCATACGAAATTCAAATTTATTGCCGGTAAAAGCGAAAGGAGATGTTCGGTTGCGGTCGGAGGTATCCTTTTTAACTTCGGGAAGCGTTCTGACTCCGGTGTCCATTTTACCGACGTTTAAATGATTATACGGACGCCCGTCGGCTATACATTCAAGGATCTCGGTGATCTCTTCACCTAGAAATATCGAAATTATAGACGGCGGAGCTTCGTTGCTGCCGAGTCTGTGGTCATTTCCTGCGGAAGCCACCGAAATCCGGAGCAGATCCTGATGTTCGTCAACCGCTTCTATCACGGCTGCAACAAAAATGAGGAAAAGCTTGTTTGAAGAAGGATCGGTGCCCGGATCAAAAAGATTTATACCAGTATTTGTTGATAAAGACCAGTTGTTGTGCTTACCGCTGCCGTTAATGCCGGCAAACGGCTTTTCGGATAACAAACACGCCATATTGTGACGCTCGGCAACCTTTTTGAGAAATTCCATCGTCAGCTGGTTGTGATCGGTTGCGGCGTTGACAATACCGTATATAGGTGCAAGTTCGTGCTGAGCGGGAGCCGATTCGTTATGCTCTGTCTTTGCGTAGATACCGAGTTTCCAGAGCTCACGGTTGAGATCTTGCATGAATTCGATAACCCTTGGACGGATTGCGCCATAATAATGATCTTCCAGTTCCTGTCCTTTCGGCGGTCTTGCACCAAAAAGAGTTCGGCCGCAAAGCTTGAGATCAAGCCGTTTTTCGTAAAGTGAGCGGTCGATGAGAAAATATTCCTGCTCGGCGCCGGCAGTCGGAACAACGCGGGTCACATCCCTGTAGCCGAAGATCTGACATATCCTTGTTGCCGCAGCACTGATAACATCCATCGAACGAAGCAGCGGTGTCTTCTTGTCAAGCACTTCTCCGCCGAAAGAGCAGAAAGCAGTCGGAATGCATAGCGAATCGTCTTTGATAAAGGCATATGAGGTGGGATCCCAGGATGTATATCCTCTGGCTTCAAAGGTTGCACGAAGACCGCCGGAAGGGAACGAAGAAGCGTCAGGTTCGCCGCGGATAAGCTCCTTGCCGGAAAATTCCATGATGATTTTTCCGTTGCCGTATGGAGAAATAAAGCTTTCGTGCTTTTCCGCGGTAATACCGGTCATCGGCTGAAACCAATGTGTAAAGTGTGTCGCACCATGCTCGATCGCCCAGTCTCTCATGGCGTTAGCGACAACATTTGCAACGGTTATATCCAGATCACGGCCGTCTTCTATAGTCTTATGCAGCGATTTATAAATATCCCGCGGCAGCTTTTCGCGCATTACATCGTCATTGAAAACCATGCAGCCGAACATCCGGGGAAGATTTTCAGCCGTGATTTCCGCATTATAATCAATCATAATTATCTCCACAATACAGCCGCAGAATTGAAACACTGCTGTTTGAATTTAAATTATACCCCAATTTCGAAGATTTGTCAAGCTGATAGTGTTAATTATGCCGATATTCTCTCTGCACATTGCGGTTACTTTTGAATAATATGTGATATGCTGCTGATTATAACATTTATGTCTGCAGTATAAAAAAATCTTTTTTCCTCTTGACAAAAACCGGCTTATATGGTATAATATCTAAGCCGTCGAAAAAACGGCATACGGCGAAATAGCTCAGTTGGCTAGAGCAACCGGTTCATACCCGGTTTGTCGTTGGTTCAAATCCGACTTTCGCTACCAGAGGCCCGTTGGTCAAGCGGTTAAGACACGGCCCTTTCACGGCTGTAACAGCGGTTCGATTCCGCTACGGGTCACCACTTAAGCTCGTCAATGAAATCTCATTGGCGAGTATTTTTATTTTTTTACGAAAAACGGATAACTCAGAAAGTAATATTTTCGCTGCTATACGCAAATATAAGTAAAAGAATATGAATCAGTATAATAATCGGCAGTAAGAACATGAATTTCAGATGCTTTGTCTTGTGGCGCATAATCAGCATGGTCAGGTATTCAGCCGTTCCGCCTCCCATTACAGCTAATAATATAAAGACGCTTTCCGGAATTCTTCTTTTTCCTGATCTTGCAGCCGTTTTGTCGTAAACAGTCAAAGCTGCTGATATGATTGAAATTAAGGCTGCATATATAATAAAAGGGTCAGGTGTCATTTGATACCGTTTATTATATCAAGACATGAGTTTAAGATCCTTGGGGTAAGCGGATCGATTTCTGATACGGTATCAAGGCGTTTCAGTATGTCACTTTGGTATCCGATCAGTGTCTCTTTGATTATTTCGGACGGAATTTCTGAATATGCGAGATATTTAAACAAAACTTCGCTATCTGAAAAGCTTTTTGATTCTTCGGAGTATTCGATCAGATTCAGCAAAGATTTTAAAGTTGCCGTATTTGTTGTTGATGTATTCAGATATCTCAATACCGCAACAGCGAGCAGATAGTGTTCATTTTTGGCGCCTCTTGCCAAAAGATTGCGCAGAATGCCTTTTTCAAGTCGTTCGTATACTTCCCTGTTCATTCGCTCTGCCGTTTTGTCATCAGCTCCGAATAAACCGAGCAGCCGCATCACTCCGAGTTCGTATGCGTTGGAAGAGAGCATCAATGTTTTCGGCATGTAACCGGTGACAAGGCGATATTTAGCCCCATATGGTGAATTGCCATATTCGGCTTCGGTGGTGTTTATAAACGGCGGTATGAAAATCTGAGGATACATCGGAGACAAGCCATATTCATCAAACGCTGAGTATCTGCCGTAATGCAGAGATGCCGCGATACCCGCGTGAAATTTCTGAACATCGCTGTATTTGCTGCGATATGAAAGCAGTTGGTTAACAACCGCTCTCTTCGCAGCAGCTTCATATTCCTGATCTAAAATCAACGAATATTCAACGGAAAGCATTGTTTCGTATAAATTCATTTTACATAGAAAATATCAGGACTTTCACTTCGAATAATAGTTTGCAGCTTTCAGCCCCATTTCAGCACCGGCTTCGGAAACTTCCATTCCCTCGAATTCGACAGTTGCCGGAACATCAGGATCCGCAGCTTTTATCTCCTTGAAAATCGATTCGATATCAATGTCTCCCTGCCCTAAAATTGAGCCGCGGAGCATATATCTGCCGCTGTTGGACGAGAACCAGCAGCCGCTGTCGCAGCGGAAAAGTCCGCCGAGTTCAGGCAGCTTATCAGCACGGCGGACATAAAAGTCCTTAAGATGAAACATATGTACATATTTCAAAACTTTTTTGACTGCTACGACAGGATCATCTTCCACACAAATAAAATTGCCGATATCGCAGAGAAGACCGAAATTTGACCTGTCGACCGCCGACCACAGACGGATAACACGGTCGGCTCCGTTTACGAAGAAACCGTGATTTTCGACCATAGTGGTTATACCGTATTGTGAAGCATAATCGGCAAGCTCACGGCAAGCTTCGACCATTAGAGGAAATTCCCTTTCAAAATCCAGCGGGGTGTTGGTTTCGAGCGGGCGGCGGAATGAGCTTACATCATGGCGCATTCGCTTAAGTCCCAATCTGGCTGCTACATCAATATGCCGCTTAAGGCGTTCGACTTCCCTTTTTCGGCCGTCTGTATCCGGTTTCAGCAAATCTCCCAAAACAGCATAATTCGACAGGGGAAGCGAAAGAGATTCTGATTCTTCGAGGATTCGTTCGATGAGCGAATCGTTAAATTCGCCTGTTTTATCGTCGTGAAGCGTATAGCCGAATGGGACAAGTTCGACATTCGAAGCGCCGATTTCTTTTGCGAATCTCATGACTTCGATAACATCCATTCGTCCCGAATCGATTGCTTTCTGCATACTGTATGTGGAAAGACCTATTTTAAGCATAATTTACCTCATGTTTTTCCTGCATTCTTCAACGAATGCATCGATAATTTTGTAAGACCAACCATCACATTCTTCGCCGGCGGAAGTTTCCGGATGCCATTGAACTCCCAGAAAGAAAGGATAGTCCGGAAGTTCAAAAGCCTCGCAATATCCGCCTTCCACAGTCGCGCAGATAACAAGCCCCGAAGCCGGTTTCTTCACCATCTGATGATGGTAGCTGTTGGTTTTGATTGTATTCTGACCGATAATCTTATGGAGCAGAGTTTCGGGCTTGATATTTACGTTATGAATTACACCGTTTCCGTGACCGTCAAGGTGTTGATACAGAGTGCCGCCGAGAGCTACGTTCATCAGTTGAATCCCACGGCAGATTCCGATGACGGGTTTTCTATATCTCATACAGGCATGGAGAAATGAAATTTCGAAATCGTCACGTTTACGGGTAACCAGCCGGCACAGCGGATCTTTAACTTCTCCGTACAATTCCGGATCTACGTCGTCTCCGCCGGAAAATACCGCGCCGTCACACAGTTTGGCAAGCTGGTCGATATCGGTTGTATCTTTAATCTGAGGGGTAACAAGACACATCCCTCCGACTGCTCCGAAACGGTCGGCATATCTGAGAGGCGCATCTATGCGGCTTTCGCTTTCATTATATTGCGGTGTTATTATTATTACCGGTTTTTTCATTCGGACAGTTTCCTTTACTTGAATTATATTTTAATTATATATCCCGAAAGATGATTTGTCAATCTTCTTTATGAATGTTAACATTTTCGACGATTGTATTCATATAACATCAAATTCTTCAAAAATCCTTGTAAATTTCGCGCTTCGGATATGCAATATATCTATTGACAGTAAGTGATATTTTTGATATAATAATGGTGGTTTTTTTCATTACAATTATAAATATCATCGGAGGATTTTATGTTTAAAAGAATTATCGCACTGATTTGTGTTTTCCTCATGGCATTAACTGTTTTCAGCGGCTGCGGTTCTGCGGCAAACAGCGATCTTAAGGTTGGCTTCGTTTACATCGGTGCCATCGGAGACGGCGGTTATACATACGCTCACAACGAAGGACGCCTTGCTCTCGAAAAGGAACTCGGAGTTCAGACAATGTATGTCGAAAACGTTTCCGAAGATCTTGCTACTTGTAAGGACGCCATCGTTGGTCTTATCGATCAGGGATGCTCTATAGTGTATGTCAACTCATTCGGACACGGCGATGCTGCCTTTGAATGCGCTGCCGAATATCCGGATGTTTATTTCGGACATGCAACCGGTTATCTTACTGCTGCCAATTTCTCCAACTATATGGGGCGCATTTATGAGCCGCGTTACCTCTCCGGCATCGCCGCCGGTCTCAATACCGTTTCCGGCAAAATAGGCTATGTAGCCGCTATGCCTATAGCCGAAGTTATCCGCGGAATCAACGCCTTTACTCTCGGCGTTCGCTCCGTCAACCCTACCGCTACCGTTGAAGTTATCTGGACAAACACCTGGTATGATACCACTCTCGAAAAGTCCGCTGCTCAGGAACTTATCAACAAAGGCTGCGACGTTATCGCTCAGCACTGTGACTCCACTGCTCCGCAGATCGCCGCCGAAGAAGCAGGAGTGAAATCCATCGGCTACAACGCCTCGATGCTCGACGCCGCTCCGAATGCTTATCTTACTGCTCCGCTCTTCCATTGGGGCACTTTCTATATCGATGATGTCAAGTCGATTATAGAGAACAGATATCAGTCACGTTCATACTGGGAAGGTCTCAAGTCAGGAATAGTTTCTCTTGACACCCTTTCCGCCAACAATGTTGAAGGTACGGCAGATAAGGTTGCCGAAGCCCAGAAGGCAATCGAGGACGGCTCGCTTTATATCTTCACCGGTCCGCTTAACGACAATGAGGGCACCGAGAGAGTTGCTTCCGGTGTTGCCATGACCGATGCCGAACTCCAGGCTTTCAACTGGTTCGTTGATGGTGTTATCGGAACCGTTCCGACCGGTAACTAATCATTAACATCTGAATACCAGAATAATTAAGCTTTACATCCGGCGATTTTCGCAAAGCAAACCGGAGTTTGCCGGTAATGCTTGATTAAATGCCGGTGGAATCGCCGCTATGCGGCTTTTCCACCGGTTACGCTTTTTTCAGCTATTCAATTTCCAACCACATATTACCCATATTAAAGTATTTTTTCTCTGATATAAATAACTTCCCGCAGTGCCGACATCACTTATTATTACCTATTATTAAAACGAAATATAAACAAAACTTAGGTTTCGGAAAGAAAGGAAACTATTTATGAAACTTGTCTATAAAGGAAAGACAAAAGACGTATTTGAACTCGAGAACGGAAACTACCTTTTGAAGTTTAAGGATGACTGCACCGGAAAGGACGGGGTATTCGATCCCGGTGAAAATACCGTCGGACTTAAAATTGAAGGTGTCGGCAATGTCAATCTCAGAATGACCGATTATTATTTCAGCAAAATCAATGAAGCAGGTATCCGAACCCACTTCGTAAAAGCGAATTTTGATGAAACCACAATGGAAGTAAAACCGGCTAAAGTTTTCGGAAACGGGCTTGAAGTTATCTGCAGAAACAGAGCGGTAGGTAGTTTTATTAGAAGATACGGAGAGTATATCGCATCGGGAACGGTTCTTCCCTCATACGTTGAGACAACATTTAAGAATGACGAACTCGGCGATCCTCTGGTGACAAAGGACGGTCTTGTCGTTCTCGGGATAATGACGGAAAAGCAATATGATGACCTAAAAGTTATGACTCAGCAGATCACCAAAATCGTTTCGGACGATCTTTCAAAAAAAGGTCTCGTGCTTTACGATATCAAGCTTGAGTTCGGTTACGACAAAGACGGTAATGTAATGCTTATCGACGAAATATCTTCGGGTAATATGAGGGTATATAAAGATGACGAGTATGTTGACCCGATGAATCTTAACGGAATGTTTTTCGCATAATTAACCATACTCTTAAAACCTTCTTCCGAAAGAGAGTCGGAAAGCAAAGCAAGCGGGCAATATTTTTAGCCTTACTTGACGAAAAGGAGCGCTTATGACAATATTTGTTGCTGTGAACGACTTGCTTAAATCAAATCGACCGTTACTTTGGAGAATCAGATAATGCAAAAATATGATATTGAACTGATAAATATATCGAAATCATTCGGTATAGTCAAAGCGAACAGCGAGATATCTCTGTCTATCGCTCCCGGCGAAATTCACGCTCTTTTGGGTGAAAACGGTTCCGGCAAGTCAACTCTGATGAATATTCTCTCCGGGATATATACGCCTGACGAAGGAATTATTAAGCTTGACGGCAGCGAAGTTAAGTTTAATTCTCCAAGTGACTCGATAGCTGCCGGAATCGGTATGGTTCACCAGCATTTCAAACTCGTTGATGTCATGTCAGCCACCGAAAATATTCTCATAGGCCTGCCAGGAGGACTTTTTATTAAGCCAAAAAAGGCTACCCGGGAGATTCAGGCAGTTGCAGATAAATACGGACTTAAAATCGATCTCTCTAAGAAAGTATACGAAATGTCGGTTTCGGAAAAGCAGACCGTTGAGATCATGAAGGTGCTGTATCGAGGCGCTCGAATACTGATACTTGACGAGCCGACCGCGGTTCTGACCCCCCAGGAAATCGTTTCGCTGTTCGGTATTCTGCGGAATATGAAAGCAAGCGGCTGTTCGATCATTATAATCACACATAAGCTTAATGAAGTAATGGAGATATCTGACCGGGTAACCGTTCTTCACAAAGGCAGAAGCATAAAGACGCTTGTAACTTCGGAAACCGATATGACCGAGCTTACAACTCTGATGGTCGGAAAACCGATCTCTCTTGAAATTAAACGGACAGACGCTGCTGCCGAACTTATAAAACCGCTGCTCGAGGTTTCCGATCTTACCGTTCTTAATGCCGACAAACGCGAAGTGCTTGACAATATGAGCTTTACTCTGAGCTCGGGTGAGATTTTGGGAGTTGCGGGAATAGCCGGTTCGGGTCAAAAAGAGCTATGCGAAACGATTGCCGGGCTGCAGCGCGCAGCTTCCGGTGACATTATATATAAAGGTCAGAGCATAATCAAGATGAACCCGCGTGATATTATCAAGAAAGGCATCACGATGAGCTTTATTCCCGAAGACAGACTCGGTATGGGCCTTGTCGGAGGAATGTCTGTCATAGACAATGTAATACTTAAAAAGGTTCAGATGCAGAAAGGCATTATCGTAGACCGGAAAGCCGGAAAGAAAGCGGCGGAACGTATGATAGAACGTTTCGGCATCAATACTCCGTCAACCCACACTATCGTGCGTAAGCTCAGCGGCGGAAACATTCAGAAAGTGCTGCTGGGACGGGAAATCGAGATGAATCCCGAACTGCTTATTACCGCTTATCCGGTACGCGGACTTGATATCGGCGCTTCATACAACATATATGATATACTGAACGAGCAGAAATCAAAAGGCGTCGGGATACTTTTTATCGGCGAAGACCTTGATGTACTGCTGGGGCTCTGCGATCGAATTATGGTAATTCATTCGGGAAAGAACATGGGTATCGTCGACGCAAAGTCGACAACAAAAGAAAAACTCGGACTTATGATGCTCGGGCAGCGTCCCGATGATATGGCGTCGTAAAATGAACTTTAACGGAGATATATAATGTTTCGTATTGTCAAAAGACAGGATATGAGCAGCCGGTATTCAACCCTTCTCCGCATAGGTTCGATATTTGCCGCGCTGATATTCACAGCTCTTATCATTATCTTGCTCGGATATAATCCGCTTCAGGTATATGCGAAGATCGTCGAAGGTTCGCTTTTTTCAAAGTTCAGAATAACTCAGACGATCCACAAAATGATCCCCTTGATCACCCTTTCTCTCGGATGCGCAGTTGCATTCAAGATGAAGTTCTGGAACATCGGCGCTGAGGGGCAGTTTTATCTGGGAGCTTTAGGGGCTACTTACATTGCGCTTAACTACGGAAGTCTTCCTCCGTATATTCTGCTTCCGATAATGTTTGTCGCAGGTTTTATATGCGGAGCTTTATGGGCGCTTATCGCAGCGCTGCTGAGAACCGCTTTCGGCGCATCGGAAACGCTGGTAACTCTGATGCTCAACTATATCGCGACAAATATAATCATGTATCTTCAATACGGCCCTTGGAAAGATCCCGAAGCGAGAGGTTTTGCGAAAATAGCGCGTTTCAGTCCGAACGCCTGGCTACCGACTATTTTCGGAGTTCAGAGCGGCTGGATAATTACGCTTATACTTGTTGTTCTGATATATTTTATGTTTGCAAAGACACGACTCGGGTATCAGATTCAGGTAATCGGCGAAAATACTCAGACCGCCAGTTACGCCGGAATGAATGTCAACAAGATACTGATTATCGCTGTAATTCTTTCGGGTGGTATCTGCGGTATCGCAGGAATGATGCAGGCTTCCGGAGTGGAGCATTCGCTTACTTATGAGCTTTCTGCAGGTCTCGGCTTCACAGCTGTCATTACTGCCTGGCTGGCGCGGCTTGATCCTTTGAATATAGTTATCGTGTCGACACTATTCTCCGTGCTTTTGCAGGGCGGTACATATATTCAGACGGCTTTGCAGGTTCCGAGCTCTATTGCCGGAATAATACAGGGTGTTATCCTTTTCTTTGTTCTTGCATCGGATTTCTTTGTAAATTATAAAATAATACGAGTTAAAAAGGAAACCCCGGATGCTGCTGTATCTTTCGATGAAGGAAAATAAAAAATGGATATACTTAACTCGATAGGATTATTTCTTCAATCCACCGTTCAGATGGGAACGATTCTCCTTTTTGCGACCTTGGGCGGCATATTATGCGAACGCGTCGGGCACCTTAACCTCGGCATCGAAGGAATGATGCTTATGGGTGCAGTTATCGGATTTTTCACAGGTTATCACACCGGCAGCGGCTGGGCAGCATTTATTGCGGCTGCTATTGCCGGCGGATTCGGTGCTTTGATCTATGCCGTTATTACGGTCACTTTTCTCGGCAACCAGATAGTCACCGGTCTTGTTCTGTCTATATTCGGAACCGGTTTCTCCTCATTTGTCGGTCTTCCGCTTTCGACCGTGACTATGCCGCAGTCTGCCATGGCGCCTTTCCGCGCCTTTAAAGTTCCGCTTCTTTCAAAGATTCCTGTGTTGGGTCCGGCTTTATTCGAGCAGTCGATATATGTACATATCGGGCTTATACTTGCTATATTCATGTATATATATATCAATAAGACCCGTTTCGGACTTAACCTGCGTGCTATCGGAGAAAATCCCGCTTCTGCCGATGCTTCCGGAATAAATATCAATCTTTATAAATATATACACATAATTGTCGGCGGGATGCTCTGCGGTCTCGGCGGTGCTTATCTGACTCTTGTTTATGTTCCGCTCTGGCAGGACGGTATTACATCTGGAATGGGCTGGATCGCCGTTACCTTGATTATATTCTCTTCCTGGAATCCGATAAAAGCGATTTTTTCGGCTTATCTTTTCGGTGCCCTGCGTTCGATCGGATTCAAGCTACAGAATATTCAGATTCCGAAAATCGGAGGAGGGACTTTCATACTGAATTCTCAGCTGCTGAATATGCTGCCGTATATTATGACAATAGTCGTGCTTGTAATAATCGCATTGCGCAAAAAGCGTGAGGAACAGCCTCCGGCGTGGCTATCCCTTCCCTATTTCCGCGAAGACAGATGACATGACCGGTGTTTTCTGCAAATTCCTGGCTCCGGCAATTTATTCCAAAAAAGAGCTCAGAGATGCACAGCACATTGCCGCTGCTGAGGCGGTAAATTTCGGAATTCGCAGTTTATTCGGCATCGAACTGAAGTATAATTACGAAAAACATCCAAACGGCGTACCGTATATAACGGGATATGATGATATTCATATATCGGTAACTCATTCTAATCTTCTTGCTGCTGCGGCGGTATCCGACAGTCCGGTCGGAATTGACTGTGAGATAATCCGAAAAATTGATCGCAGAATAAACGAACGGTTTCTCGGCGGGGTCCCGAGTGATGAAGCCTTATCCGAATGGCTGCGGCGGGAAGCAGGGGGAAAACTGCTTAAAATCGGATTCTGCTTTGACCGGAAGTTACTTGATTCTGTTTATTTTTATGAATTCAGATTAGAACATTTCGAAGGCGATTACTTGCTCTGCCTTGCATCGGAATATAAAGATATCGATATAAAACCTTATTTAATATAAAAACAGCGCAGTGCATTTCAATTTATGCAGCGCTGTTTTTTATATGGAAATTATTATTCTCCGGTTCCTTTTACGCTGAAGTCAATTTCGCCTCTGCTGATGGTCATAAAGCCGTCGGCGGTTTTGCTTGACCAGATTATCTTACGTGGACAGCGCTTAACGCATTCACCGCAATCGATACATTTATCGTAGTCGATCGAAGCAACGAAATTGTCAACGGTGATCGCTCCCACGGGGCAGTTTTTTGAGCACAGCTTGCAGGATATACAGCCTACATCGCAATAAATGCGTGTCTCTCTGCCGCTGTCAACAGACATGCAGCCGACCCAGTGAGCGGCATCATACGGGATAAGCTTTATTATATGCTTCGGGCAGGCGGAAACGCAGGTGCTGCAGCCGGTGCACTTATCGTAATTTATTACTGCAACACCGTCCACAACTTTAATTGCATCGAATTTGCAGACCGAAACACAGGTTCCGAGACCTATACAGCCGTTGGGACAGGTTTTATCACCTCCGCCAATCCTCACTGCCGAAACGCAGTCCGGAACCCCCTGATAAATATACTTATGTTTTGAGTGTTCGGATGTGCCGCTGCACATCACCTGAGCACGCATTCGGCGGGTTTTCACCGATTCAATGCCCAAAATACTGCTGATCTTATCCGTGAGCTCCTGACCGCCGACGGTACATGCATTGGCTTTTGCAATGCCAGATTCCATTGCTTCGGCGCAGGCGGCGCATCCGGTATAGCCGCACCCGCCGCAGTTGGCTCCGGGAAGAACATTGGTTATCTGTTCAACGCGTTCGTTGACTTTTACAGCGAATATTTTCGATGCGAGCGCAAGCAGCGCACCAAGCCCTCCGCCGAGAACAGCAAACCAGAAGAAGGCTGACAGTATATTTTTAATGTCCATATTCATCCCCTCCTCAGCTGATGCTCATTCCGGTAAATCCGGAGAAAGCCATGGCTATAAGCCCGGCGGTTACAAGTGCAATAGGCATACCTTTGAATACCTTCGGGCAGTCGGCAAGCTCAAGACGCTGTCTCACACCGGCGAATATTACGATTGCCAGGGTAAAACCGAGAGCCGCAGACATACCGAACACTACCGAATATATAAAATTATATCCCTTTTCAACTTCAAGGAGAGCCGAACCGAGAACTGCACAGTTTGTGGTAATCAGCGGAAGAAAAATCCCGAGAGCGTTATACAGCGCCGGAATGAATTTCTTAAGAAACATTTCGATAAACTGAACGAGTGCGGCGATTACCAAGATGAAAGCAATCGTCTGGAGATATTCAAGGTTATTCGGCACAAGTATGTAGTGATAAACAAGGTAAGTAACGGCTGATGAAAGCGTCATTACAAAGGTTACTGCCATACCCATTCCGACGGCATTGTCTGGTTTGTTGGAGACCCCCATGAAGGGGCAGCAGCCTAAGAATTTATGGAAGATAAAGTTTTCTACAAGGACGCAGTTAAGCATCAGTATAAAAAGACCGCTCATCAGTTTTCGACCTCCTCAACTTCATTTTCGTCATCTTTTGACGGAACTGAATCGCTGCTGCCTGAAGCTTTAGTGACAGAAACGTTTTCCGAAGTATCTGAGCCGGTTAAATTCTTCTCGTTTGTTTTCGATGAATCAGAAGAAATGTTTTCTTTAATTTCAGATTCGATTTTATTCGTCTCTTGATTAACACCGGATGTTTCATTTGAAGTATTTTCAACGGTCTCGGCTTTGGAAATTATAATTTTCTCGGACAATTTTCTTATAAAAGCGACTGCAGCCATTAAAATACCGAGTGTAATGAACGCACCGTATGGCATAATCATCATCTGAACCGGTTCATAGCCGGCTGGTGTTACTCTTATTCCGCTGAAAGTTCCCGCTCCCATAACTTCCCTAACCGAAGCGATTATTGTTAGTGCACCTGTAAAGCCTAAACCCATTCCTATACCGTCCATAAGTGACGGCAAAACCGGATTCTTCGAAGCAAAGGCTTCCGCACGGGCAAGAATTATGCAGTTGACAACGATCAGTGGGATAAAGACGCCGAGTGATTTATCAAGCGACGGGAAGTATGCCTTGATCAGCATCTGAACCATCGAAACGAATCCCGAGATTATTACGATATATCCAGCAATTCGCACTTCGTTAGGTATGAACTTGCGGAGCAGTGAGATCAGTGCATTTGAACAGGCAAGTACAAAGGTTGCAGCCAGACCCATGCCGACGGCATTCGGAACCGAAGTTGTTGTGGCAAGTGTCGGACAAAGACCGAGCAGCTGAACGAAGGTGGGGTTTTGATCAAGCAGACCTGTCTTTAAAACGGAGAATAATTCTTTGGCTTTTTTATTCATTGAGCTCCTCCTTCGGCAGTCTGCCCGCTTATGTCATTTACCGTTTTAACAGCAGTATTGACACCGGAAAGTATTGCTTTGCTTGAAATAGTCGCTCCGGTAAGTGCATCTATTCCTTCACCGAAAGTTATGTTTCCAGAAAGCCCAATATAGTTTTTCAGGTATTCCGGATCATCAGCCGCTGCGCCGATTCCCGGAGTTTCGGTGTGTGATATGATTTCAACCCCGGTAACGGTTCCGTCCGAGCTGACCCCGACCATCATTTCAATGGCGCCGTTAAACCCCGACGGCAGAACGGAAACGCAGTACCCGAGCAGCGCACCGCCCTCATCGAGGCGATAAACAGCTTTTATCGGCAGTTCTATTTCGGCATCGATTTCAGTTGTTGAATCGAATTTTGAGTAAATTCTGGAGATAGCTTCCTTGGTGGCTTTTGAGTTATTGCTTGCAATTCTGTCCTTTGTAAAGCCGTTTACCAAAGCCATCAGTAAAGCTATTACAGCGGAAATCAAAAGCAGCGGTATCGCAATTCGCAGATAAAAACGCATAGTATCATTCTTTTTTCCGGATGACACGATTTTATCGCTTTCAGATGCAGCTTCGTCGTTTTTGATTAATTTGTTTTCTGCCGAAGTATCCTGATCGTCTTTTTTTATAATCGGATTGTCATTTGCTTTGGGTTCCTGAAGATCTTTGATTTCTTCTTTATTCTGCGCGGAGTTATTATCTTTCATTTCCCGCTGACCTCCGCTTTAATATTCTGCTTTCCTTTGCCGAAAGCTCTGGGTTTGGTAAATCTGTCGAGATAATAAACAAGAAGGTTCATTATCAGTATCGAAAATGACACGCCTTCGCTGTATCCGCCGAACATTCGGATGAAAATCGTCAGAAGTCCGCAGCCGGCTCCGAATATCAGCCTGGCTGTGTTATTCATCGGCGATGTCGTGTAGTCAGTTGCCATAAATACGGCTCCCAATATGAGTCCGCCGCCCATCATTTGAGCCAGTGTGTAGTCTATGGCATTTCCGGCGGGTGCTGTAAAAATCGAAATCAGTCCGACAGTCAGAATATATGCCGCAGGAATGTGCCAGGTGATTACCCGCCTTATTAGGAGGTATATACCGCCGGCAATGAGCAGAAGTATCGAGACCTCGCCGATAACTCCGGGACGGATTCCCAGGAACATCTCGAGCAGTGTCTGTTCCGGCATTGTTCCCTGGTTTAATTGAACCATAGGGGTTGCGGAAGCGACGACATCTTCGGTCAGTTTGACGGTAAATGCCGATGCCGAGAGTTTTTCGAAAGGTTTTGCAAAAGTGGTCATATGCGTCGTCCATGAAAACAGGAAAACACGCGCGGCAAGCGTCGGGTTAACTATATTTTTTCCTATTCCGCCGAAAAGCTGCTTTACTATAACAATGGCAAAGAATGATCCGGCAACCGGCAGCCAAAGCGGAACCGTTGAGGGCAGGTTGAATGCCAGCAGCACGCCGGTAACGCAGGCTGAAAAATCAAGAACGGTAACCGGCTTACGCAAAAGTTTCTCATATAAAAATTCTAAACCGACGCAGGAGAGAACCGATATCAGCGTTATAGTAAGAGATCTGAATCCGAATACATATACCGCCCATATAAGCGACGGTGTGAGTGCGATCAGTACATCAATCATGATTGACCTTGATGTGTCCCGCGCTTTAACATGAGGAGAGCTTGTGACTGTATACAATGCTCTTTCCGTTATTTCAGCTTTGCCTTCGGATACTGCAGCTGTCTTTTTTTCGTCAATCATTTTTAATCACCGTCCTCTGCCGTTTCTGCCGATGTTTTTTTAGCAGCGGCTGCAGCCATTGCTTTTTTAGCTTCATTCTGCGCCCTGAGATCATCTTTTGCTTTCCTTATCAACGCGGTAATCGGAACAGCACCCGGGCAGACAAAGGAGCAGGCGCCGCATTCAACGCAGCTCATTGCATCGTATTCATCACAGATATCGTAGCGTCCGATGTTTGAATACACTGCCAGGGATGTCGGCATCAGGCTCATGGGACAGACTGTTATGCACCTTCCGCAATGAATGCAGACCGGTTCCTGATCATATGGTCTTGTTGCCTTTTCGGAAAATGCGAGTAATGCCGATGTGCCTTTTGAAACCGGTGCTTCGATATCCCATTGAGCGGTTCCCATCATGGGTCCGCCGCATATCAGTCTCCCGATTGGGTATTTAAGTCCGCCGCAGTATTCAATTACTTTGCTGAAAGGAGTTCCTATAGCAATATTGAGGTTTTTAGGTGTTTTGACGCAGTCACCGTCAACGGTTACAATTCGATCAACCAAAGGCATTCCGGTATGGAATGCTTTGAATATTGTCGCACAGGTTTCTGCGTTGAAAATCAGACAGCCTACATCAGCCGGAAGCTTGCCTGTCGGAAGCTCTACACGGGTCAGCGCATATATCAGCTGGCGTTCGTCTCCTTGAGGATATTTGGTTTTCAATACATGTATATCGAAAAGATCGCTTTCGGACAACATTTTACGGAGCTTTTTTACCGCGTCCATTTTATTTTCTTCGATCGCGATATCGCATTTCCGAAGAGAAAGGGCCTTAAGAAGTATCTTTGCACCGTTTACTACAGATGCGGGATCCTCGAGCAGCAGTCTGTGGTTCGCTGTTATATAAGGTTCACATTCGGCACAGTTAATGATCAGACGCTGTGCTTTTCCTATTGCCGACTGTATTTTTGCATATGTCGGAAAAGTCGCACCACCCATTCCGACTATCCCGGCGCTGCGGATTATTTCGATTATTTCTTCGGCTGATGTGTCGCCCAATCTCTTTTTAAAAGGCTGAAGACCGGCATATACGGTATCGAGACGGTCGTTTTCGATCTCTACCGCTTTGCATTGCCTGCCGTTAGCCAACATCATTGTGGTAATGGCGGTTACTTTGCCGGAGACAGACGAATGAACCGGACATCCCAATCCCGAAAAGACATTTCCTATTATCTGTCCTTTCTCGACCGTATCGCCGACTTTTACTGCCGGGGTTGCCGGAGTGCCGATATGCTGCGACATCGGTATCGTGACTTTATCCGGAGACGGCATATTCTCAATCTGAACACCGCGGGTGTTTTTGTGTTCATCCATAAAAAGGCCGCCTCGAAATGTTAATGCCACCTGAGTCACCTCGTATTATTGTTATTCGTGTTATATTTATCACTCAAAGTGATAATATCAACATTAAAGCGTGTTAATTTGTTCATATTTTAAAGAATTGCATTATCTTGTATTATACCTCTTTTTTGTGCAAAAATCAACAGTTTTTCATTTATTTTCCGTTAAAAGTATTTTCGGCTTTCATTTCTTTGTATTTTAAACAGAGACGGATAATACGTTGTGAAACTTTAGAACCTGTTCTCATAGATGTTTCA
>LSQX01029285.1_pt1 | contig 38532 bp, 24 predicted proteins | sample 654561 | NCBI WGS metagenome assembly LSQX01 (sample SAMN04489861, study PRJNA283612) | anaerobic digester metagenome | isolation source: 4 biogas reactors fed with cattle manure at either 37C or 55C with and... | place: Denmark: Kongens Lyngby | collected 2014 | reverse complement strand
CAATAGTCTCGTCGGCTCGGAGATGTGTATAAGAGACAGATATATCACATTATATTATTTTTATATTATAATTGCAATTTTTTATGGATTCATAAGGAAATAAATATTATAATATAAAATTGAGTAACAATTATTTGGGAGGAAAAAATATGCACAGTTCAAACAAGCTTGCCTACGCAAACATCGGACAACTTATCCTTGATTTACTATTTCTTATATTATCTTACATAATAGCTTATATAATATCCTCACAACTTCGGAATCTGCATAATATAAAAGAATTTATCTGGGTTCCGTTAACCTATATTCCTCTCTGGATGTTAATAATGGCCGCATTCGGCATGTATAACAAAACAACCTTCAATTACCCGGACAGGATATTAAGAAACATTTTGCTAACATCAATGATATCCAGTATGTTTCTGGCTTCAGTAATGTATTTTATTAAGGAAACCATGTTCAGTCGAACTCTTTTTTCTATCTTTGTTGTAACAAATATTATAATGCTTATAACAGAAAAATTCTTCTGTTTGTATATAATCAGAAAGCACCCGAGCAAAAAGTCCACTAATGTTATCATTATAGGAAATACCGATATTGCACTGGAATTTGCATATTTTTTGCGAAAGACAAATATAAAAATCAATGTCGTTGGTTATGTAAATGTTCCTGAAATCAAAAAGCAGTTTAAAAGCAAAAAGACACTGGGAAACATTGAGGATCTCGAAGAAATATTGAAAGACAATGTTGTTGACGAAGTTATATTTGCTCTTCCACGGGACTATGTGGGTGAAGTTGGAAAATATATTTATTTGTGCGAAGAAATGGGCATCACAGTCAAAATGATTCTTAACTTGTATGATTTGAAAATTGCCAGAACTCATTTAGGCTGTGTAGGTACTCTTCCTGTATTAACTTTTCATTCGGTAAATCTCAACGGTTTTGAACTTTTTTTAAAAAGGTTTATTGATATATGCGGAGCTGCCGTAGGATTACTGATTACGGCTGTTGCATCCATATTTATAATCCCCGCTATAAAACTCACCTCTCCGGGTTCTGTATTATTCAGCCAAGATAGGGTAGGCTTGAATGGCAGAATATTTAAAATATATAAATTTCGTACCATGTATATTGATGCGGAAGCACGAAAAAAAGAACTTATGGCGCAAAATCAGGTAAATGGCGGTTTGATGTTTAAAATAAAATCCGATCCTAGGATTACAGGTGTGGGAAAAATATTGCGTAAAACAAGCCTTGATGAGCTTCCACAATTCATAAATGTATTAAAAGGTGATATGAGTCTTGTCGGAACACGTCCTCCAACTGTTGATGAAGTAACAAAGTATGAAAACTATCATCGCAGAAGAATCAGCTTTAAGCCTGGACTTACAGGTATGTGGCAGGTAAGCGGAAGAAGTAATATAACTGATTTCGATATGGTTGTAAAACTCGATACCCAATATATCGACCAATGGTCAATCTGGCTGGATCTTAAAATAATTTTAAAAACTATATGGGTTGTACTTAAAAAGTCAGATGCTTATTAACTCAACTTTCCCACTTATAGTATTTTGAGGCTCTGGTTGCTCAAAAGTTAAGGTCAAAAAGTTTACTTTNNAATACTGTGGGAAAGTTGAGTTATTAAGTAACATCTGACTTTTTGTGTAACAAAACCTCCAAACCTTTAAAAAATTGCGTGTTAATAGGGCGCTTTTTTTGTTTTCGCATGTTTAAATCCATTCATTTGCCAAATAAAACCAGGCAAGTCAAGAACCGTCCCCGACTTGCTCTGTGGCGAGGGATAGGCAAAAGTCGTTCTTGATGCAGGACGAAAGCTTTATGTTGATACTTTCCGGATAATCCAATATTATTTCCTCTTTTGTTGTATCAAGCTCTCTGAAGTTCATCTTCATACCAAGTCCCAACAGCTTCGAAACAGCTTCCTTCCTTGTCCAGTAAATCATTGACTGAACTGAGTAGTCATGGTCATTTGTCTTATTTTTTAAAACTTCCTTCTCTTTATGGCTGAAAAAGTACTGTATCAGTGCACCATGAGACTTATTTATTCTTTCTATGTCTACTCCTATCCTTCTATCACAGACTATGCCTATACAAAATGGAAATGAGTGAGTTATGGAAACACCAATGTCTGGGTATTGTGAAACAAAAGGGGCGGAATTCGCCCCTTTTAGAATGTCAAAAGTTCTCAGGTCTATAATGCTGCGACAGGTTTTAAATTTATACTTGAATAGGGCTGACTTAACTGCATATCTTCCCGATACCCATTGCAGGCGGTTTTTAAATAATCTCGTTTTCCCAAGATAATCAAGTTCTGCCTCTGATAGAACCGAAAACAGTCCTTTATCATTATTTTTGAACTTATCCTCCATTGCCTTCATGTCAACAACAGAATAAAAGAAACCGTATTTGGGTGATAGAGCCTCCAGGCAATTGTTTAGCCGATATTCCGTTGTTTGTTCATCTGGCATGTTGTCTGAAATCATAAATTTATCCGCCTCATAACAACATTCTTCGCATAGTAGCATATTTCACCGTGCTCATTCATAAGAACAGCATCGTAAACTTTGCATTCATCATCCTCATCCTTTACTTTTGTATAAGCCTTGTATCCGCATAGCTCCCTCGGCGCTTTCAATACACCGAATTCCTCAACCTCCCACGGTAAAAATACTCTGTCGTTTTTAAGTTGGGTATGCACACTGCACGCTTGGAAAATAGAATCCATAAAAGATGGATTTGTAAGGAATTTATCCAGTGGATATCCTGGGTTCGTAGTTTGCTCCTTAGGCAACTTTATTGAGTATACTGCTCCTTTTTCATTTCTCTTAAATACGTTGCTCTCCTTTTCCCCGTCAACAAATAAGGGACCTAACCGCATGGACTGGTCAGTTTTGGAGTTAAGAGCCTCTAATGCTCCTCTGGTATAGCCCTCTTCCATAGATTCATTTTCAATATCCTTCATTGCATACAAGTATTCATAGTCTCCGGGTATATTGCCAATAGCCATACTGTTTAACTCAGTCAGTTTTGAAACTCCGAATTTGGTTTCAAAATGGGTATAAAATACTGCTTCCATACTCCTGGGCTCTCTTGCCAGACGTGAAACAAGAATTATTTCCCCAGGTTTTTCATGGTAAAATTTCATAGGTGTATGAAATTTTATGTTCCTGTAAATATAGTGTTTGCTTATTCCAAAGTTAAGTCTGTGGTGCTCGGCAAGCATTTCCATAAAGCCAACTCCCGGCATAATCGGTGTAGTTCCAAGCCTGTGCTGGTCAATAATAGGATCCCTCTTTACAGAAAATATTTTAAAAGCTTTTTCGATTATGTCACCTTTTTTTGTAACCCAATCAATCAGAGGAGTATCCTTATAATCGCCGCAGAACATTCGCTTATCTGCAAAATCGCCAAGTCCTTTGCTTAAAATCACCTCTCCGACCGATAAGCGATGTGTCATAAGATTAACAAACTCACATGCTCCTCTGTCAGGTTCTATCAGGTTCATTCCCAATTCTTCGGAATGCTTCCTTACAAATTCATTCCTCCAGGCCATTCCTGTTTCCTTCCATCCCGACCATGCAATACTTAAAGCATGTATACTTTTATTTGAAGACCTGATCTTTTCAATAAAGCTGTTTATAAAGCTGTTTGCAGCACAATAGTCTATCTGGCTTTCATTTCCAAACCTGCCTGATATAGAGGAAAAGACCAAGAATACTTTAAGTTTCTCTTTGTCAATGAGCCTGTAAAGGTTGCAAATGCCTCTTGCCTTTACCGAGAACACATCCCTGAACTCTTGCATCGACTTTTGAGCAAATAATCTGCTCTTCTCTATTCCAGCCGCATAAATTACTGCTCTCACCGGTCCAAACTTTCCTTCAGCTTCGTTGACAGCAGTTCTTAAACCATCATAGTCTCTTACATCACAAGGAATATACAATGCCCTGCTACCCATTTTTTCAATCTCCTTGAGAAGATTAAATACTGATATGGCTTTCAAGAGGTTGTTATATTCTTCCTCAATAATTGCCGGCGTTGCCTTTCTTCCTGATTCTAGGAGCCGTTCATAAATTTCGGTTTTCTTTTTATTTAAAGAATCTTCATCCAAAAGAACCAGTTCCTCTATATCCTTCGGAAGTCTTGTTCTTCCTATAATTGTAAAGCTTCCCTCCAGTTCTTGAGACACATGTTTTAATACTTCGGCTGTAATACCGCTGCCTCCTCCAGTGATAAAATAATGTGTGCCTTTTTCCATATTTATCTTCTTCATTTCTGCTTTATCCAGATAGTCTATTGCAAGAACTCTCCTTTTACCTCCAGTAAAACCTATTTCGTAATCATTGTCTGTGACCTTAAGCTCATCAGCTAAAAGTAAAACTTCATCCTTTTTAATACCACTCTTGCCTTTAGCACCAATGTCAATGATTTTTATTACAGATTTGGGCCATTCCTTTCTAAGCCCCTTGTAAAATCCGCATAAAGCCCCATAAAAAGGTTCACCGGCACTGCCACCTTCTGTATACCCGAAAGAACCATCGGTTGATACAGCACACACAATTCTAAATTGTGGCTCAGGAATAATTTCCATTACTTTTTTATAAAATACGAATCTTGCTTCACTGCTGTTAAATAACATTTTTTCTTCTTCATCCCTGTTTATACTGTCAAAATCTATGCTAATTCCTATACTTGTACAATCAAGAATTACATCAACAGGGCTTTTAAAAGCTTCAATGACTCTGCTTTCAAGTTCCTGCTCTTTTATTGTGTCGAACAAAAATTTCTTTATATTTTCTGTGAAACTACCTAAATGACCGACTGTCATTTCAACTGTTTTTTGGTTATCCCCAATAACCAATATGTTCTTCCCCTTGAGGCTGAAGTCTTTTGACTCGGCCTTTTTTTCAATAAAGACCGGAATTTGTATACCAAGTTCTTTATGCAAAGTGGGTTCTGCATGCGGGCTTTGAACTCCGGTTTCTTTTTCAACACAGCTGGAATCCTGTAATTCAGTGTTGCATGCCTTTTTAACGAAATCAATTAATTTGCCAATGGTTGTCAGTTGAGAAATGTTTATATTTTCTTGCACCGATATCCCAAACTTTTCACAGATAAGCGATAAAATTGTAGCCTGCTTTACTGTATCAATACCAAGGTCTGCTTCAATTTCCATATCGTTCTCAAGTATTTCAACCGGGTATCCGGTTATTCCGGAAATAATATCAAGCGTCTCCTGTTCTACACCCTTGGCATCGGTTTTAGCATCGGTTTTAAAAATACTTCTTTCAATTTCCATTACACCCGGAGAACCGCCTATTATTTCAACAGGCTGTTGAATTTCACCTCTGATGTTCTCATTTTGTACCAGAATGTCTCCATTTTGTACTAGAATGTTTTCCATATCACCAATTCTCGATTTTACAAAATCTATAAGCGAAGCAATTGTCCGGTATGACGAAATATTTACTGCATTGTCAGCATTTATACTATATTTCTCACATATTATTGAAAATACAGTAGCCTGCTTAACTGTGTCTATGCCTAAATCCGCTTCCATTTCCATATCTATATCCAGCATGTTTACAGGATATTTCGTTATTTCAGAAATAATCTCCAATATTTCGTCAGTACAGCTTCTTGCAGATGCATTAAAAGAAGGACTGCTGTCAATTGTGTCAGTTACAGCTATGGTTTCATTTTTACCTGTCCCTGCTTTTTCCTGCACCATCTTTACTATTTGTCCGATGGTTTTAAAATCGGATATTTTTACAGCTTCACTCGGCGATATATCAAACTTTTCGGCAAGCATTGAAATTACCGTTGCCTGTTTCACTGTATCAATACCTAGGTCCGCTTCAATTTCCATTGAAAGATCAAGTACTTCCTTTGGATATTTTGTTACAGCAGAATATATCTCCAGCACAATGCTTTCAACATCCGATTGATGCAACGAAACCTTCTGCCTGTCAGAAGCATTCTCCTTTAAGGATGTTGCAACAGCCTCTTCCTTGCCGTCTTGCTCAAAGTTGCTGTACGCTTTTGAATCAATCCGGTTTCCTGTTCCTTCTGCAACAAGAAGCCTTCCGTATTTTTTCAGCTGACCTTCCTCCGAGGATGTAATAGTTTTTAGCCACTCTGCATATGCCCTATTATCGCAAATTCTATCATCTCCAGATGCAATTTTCTGCAAAAGGTGGTAATTCCCTTGTCCTCCATAAGCCGCAACCATCCTTAATATATACTCAAATTTATAGGAACCACCACGGGACAAATTAAGCCCTTCAAGCTCCGGATCTGGCTCCCTGAAATTCACAACAGGAGGTATCTGCTGGTATTGCAGAGCTTTAGCCGCTACAGCTTCTTCTACGGATGCACCCATGGTATGACCAGTCATTCCCTTTGTATTAATAATTTTAATATCCCTGAAACCTTCACCAAAGTTTTTCTTAAGAGCTGCCTTTTCAGCATAAGAGCATCCTCCTTTTTTCGATGAATAGGTTTCATTTGAATAATATACAGTATTACTGGCAATATTCATTCTGTTAATACCGTCTTGTTTTTCCAATCTGGACATAAACTTGTCAAGCTCAATACTGTGCCTTGCACTGTCAACTTTTGTCTGGTGACCCGCAGTATTGAAAACATGAGTTCCTACAATCCTGCAAATTCCGTTCATTCCCCTTTTAGAAACATCTTTTTCCTTTTCAATAATAAGACCTACAGCACCCGATCCTATTATCATACCACTCCTTCTATTATCGAAAGGTATGGCAGCCTTATAAACATCTGATGAGCTAGTAGCTGCACCCATACATAAAAAACTGCCTCCAATCCACGGAAACGCTTCTTTTGAAGTTGGATCCTCAGCCCCTATTATTATCATCCTCTCAGCATGACCGCCGCGGATCATATCCTCAGCAATTGTCACTGAACTTGCCGTTGAAGAACACGCAGCACTTATATGGAAGTTAGGACCTTTTGCACCTATGAACTGAGCAAGTCTGTTGTTGGCTCTCGAAGATATGGATGCCATAAAATCTTTACTAAACTCGTAAACATCCTCCTCACCTCCATTATACAAAAGCCTTGAATAATGGAGACTAAACCAGTCGGTCAACAGTTTTTTCACATCTCTATCACTTACTTTTGTAATTACCGATTCATAGAAGTCAATCAAATCATTTCTCGTCTTTTTGCCGAATTTATATGCAATATACTTCGAAACCTCAGATATAAAAGGCTCTATTCCCAAAAAACCATTGGCAAAAATAACTCCCGTTCCTTCCTGCATTTCTTCAGGTAAAACCAATCTTCCCGGCAACAAAGCTACTGTACTTGTTTTTACATATTCTCTAATCAGAGGAATTCCTGCATCCTTTAAAGCCTCATACCCTGCAGCAACAGCTGCACACCAAGTTATCGTCATCTGCCGCAGGTCTTTTTCATCAACAAGGTAATCCTTTGGCATATCAAGCTTACCAAACTTTGCAGCCAACTGTATGACTTCGTTTATAGCTGAAATCTTCTTAAAAGTTGTAATCCCCTCTGTTTTTATAAGTCTTGTAATATTCAAATCCAGCAAGTTCTCCCGCTCGCAGTCGGTAAGCATTTCAATGAGGTTTTTACCTTCCATAAGCAGTTTAAAATTATCTTCTGAAAATATCTCTTTGAAAGAACCGGGCAGTCCTATGGAAACACCACTGTAAACAATACTTTCTTTAGTGGAATCTGTACTGTTGCTGCCGATAGGGTTAACAACACATGTCTCTTTACAGTTTTCCTCCGTATGCTCCTGTCTTGAAGGTAATTGATGCACTCCTTCGAAAGGAACCTGACATATTTCAATACCACAGGCAAAAAGCTCAGCTAAAGCCTGTTTATAGCATTCAACAGAGTTCTTATTTCTGTTGTTTGACGCTATCACCTTTACATCCTTTCCTGCCAAAATATTCTTTACAAGGCTTGAGAGTACTGAAGATGGACCGGTTTCCAAAAATACTCTTACCCCCTCATCGTAGAGCTTTTTAACTGAATCTATGAATTTAACAGGTGAAAGTATCTGTTCCTTCAAAAAAACCGGCATGTCCTGAATTTCATTCTGGGCTTGAGGATAAAAGCTCTCTTTATGGCAAGCCATAACTTTTGTACAAGGAGTCTCAAAACATATATCTTTAATTTTTTCATAAAAAACATCTGCAGCTTCCGACATAAGATATGTGTGGAACGCATGGGAAACATTCAGTTCAGTGTAATTAGTACCTTGCTGTCCAAGAATTTCAGCCAGCTTTGAAAGTTCTTCCTCACTGCCTCCAACTACTGTCTGCTCAGGCGAATTAATATTGGCAACATGAATATCCAAACCGCTTTTACAAATTATTTCTTGGGTCTTTTCAATTTCAGCCCTTATACTTATCATCCTGCCACGCTTGTTCTCATCTATACCATCAAAAGCTCCCCCTCTTGCACCGATAAGTTCCAAAGAAGACTTCAGGTCAAGCATACCACTTGCATGGATAGCTGAAATCTCACCTAATGAGTGTCCTATCATGTAATCAGCTCTTACTCCTGAATCTCTCAAAAGCCTGTACATGGCTATATTACTTAAGAACACAGCAGGATGGGTGTTCTTTGTGTTCTTCAACTGCTTATTAATATCCTCTTCACTACTTCCGAATATAAGGGATGATATGTCATGCTCGTATTTTGAATTCCATATGGTATCTGCCTGTGCATACAAAGACCTTATAGACGGACAGTTCTCATATAATTCAGACAGCATATTGGAATACTGTGATGCCTGTCCCGGGAACATCCATGCAATATTTTCCGGTTTAGCCCTTTCACCTTTTCCAAAAAATATACCTTTTAAACTCAAAGCTTCATCATTATCATATTTTCCTTCTTTAAGAAACTCATTTACCTTGATCCATTTTTCTTTAAGTTCTTCGAAAGACCCGGCGCTTATCGCAAATCTTAAGTCTTTCCTGACCATCACAGACAAATTATGCAAAAACACGTTAAGTTTAAAATCCCGGCCGTCCTTCGCATTATCATTAAATTTTTTATACAATTCATCCAATTCTTTTATTGTATTGCCTGAAAAGTATACAAACTCCTTGGAATCATCTGTGTTCTTAATGCGGTGCTCCATAGTAGCATTTATATTCAGATTACTCATGCCGTAACTTTTTTTCAAAAATTCAGGTCTGAATTCTTCCATTGCGATATGATAATCTGCACCTCCAAACCCATACGCACTAACATTTGCCCTTCTAGGATGCAGACTTGTCCCACTCCATTCTTTTTTATCTGTCAGAATATAGAAGGGGGATTTTTCCAAACCAAGTTTGGGGTTAATCTCCTTTATATTTGCAGTAGGCGGAAGTATTTTGTTGTTTAGTGCCATGGAAGCCTTAATAAGTCCAGGCACCCCTGCAGCATATCTCAGGTGTCCTATGTTCGACTTGACTGAACCAACACCGCAAAAGTTTTGTCTTGTAACACCAAGATTGGTAAAAGCCTTTTTAAGTGCACTTATTTCAACAACATCCCCTACAATTGTTCCTGTCCCGTGTGCCTCTATAAGCTCTATTGTGTCAACTGGATATCCAGCCATTTGACACGCATTTTCTATAACCCTTGTCTGCCCATCTTCATTAGGTGCTGCAATATATTTTCCTTTTCCGTCGCTACCCTGACCAAAACCGGACACAAGTGCAAAAATATTGTCATTATCCCTTAAGGCATCTCCCAGCCTTTTTAGTATAAGCACTCCTCCACCAACACCAGTTACAAAACCGTTTGCACGGGAATCAAAAGGAAATGAACCCTCAGCTGAAAGAGTGTTGTTTCCGGAAAATACAACGAGAGGATTCTCATCCATTGTTACTTCAGCCGCTCCCACAACAGCTGCATCATATTCCCCGCTTAAAAGTCCTGTAACTGCACAACAGGTAGCTGCAAGAGTAGATGCGCATGCAGCATCTACTACAAACGAAGGTCCTTGGAAGTCAAATACATTCGTAACCCTTGCTGCAATTATGTTTTGGAGCATACCTGGTGCACTGTCTTCAGTTACAGGAATAGTTTCTTTCAAAACATCCTCCGAAAGTTCATACAAAAGTTTTTCAATATCGTCTTTTTTCATATGGGATGTCAGTCTGGGATTATTTAGCAAGCTATATTCTATTCTTGAATAGTAGTTCCTTTTTATTATATTATTATAACTTCTGCCTGGTGCTCCATTACCGAGGATAACTGCCGTACGTTCTTTTGGAATCGGACCCTTCAAGGTTTGAAGAGCCTGATCTACACAGTAAAGAGCTACATGTTGGTTTGGATCCATATGCTCAGCTACTGCAGGTGGTATTCTGAATTTTTTGCTTAGCTCCGCATAATTCTCCACATCAAGTATGGCTGCTATTTTAGTATATGTTTTGTTATTTTTACTTATTTTCCCCCTTGCTTCAGGTCTGTAGAAAACATTACTATGTATCATGTGATCTGGCACATCTTTTATTGATACTTTCTTATCAAGTACATTTTCCCAAAATATCTGAACATTATCCGCGTGAGGAAATAATCCTCCCATACCAACTATTGCTATTCTTTCTTCAGGATAGTAATACCTACTCATAGCCAACCCCCCCTAAAAAAATAATTTTAACTCAAATACCTTATAGCCATAAATGAAAAACATAGAATCAATTTTCAATTTCTATTTTTCATTTAAATTATACTAATCACGAAAATGATTCTACATTGAAAAAATTAATTTTCGTGATGTTGCATTAAGGAATTAGTGAAATTTAGTTCTACTTTTTTCACGTCGCTATTTGGCTTCAAATAAGCGTTAAGTAAAAATTGTAGTAGAAGTTATATTTCAACTTTCCTAAGGAAATTGAAGTGCGATGTAAAATCTTTATCGCATTCAATATAGATAACTCTTTAAGTAAATACATTAGTTTACTTTCTCTTTGTTATCTATATGTTTTAATGCATACTATTTCTTTTTTTGTGGTTCGGTGTTTCTAAAATGAATTGCTTAAGTTAAAATTCGTAGCATTTTAACTTTTCACTACACAATTTTACATAAACATATTACTTTTCTAAATTTACAAAAAAATTATAAACGTCTTTTGAGAGTCTTGGTACCCTGAATATGTTCAAATGTCCCGCCTGATACTGTTGAACTTTTTTAAACCCTGCTCTCTCAATAAACTTTTCCTGTCCTTCCTTTTCGACAATCTGGTCATATACTGAGTATGCTACTATAACTTTCCCGGTATCAAACCTGGAAGGAAGATTTCTGACAGGATCCAGCTCTCTAAATATAGATTCGGTCGCTTCAAAGTCAAACTCGCATTTTTCAAGATCCTTTCTTATACAACTCATCAAAGGATTTTCCCATATTAAGCTAGATATATCTGAGGCTGGATTAATCAAAAACAAACCGACAGCCTTCTGATTTAAAGTATAGTACCTGAAAGAAATACATCCTCCTATACTATATCCAACAATAATGGTCGGCAAAGCATTTAAACTATCTATAAATTGAAAAGATGTATGGATATCATATACAGCTTGTTTAAAAGCACTCTTTGTTCTGTATATGTCCGCACTAAGAAAATATTCCCCGCTGAACAAGCTCTCCGCTGGCTTTCTGTTGTAGTGATATGGAAGCACCATATAAAAAACATTAAGATTTAGATCATTAAGCATTTTGATAAAAAAAGCACATGTAAACATACTGTCATCATACAAGCCATGAACTAAAATTATATTTCCGACAGGCTTCTCGGCAGGATGATAATATAAATAGATATTGTTGTTCTCCGGGTAATAAGGCAAACTTAAGTAAGACGGAATAATAAAACGTTTCAATCCATCACTATATTCTTCATATTTTGCACCCGAGATATCTGGTTTATAGTTCTCAAAAGCTTTAAACGTAAACTCCTCGTCATTAAAATAAGACTGTCTGGGAGAATGACTCACCTTTGAGAGTTTTTCACCTAAAAGCTTTTCTATAACCAGATTATCAACAAACTTTGAACTAGCTTCATTCATAACTTATGCACCTTCTGTGTTTTATACTTTGTTTCTTACAAAACGCAATACCTCTAATACCTTAAATCGTATTTAATATCTGAAAATCATACCTCCGCTGCTGGCCCCTGCACCGTGAGCCAACATCATCACAAGACTGCCTCTTTTAATCCTTTCCGATTGTATAAGTTCATCAAGAATCAGTGGACTCATGGCAGCTGCAGTATTTCCATATTTATAGAACAGGCTTAGGCTCTTCTCTTTTGGGATTCCTAAAGCCTGCAACTGAGCCTCCCATATTTTAGTTGATTGATCTGATGTTATAAAACAATCCATGTCTTCAATCGATAATCCGGTAATTGATAAAAGTTTGTCAGTTACTATGTGGCTGTATTCTACTGAACTTTCAAGAACTACCTTACCGTCAAAGACATGCATGTTGAATATATCAAAATCCACTATTTCAGGAGTATTCTTTAAAAAGCTTGTCCCAAAAGGAATATATGCATTGTCATACAGTAAATAGTTTGTAAAAATATAGGAAGAAAGAAAATGCTTTACCTCTGAATATCCTATCAGCATTGCAACTACAGCGTCACCAAATAGAAATATTGTCTTTGGATTTGGTTTTCCCCATATCTGGACTCCTTTTGATGAGACTCCTCCACCAATTATCAGAACATATTCATCACCTGAAGCAATAGACCTTATCGCAAAATCCATAGCATGAATGAATCCGCTGCATGCTGAAGTAATATCAAATGCAGGAATTCCAGTTTTTACACCAAGTTTTTTAAGAAGTCCTATTGAAGATGCTGGTGCCTGGTAATCACCCAATAATCTGGTATAAACCACCCTGTCCACACATTCAATATTCATATCAGCTCTCTCAAGGCATTGGTTAACAGCCTTTTGCATCAAATCATCCAGGCTTTGATCAATATTGACCCATCTTCTTTCTTTTATGCCAAGTGAAAATTCGACAGCCCTGTCGGTAGCAAATAAATTATATCTATCAATAATATCCTGATTTGTAATAACATCTTCAGGAAGCCCGATGCCTGTTGAGATAATTTTCGCAAACCGTTCAAAATTAAGCGGTTTTATGTCCGGAAATTGAATATTTGTAATCATTAGTCCCCCTAAAAACTTATCAAAATTCACTATCAAATCTTAATAAATAATTTCATTAACGTATATACTTAATTACGTTCATTTGATTTTTCATGTAAATAGGCAACAAGGTTTTTCATAATAAACAATTCAGGACTAGGCTCAACCATAGGTACCGAAAATACTTCTGTAAACCTAAAACTTAATTCCACCATAGCTATTGAGTCAACATAAAGATCATCTACCAAATTGGTCTCTGGCTGTAACTCATTCTCCTCAAGCCTTAAATACTCAATAATAATTTCCTTTGTCTTATTATAGATCTCATCATAATTCACTGTAATCCCTCCCCTAAAAATGTCAAATAATCTTTTTATTTAAACTCTATATATTAAGCCACCGCCGCTAAAACCCTCTCCATGAGAAATAAACATAATGTTCATTCCCTCTTGAATTCTACCATCACGAAAACAGCAGTCAAGAAGCAAGGGAAGCATTGCTGACATTGTATTCCCATTCTCTTTTATCTTTGAAATACTTTTATCCTTATGAATTCCTAAAGTTTCTAATGTTAACTCCCAAATTCTCAAGTTGTTCTCAGTTATTAAAACCAAGTCAATATCATCCATCCTAAGTCCGCTTTCTTCAAGGATGTTTTCAGCTGTTTTTGTAGTAGCCTTCCTGTAAAAATCCTCGGCAATTTTCCAGTTATCCATTCTATACGCATCAAACATAAATGACAAATCCTCTTTTTGCAACGAGCCTTTAGCCCTATAAATTTCCGATGCCGAAATAGGGCTTAAAGTAGTTGCAATATTATAGTAGTTATGGTTTGAGTAAAAGTAACTTGCCATTATATGCTGTCTGTCTGAATAACCGAATAGAACTGAAGCCGAAGCATCACCATACAGAAATGCCACCCTTGGGTCTTTCTTGCTTACAAATTTGGTGTTTATACCCCCAGATGACAAAAGAACATGGTCATCTCCGGTGTTTATAAATTTGGATATAACGTCCACAGAATGCAAGAATGACGATATTCCCCCGTCAATATCAAAAGAATGCACTGCTTTGCTGCTATTGAGCTTGGCTAATAACCTACTGGCAGTCATTGGAAGGAGATGGTCTCCAAAACTTTTATTCACGATAAGCCTAGAAAGGTCTTCCGGCATTAGCCCATAATCGGTGAGGCACTTTTGTGCAGACATAAATAATACATCACTATCATCATGATGATCATCAGCTATATGCCTTTTATCAACTCCAAGAGATTTTTTTATAGCTTCACTTTTTAATTTTAAATCATTTCTTTTTATAATATCTTCATTACTGACAACTTTCTCGGGAAAAAAAGAAGCGGTTGACAAGATTTTGCAATATCTATTAATTTTTTTCTTTTTGCTCTTTGGGAAACAATAATCCATACCCGCCATAATCATTCACATCACAATCCCCATAAATATAGTAATATCAAAAAAATTAAACAAGCCTGATTTTTCCCGAACATATATTTGTCTGTTAGTTCATTATACTCTATATAGGCTAATAAAACAAATTTTGCCTTTACATATTTCAATAAATAGATTGCAGCAATAACGAAGAGATTTCTAAACTTTTGACGAATATTGTTGTCTATACTAATCACGAAAATGATTCTACATTATAGTCCAAAATTGTCTATATATTTAGTTTATCACTTTGAGTATATACCTTGCAATATAATAATACACTTTATTACATAATTTTTTGTAAAATAAACTCACTTATAATGCAAAGTTTAGCAATCATGAAGATGTAGAATCTTTATCGCCTTCAATATAGCAGTCTAAAAAAAGTATACCATTGTAAAAGTGCGGTTAAATTTACACTATTATCTCATCAAAACGTCCTGCAAAAACTTTTACTGCCTCAGATTTCATAATTCTAACAAAAACTCTTACAACTTCCGGGTCAAATTGCACACCTGCATAAAGTTGCAGTTCATGAATAGCCTGCCTCATTGTCATGCTTTTACTGTACGGTCGATCTGAAACCATAGCGTCAAATGAGTCTGCAACGCAAAGAATTCTGGCACCAAGACTGATTTCTTCACCCATCAATCCATCGGGATAGCCCTTTCCATCAAACCTTTCATGATGATGCCTTACATAATCAACAAGCTGATCCATTCCCTTTAACGGTTCAAGAATATTCTCACTGTATATTGGATGCTGATGCAGTGAGTATATCTCATCTTCAGATAATGCCCCCTTCTTATTCAGTATAAATTGGGGTATTTCAACTTTTCCAATATCATGCAAGAGACCGGCATACTGCAATATGCTGATTTCTTTGAGATCAAGTCCCATCTCTTCTCCTATCAATACCGCATAGGAAGATACACGCTCACAATGTCCGTGAGTATAGGTATCCTTGGCAGATATTGTGCTTAATAAACCTTTAAATATGCCTATTAGTTGTTGGTGATCAGAGCTTATGTTCTTACGTATCTGAAGTATGACATCCTGATATAGATGAACCTTATCCTTTCCCAAATTTTTAGCATGATATAACGCCATATCTGCCTGATATATCAACTCATTCTTACTTGAAGACATGTTGGGAAATTCAGAAAGCCCGATTGAGACTGTTACTTTTTCATGCAAATCACAACGAAAACACTCTTTTTTTAACACTTCAAATTCACTGCGTATATCATTTGCTTGTTGCTCTAAGACATGTAAATCCGTATTTGTAAAAATAATGGCAAATTCATCGCCGCCATATCGGCATATGTAACTGTCCTTGTTGACAACTCTTTTCAAAATGTTTACTGTACCTTTAAGTATTTCGTCACCGCAGTCATGTCCGTATATATCATTATACATTTTGAAATTATCAATATCCAGCATTATAAGCCCAATAGAAAACCCACTTTTATGACTTTTTTCAATCTCACTTTCAAGTATCATGTGAAAAAAGCGTTGATTATAAGCATCTGTAAGTTCATCAACTATCGCCATACGTTCAAGTTTTCTCTTCTGTTCTTCCTGCTTGTTGTTAAGAACAGCCAGAAAACTTGTAACAATGATAGTAAGAATCTTAAGTGTCATACCAAGAAGAACTGAAGTGTCTTTAGTATATCCAAAAAAATATTCATTAAAAAAAAGCATCAATTCAACTATCGAGGCCACAAGACATACTGTAAAGCCAAAATATCCAAATCGGAATGTCATTAGTATAAATACCATGGATTGGATGTGTCCGACAAACCCTTTAGTATTATTAGGTATGCCTTTATCTAAAAGCATTTCGGTTATTCCGGTATTCAGTAGCATATTCGACAGAATTGAGTAAATGAAAATGTAAGATCCCAATTCTATTCTTCTAAGCGGAGTGGTTAAATAAGTGCTTGTTACTTTATTAAAATTGTATTTCAATAAACCGGCTATCTTCCGCAAAGCTATCATTTGATCACCCATAATCTCCTTAAGTAGTATTAAATTTTACCTATATTTTTCATTATACTTCAGTATCTTAATAATTTCTATAAAAAACTCCATAATCCATTTAAAAACAACATATTGCTATTTTTTTATTACCATAAAAATGAGCTACAAAGCAATTTGTAACCCATCTAATACTATAATTTTCTATTTTCATATAATACAACAGGTAGATGTTTAATTCAATAGTTTCTATATAAATCACGATAATGATTATACATTTTTCAAGCAACTTAACATAAACTATTTCTTTCACACACCGGTTCCAATGTATATAAACCCTAATTCTTCGATATCTTTTCTAAAATAAATATTTCTCGTATCATAGAATACATTTCCGCTCATTATCTTCTTTATCAGCAGAAGATCCATGTTACGAAATTCATGCCATTCAGTTACAATAATTAGAGCATCAGCGCCTTCTGCCGTATCATACGCATGTTTGCAAAACATTACTTCCTTGCCAAGTTTCCCAAGTTCTTTTTTTGCTTCATTCATCGCCTGAGGGTCATATACTTTTATTTTGGCTCCCTTATCAATAAGCTGCGTTATCATTGTCAATGACGGAGCATCCCTTATGTCATCAGTTTCAGGCTTAAATGACAAGCCTAGAATTCCTATGGTTTTACCCTTTACAGCACCAAGAGATTTCTCAAGTTTTTCTACAGCAAGAAGCTTCTGCCTCTCGTTTGCTTCAACTACTGTTTTAACAACAGACATTTGCACTCCAAACTTTTCACCGATTTGATGCAGAGCTTTTGTATCTTTCGGAAAACAACTTCCTCCAAATCCAGGTCCGGCATGCAAAAACTTCGGACTGATTCTGCCGTCCCGCCCCATCGCCTTGGCTACCTGCTGAACATTTGCTCCAACCTTCTCACAAAGATTTGCAATCTCATTTATAAATGTAATCTTTGTTGCGAGAAAAGCATTGCATGCATACTTAATCATTTCAGCAGTCTCAACATTTGTTATTACAAAAGGTGTCTCGTTTATAAAAAGTGGTCTGTAGACCTTTTTCATTATTTCAGCAACACTGTCGCTTTCAACTCCTATAACAATACGATCCGGATGCGTAAAATCCTGCAAAGCCTTTCCTTCACGGAGAAACTCAGGATTGGAAACAATATCAAACAAGCATTCTACTCCTCTTGACTCAAGCCTTTTTCTGATAATTTTCTTTACTTGCTGACCTGTGCCTATTGGAACTGTACTTTTATCAACAACAACTTTATATTCATTCATATGCTCGCCTATAGTTTCAGCTACCTCGTAAACATATCTCAAATCGGCTTCACCGTTTTCAGCCGGAGGAGTACCGACAGCTATGAATATAACATTTGATTCATCAATTGCTGTTTTCGCATCTGTTGTAAAGCGTATTCTTTCCGCTTTAATATTCCTCTCCAGAAAGACCTCCAGCCCCGGCTCATAAATCGGTACTTCACCGTTATTTAGTCTTTCTATTTTCCTTTCGTCAATATCCACACAAATAACATTAATCCCAAAATCCGCTATACACACTCCTGATACAAGACCTACATAACCGGTACCAAATACCGCAACTTTAGGTATCATAATATCTTCTCCTTATACCATTCAACAAATTTTTTTATTCCGTCCGGAAATTGGGTATCCGGGTTATAGCCAAGTATTTCTATTGCTTTCGAGACATCTGCAAATGTCCTTTTGACGTCTCCCGGCTGTTCAGGATAAACTGTCTTTTGAGCCTTTCTTTCCAGAGCATCCTCCAATGTTTGAATCATACAACTTAAGCTTATTGTCCTAGATTCACCCAAGTTAAATACTTGATATACATTATTATTGCCGCAAACCCAGTCAATAGATTTTTTAACACCGTCAATAATATCGCTGATAAAGGTATAATCCCTTTGAGTTGAGCCGTCCCCATAAACAGGTATTTCTTTGTCTTCCAATATAAGCTTTGTAAATTTTCTGATTGCAAGGTCAGGTCTTTGTCTTGGACCATACACTGTGAAAAACCTCAAACACGCGGTACTCACCTCATATAGTTTATGATAAGCATAGCATATAAGTTCACCTGATTTTTTTGAGGCAGCATACGGTGATATCGGGTTGTCAACATTGTCAGATTCGGAAAAAGGTACTTTTTCATTATTACCGTAAACAGAAGAAGATGAAGCAAAGACAAATCTCTTAATGTTGTTTTTCCTTACTTCCTCCAGCAAATTAACTGTACCCATTATATTCACATCATAATAGAGCTGAGGATTCTGTATTGAAGGTCTGACACCAGCATAGGCAGCCAGATGTACAATAACATCAAACCCGTATGTTTTGAAAACACCCGACAAAAATTCCGCATCCCGTATATCCCCTTCAAGGCTTACAAAGTTACTCGGTTTTATTCCATTGTCCAAGGCAGTTAATTTTATTTCTTCAATATTTTCCCTCTTTAAAGCAGGGTCGTAATAATCATTAAAACTATCAATACTTACAACAAAATGATGATCTTTTAATAAGGCTTCGCACAAATGTGAACCTATAAATCCTGCTCCACCTGTAACAAGAATTGTACTCATGCGCACCCATCCTTTTTTATATAGTAGTATATCACAATATTTTCTGTAGGAAAAGAAAATTATCACTACTTTAGGAATGTCTGAAATATTACTTCCACTTTTTACGAAGCCTATTTGGCATCAAATAAGGCTTGTAGTGAAATAGTAGTGGAAGTTATATTTTCAGCGTTCCTTATTCAGTATCCTTCATATAAAGTAAGGATGCAGTAAAGTAAAAACGCCTGAAATCCTGGAATATAATCAGCACGTTTATATAAAAAAACAATATTTAATAGTTCAATATTTAATTAATAAAGGTTGAATTTGCTTGCCTTTTAAGGCTTCTATCACAGTCGTCAATATCTGACTTGTGTCTGCAACAAGTGAATTAGGCTTATTTCTCGGACCATCCTGTCCAAAAGGGACCAGATATATATTTTTCATATTTAAAACAAGACCTATATTTTTCGCATTTATTCCCAACCCGTCGTTAGTAGATATTGATATTACTACAGGTTTCTGATTTCTCATATGTGCCTTGCACGCCATTGTAACCGCTGTATCTGTTACACCATTTGCAATTTTTGCAAGTGTGTTCCCTGTGCAAGGTGCAACAACAACTATATCCAAAAGAGATTTTGGTCCTATAGGTTCAGCCGCAACAACTGAGTTAATAATTTCCTCACCAGTTATTCCTTCAATTTTCAATCTTAAGTCTTTGGCTCTACCAAATCTTGTATCAAATTTATCCACTGAATCCGACAATATCGGAAAAACTTTCGCCCCTTTACTTACAAGATTCTCTATCTCAGGCACAACCTTATCAATAGTGCAAAAGGAACCCGTAAGCGCAAAACCTATTCTTACTCCATCCAATAACATTTCTATACCCCCAACTCTTCAATTATATTGTATATAGTGTCTCTCATAAATTCAGCAGCTGTTATAGGAGCTACTTTACCTGGCAACGAAAGAGCCCAAATTGTTTTCACTCCCATTTCTTTAGCCTTGTTAAAGTCCACACCTCCGGGCTTTGATGCCAAATCGACTATCAAAGCATCCTTTCTCACTTTCTTTAAGATGTCACTGTCCAATACTATATGAGGAATAGTATTGAATACTATATCCATTTTTCCAATATTTTCAGAAAGTTCATTTAAGAAAACAGGTTTATAGTGATAGCTTCTAATCCAAGCAATATCAGCGTATTTTCTTGCTTCAACATATACATTGCTGCCTAAACCATCAAGCATTTTTGCAAGTATCTTTCCGATTCTGCCGAATCCAAGTATAAGAATATTGCTACCGTGAAGCGTTATAGGCATTTCTTCCATCGCAATCTGAATAGCACCTTCTGCTGTTGGAATTGCATTTAAGACAGCCATTTCTTCCCTTTGAAGCAGGTCGGTAGAGTATACATTATAGATTTGTGCGAGGTGAGATATCTTTTCACTGATTCTCCCAGCTATAAACAACTGATTCTTAGACATCTTTTTGAATACATCGTTTATATAAATCCTACCTTTTTGGAAAGGTGCATTAAGCGTTTCGTCATCATTTGAGCATGGAAGTGGCCCAATTACAACATCCGCATCACGTATAGCTTCTTCAATATTGGCACTTTCCTCAATGCCTGTTTCAAAACCTGCATTTTCAAAACCATATATATCAACTATGTTCCCCTGTGCTTCAAACAGATTTGCAAGTTTAACACTTCTAAGATCCCCTCCTACAACAGCAAATTTCCTATTCATTCTTATCCCCTCCATCGATGTAAAGTTTAAGGGAGTCACATTATTGTTACAAAAAACGTCATTTACATATTAAGTTGTGTCCCCTTTTGCTTTGATTATGCAAATTGCTTTTTCCACCCTTTCTAATCTAATAAAAAATACCATTCATCAACAAAGTAGCTGAATTTGGAATACTAAAAATATGTAAAAAAATTTGATGTAATATTTCAGTTATTCCTTAATTAATATAGCGACTAATACATATTATGTTCCTCTAACAGTTAAAGTGCTTGTATAAGGTCAACAAAATATCATATGAACAGCGTATCCTTACAGTGCAGAAAAGCTGATGATTTATGTATTATGCCTGATATAGAGTTTTATTTGTGCTATTATGTTGCCTTGTGCTTTTAAACATCACCTATCTCTTGTCTTTCATTAGGTCTCTTGGAATGAAATGAAAGAGGCAAAATTTTGTGCCCTCGATGGGCACGAAATTTTATTTCACTCCAAAAGGTCTAAAAAAAAATTGAATACCCATCAAGAGTATCCAATTTTGCTTTCTTCATTTTCAATATATAATCTTTTTAATATAATCCGTTTAGAACCATCTACTTTGCATTAATTTTTATGTAAGGTACATTGGCATTTGAAGTGACATAGATATTTTTATCTCCCCACTCCCAAATCTTTTCTTCTAAAGCATCCGTAATCTTTGTTTTTAACTTAACGTAACTCATTATTTGTTTCGTCAATTCTTCTCCCGCATTTTCAGTTAAAAACCCTTCTACTTCCTCGTACTGGGGTTCAATTTCTAATAATACATTAACTATCAGGCTGAAATCCACTAGATTGAGATTTGATGCGGTTGTCACAGATACAGTTTTAGTTTCCCCATCCCATCCAACTGTTGCTCCCAAACCTTCTGCAACAAAACGCACAGGTACGTATGTTCTATCCATTGCAATAGTAGGTTCGGTATCCATTTGCTTTGATTCTCCATTTACTATTATCGTCTTGTCACCTATCCTTACTGAGATTTCAGTACTACCAAGGTTTATGCCTACCTCTTTGAGTTCTCCGTTCCATATTACATCTGCACCAAGGGCTTCACTTACAAATCTCACAGGGATAAGTGTTCTCCCGTTTGCATCAATAAAAGGTTTTGCATCAGGAAAATCAATTAATTGCCCATTAACATCTACAGAGATATCACTTGATGCATATACACTACAAACGCAAACTGTCAAAACCCCTAAAATAACTAAAAATAATACGCTTAACTTCTTCATCAAGACTCCTCCTCAAGTATATCTTTTTTTAACGCGTTTATATAAATTATGCCACATTTTTTAATCATACGCAATTAGTATAGGACACGCATAATCGATACTAGATAGTACATGGACAGAAAAACTCCATGTTTTTTTGTCTAGGTCCATTTGTTATATAAACTGAATAATAAAAATCTTCGGGACATCAAGTCCCAAAGCTTTTTGCCGGATTTCCTTTCAGGAAATGGCCCTAATAATAGTATAAATGACGTCATTTATACTATGTTTTCACCAATCAAAGTGCTCTATCTTCTTTTCTTATATTTCCCTCTTCTTATACTCCTTTTTATATAAGTCTTACATGGGTTCTATATAAGCTCACTTAAATTGATATCTTTCTTTATACTGCCAACCGCTGAAAAACTCATTCTTTCAGTATCAAAAATCCTTCTGATTACTTCCGTCACTTTTTCCATACTCACATTATCAATTTTTTTCAAAACTTCTTCAGGGCTTAATATTTCACCCAACAAAACCTCCGACTTACCAATACTGTTCATTCTGCTGCTTGTACTTTCAAGCCCTAAAATGTAATTTCCCTTTAACTGTTCCTTCGACTTTATCAAATCATCCTTTGACATGCCATGTTTAACAAGGTTTTCTATTTCCTTGATAACAAGCTTTAAAACATTGGCAAGATGCTCCGGATTCATTCCTGCATAAATCGTAAGCAATCCCGAATTTTTGTAAGATGAAGGATATGAGTATATGGAGTAAACCAACCCCATTTCCTCTCTGATTTTTTGAAACAGCCGGGAGCTCATTCCGCCTCCGAAAATATTATTAATAGATAAAAGAGCATATAAATCGTCATTTCCTTGCTCAATACCTTCAAACCCCAAACATATATGAACTTGTTCAGTATCCTTTTCCCTAATACTTTTACCAGCCGTAAACTCAGCTCTTTCAAGAGTAATACCTTCGGTGATTTCTGATTTCCAATTAGAAAACCTATCCTTTACAAGGGCGGTTAAACATTCTTCATCAAAGTTTCCCGCAACGGATATCACAGTATTTCCCGGTAAATAACTCTCTTTTAAGTACTTCTGTATAGTGTCCCTTTCTATTGAGTGAAGACAATCGGAAGTACCCAGGATGGGAAATCCAAGCGGATTATCACCCCAAGATGCTTCTGATAGTATGTCATGCACAAGCTCTTCGGGAGAATCTTCGTACATACCAATTTCTTCTATTACAACTTTTCTTTCTATATCTATGTCTTTTTTCGAAAATGTCGAATTAAAAAACATATCAGAAAGAACATCAAGTGCAATTTCCAAATGAGTATCCAATGTCTTAGCATAATAGCAGGTACATTCCTTTCCTGTAAATGCGTTGATCTGCCCGCCTATGCTGTCTATGCTTTCAGCAATTTCTTTTGCACTTCTCTTATCAGTTCCTTTAAACATCATATGCTCAATAAAATGAGACACTCCGTTATTTTTTTTATTCTCACTCCTAGAACCTGTTCCAACCCAGATACCTACTGAAACGGAACGAACATGAGGGATTTTTTCGTATACTATTCTAACGCCATTATCCAAGGTTACCCTTCTAAACATAAAACCTCCATAAACTTATTGTCTCAACTTTCCCATTTATAGTATTTTGAGGCTCTGGTTGTTCACAAGTTAAGGTCAAAAGATTCACTTTTTGACCGCAGTGAGCAATACTGATTTAGCAACAAAGAGCCCAGAAACACTGTGGGAAAGTTGAGTTATTATGTTAAACCACTTACAATAATGAATGCACTAAAGATTTTACATCGCACTTCAATTTATTGTTCTTTATCCTCTTTTACAGTTTCTTCATCTTCCATAGCATCTTTCCTTGAGAGATTTATGCGCCCTTGTCTGTCAATTTCCATAACTTTCACAAGTATTTCGTCCCCAACGTTAACTACATCTTCTACCTTGGCAACTCTTTTCTTATCAAGCTTGGAGATATGAACAAGACCTTCCTTGCCCGGCTGGAATTCAACAAATGCTCCAAAGGTTGTTACCCTCATAACTTTGCCTAAAAATATCTGACCAGGCTCAACATCCTTTGCAATACCCTCGATTATTTTTAGTGCCTTTTGTCCGGCTGCAGAGTCAGAACTGAATATATAAACGCTACCATCATCCTCTAAGTCAATTTTGACTCCCGTCTCAGCTATTATCTTATTTATCATCTTGCCGCCAGGTCCTATAACATCTCTGATTTTATCAGGATTTATGGAAGTTGAAATAATTTTCGGTGCATATGCAGACATTTCTTTTCTAGGCTCAGGAATCGCCTTTAAAATCACATCGTCAATAATCTGCAAGCGTCCCTTTCTGGTGAGTTCAAATGCCTGTCTTATAATTTCATAGCTCAGCCCTTCAACTTTAATATCCACCTGAATAGCGGTTATACCATCTTTTGTTCCGGCAACTTTGAAGTCCATGTCTCCAAAAAAGTCTTCTATACCCTGTATATCCATAAAGGTTACAAATCTGTCAGGGTTCTTTTCATCAACCACAAGCCCCGCTGAAATTCCTGCAACAGGTTTTATTATAGGAACACCCGCATCCATAAGTGCAAGTGTACTTCCACACACACTTCCCTGGGATGTAGAACCATTTGACATCATGACTTCCGAAACAAGCCTGATAGTATATGGAAATTGATTCTGATCAGGAAGTACCGGCTCAAGAGCTTTTTCTGCAAGGGCTCCATGACCTATTTCTCTTCTGCCCGGTCCTCTGGAAGTCCTTGCCTCACCTACGCTATAGGCAGGAAAATTATAATGATGCATATATCTTTTCGTTTCTTCCAACTCAATACCATCGAGCATCTGAACATCTCCCATTGCACCTAATGTAACAGTTGTAAGCACTTGGGTCTGTCCTCTCTGAAAAAGTCCTGAACCATGAACTCTTGGAAGCAGTCCAACCTTTGCAGACAATTGCCTTATTTCGCCAAGTTCCCTACCGTCAATTCTCTTGTTTTCCTCAAGTATATACTCTCTGACAACCTTCTTTTCGAGCTTGTATATGGCCTGTGACAGCAATGATTCCATTTCCGGATATTCTTGTGCAAAGTTCTCCTTAACAGCATCTGTAAGCTTTTTTATATTCTCATCCCTGACTTGCTTGTCCACTGCGAGAACTGCTTCTCTCATACTGTTGTAAGCAAATTCTTTTACCGCATTGAATATATCTTCGGGAACATCGGAAGATTCATATTCAAATTTGGATTTTCCGATTTCCTCTACAATACCGTCAATAAACGCTACTATCTTTTTTATCTCATTATGACCCTTCTTAATTGCATCAAACATAATTTCATCGGGTATTTCGTTTGCTCCTGCTTCAATCATAACAATACTGTCTCTGGTTCCTGCCAAAGTCACATACATCTGGCTCTTTTCCCGCTGTGCCGCATTAGGATTTATCACCACTTCTCCATCAACAAATCCTAAAATTACTCCACCAATAGGACCTTTAAAGGGTATATCCGAAATTGACAATGCTATAGATGAGCCTAAAAGCGCTGCAACTTCAGGAGAATTATCCTGTTCAACAGACATTACGGTATTAATGACTGCCACATCGTTCCTCAAATCCTTAGGAAACAGGGGTCTTAGAGGTCTGTCTATTACCCTTGAGGTTAAAACAGCTTTTTCAGAAGGTTTTCCCTCTCTTTTTATAAATCCTCCGGGTATTTTTCCTACAGCATAAAGTCTTTCTTCATAATCAACACTCAGCGGAAAGAAGTCAATCCCTTCTCTCGGCGCCGAAGAGGCTGTTGCAGTTGATAACACAACTGTATCCCCATATCTTACCATAACTGCTCCGTTTGCCAATTGAGCAAGTTCACCCGTTTCAATTGTTAGCTTCCGTCCAGCTAATTCCATACTGAAAACTTTTTGCATTTTTCCATCCTCCTCTTGAATGAACCGCAGACTGTAGGATGTAGATTCTGTTGCAAATCCGATTTATAAAACAAACTATGATTTGCAACACAATCTACCTTCTACTGTCTGCAGCTTTTTGTTTTTTATTTTTTATCCTAAATCTATTATTACAAATATAGCTTGTTATTATTAATCCATTGAACTTAACGAATGAATTCAATAATAAAATTTCGTACCCATCAAGAGTATTCAATTTTGGTTCTTTCGTTTCACTCCAAGAAATCTAACTAAAAAAATGAGCGGAAAACTCCGCTCGTTTTTTATTTTCTAAGATTCAATTTTTCGATAATTGTACGATATCTTGTAATGTCGATTTTTATAAGATAATTAAGAAGTCCTCTTCTTTGTCCTACCATTTTAAGCAATCCTCTTCTTGAATGGTGGTCTTTCTTATGAGTTTTCAAGTGACCTGTCAAATGATTGATTCTTTCTGTAAGAATAGCAATCTGAACTTCTGGAGACCCTGTATCACTTTCATGAAGCTTGTAGGTATCAATTATACCTTGTTTAATTTCTTTTTGCATTAAAATATCCTCCTTTAATAATATCCCCATTAGCTAGGTAAAAGGCCGGAGTCGCCAAAAACCGAGCAAATGGTTTAAGTTTACCTAAAATATTGTAACATACTGGCTATTATCTGTAAAGAATTAATATTTAATATTAATAAATATCTAATATTAATAAATATCTAATATTAATAAATATCTAATCCTAACCTAATCCTCTATGGCTCTTATTATCCTTTTTTAAAACCACTTCATATACATCATCCCTTATATGACTTGAAATCGGAAGGCTGCTACGCACTTTTCCTATTTCATGCAAATCCAGATCTGCATAAAATATGCCTTCATTTTGTCCCGCCTTTACTAATATCCCTGCCCATGGGTCAACCACCATGGAGTTTCCATATGCAACATAGGAAGCATTTTCATCCCTCGCTGGAGAAACAGCTGCAATAAACAACTGGTTGTCAACTGCCCTCGCACGCATTAATAGCTCCCAATGCGCAGGTCCTGTGGTCATATTGAATGCTGCAGGAACCGCAATTATATCAGCACCCCTCAATGCCATAATCCTGAATATTTCAGGAAATCTTATGTCATAACATATAGCTACACCAATCTTGCCAAACTTTGTATCCACAACCGTTATTTCATTTCCATAAGCTAAAACATCTGATTCTTTGAATACAATGCTACCGGGAATATTTATATCAAAAAGATGAAGTTTTCTGTGTCTGCCTATTATTCCCCCGTCATCACCAATAATAAAACAGGTATTATATAACTTCTCTCCATCTTTCTCTGGGATTGAACCTGCAACGATATAAATACCTTTATCACGCGCTACTTTGGACAGTGATTCTATTGTAGGTCCTTGTGCAGTTTCTGCATAATCAGGAAACTTAGTGTTATCATAAGGACAGTTAAACATCTCAGGAAGTATTACTATATCCGCGTTTTCTGAAGCACAGGTTTCAACCATATCAACTGCCTTTTCAATATTTCTCCTCTTGTCATTTTCCACTCTCATCTGACATAAGGAAATCTTTGCAGTTTGTTTCATAATCTTCTCCTTGATTTTTAAGTCTATATTATAGAGGCTATTATAGGCAAAACGCCGCATAATGGGGTATAGCCTGTATCCCATCGCTTTGACCAAAGTTTTTTTCTGAAAACCTAATTGAATAGTTGGGTCGATATTTCTGAATGAACACACCAAGGCTTTTTGACTTGGTACTGGTAGACTTTTTGACTTCAATGCCAACAATATCGGCATCCTTTTGTATCACAAAATCAAGTTCTGCCGAATATTCACTTGTCCAGTAGTAAGGCGTATATCCGTTGGTCACAAGGGCTTGTGCGATATAATTCTCGGTTACTGCTCCCATAAAAATGTTGGATTCACCGGTCAGTATCGTTTGTTGTGCCAATCCAGATTTCATGACGAGCAAACCAACATCACTCATATACAGCTTAAAAGAAGACAAATCTGCGTAAACAGAAATTGGGTTATGGGCATGTTCTATCTTTTGGCATTTCAAAACGACACCCGCTTGCGTCAGCCAGTCGATTGAAGCTCCAAACAGAGCAGCACTACCGCCTTTTTGGATAACCTTATACTGAAACTTCGTGTTTTCTTTGGCAAGCTGAGCAGGTATTGAACTGAAACAGGCACGTATTTTCACTGTTTCCGACCTATCGGCATACTTAGCCATGTCAGCGACATAGTTGCTGGTTATTTCATTCTGAACGTTGGGTACAAGTACCAATTTACCGGACTTAACAAAGGATGAAACACTGGCAGGCATGCCGCCTACGATCAAGTAATAGCGATACAGTTCCAATGCTTTATTGTGGAAAGCTTCCGGCATTGGCACAATATCAGTAAAACAAATGCGAATCTCCTTAGCAAGCCTTTCTTCGCCCATTGCCCATAGAAACTCCTCAAAATCCAGCGGATAGAGCGTCATGCTTTCCACCTTGCCTACAGGAAAGCTATATTTTCCCCTGTTAATGGCAACTCCCAGTAAACTGCCAGCCGCTGCTACATGATATTCCGGTGCTAACTCGCAAAAGTATTTAAGAGCCGTCAACGCTCTTTCACAGCTTTGTATTTCATCAAATATAATTAGTGTTTTTTCAGGAATAATCTCTTCATTCACTGTTGTTTCAAGGAAACGAATCAGTCTTTCGGGCGTAATGTCGTCGTCAAAATATCTGGCAACCGAGAGGTTCGTTTCCAAGTTGACATATACAGTATTATCGAAATACTTCTCTCCAAACTCCGTGAGAATGTAGGTTTTTCCGACCTGCCTGGCTCCATAAAGCAATAGGGGCATTCTCTCTCTGTCTCTCCAATCTACGAGTCGAGCTTCAATTTTTCTACGCATAACCAATCACCTCATCAACTATATTGTATGTCAAATAGATTTATTCGTCAAGAAAAATCGCAAATAAATATATTTTTCATGCAATATTAATATAGATTGCAGAAGTTTCAGTCTTTCATGTTGTTTTCAAGTTTCACTTGATACCTTGTTTTCTTATGCTTCCAACGTTCAGCACACTTGGGTCTTTGACAGTTGAAAAATTCAAAAATTTCCTGAACCATTTTAGACCAACTCGAATATTATGTTAATAAAATGCCAGTTTGGAGGTAATAAATAATGTATAGTCCTAATATGAGTGCAGACATAATGCCAAACATGCAAATGCTACAGAACCAGTATGTTCCATGCATGCCCATGCCTAAACTTGCCACTGCCTATATTCCTTTTCAATACTTGAATTGTATATACCCGCACATGAAAGGGCTTTGTGCAGGTACAATCTTTCCCGAACTTGACAGACCCTATGGGGTTGACCCAGAATATGTTATTGACGCTTAGGAGGTGAAAACATGGATGCAAACTGCGAATGTTTGTTAAAAGAAATAATGGCTGCAGACTTTACAATAATTGATTTACACCTGTATCTGAATACTCATCCGTACGACCAGAGAGCCATAATGATCTACAATAACAGTGTAAAGAGATCTATGATGCTTCGAAATGAATACGAAAGAATGTGCGGACCATTATCTGCTCATCAATCGGCAAGCAAATGTCCGTGGCAGTGGATAGAAAGCCCATGGCCGTGGGAATAGCAGGAATAACTTATCAATTCTTAAAACAGGAGGTTATAAAATGTGGGTTTATGAAAAAAAACTTGAATACCCGGTAAGAATAAAAAACTGTAATCCCAAGATGGCCAAATACATCATCACTCAGTACGGCGGACCAGATGGGGAACTTGCCGCTTCATTAAGATATTTGAGCCAGAGGTTCAGTATGCCTACCAATGAGACAAAAGCAATCCTTAACGACATAGGTACAGAAGAATTGGCTCATCTTGAAATGGTTGGTGCAATGGTACACCAGCTTACCAGAGGAGTTCCGGCAGATATACTTGAAAAAGAAGGATTGGGCGCATACTACTCCGACCACGACCATGCGGTGTATCCCATAAGCGCTGCGGGCAACCCATTCACGGCAGCTTATATACAGTCAAAGGGTGACGTTATAGCTGATTTACATGAGGATCTGGCAGCAGAACAAAAGGCAAGGGCTACGTATGAAAACCTTATCAATCTAGCTGATGATCCAGATGTAATTGACCCCTTAAGGTTTTTGAGGGAAAGGGAAATTGTACATTTCCAGAGGTTTGGGGAAGCTCTAAGGCTAGTACAGGAGAAGTTTGCCGAAAAGAAATTTTATATGACTACACCAATGCCAAGGGTGTGATTGCTTCAATGTAGTAAAAGTTCCAAGAGGCTCAACAAAAGGTTTGCAACAATATCATCGGCAAACCTTTTTTATTAGCGCCATTTCCTGAAAGGAAATCCAGCAAAAAGCTTTGGGACTAAATGTCCCGAAGCTTTTTATTGAGCCTTTTTGCGTGAAATAAAAATTGTTCAATTTTTAGAAAAGAATAATCCTCTCAACTCATCTTCCCATAGCTTGTCAAGATTATTTTCACCTGGCTTGATTATACTTTCTATCAAACCTCTTTTCTTCTCCTGCAACTTTGCAATTTTCTCTTCAATTGTGCCTTCTGTCAGAAGTTTATATACTTGGACAACATTTTTCTGCCCCATTCTATGGGCTCTGTCACTTGCCTGATCTTCAACTGCCGGATTCCACCATGGATCAAAGTGTATTACTATATCGGCTTTTGTTAAATTCAGTCCTGTTCCTCCAGCTTTTATTGATATAAGAAATACTGCTTCAATGTCGCTGTTAAAATTATCAATTTCCATCATTCTTTCTTCTGGCTTCATGGAACCATCCAAATAGTAATAGTTGATATTGTTGTTTTCCAGTTCATTTCTTATAATTTTGAGCATTTTTGTGAACTGTGAAAACACTAATACACTATGACCTGAACTTATTGACTGTGCTATTATATCCATTGCAAGATCAAGCTTTCCGCTACCCGCGTCATAATCCTCCAAAAATGTTGCTGGATGTGCACAAATTTGTCTTAAACGAGTTAACGCAGCAAGCATTTCAATATGGTTTCTCTTAAATCCAAATTCTTCAATCTTAGGAGCAAGCTCTTCTTTGAAACTTTTGTAATAAGCCGCATATATTTTCTTCTGCTCTCCCTTCATTTCTGTTAAATAATCCGTTTCAATTTTTTCAGGCAACTCTTTCAAAACATCTCTTTTTAACCGCCTAAGAATAAACGGTTTTATAAGTCTTGACAATTCATCCGCTTTTTCTTGATTTCTAGCCTTTACAATAGGCTCTTCGAAATCCGCGAGAAACCTGTTTTTATCTTTTAAAAAACCCGGCATTACAAAATCAAAAATTGACCAGAGCTCAGAGAGGTTGTTTTCTATAGGCGTTCCTGTTACTGCAAAACAACATTCGGCTTTAAGGCATTTTACACTGTTTGCATTTATGGTCAATGGATTTTTTATGTTCTGCGCTTCATCTACAAAAACATAGGAAAACCTCATCTTTTTATAATCTTCAATGTCGTTTCTTAAATAGCCATAAGAGGTTACAATAACATCATAGTCCTTTGAGGCTAAAATAAGCATGGTTCTCCTTTCACGTACACCAGTTATTACAAGGACTTTTAGCTGAGGTGCATACTTTTCCGCTTCCTTTTTCCAATTGTAAATAATTGAAGACGGTGCTATAACCAGGCATGGTCGCTCCCTTTTTCTTTTACTTATTATAAATGCCAATACCTGAAGGGTTTTCCCAAGCCCCATATCATCGGCCAAAATTCCGCCAAAAGAATATTGTGCCATATTATTAAGCCATTTCACCCCATCTTTCTGGTAATTTCTAAGAACACCGTTTAAAGAGCCTTCAATTGCAATTTCATCCTCAATTGGTTTTGAAACTTTATTCATTAAGCCTTTAAGACGTGCATCTATTTCTACATCGTCAAATCCCTTCTCTCTAAGATAGTTTTCTATATACATGCATTTGTTTAAAGGTATTTCGAAAAGACCGTTTTTAATGCTTCTTTTGTCTATGTTCAAATTACTCAAGAAGTCAATGAATTTTTCACTTTCAACACTGCTTAAGTTTATGATTGAGCCATTTTTCAATTGATAGTATTTCTTTTTATTGCTTATTGCGTCCAATAGACCAATTAATTCCTCATCACTTATATTTTCAAGGTTGATATTCATATAAATTATAGAGTCATCCAATGATAAAGAAAGCCCCATACTGCCAAGACTTCTCACATGCAGCTTCTTAAAATCCTCCGAATAATAAACTTCCGAAGCTTTTTTAAGCTCTATCAGTTTATCAGTTAGCAAGAACATTATTTTTTCCGTATCGTCCAACAGAAAAAGGCGTCCGTACTCGCGAAATCCTAAAAGCTTAACCAAAGAAACAACCTCTTTTTCCCTGTCAAATTCTCTAAAGCTTTTATCTTGCCCAAAATCATCGAGTGGGTTTATAGAATTATTCGCATAATTAAACTCTATTTTAGAAACAATCCCCTTTGCTGACACATCAAAATAGGCTCTTGATACAAGGCTTGCAGCATCAATTTCCCTTTCTACATCTTTGTCCATCGAAATATCAAGCGTTTTTTTATATCTTTCAATAAAATTTTTATGAAACTGCTTTTTGTCCTTCTCCTCAATTCTAAATGAAACAATATTTTTATTATTCCTATAGTTAAAAAGATTAAGGAAAATAGCACTTTTATCATCCGCAGGCTTTACAATAATCCCCTTTTCATAAAATGCAACATACTTAAAATCCAATGTCAGAGGGTAAAAATCGCCATACTCCGAATAATCCATATTCAAAATGTTATGGCTGCCTTTATGTGCTATACTTGTTTTTATTTGCACATCATTATTAAACTGAACTTTAGCCGATTGCTTATGAAAATTAAGACTTTCTATGTCATCCCATACAGCATCAAGGAATTTCCCACACTCAGCTTCCCCTAAAACAACTTCACCTTCATTTTTAAAACAGCTTTCATTATTGTTTCCGGAATTTCTATTATTTCTTGCAGTTTTCAGATAACTGAAAAACTCCAGCACTTTCACATCAGTTTTATTAAAGCACATTTTTGACGGTTCAAATATAAAATTCTTGCTCAAATAATATGAGTCCCCATTTTCAAAGCAGTCAAGAAAATGCCCCATTTCACGAATCTTATACATTTTTTCAATGCCAGTATAGGCCGCCAGTTTTATTGAATTTCCTTCATTAANNGTCTTACAGTAATTTTCCCATAAGTAGCATTAAAAGCGTTAAAAAATTGAGTTTTACTAAAATCAACCAATTCTTCTTTTGTTTCAATTTTTTTATCATTCCAGGTCAAAACATCACTTCCCAATGCCATTTAAAAAAACACTAATTCACCAATTCAAACCTCGATTTGTCTTCAATCTTAAACATGGATACTGACAAAAACTCATCCTCTTCGGCTTCAATATCCCTCTTTATTGTCTTTAACTCTATATACTCCTCTTCCCTTCCTATTTCCCGCTCTATGTTCACAGAATAAATTAGGTTGAACCGGTCATAGATAGTATGCTCTTTCATATCTGAAAGGCAAATCATTTGAGTATTATACTTTTTTGAAATTTCAAAAAGAGGCTTTAAAAGATGCTCTGATGTAATTGGTCCAAAAGGGTTGTCCATTATCAAAACCTTACTTTCCATATTTGAGCCAAGCAGATTTTCCCCTCTCATATAAGTAAGAAGGGATATAAATACTACAAAGGCACTTACAAATAATTCTCCTCCTGAGTTCTCTTGTATAACCTCTTTCCAGCTTTTCTTTTTTAATTTGTTAGGCTCAATTTTAACAAGAGTTATTCCAATCTTGCTTATTGAAACCAACCTGTCAAAAAGGTCAAAAGTGCTTATTTCATTCATCAGAATATTGTCAAGTGCTTTTCCCTGCTTATACATGCTGACACAGTTTCTTATGGTATTTTTAAGGTATTCCTTAAGCGAAATACTTTCGAGATTATCCTTTTGAGGCAGATCAATTATAAGCATTTTACACCTTTTGCCATCTACGTCTATTGTTGAATTCCTGTCAATACTGTTCATTTCATCATAAACATTCATAAGATAACTTATGGTGTTATCAATAATGCAGCTTTCCATATTGTCAATCTTTTTAATATCAACTGAATGCTGCTCAAGCTTTCTGTCAATTTGAAGATAAACCCTGTCGAGTGCATTCATTGCATGAGTTGGCTGGTATTTTTTATCAGAGTCCAAAATAGAATTAAACAGGCTTTTAAACATCTCAGCCCTACCAATAAATTCACTTTCAATTTCAGAATATATATCAGTCAATGAATTTCTTTTAGTATTTGATAGCTCTGCCAATTCCTTATGCTCTTTTACAAGCGTCAATACATGTTCATTTATATCACCTTCTACAGCCTGAACCTCCGTTACAAGCGGTACGTATAACGAGTACTCTTCAAGAGCAAATCGCACCCTCTGCAAATTGTTTTCCTGGGCTTTCATCCGTGACAACTGTTTTTCAAAATTCTTCTGCTTGGTTTTTATGTTGTTTTTCTCAGTATCATAATCCAACTTCCTGATACTTTCCCTTACCTTAGGCTCATCATACCCGCACTTTTCCATAATGCTTTTTTTCATGTACCGTAAATCGGAGTTTTTTTCAGCTATCGTAAACTGTATACTGTTTTTATTTTCATTTAGCGCACCAAATTTACCATTTATTTTATCAAGTTGCTCCTCTAAACTTTCAAATTCATATTGGCTGTACTCCATTCCCATATATTGACTTTCTTCAATACCATATGAATCTATCTTTTTTTGTTTTTCGTTCCGGTCTCTTTTATAGTCCTCTAAAATATCCCTCATCGCCTGAATTTTAATCCCGATCTTTGAAGTATATGACGCCAGTTTTGATTCCAATTGCTCAATTTCTTCGTTTATATATTTACCATGCTTTACATCACTGTACTTTTGATAATTCTCTTTGGCTTTCTCCAAAGCTTTTGAAATATTGTTAATTCTAAAATTATGTCCATGCATACTTTCCTTTGCATCTGCAATTTCTTTATCCAAAACTTCCATTTCCGTCTTTTTAATGTTCAAAGCCTCTTCTTTTTGATTTTTCTCCTTCAAATCAACAGAATATCCCTCATATCTTGTAAAAAAAGTGTAAATCTCTTCTCTTTTTCTTAAAAATCTGTTTTCACGTTGCAACAGTTCAGTTTTTGCTGCCATTTCATCTTTATTCTTGTTCTTTTTAATAACTATTTCAGCTTCCATTGCTCTAGTATTAAAAGTACTCTCTTCGAGTTCTTTCAATATCCTGCTTATATCTTGAGACATTTTATTTTTGTCAGCTTCAGTATAGTTAAACTCCTCAACCTTAAATATATCACTCTCAACATTTTTCAATGCTTCTTGTGCTGTCTTTATTACATCATTGTTTTTAGAAATTTTATTTATTAAATCATCACAAACCTCCTTAAGGTAATTTTTATTCAAAATCCTGTCATCAAAGGCAATGAGAAAATCAATGTCTCCATAGGAGTGAAGGCTGTTTCTTGACCTTATTTCTATAGCACTCTCCAACCTCTCTCTTTCAACAATAGGAATGATAGGTGATATAACGCCTTTAAATTCCATTTCCCTTATACACTCAATATCCTTTCGTGATACTATAAGCGAATACGGTAGAAACGGGTTGCTTTTAACCAGTTTAAGCTTTGCTGTTTTATTTTCCTGCAAGCTTTTGAGCCATTCATATCCGAACTCAACCAGAATGCTATTATCCTCAAGTATTTGTTTTAAATCCTCAGACACCTCAAAAGCCTTTCCTGATTCATAAATTTTAAGTTGCTTTCTGAAAATTGAATTTTCAAGACTCTTGTCACCAATAAGTTTAGTAAATTTTTCTTTATCTGTATATAAAGGAATAAGCAGTTTTTCTTTGTTGTAAAGAAAGTCCTCACTTAATTGATAAGACTTAATTATTTTGACAATTGCATTCTTTTTATTTTCGAATTTATTGTAATCCGACTCATGTTTGTTTTTTTCAATAACCAATAAAGGATACTTGTCCCTCATTTCTTTTATTTGTCTTTCCAATTTATCAATTTCATTTTGATTTTCAACATGTCTTGTGTTCAGTTCGGTTATGTTCTTTTCAAGCTCCGCTTCTTCTTCGTCCAGCATGACTTTAATAGTGTTTATGCTCTCCTCGCCAAGATCATGGACATCAATATCCCTTACAGGCAAAAAATCCGGATATGCCATTCTCAATGTCCTTTCCGACTCTTCAAACACTGCAAGCCTGCCTCTTGCAGCTATGAGCTGGTCGTTCAATTTTGAAATATCTTCCTTTATCTTCCCATAGTCATAAAAACTCTTTGAAAGTCTGCTGTTTTCATTGGAAAGTTGTCTTTTTTCATTATCAATTGTTTTTTGAAGTTCCAAGACTTTTGCCCTATACTTTTCTTTTAAAGAATACTCAAGGTCATTAATGATATTGCGTATATCTTCCTGCTGAAGACTTTCCTTTTCCAATTCGGTTTCATACTTTGCAATCTTAGAGTTCAGGTTTTTAACTTCATCTTTGAGCTTCTTGCATGAAAGCAGGTTTTTTCTGCTCTCATATTTGAAAATCTCTGCTTTTAGCTCATTCATCTTGTTCTCAATATCCAAAGAATTCTGTTTTATTTTTTCAAGGGCATCATAAGCCTGATGATATTCGCCGGACAATTTCTCGTATTCCAGTTCCTTTATAGCATTTTCCAAAATCGTAATATTTCTTAACATCTCTTCTTTTTCTCTGTCAAAGGACTCTATTCTATCATTTACAAACAAAAATGAATTGGCAAGATCCCTTTTATTGTTCTCATAAAAGGAAAGCGTGTCTTTATACTCCATAAGACTCTCATAAAGCACCTTCGACTTTCTTTTAAAGTCTTCAAAGATTTCCCTTTCCCTTATCATGTCCTCATTTTTTACAATCTGCTCTGTATGATTCTTTATGAGTTCTTTAATATTTTCAACAAAGTCCCCATTTCTGTTAAGCTGTTCTTCTATTGTCGGTATAAACCACTTTTTAATTAAAGAATTTGTCGTCTTGCAATCATTAAAAAACGAATTGAGTCCGGCCTCTGCCTCGTTTATTTTAACCATAAGGTTTTTCCATTCAAGCTGATTTATTTTATAAGCTTGAAGCCTTCTTGCATATTCTTTCTTGTTATCGGCCAAGTCCCAACGAAACAACCATACAGCATTTCCTTCCTTCTCTGCTGTTGATATGTTCCTTATAACCCTATCAAACTCAATCAGCTTTACTATTCCCTTTTCTTCCTCCAACAATTCGATGTTCTTTATATCAAAGCTACTTTCACCTTCATACTCAGAAATAAAAGTTACTATTTTTAAACTTTCGCCTTTATCTTCGATGCTTTTACCCATTATTCTCTTAATGCCAATACCTGTCATAACTCTCTTTGAGCTGTCATCTAAAATCCACTCTATCATAATATAGACCGGTGCCTTGATATTTTTAAAATATCCTTTAAAGCTCCTGTCCTTTAGCTTCTGCTTGGGTACTATCGGCTGCATCATCATCTGGACAAGCACAGTCTTGCCTCCGCCATTCTGAAGGTTTAACAGGGTATCCTCCCCATTATAAAAATCAAAAGTCTGATCATAAATATGCCTGTTCTCGTTATATGTAAAATTAACAAACCTTATTTTTCCTATCTTTGCCATAATCTGCTCCTTTTAATATCCCAGTAGTCTATTAATAGTTTCCAATCTGTTTGCATCCAAAAAATTATAAGTCATAAGATGAGTCAGCTTGTTTGAAGGCCTGATATCCTCTTCAACTGTATCATAAACCAAAAGGTTGTGCTTTTCCAGGAAAGCACATACACTCCTTATATATCCGTATTTCGTTTTTCTTTTTCCCTGCTCATCTATCTGCAGTGCATTCCAGTGTTCAAACATAGCGGTGATATTAAACTTTGCCTCCTCCTGCTCCTTCTCAATATCCTTTTTGGAGTTTGCAAAATCAAGCCTTGATGTAATCACTTCTTCAAGTTCGGATATTCTGATAAAATCCCTTGACTTTACATAGCTTCCTTTTCCACTGAAGAAAACAAGTATAATAGTAATTATAATATATTGAGACAAATAAAAATCAATCTTGCGGGCATCATAACTGATGATTTTCTGAAGATCCATTTCCTTTATGCCAAGAATATGGTTTTCTTCATCAGGAATAAGATATATAACTTGATTATACTTCTCAATTG
>LSQX01197365.1_pt1 | contig 38533 bp, 46 predicted proteins | sample 654561 | NCBI WGS metagenome assembly LSQX01 (sample SAMN04489861, study PRJNA283612) | anaerobic digester metagenome | isolation source: 4 biogas reactors fed with cattle manure at either 37C or 55C with and... | place: Denmark: Kongens Lyngby | collected 2014 | reverse complement strand
GCGCATGGAAAAATGACAAAAACCGATTTTTTGGAAGGGATTATTCAGATTCTCTCATGAATTTTCGATAAAATCAGCCATTGGCGCACTGTTTTTGAGTGAAATTTCTATCGCAAAATATTCGGTTTTTGGGGGGCGGGACACCCCCAAATGAAATTCTCGCATTGATTACCAATGAGTTACGACTCAATTTTCGGGCAACTCGGAACTCAGGAAGAGAGCCTCCGCCTGGCTGACGACGCTCTTTTCATCAGCGATACTGTCTTTGCCGAGCTGGTTTGAGCCGCTGGGGCGGGGGGGAGGGGAATTGCGTGATTGCGGGGATGCGTGATTGGACGATTGGGGCGGGTCAGGGCGGGGTGGCGGGGCGGCCGCGGAGGGCGGGGAGCTGGGTGAGGATGTCGCGGGGGAAGCGGTAGGAGGGGAAGGCGCGCCGGCGTTGTTCGGCGACTTGCAGGGCGAGGTCCTGGCGGCTGTTGGCGATCCAGGCGCGGGTGAGCTGGTCCATGATGGCGATTTGGACTTCGGGGGAGTGCTGGAGGGAGTTGGCCCAGGCGAGTTCGAGGTAGTGGGCGGCTTTGGGGGCGTCGCCGACGCGCAGGTTGATGGAGCCCATGGTTTCGAGGATGAGCGGGTTTTTGGGGTCGAGACGGTGGGCCTTGGTGGCGTGGCGCAGGGCGGTGAGGAGTTCGTCGTTGCACTGGAGCATGGCGTAGGCGAGGTTGTTGAGCACGGCGGGGTTGTCGGGGGCGAGTTCGAGGGCTTTGAGGAGGAGGCAGCGGGCGTCGTGATAGCGCTTTTTGCGGAAGAGGATGGTGGCTTGGCCGAGGATGGCGTTGATGTCAGTGGTGTCGAGGGCGGTTTCTTCGGCGGCGGTGTAGGCGGCCCGGGCCTTGCGGTAGGCGCCGCGCTGGAGCCAGAAGTCGGCCAGGGCGAGCTGCTGCTCGCGGGCGAGCTGGAGGCAGCGGGCGGCGTTGGGGCTGATGAGGAGCAGGGCGGCCTGTTTGAGGGGCTCGCGCCGGGAGAAGAAGTCGCTTTCGGCGATGGTGTGGCGGACGCCGGCGCCGTCGAGGAGTTGGAGGCAGGCGGTTTCACGGTTCCAGGAGACGGGGATCATGGGGTCGGCGACGGCATAGCGTTTGTCCGGGTGGGGCATCATGATGAGCAGGGGGCGCTTGTTGAGGAAGGCGCGCTCGAGCAGAACGGGGTCGGCTTTGACGGCCATGAGGACGCGCTGGCGGTTTTGCGCGGCGCGCCGCAGATGGTTGCGGTCCATGTGGCCCCGGGGCGCGCAGTGGGGGATGATCTGCTCGAGTTCGTCGGGGCGCAGGCGCAACTTGTTGGCGCGGAAGAAGGCGTCGAGGATGGCGCGCTCGGAGCGGGTGTGGTCGCCGGTGATGGCGGGGGTGGGACGGAGGGCGTGGTGGGGGGGGGGCTTGGGGGCGGTGGCGCAGCCGGCGAGGGCCAGGAGCGCGAGCGGCGCGAGAAGGCGAGCGGAACGGATATATACAGGGCGGCCCGGGCCGGCCTTGGGATGGGGGCGACGAGGGGGGGGGCTAGCGCAAACGTGTACGGTCAAGCACATCGAAGATGCCCGGGGTGCCTTTCAGGATTTGGACGGCGCGCTGGCGGACGGCCCGGTCGGGCACGACGCCGTGCAGGGTGGCCATGCCGTTGTGGACGCTGACGCTGAGCGTGGCGGCGGCGGTCATGGTGTCGCTGTTGAGGCGGCTGGTGGCGAGGGCGGCGATGTCTTCGTCGGTGACAGGTTCGGAACTCCACGCGCCGTCCTGCCAGGAGGCGCAGCCCAACAGGGCGGTCAACAGGCCGAGGATTGCAAGCAGGCGGAGTTTTTTCATGGGTGTTTCCAGGTTGTTGGTGATGCGGGGCCGGTTGGACGACGCCTTCATCTTTTCATCATAGGACAACCGGGGCGGGGTGTCAATTTGATCGGAACGATTGCCAGAGGGCCGGCGTGTTTGCTAGAGTGGACGCATGGAGCAGAAGACTTCCTATACCGTCAAGTTGTCCCCCGAGCAGATGCAGGCTGCGGCCGCTTTGCTGCGGGAGGGCAATTACCGTCCGCGCGAGGTGCCCTATGCCCTGGCGGCGGGGGCGCGCGAGGACTGCAACATCGTGCTGTACAAGAGCGGCAAGTGCCTGGTGCAGGGCAAGGGGGCCGCGGACTGGATCCGGTTCGTGCTCGAGCCGCAGGTGCTGCACGAGGCGCGGCTGGACTATGAGGATGTGCTGAATCCGGAGTCGGTGGCGCCGCACATCGGGGTGGACGAAAGTGGCAAGGGCGATTTCTTCGGCCCGATGGTGATTGCGGCGGTCTATGTGGACGAGGCCATTGCCAAGGATTTCAAGGCGATGAACGTGCGCGACAGCAAGGTGATCACCAGCGACAAGGTGGTGCAGGCGCTGGCGCAGAAAATCCGCAAGCGCCTCGGGAGGCGGTTCAGCGTGGTGGCGGTGGGCCCGGCGGCCTACAACCGGCTGCACGGCAGCATGGGCACGGTCAACCGCATCCTGGCGTGGGGCCATGCCAAGGTGATCGAGAACCTGCTCGAGGTGGTGCCGAACTGTCCGCGCGCGCTCAGCGACCAGTTCGGGCCGGAGCAGCAGATCCTGCGCGCTCTGCAGCAGAAGGGGCGCAAGATCAAACTCGAGCAGCGGCACCGCGCGGAAAGCGATGTCGCCGTGGCGGCGGCATCCATTCTGGCGCGGGCGGCCTTTTTGAGCGGCTTGGAAAAACTGGGCGAGAAGGTCGAGATGACGCTGCCGAAGGGGGCCTCGGCCAAGGTGCGCGAGGCGGCGACGGAGCTGGTCGGGAAGCATGGCGGCGCCATGCTGCTCGAGGTGGCGAAGTGCCACTTCAAGACCACGGATGATGTTCTGGCGGCGCTGGGCAAGACGCGCGAGAGCGAAGGGCTGCCCGCCGCGCCCGAGCGCAAGCCCTATGTGCCGCGCAAGCGATCGCCATGAAACTGGTGCGTTACGGACAGCCCGGGCGCGAGCGGCCCGGCATTTGGCTGGAGGCCGCCGGCGCGGATGCCGCGCGCATTGTGGATGTGCGCGGGATGGCGTTTGACATCGAGGACTACAACGCCCGCTTCTGGCGGACGCACGGCTTGGAGCGCTTGCGGGGGTTGCTGGCGGAGGAGGGGCTGAAGACGCTGGCGGCGGACGGGGTGCGCCTCGGGCCGCCGGTGCCGCCGCCCCGCCGGCTGATTTGCCTGGGCAAGAATTATCGCGACCACGCGGAGGAGTTCGATGCCCGCGTGCCGGCCCAGCCGATTTATTTTGCCAAGAACCCGGGCGCTCTCTGCGGGCCGGCCGACGAGATCCGGCTGCGTCCGGGGGCGCGGGCGGACGCGGAGGTGGAGCTGGCGGTGGTGATCGGCAGGCCGGCGCGCGCGGTGGCCGAAGAGGACGCGTTGGACCATGTGGCGGGCTACACGATTCTGAACGACGTGACCGACCGCGATCTGCAGGCCGAGCGCGACCAGTGGTTTCTGGGCAAGTCGGCGGACACTTTCGGGCCGCTGGGCCCCTGGCTGGTGACGACCGACGAGCTGCCGGATCCGCAGGCGCTGGGGCTGCGCCAGCGCGTCAATGAACTGGTGCTGCAGGACAGCCATACGGAGCGGATGCTTTTCGGAGTCGCGCGGATTTTGGCGGACCTGACCCACGTGCTGACGCTCGAGCCGGGCGACATTATTTCCACCGGCACGCCGGGGGGCATCGGTTCGGCGCGCCGGCCGCCGGTCTGGCTGCGGGACGGCGACGTGGTCGAGTGCGAAATAGATGGAGTGGGCCGCTTGCGCAACCGCGTGAGGATGGAGTAGTGTTGGGGGGCGGCCCCGGCGGGCCGCTTAAACACTGAACAAAAGGACATGAACATGAAAATCAAGACATTGGCGATGGTGTTGGCGGTTGCGCTGATCGGCGCGGCGCAGGCACAGGAGGACATGGATTTCGGGGCGATGATGCAGGCGCTGGGAGCGCTGGGGCAGCAGGCCGAAGAGGCGGGGCCCGCGGCAAGCGTGTCGCCCAAGGCGCTGAAGGACTGGCTGCCGAAGTCGCTGCCGGGCTATGAGCGCGTCGAGGCCGGCGCCGAGAAACAGGGCATGATGGGCATGCAGATGGTGGTGGCCAACGGCGTCTATGAAAAGGGCGGCAAGACCATCCAGGTGCAGGTCAGCGACGCCAGCGGGCTGGGTCCCTTCGGCGCCATGGCGATGGCCGGTTGGGCGATGTCGGAGATTGACAAGGAAACCCGTCAGGGGTTCGAGCGCACCGCGATGTGCCAGGGCTACAAGAGCCTCGAAAAATGGGACAAGTCCGGGCAGGAGGCCGAGGTGGAAGTGTTTGTGGACAAGCGCTTCATGGTGAAGGTGGAAGGCAGTGGCCTGGATTCGTTCGACGAGCTGACCGCGGCGGCGGCCGGGCTGGATTTGAAGGCGCTGGCCGCCATCAAGGCGGAATAGCGGCGGAACAGCGCCGCGAGTACCGGGGGGTGGCATGCCCCCCCCGCGCGTCCGCCTTTTGATGGACCATGCTGGATTATCCTCTGCGCCTGCTGCCGGCCACGGCGGACGAATGGCTCGGGCCGCTGCCGGTGCGCGAGGCATTCGCCAACCCGGAGCATCCGCTGGCCGTTGATCTCGGCTGCGGCAAGGGGCGCTTTCTGCTGGCCAGAGCGGCCAGGCAGCCGGAGGTCAATTTTCTGGGCATCGACCGGATGCTGCGGCGGATCCGCAAGGTCGAGAACCGCGCGCGGCGGCTGGACCTGGCCAATATCCGGCTGTTGCGGGTCGAGGCCTATTACGCGGTGGCCCATCTGCTGCCGCCGGTGAGCGTGCGGACCTACTACATTTTCTTTCCCGATCCCTGGCCCAAGGCGCGGCACGAGGGCAACCGGTTGTTCAATCCGCGGTTTCTGGACGCGCTGCACCGGACGCTGGTCGAGGGCGGCGAGGCGCATGTGGCCACCGATCACGCGCCCTACTTCGAGCAACTGTCCGCCGTTTTCGCGGAGGACAGGCGGTTCGCGGCCATCGCGCCCTATGTGCCGCCCGAGGATGAGCAGACCGACTTCGAGCGCTACTACATCGGTCAAACCCCCATCGGGCGGCTGTCGGTACGGCGAATCTGACGTGGATGGCTGCCGGGCCGGCGGCCTCAGCCGGGTTCGTCGCGGATCCAGTCGGGGTTGATGGCGGCGGCGAAACGGGCGGCGAGGATGGCCTCGATGTAAAGATATTTGCCGCGGACTTTCTGGGCGATCACTTTGCCGTTGGCGTGGAGGGAGGCGATGGCGCGACCCTCGCCGGCGGGTATGCGCAAATGCAGGTGGGTCACGCGGTCGCGCAGCAGGTCGGCGATGGTCTGGCGCAGGGCTTCGGTGCCTTCGCCGGTGAGCGCGGAAATCATGACGGAATGCGAGAAGCGGTCCGCCAGGCGCAGCGCCTGGTTGCGCCCCCGCTCGAGGTCGGTTTTGTTAAAGACCGCGAGGATGGGCTTGGTGTGGGCGTCAAGTTCGCGCAGGACGGTATGGACCGCGTTGATTTGCTCATCCACGCGCGTCTGGGAGGCATCAATCACATGGATCAGCAGGTCGGCTTCGACCACTTCCTCGAGGGTGGCCTTGAAGGCTTCGACCAGATGGTGGGGCAGCTTGCGGATGAAGCCGACGGTGTCGGTCAGCAGGCAGGGCTGATGGTTGGGCAGATGGATTTGGCGGGTGGTGGGGTCGAGGGTGGCGAAGAGCTGGTCGTCGGCCAGCACGCCGGCCTGGGTCAGATGGTTGAGCAGGGTGGATTTGCCGGCGTTGGTATAGCCCACCAGCGCCAGCAGCGCCCAGCCGTGGCGGCGGCGGCCGCGGCGCAGCTCAGCCCGGCGGTTGCGGACATCCTGCAACTGGCTGCGGATGCGGGTGATGCGCTGGGTGATGCGCCGGCGGTCCAGCTCGAGCTGTTTCTCGCCAGGACCCTTGAGGCCGATGCCGCCTTTCTGGCGTTCGAGGTGGGTCCACATGCCCATCAGGCGGGGGAGCAGATAGCGCAGTTGGGCCAGCTCGATTTGCAGGCGGCCCTCGAGGGTTTGCGCGCGCTGGGCGAAGATGTCCAGGATGAGCTGGGTGCGGTCCACCACCCGAATCTTGAACAGGTTTTCGAGGGTGCGGCCCTGGGCGGGGGACAGCTCGTCATCGAAAATGACGAGGTTGGCGCCAGCGCTGGAGGCTTCGGCGGCGATCTGTTCGGCCTTGCCGCGTCCGATGAAGGTGGCGGCCTGGATGGCGCGCAGACGGCAGATGGTTTCGCCGGCGACCTCGGCCTGGGCGGTGCCGGCCAGAGCGCGCAGTTCGCGCAGGGAGTCTTCGACTTCGGCGCGGGGCGTCTCGTCCATGTGGGTGGAGATCAGCCAGGCGCGTTCGGGGGCGTCGGACCGGGTCGCGGCGGGATCGGTCATGGGGCGTTCAGGATGCGCTCGCTCAGCCACTGGAAATCGGCGTCGTTGAAGTACCACGTTTCGCGCAGGGGGGCGTCCCAGGGGGGCGGCTCGGGCGCGGAGAGGAGACCCAGATATTCCCGGAAGGCGTCGCGGCCCAATTTGTCGCGCAGGGCGTCCACGAGGGTTTCGGCCTGCCAGTAGAACGCGGCCACTTCGAGGGGCTTGCGCGGGTAGGTCGTGCGGGTCAGGAGCGTGTCGAGCGGTTCGAGGTGTTTGGCGATGTTGCCGGGCGCTGGCCGTTCGATGGTTTGCGACAGGGGGCGGGCGGCGGCTTCCGCCGCGGCGGACCCCATGCGGTTGGCGAGGCCCTCGTCCAGCCACAGCGGCGGGCGCGCGGGATGCTGCTTGTAAACCAGCCAGTGGGAGAGTTCGTGGCCGAGGCGGAAGGCGAGCTTGAGGGGATCGCTGCCGGGGTGCAGACGGATTTTGTCGCCGTCTTGAACCGCCAGCGCCTCGACGGGCCTGAGCGCCTTGGAGCGTTTGTAAAACCGCGGCGGCTTTTCGAGCCGGATGGTCAGGGTGGCCGGTTCCGGAGGCGCGCCGATTTCTTCGAGGACGCAGCGCATGGCGATGGGCAGGACGACGCCCACGATGTCCGGCACTTCCTTGTCATCCGTTTTGATCAGGCAGACCACCCGGCCTTCGGCAAACTCCAGCCGGAGAGGGTCCGGGGCCTGAGCGGAGGATGTCGAGAGTATGGTCATCATGAGGAGGGCTCCCATCCCGGATCGTTTGAACATTCGCGTAGCGCGCGTCATACAGGAACCATAACCCAGCCCAAATTGTTCATCAACAAGGATGAAAGCATCGATGCCGGCCGCTGTGCAGTAGAAAATGATCATACGGAGGGTGGCATCAGTTCTGTTCCAGTCTGGTGAATGACTGGCATTCAATGAATTTTGAAAAAGAAATAGACATCGGGCCCGCAATGCGCTACCAGTACTTTCCGACGGTGCGGGAGTAATTCAGTGGTAGAATGTCAGCTTCCCAAGCTGAACGTCGCGGGTTCGATCCCCGTCTCCCGCTCCATTTTTTTTGATCGGGCGGATGAGTCCTGACCTGAATCGCCGATTCCAGCCTGTCTGCTTTATGGTGCGAGGGGGGGAGCTGTAGATTACCAAACCAGATCCGTTTTGACGGTTTCACATCCTGCTTGGCCCAAAGAACTCTATCCAGCTATTCAGATGGCTGTCTTTATTACCGTGGGTATGGTGATGCGCACTGTTTTCCCACGCGCAATTCCACCGATGATCCGGACGTTTAGCCGTTGCTTGACAAGCTCAACATCTAATTTGGTGTTAGGTGTCGCACGCACACCGGAGGTGTCGACCAGCAGACGATTGTCAAGAGTATCCACTATGGTTACAGACGTGAGATCCAGAGTTGAGGTGTTTTCGACTTCGATGACATAGTCAAACATCACTCCCACTATAACTCGAGTGCTGGAGGCCCATTTTTTGATGGTCGGCTTCGTGGTCGTCCATGCTGTGGTGGCACAAGCGTCGCTTGCTTTGGTGTGGGCAATTGCAATTCTTTGAAACATGTGTGAAGTGTGTGTTTCATTGCGAATTAGGCAAGCAAACCCAGTTGCATCGATCGAAGAGGCCTGTTGGCGCACTACAGCAAAAGATTCCACAGCTTGATTTCGAGTTGTTGCATGATCACTTTGTTCTGTTTGCAACGAGCCAAAATCGGTATGATCTAGCGAAGCAGCAAGATCGTCTTTTTTGTATGTTGTCTTCGCATCAATGCGTTCTGTTTCCGACTGTGCATCCCATATGCGCCGCGAGGACGCAGCGTCGTCAACTTTTACCGCAGTAGCAGCATCCCGTTCCTTTGTATGGGACTCAGCCGCGCTAGCAGATTGCTGTGTTTCGGCGGCTCCTTCAGCTATAAAAGTCTGAGGAACCCGAACAACAACTTCGACAGGCGGTGATCTTAGGCGGAATGGTTTAGTCTCTTCACCGTAAGAATACTCGAGGACTGCTTTATTTTGTATCCTAGCCGTCTCGACGAGGTGCAGCGGAGGTGTTGTTGTGCAGCCGACGAGATAAACAGGAAGCAGAGCGAGTAGGATTCTCCTCATCGATCAAGTCCAACGTTGACCTTGTAAACCGGCCTTTTCCGTGCAGAGTAACCAATTATAGTCACCGCATCTCCTTTCTTTATTTTGGAGATTTGCTCATCGGTGAGCCGGAAGGTTACCTCGGCCAGTTTTTCCAGCTGGTCCATGTCCAGCCTATAAACATAGAGATAGCCTTTTAGCTTAGTGTCGTCAGAGAGCACCATTCGGATCGGCCGTCCGCCCGAGTCACTGTTGATCGACATGGGGCTATCTTTTTGTGGCAGATCAATGGCCGTAGGAAGTTCATACTCCTTGCCCGCAGATTGGTACCCGGTCGGTTCGAGCAAGAGCCGTGCCCCAGCAGGCTGCTCAAAATGCACCCGAGAGGTTGCGCAGCCAGTCAGGACAATAGCCATCGTGAGCAAAACAATTGCGGTTGCTGATTTTGTCATTCGTTTTCTCCTATTTACGGGGTAGCGTGTATTTTAAAATAGCGGCAAACAGCTCCTGTTTTATGCGTTTTCAGTGATGTCATTCATGCAATGATAATAGTTCGGCACATATTAAACCAAGTTTCTTGTTCGTCAGCTTAATTCTGAAATAGCGATGGGCAGTTGTCCAGAGAAAAAGCATAAACTTGCAATTTTATAAGGGAGTTCCTGCGGATCTCTTTTTTCGAGAGCCATCTGTTCTGAAGCCATGGGCACGCGAGCCTCTTCTGCACCACAGCCATCCTTCGATGCCAGGAATTATGAGATAATGCGCAGTTCAGGGAGATTGGGGGATGGGCTTGAGGTATTGGGGTGGGGGGGGCTATTGCGTTTCGTGGGCTTCGCAGGTGCCGGGGAGGACGAGGTTGAGCAGGACTCCGACGAGGCCGGCGAGGCCGATGCCGCTGAGGCAGAAGCGTCCGCAGGTGAAGGCCATGTCGCCGATGCCGGAGGTCAGAATGACGGAGGCGATGACGAGGTTGCGGGATTTGGACATGTCCACGCGGGCCTTGACGAGGGAGTTGATGCCGATGGCGGCAATCATGCCGAAGAGCAGGACCATGATGCCACCCATGACGGGGCCGGGGATGGTGCCCAGGATGGCGCCAAGCTTGCCGGCGAAGGCGAGGATGATGGCGGCGACGGCGGCAACGCGCATGAGGGCGGGGTCGTAGGCCCTGGTGAGGGCCACGGCGCCGGTGACTTCGGAGTAGGTGGTGTTGGGCGGTCCGCCGAGCAGGCCGGCCAGCGAGGTGGCGAGGCCATCGCCCACCAGGGTGCGGTGCAGGCCGGGATGCTCGAGATAATTGCGTCCGGTGACGGAGGAAATGGCGAGGATGTCGCCGATGTGCTCGATGGCGGGGGCCAGGGCGACGGGCAGCATATAGAGGATGGCGGCGGGATCGAAGCGCGGTATGGCGAACGAGCCGTTCTCGCGCGCGAGCGTCCAGGGCAGTTGGAACCAAGGGGCTTCGCGAATGATGGAGAAATCCACCACGCCCATGGCCATGGCCACGAGATAGCCGACGACAATTCCGCAGAGGATCGGGATGAGGCTCAGCAGTTTTTTGCCGAACATGACGGCGGCGATGGCGGTCAGCAGCGAACAGGCGGCGAGGAACAGCGCCGACCCATCGAGCGCAGCGGAGCCGTCGAAATTGCGCGTCATGTCCACGGCCACGGGCGCGAGTTTCAGGCCGATGACCATGATGACGGGGCCGGTGACGATGGGCGGCAGATAGCGGTTGAGCATATCGCGTCCGCCGATCCGCGCCATCAGGCTGAAGAGGAGATAGACGAGGCCGGCAAAGAAGATGGCGCCGAGCGTGGCGGCGGTGCCGAATTCGGTCATGGAAAACTGGATGGGGGCAATGAAGGCGAACGAGCTGGCCAGAAAGATGGGCACGGAGCCGCCGGTGATGGCGTGGAACAGGAGCGTGCCGACGCCCGCCGTGAACAGGGCGATGGACGGATCCAGACCCGTCAGCAGCGGCACCAGCACCAGCGCGCCGAACGCCACGAACAGCATTTGAATGCCCAGGATGGTCCGTCTGAATGAAAAAGAACTGTTCTTCATGTGTGTCTCCTTCGCCTGAATAATTCATCAACATGGATGCGGCCGGGCCGCAACATGGAAGCATGGAAGCAAGGGAGCGGGCGCGACGATTCCAACCCTCTCTGCTTTGTTCTGCGGGGCTCGCAATATGTCCAACCAGCTTCGCCCCGCCTGCCTTGCATCCGGACCGGACTTGTCGCGTGAATTATCCAGGTTCGTGCTTTCCTTGTTATAAAGGGGGATGAATCCAGCGGGCGATTCCGGGGAACGACGGCTCGTGACGGGAGCCGACTTCTTGAACGGGCTGGGATGCTTGCTGCCACAACCGTCTCCGCAAGTATGATGTTGGGGCGGGATGGGTTTTGCAAGCTGAAAACAGGTTGATCCTGGATTATTCATCAACATGGATGCGGCCGGGCCGCAGCATGGAAGCAAGGGAGCGGGCGCGACGATTCCAACCCGTCTGCTTTGTTCTGCGGGGTTCGCAGTGTATCCAACCAGCTTCACCCCGCACGCCTCGCATCCGGGCCGGACTTGTCGCATGAATTATCCAGGATAGATGGACAGAGGACGGCGCGGGGGAGAGATTGTCAATTGTCATGGACTGACCCCGATTTCGTCGGTGATGTTGCGGAAGTGTTCGAGGGCGGCTTCGAGGTTGTCGAGGATTTCGGCGGCGAGGGTTTGGGGGTCGGGGAGATTTTCGAGGTCGGTGAGGGAGTCGTCTTTGAGCCAGAAGATGTCGAGGTTGAGTTTGTCTCGGGCGATGAGGTCTTGGTAGGGGAAGCGTCGGAAGCGTTCGGTTTCTTTGCGGGTTTGGTAGCAGGTGATGAAGTCGGCGAGATCGGCGCTGGTGAGGGGTTTTTGTTTAAGGGTTTTGTGGATATTGGTTCGGAGGTCGTAGATCCAGAGTTCACGGGTTTGGGCTTCGAGAGCGGCGGGTCGTTTATCGAAGAAGAGGACATTGGCTTTGACGCCGGGGCTGTACCAGATGCCGGTGGGGAGGCGGAGGAGGGTGTGGAAGTTGAATTGGTCGAGGAGGCGGCGGCGGATGCCTTCGCCGGCGCGTCCGGCTTCGAAGAGGACATTGTCGGGGAGGACGACGCCGGCGCGTCCGCGGCTGTCGAGGATGGTCATGATGTGCTGGAGGAAGTTGATTTGTTTGTTGGAGGTGGTGAATTTGAAGTCGTCGCGTTCGTAGGTTTCGCGTTCGGTGGTGATGGTTCCGTCTTGTCCGATGACCTGGTAGCTAGATTTTTTGCCGAAGGGCGGGTTGGTGAGGACGACGCCGTAGCGTTGGTTGGGGACGGAGGCGAGGGCGTCGCCTTGGATGACGGGGCTTTGGTGGTTGCCGATGCCGTGGAGGTAGAGGTTCATGGCGCAGAGGCGGACGACTTCGTCCACAATATCGACGCCGTGGAGCGCCCGGCTGCGCAGTCGGCGTTGTTTTTCTTTGTCCTGGCTTTGGCCTTTCATGTGTGCGAATGCGGCGAGGAGGAAGCCGCCGGTTCCGCAGGCGGGGTCGCAGACGGTTTCGCTGATGCGGGGGTTGACGCATTGGACAATGGCTTCGATGACGGGGCGGGGGGTGAAGTATTGGCCGGCGCCGGATTTGACTTCGCTGGCGTTGCGTTCGAGGAGGCCTTCGTAGATTTGGCCTTTGACGTCGACATTGAGGCCGATCCAGGGGCCTTCGGAGTCGATGAGGCTGACGATGCGTTTGAGTTTGGCGGGGTCGGAGAGTTTGTTTTGTGATTTGGCGAAGATGGTGCCGATGATGCCGGGTTCTTTGGCGAGGGCTTGGAGTGTTTGGTTGTATTGTTGTTGGAGGGCATCGCCATCGAGTTTGGCGAGTTGCGCCCAGTTCCATTGTTGGGGGATGGAGGAGGTTTCTTTGAGGAGGTCGGTGCGCTCCTGATCCATTTTGAGGAAGAGGAGATAGGTGATTTGCTCGATGTAATCGCCGTAGGAGATTCCCTGATCGCGCAGGACATGCGCGTAGTTCCAGACTTTTGCCACCAACTGCTCGTTGCTCATTTTGCGCCCTTCTTTTTCTTCGATTTTTGCCCCGACTCCGCCCGGATTCGCTCCAGCAATTCGCTTGCGGGTTCGTCGTTGGGATCCTGCGCCACCAGCCGACCGGCAAAGGCTTCTTTCAAAATGGACTGGCGCAGGGCGGTGGAGCGGGTGAGAGTATGCTGGCACAACTTTTCATAATAGGACAATGCTGACAATGCTGATTCTACTTCGGATGAAATTACTTGTTGTTCAAAAAAAGATGGAATTGGCAAAAGTAATTTTTCAAAATTTGATTTATTTATTATGGGAAGAGTTGTCGCAGAAGCATTTTCCCAAATTTGATTTTGGAATCCTGTCTCAATAATTGCCAAGTATAAGAAATGACTTAAAACAATATTAGGCTCAGGGGGTATCGCGTGGATTTGTTGATTGAATGCCGCGTTTGAAAATTGGCTTATGCCTGTTTTCCCTGTTGTAGCACCGATGCCTGTTACTAAAACGGTTCCCCGAGGAACGACGCGAGCATGTTGAGCACCTAAATCTGTTAAAAATTCACGCGCCTCAGAAATATTTGCACCTTGGTTCAAATCTGTTGGTTTCAAGAATGGGATAGTGCCCCCATAATATTGATTATTATTTTGTTTAGATGGTGTGGTACCGGTAATGACTTGGCAGATTTGTCCCACACTTGCCCATATCCAGCTTTTGGGAAGTTTGGGGAGGTTGGAGGTGTCGGGCGGGGCGGGTTCTTTGTATTTGCCGCGGCCGGTCCAGTTTTGGCGTCGGGCTTTGAGGATGCGTTTGAGCAGGTCGTGTCCGGATTCGAGTTTGTTTTTGTTTTTTGTGCGCCAGTCGGCGGTGAGTTTGCCGGTGACGGCGGCTTTGAGGATGGACTGGCGATATTGCGTTAATAGCGTTTGGACTTTTTGCAGTGATGCTTCTCCGGCGTCCAATTCGGCAAATAATGTCTCGATTTTCTCTGCGATGCGCTGTTGCTCGTTGAGGGGAGGGAGGGAAAATTTCTTTTTAAAAGTATCTTTAACCTTCACAAAAGGTTGTGCGCTTCCTCCTCTTATCCAAAAGTTTTCATCGTTGACCTTGTACCAAAGAAAATCGCGATCTATGATGCCTTCATCCGGCCAAATTATATGTGTATTGGCGATGGCGCTCCACTTGCCTTCTGCTCTAAAGCATTTTCCGCACCTTGCACCAACCGCAGAGATAATTATTGCTCGACCCTCGTGCGCATAGCTCTGGCACCAGACATCTTGCCCCGATGCGCTAAAGCCTGGGAATAACCCAACTTGGCGAACAGGAGATTGCTTGCCCTTAATTAGCTTCGAATTTCCGGAATTATGAGCAAGGAGCAAGTTTAGAGGCGTCCTAATCCATCCTTCGGGGAGTGCGGAAGTGCCGATGCCGGTGACACCCATCACGCCACCAGTGCTTCCTGTAGTTCTTGGAGGAGGTTGTGGAGTTGGTCGCCGAACAGGCGTTGTGCGGTGAGGAGTCCGCCTTTGTCGGTGAAGCTGGCGACTTCGATGAGGGCTTGGGTTGAGATTTCGGCGTTGGCTTCGATGTATTTGGCGATGATTCGGAGCCAGTCCTGTTGCTCGGTGGAGTATTCGCGTCCGGCATTTTTTTCGCGTCCAAGCCATAGGTTAAAGCGCTGCTGGACGGCGATGCCGAAGGGTTCGAGGTTTTCGACCTGGCCGAGGGTGTAGCGGACGAGGCTGACGGCTTCGGTGAGCTGGTTGGGGACGGGTGCGCCGCGGACATGGGCGGCGTTGAGGCGCTGGTATGCCTGCCATACGGCGGGGACGGTGAGGAACGGGGGGCTGGAGCGGAGGGCGGAGACGAGTTCGCGGATGGCGGCGTAGGTGAGTTTTTGTTTGCCGTAGGGCTGATTGTAGAGGATTTGGAGGGCGGTGAGGGAGTCGCGGTTTTTGTGGATGAAGTCGCGGAAGCTGGAGACGGTTTCGCGTGCGCGTTGGAGGTCGTAGCCGTGGCTGAGGGTTTGGTCGGGGGTGAGTTCGTCGATGACGATTTCGGATTTTTGGCTGAGTTGGATGAGGAGGTTGCGCAGGGCGGGGCTGTCGAAGGGAACGCAGGCGGTGTCGGCGAGTTCCTGGGCGATTTGCTGGCGTTGGGCGGGGGTGGGGTTGTCGCCGTGGCGGGCGATGGCGGCGGCTTCCTGGGTATCGGGGTCGATGGCGTCGAGGAGGTTGGTGGCGAGCTGGGTGAGGGTGGCGCCGTTGGCGGCGGGGGGGATGAGCTGGAGGTCGTCGGGGTCGAGTTTGGTGTTGAGCGCGGCGAGGCGTCCGGCGAGGGAGGAGAGGGCGTCGTCGTCACGGCGGCCCATGGCGATTTGGTGGAGGAGTTGGTCGAAGCGGACGGAGCGTTTGCGTTCGAGGGGCTGGCTGGCGTTTTTTTTGCTTTCGGAGACGCCGACGGCGTCGATGAGGATGAAGCGGGTTTTGGCTTGGGCATCGGGGGTGACTTGCTGGAGGTCGGCGGGGGGGATGGTGCGTACGCCGCGGCCTTTCATTTGCTCGTAGTAGCCTTCGGATTTGACATCGCGCATGAAGATGATGACTTCGACGGGCTTGATGTCGGTGCCGGTGGCGATCATGTCCACGGTGACGGCGATGCGGGGGAAGGGGTCAACGCGGAAGGCTTTGATGAGGGCTTTGGGGTCTTCGGTGCCGGTGCGATAGGTGATTTTTTTGGCGAACTGGTTGCCTTGTGCGAAGACTTCGCGGGCGATATGGACGATTTCCTCGGCGTGGTTGTCGTCTTTGGCGAAGATGAGGGTTTTGGGGAGCCATTCGCCGGAGCGCTCGGGGAAGAGGTCTTTGAAGACATTGTTTTTGTAGGCTTGGAGGATGGTTCGGATTTGGTTGGGGTTGAGGACGGAGCGGTCGAGGTCCTGGGGGGTGTAGAGGAGGTCGCGGTCGAGTTCGCGGTAGCGGAGTTTGCGGGTGCGGCGGTCGCGGATGGGGACGTGGAAGTTGCCGTTGGCTTCGACGGTTCCGCCTTTTTCGGAGACGCGTGTTTTGATGCGGTAGATTTCGTAGCCGACGTTGACGCCGTCGATGACGGAGCGTTCGTAGGGGTATTCGGAGACGAGGTTTTGGTTGAAGAAGCCCAGAGTGTGGAGGGAGGGGGTGGCGGTGAGGCCGATGATGTGGGCATCGAAGTATTCGAGGACTTGCCGCCAGAGGCCGTAAATGGAGCGGTGGCATTCGTCGGAGACGATGAAGTCGAACGTGTCGATGGGGATGGCGGGATTGTAGGCGATGGGTTCGAGGGTGCCGTCGTCGTTTTGCCATTTTTCGAAGGCGGATTCTTCTTCGTCGGCGGGGTCGAGTTCTCTGCCGCGCAGGATGGAGTAGAGGCGCTGGATGGTGGTGATGACGACTTTGGCGTCGGGATCGATGCGCTGGGCGGAGAGGTGCTGGACGATGTAGGTGTCGGTGAAACGGTTGGCGGTGCCGACGGGGTGGAAATTTTGGAATTCGCGGAGGGTTTGGTCGCCGAGGTTGTTGCGATCGACGAGGAAGAGGATGCGTTTGGCGCCGGCGTGGCGGATGAGGCGATAGGAGAAGGAGCAGGCGGTGAAGGTTTTGCCCGCGCCGGTTGCCATCTGGATGAGGGAGCGGGGGCGGTCTTCGGCGAGGGCGTTTTCGAGATGGGTGATGGCTTCGACCTGGCAGTCGCGCAGGCCGGTGGGATTGAGCGGGGGCAGGTGTTGGAGGCGGGTGCGGAGGGTATCGGGTTGTTGCAGCCAGTGGTGCAGGGTTTCGGGGGTGTGGAAGGTGAAGACACGACGAGAACGGGGGGCAGGGTCGCGTTGGTCGCAAAAGTAGGTTTCGTCGCCAGTGGATTCGTATTGGAAAACGAGGTTGGGAAACCATGTGGCGAGGTGCTCGGGCAGGTTTTCCATGTATTTGGAGGATTGCTCGGCAATGCCGCTGAGGGTGACGCCCGATTTTTTGGCTTCGATGACGCCAGCGGCTTTGCCGGCGACGAAGAGGAGGTAGTCGCAGACTCCGGCTGGCAGAGAAAACTCGCGAACGGCAACGCCCAAGGCAGCGTTGCGGTCGAATTCGTCGCGCGATTGGAGGACCCAGCCGGAGGCTTCGAGTTGCTGCTCGATTTGTGTTCGGGCGAGTTGTTCGGGTTTTGGCATGACGTGGGTAGAGTAGCAGGTTTGGTTTGGGACGCCAAATGTGGATGTGTGTTGTGGGTGGGGTGTGTTGTGGGTGGTGTGTGGGGGAGTGTGATGGCGGGACGGGGACTGGTGGGAGTGGTATTTTTAGGGGGGCGCTGACGCGCCAAGGGGGAGGGCGGGGGGGTGTTGGTGCGCGGGTGACCTGATTGACAAGGTTGATAAGGTTGACGAGGGGGCGCTGACGCGACGCCGCTGTGCGGCGTGTGCTTTGTTCTTTGTGCTTTGTGCTTGGTTGGGCGCTGGCGCGCTGTGGGTGGGGGCGGGGAATAACCGGCAGCTGCCGGATTGGGTGGGGACAGCCACACGGACTTACACGGACGAGCACGGACGGACACGGACGCTGCGGACGCCGCTATCGCGGCGGAAAAAGAGGCGCAAGAGAACGGGGTGGGGGCGCTGACGCGCCTTGGCCGAGGGACAACTGGCAGCTGCCGACAAACGGCGGAAATGGGGTCAAAGAGGACGGGGCGGGGGGGTGTTTTGGGGCACTATTTTTAGTGATATTTTGGGTTGTGTTTCGGGTCTTGTGGAGGTTATGCTGGCTGTCAAAGAGCAGAGGATACCACCCGGAGGAGCTCCTGTGAAAACACTTACGCTTGTCCTGTCCCTCATGGTGATCACGGCGCTGTTCACCTTGCCCGTCGCCGCCGGCGAATTGCTTCGTGAAACCTTCGATGACGCCGAGGCGGGCAGCATCACGAATCTGCCCCACTGGACGGAACTCTACACGGCGCCGACCATTTCCACGGCGCGGCCGTACTCCTCGCCCCACGCGCTCGAGCTGCGTCCCGTCACCACCGACCGCACCGGCGCGATCGCCAGCAACTTTCTGGCCCGTTATCCCACTAATCAGCCCACGGAACACCCGGTCATCCGCGTTTCGGCCAAGTTTTTTCTGCCCCACACCAACGTTTATCTTCAATTCGGACTACGCGACTCGCAATCTCAAAGCTTCTTCTACTTCGTCATCACCAACGGTCTGGCCAAACTCCGCTCCCACGACACGGGCGTGACCCTCCCCACGGGCGCCTATTTTAACGTCATCTTCCACCTCAACCGTTCCAACACCCAAGCCCGGCTCGACATCAACAACACCAACCTCATCAACTGGGGCGACTACACCTCCGGCGTCAACGGCGCGCGCTTCAACCAATTGGTCATTTTCCGCGAGCCGCATCCCAGCCAGGATCAGCAAAGCGTTTTTGTTGACGACATTCGCGTTGACACCTTCCTCCCGCATATATTGGCGTGGTGGCGGCTTGACGACGCCCTGACGCCCTTTGCCGATCAGCTCGGCGCATTCCACAGCCCCACCCAGCCGAGCCCCGGCATCCTGGTTGCGCCTAACAATCACCCTTACGACCCACTCCACGACGGCGCGAACGACCTCACCAACGAGGCCGTCATTCGGAAGCCGATCTCGGCCAATCTCGCTTGCGCGCGGACCACGCCCGTGTTCAGCAACTGGACCCTGGAAAGCATCTTCCGGCACGATCCCGCCCAAACCGCCAACACGCTTTTCGATTGGGGCACCAGCATCGGCTCCAACAGCGAGAGGTCCTTCATCAGCTTCTCACACCGCTCCATCTACCAACTCTGCGCCAACTTGCGCGACGCCCACCAAACCACCACCGACAAAGACTGGCTCCCCTTCCTTGCCGCCTACACACCGGATGCCCGCTGGCACCACGCCGCGATGGTGAAGGACGGCACCAATCTGTACACCTACCTTGACTACCAGCTCATCAGCGTTACCAACCTCAGTTCTGCCGCGTCCGGGGGCTACATTTTCGACACCAACAGCGTCGCCCGCATCGGCCAAACTCTCAACAACGGAAACACGAGCATTGAGCAAGACTTCTTTGACCAAGTTCGTTTTTCCCGCGTCGCCCTCACTCCCCGGCAATTTTTGCAGCCCGCCCGTCCCCTGATTCTCGCGTCGCCTCACTCCGCGCTCGATCCCGAATGGCAGCTCACCGTCAAAACCATCCAAGGCCGCAAGTACCAAATCGAAACCACCGGGGTTCTGGCCAACATCTTTTGGGCGCCCTACTACAATTTCACCGCCACCGGGCCGCTCAGCTCGATTGATGTCTCCATCACTTCGGCTCGCCGGTTCATTCGTATTCGCGAGGTGCCGTAGTTTTTTACACCGTGGCGAGGCCACGGCGGGTGGGGGGGGGTGGGAACAGCCACACGGACTTACACGGACGAGCACGGACGGACACGGACATTTGGGACGCCGCTGTGCGGCGGAAAAAAGGGAGGGAAATGGGTGAAAATGGGCGGAAAGGGGCGAAAATGGGCGGAAATGGCGAAAAAACCGGCCAAACAAGGGAGAAAATGGCGAAAATGGCTGGTTTTGGACGGTTTTTGGGGCAGATCCGACGGATCGGTCGGTCAGTCGGATCCGACGGATCGAACATCCCTGGAAGTCGGGTGTCGAGCCTTTCGGCCGCGCAAGCCGCAAGCGGCGAAAAAAGCCCAAAACTGCGGGCTCAGCGAGCCCGCCAACAGAAGAACCATTTTTTCTACGCCGTGGCGGGGCCACGGCGCGGACGGCTCGGCGATCCGTTCCTACCTTTGGGGAAGGTGAAAGTGGGGAGAAACAGCGTGTATTTGGGTCGAAAATGGCGTTTTGGGGAAGGGGGGGCAGGGGCGCTGACGCAGTCGGAACAGCCACACGGACCGACACGGACGAAACACGGACCGACACGGACGCTGCGGAATTTTTATGCGCCGCTGATGCGGTGGGAAAAAGGGCCCAAAACGGGTCAAAACAGGAAAAAGGGCGGAAATGGCCGAAAAACCGGCCAAACAAGGGCCAAAACGGCCAAAACGGTCAAAAATGGAGCCAAAAACGCATTTTGAGGGCGAAAAGCCGGGTTGAGTATTACGAATGTGAACAATCGTAATACTGGGGCGGGAGGACAAACGTGCACAAAAGCAAGGCGCGGTTCTTTCGCGCTCGCGCGCGGGCGACCGTATTGGCTTTGCTGACCTGATTGACGAGCAGGGGGGGCGGGGAACAGCCACACGGACAAACACGGACGAAACACGGACCGACACGGACGCTGTGGACGCCGCTGATGCGGCGGTAAAAAAGGCCAAAAACGGGTTGAAATGGGGAGTTTTTTGGGGTTTTGGGGCAAAACAGGCCGGTTTTGGGCGGTTTTATGCGAGAATTGGCCGGTTTGGGGTGTTTTTGGGGGTGTTTGGGAGGATTTGCGGGGTTTGGATGTTTTTTGTGCCGAGCTGGGGCTCGGCGATCCCAGGGCGGGGGGGCAGGGGCGGGGGACAAGGTTCAAAAACAATTTTGAATGTTCAATATTCAATATTCAATATTCAATATTTTGGGTGTGGGGAGGGGCTTGTGGTTTGGGGGCGGGCGTGGTAGGGTTCGCCGCTTTCTTTTATGGAAATGATGGACAGGTTATCCAGTGGCCAAGGCAAGAACAATCGAAGCGGCAGAGCGCGAGTACACGCTGGCGGCGATCCGGAACATCGGGATCGTGGCGCATATTGACGCGGGGAAGACGACGACGACGGAGCGGATGCTGTTTGTGACGGGCAAGGTGCACAAGATGGGGGAGGTGCATGAGGGCACGGCGGTGATGGATTGGATGGAGCAGGAGCAGGAGAGGGGGATTACGATTACGAGCGCGGCGACGACGTGCTTTTGGCGGGAGAGGCAGATTAACCTGATTGATACGCCGGGGCATGTGGATTTTACGGCGGAGGTGGAGAGGTCGCTGAGGATTCTGGATGGGGCGGTAGGGGTGTTCTGCGCGGTGGGGGGGGTGCAGCCGCAGTCGGAGACGGTGTGGCGGCAGGCGAATACATACCGGGTGCCGCGGGTGGCGTTTATTAATAAGATGGACCGGGTGGGGGGGGATTTCGGGCGGGTGGTGGAGGAGATGCGGGAGAAACTGGGGGCGCCGGCGGTGCCGATTCAGATTCCATGGGGGGCGGAGGAGAATTTCCGGGGGGTGGTGGATTTGGTGCGGATGAAGTTGCTGACGTTTGAGGCGAAGGCGCTGGGGGCGGAGGTGGCGGTGGGGGCGATTCCGGAGGAGCTGATGGCGGAGGCGGCGGGGGCGCGGGAGGTGTTGCTGGAGGCGGTGGCGGAGTCGGATGAGGCGCTGCTGGATATGTATTTGGAGGCGGGGGATCTGGGGGAGGCGGAGCTGAAGCGGGGGATCCGGGCGGCGACGCTGGGGAACCGGATGGTGCCGGTGTTGTGCGGGACGAGTTTGAGGTATAAGGGGATTCCGCCGCTGCTGGATGCGGTGGTGGATTATCTGCCGTCGCCGTTGGAGGTGCCGGCGGTGGTGGGGCGTCACCCGAAGACGGATGAGGAGCAGGTGCGGGAGACGAGCGATTTTGAGGCGCTGAGCGGGTTGGCGTTTAAGGTGGCGATGGATGCGTTTGTGGGCCGGCTGGTTTTTCTGCGGGTGTATTCGGGGGTGCTGAAGCGGGGGGCGAATGTGTGGAACCCGCGGACGGCGAAGCGGGAGCGGGTGATGCGGCTGATCCGGTTGCACGCGAATCAGCGTGAGGAGGTGGAGGCGCTGTATGCGGGGGAGATCGGGGCGGTGGCGGGGCTGAAGGGGGCGGCGACGGGGGATACGTTGTGCGCGGAGCAGAAGCCGATTGCGCTGGAGCGGATTGTGTTTCCGGAGCCGGTGATTTCGATGGCGATTGAGCCGAAGACGCAGGCGGATCAGGATAAGATGAAGCTGGCGCTGATGGGGCTGGCGGAGGAGGACCCGACGTTCCGGACGGTGAAGGATGCGGAGACGGGGCAGACGATTATCCAGGGGATGGGGGAGCTGCACCTGGAGGTGTTGCGGGATCGGCTGCTGCGGGAGTTTAAGGTGCAGGCGAATACGGGGCGGCCGATGGTGGCGTACCGGGAGACGATTTTGCAGGCGGGGCGGGGGGCGTTTACGTTCGCGCGGGAGCTGGGGGAGAGGCGGCATTTCGCGCGGGTGGAAGTGGCCGTGGAAAAAAATGAACGCGGGGCCGGAAATAGGGTTGACTTCCAAATTTCGTATGATTTAATCCCGCACGATTTTTGGCCCGTGGTGGAGGAAGGCCTTCGCGACGGGTTGAGTACAGGTGTGCTGGGAAATTTCCCGCTGGTTGATGTCCGGGTGACGGTGGTTGATGGCCAGTTTCATCCGGTTGACTCGTCGGAGATTGCGTTTCGAACGGCGGCATCGCTGGCCTTGCGAGAGGCGGTGCAGGCTGCCCGTCCAGTCCTTCTGGAGCCCATTATGGGGCTCGAGATTGTGACGCCCGAGGAGCACTTGGGCGACGTGCTGGGCGACCTGAACACGCGGCGCGGCCAGATCTCGGATGTGGCGCAGCGCGAGCGGACGCGGGTGATCGAGGCCTCGGTGCCCTTGGCGGAGTTGTTTGGCTACGCCACGACATTGCGTTCTTTGACACGTGGACGCGCCGGGTACACGATGGAACCGACCCGGTTTGACGTGGTGCCGGACACCTTGAGCCAGGAATTAATAGAAGGTTGACAGAGAATAGAACATGAGCGGACAACGAATCAGAATACGGTTGAAGGCTTTCGACCATCGCATCCTGGACCAGTCGGCCAGCGAGATCGTGGAGACCACGAAGCGCACGGGCGCCCGTTTGGTGGGCCCGATCCCGATGCCGACGCGGATTGAGCGCTATACGGTGAACCGCAGCGTCCATGTGGACAAGAAGTCGATGGAACAATTTGAGATCCGCACGCACAAGCGTTTGCTGGACATCATCGAACCGACGGCGAAGACGGTTGACGAGCTGAAGAAGCTGAACCTGCCGGCGGGCGTGGATATTCAGATCAGTCTGTAAGGGGGGGAGGGACAGGATGCAAGCATTGATAGGCAAGAAGGTCGGCATGACCCGGGTGTATGATGACGCCGGGGTGCAGGTGCCGGTGACGGTGGTGCAGGTGGGGCCGTGCACGGTGGTGCAGCGCAAGACGGCGGCGGCGGACGGCTATGACGCGGTGCAGCTGGGCTTCGAGGGGCAGAAGGAGCACCGGATGACCAAGCCGCTGCTGGGCCATTACAAGAAGGCCGGGACCCCGCCGCACAAGGTGCTGCGCGAGGTGCGCCTGGAGGAGGGCGAGGACGCCCAGCCCGGCGATGTGCTGACGGCGCAGATTTTCGAGGGCGTGAGCCACGTGGACGTGCAGGGCCGCACGAAGGGCCGCGGGTTCCAGGGCGTGGTGCGCCGCTTCAAGATGGGCGGGGGCCAGGCGAGCCACGGCGGCGGCTGGCTGCGCCGTCCGGGTTCGATCAGCCCGGGCCGGATCGCCAAGAACAAGAAGATGCCGGGCCAGATGGGCGCGGTGGACATCACCACGCAGAACCTGCGGGTGGTGAAGGTGCTCGCGGAGGATAACGCGCTGCTGCTGGAAGGCGCGGTGGCGGGGCCGGCCGGCGGGATTTTGCTGGTGCGCAAAGCGATAAAGAAGGCGTAAACGTCATGAGCAAGGTGAAAGTTTATACGATGGCGGGCGAAGCGGCCGGCGAACAGGTGGTGGCCGCGGAGCTGCTCGAGCGTCGGCGCGGCGCGCAGGCGGTTCAGGACGTGGTGACGGCCCACCGGGCGAACGCGCGGGCGGGGACGGCCTCGACGAAGACGCGCGGCGAGGTGCGCGGCGGTGGGCGCAAGCCCTTCCGGCAGAAGGGCACCGGGCGCGCGCGGCGCGGGTCGAACCGTTCGCCGCTGCTGATTGGCGGCGGGGTGGCGTTCGGGCCGAAACCGCGGGACTATTCCAAGAAGGTCAACAAGAAGGTGGCGGCGCTGGCGTTCCGGCGGGCGCTGAGCGAGAAGATTGCCGCGGGGGCGGTGGTGGTGGCCGAGGGTTTGGGGGAGATCGAGCCGAAGACCAAGGCGCTGACTCCGCTTCTGAAGCAGGTGGCCGGGGGGCGGGCGGTGCTGCTGGTGACGGGCGAGCAGAGCGTGAACCTGCAGTTGGCGGCGCGGAACCGGCAGAGGGTGGAAGTGACCACGGCGGCGCAGGCCCACACCTATCAGATCGTGCGCTATCCGGTGATTGTGGCGGACGCGGCCGGGTTTGAGGCGCTGAAGGCGCGCCTGTCGAAAGGGCAGGAAGAATCATGAAGGGTATGATCATCAAGCGTATTTTGCTGACGGAGAAGGGCACGAGCCTGAAGGAATCGGCCAATCAGTATCTGTTTTCGGTGGACCGCAGGGCGAACAAGTTGGAGATTCAGCGGGCGGTGGAAGAGCAGTTCAAAGTGAAGGTGAAGAAGGTCAACACGATGACGCGCCAGGGCAAGGCGAAGCGGATGCGCACGGCACAGTACGGGCGGACGCCGACTTGGAAGCGCGCGGTGGTGACGCTGGAAGAAGGCCATTCGATTGAAATGGCGTAGCGAGGTCGGACCATGGGTTTGAAAAAATACAAGCCGAGATCGGCAAGTTTGCGTTTTACGACGCTGTCGGATTTCGAGGGAGTCTCGAAGAAGCGTCCGGAGCGCAAGCTGCGCAAGATCAGGAAGCAGAAGGCCGGTCGCAACGTGCACGGGCGGATTACGGTCCGGCACCGGGGCGGCGGCCACAAGCGGTTTTTGCGGGTGGTGGATTTCCGCCGGCATGACAAGGTCGGGATTCCGGCCAAGGTGCAGGCGATCGAGTATGACCCGAACCGTTCGGCGCGGCTGGCGCTGCTGGCCTACGCGGACGGGGAGAAGCGCTATATTCTGGCGCCGGACAAGCTGCAGGTGGGGGCGACGGTGATGGCCGGCCCGCAGGCGGAGCCGGAGGACGGCAACGCGTTGCCGCTGAGCGCGATTCCGCAGGGCATGGCGATCCATTCGATCGAGCTGGTGCCGGGCGGGGGCGCGAAGCTGGTGCGCAGCGCGGGGATGCTGGCGCGGATCGCGGCGCGCGATGAGGAGTATGCGCATGTGCGGCTGCCTTCGGGCGAGATCCGCAAGATCAACGTGGCGTGCTACGCGACGGTGGGCCAGGTGGGGAACCTGGAGCACGAGGGCATCTCGCTGGGCAAGGCGGGGCGCAAGCGCTGGAAGGGCATCCGCCCGACGGTGCGCGGCGTGGCGATGAACCCGGTGGACCACCCGATGGGCGGTGGCGAGGGGCGGACATCGGGCGGGGGGCACCCGGTGAGCCCGTGGGGCAAACTGACGAAGGGCCAGCGCACGCGCAGCCGCCGCAAGACGTCGAGCAAGTTTATTGTCAAGCGTAGAAAGAAGTAAGATCATGACGCGTTCCATCAAGAAAGGTCCATACGCGGAGGCCCACCTGGTGAAGAAGGTGGAGGCCATGAACGCCAGCGGGGCGAAGCGCCCGATCAAGACGTGGTCGCGCCGCAGCATGATTCTGCCGGAGTTTGTCGGGCATACGTTCCTGGTGCACAACGGCAAGGTGTTTACGAGTGTATTTGTGACGGAAAACATGGTGGGGCACCGGTTGGGCGAGTTTGCGCCGACACGGACGTTCCGCCGCCACGGCACCGCGACGGACAAGACGGTGGCGTTGAAGTAGGTTTTTGTGAAATTGGGCGTATGGCGCGTAGGGCGATGGATGGCCATCGTCGCGGCCATTGGCGCCGCGATTGCGGTTGGTCGGTGGATCGGCTGGCAGCAATCGGCCAAGAGTTCTTTGATGACGGAGCCGGCGTCCGCGCCGGCCCGCCAGATCGAGGCGGACGCGGTTGAACCCGTCCGCCCGGACGAGGCGGAGACGGCCGAGGAGTCGGTGCAGTCCGCGAGGCATGAGGAGATTGAGCCCATCCGCGCGGACGGGCCGGCGGCAACGGCCGGGGGAGGCGCGGCGGATGGTTCCCACGACGCACTGCTGGAGCTGGTGACGAGCGAGTCGCGGCTGGTGACGATGGGCATGGCGGCCGAGCTGGCCGCGCTGCGCGCGGAGCTGGCGGCGAGCACGGAGCGGGTCCGGCGCCTGAGCGTGGCGCTGGCCGAGGCGCAGGCGGCGCTGGACCGCAACGAGGTCCGGCGGGCGCAGGCGCTGGAGGCGTCCGTTCCGCGGCCCGTGGACGCGCCGGTCGAGGCGCGGCTGGTGGATGTGAATCCGGAGCTGGGGCTGGTGGTGCTGGACCGGGGCGCGCGCCAGGGCGTGCGCTACGGCCTGGCGCTGACGGTTCTGCGGGACCGGCGGCGGGTGGCGCGGGTGCGCGTGGTGGATGTAAGAGAAAACGTGTCGGGCGCGGCGATTGAGGAGATCGCGCGCGGCGACCATCCCCAAACAGGGGACCGGGCGGTGCTGACGAGCCCGGCCGGTCCTTGAGGAACAAGATGATGGAAATTAGAGCTACAACAAGATATGTGCGGCTTTCTTCGACGAAGGCGCACGATTTGGCGCGGGCGCTGAAAGGGCGCAGCGCGGGCGACGCGCTGCAGGTGCTGGAAGTGAACAAGCGGAAGGCGGCGGAGCTCATCGGCAAGACGTTGAAGTCGGCGATTGCCAACGCGGAGAACAACGCGGAGGTGTCGGCGGATCGGCTGTGGGTGTCGCAGGTGGTGATCGAGAACGGTCCGAGTTTGCGGCGGTTTCGTCCGCGGGCGCGCGGATCGGCCTCGCCCATCCAGAAGAAGACGAGCCATATCCGGGTGACGTTGACGACGGACCGCCCGCGGCGAAAGAAGTAGACGGGAAAGAGGAGGCGCAAGTTGGGCCAGAAAGTCAATCCGATTGGATTCCGCACGGCGGTCCACAAGGAGTGGAAGAGCCGTTGGTATGCGGAGAAGAAAGAGTTCGGGAATTTGCTGAACGAGGACATCATGATCCGGGATTTGGTTCGCGACCGGCTGAAGGACGCGGGCGTTGCGGATATTGTGATCGAACGTTACGCGCAGCGCGTGCGGGTGACGATTCATACGTCGCGCCCCGGGGTGGTGATCGGCCGCAAGGGGGAGGGCATTGACCGCCTGCGCGAGGAGCTGGCCGGGAAGACGGGCAAGGAAACGTATGTGGAGATCAAGGAAGTGCGCAATCCGGACGCGACGGCGCAGCTGGTGGCGGAGAACATCGCCTTGCAGCTCGAGCGGCGGGTGGCGTTCCGGCGGGCGATGAAGCGCGCGCTGCAGGTGGCCATGGACATGGGGGCGCAGGGGATCCGGGTGCAGGCTTGCGGGCGGCTGGGGGGCGCGGAGCTGGCGCGCACGGAGCACTACATGGTCGGTAAAGTTCCGCTGCAGACGTTGCGGGCGGATGTGCAATATGGATTTGCGGAGGCGAACACTCTGGCGGGCAAGATCGGCGTGAAGTGCTGGATCTGCCACGCTCCGGAGAAGACGGGCGCCGCCGGGAAGGAGCGCAGCCATGGCTTTAATGCCTAAACGAGTGAAGTATCGCCAGCACCAGCGCGGGTCGCGCAAGGGCATGGCGATGTCGGGCAACACGATCGAATTTGGCGAGTACGGCCTGCGCGCCATGGAGCGGGCCTGGATCACAAACATCCAGATCGAGGCCTGCCGCGTGGCGATCAACCGCGAGATGAAGCGCAAGGGCAAGCTGTGGATCCGGATTTTCCCGGACAAGTCCTATTCGAAGAAGCCGCTCGAGGTGCGCATGGGCAAGGGGAAGGGCGCCGTGGAGGGGTGGGTGGCCGTGGTGCGGCCGGGACGGATGCTGTTCGAGATTGACGGCGTGCCGGAGAGCACGGCGCTGGCCTGTTTGCGGCTGGCGGCGTCCAAGCTGCCGATCCGCACCGTGTTTGTGCGGCGCGGCGTGGTGGTGTAAGGCGCGAGGAGACGACCGATGAAAGCACAAGAGATTCGCGACATGAGCGCCGAGGAGCAGGTGCACCAGTTGGCGGAGACGCAGAAGGAGCTGTTCAACCTGCGGATGCAGCAGGCGGCGGGCCAGTTGGAGAAACCGGACCGCATCCGGTTGCTGCGCCGCGACATTGCCCGGCTCAAAACGATTTTGAACACGGCGACAGCCGCGAGGTAGAGCAAGATGACGACAGAAGCAAGACATTCGCGAAAGAAACGCACCGGGGTGGTGGTTAGCGCCGCGATGGACAAGACGGTGGTGGTGCAAGCCGAACGCCGCCTGATCCACGCGCTGTATGGCAAAGTGATCCGCCAGCACCGCAAATATGTGGCGCATGACGAGAAGAACGAGGCGCGCAAGGGCGACCGCGTGCGCATTGTGGAGACCCGCCCCATGAGCAAGACGAAGCGCTGGCGCGTGGCCGAGATTTTGACGCGCGCGGAGGGGAGCGAGGTGTCCCGATGATCCAGATGGAATCCAAGATCCCGGTGGCGGACAACACGGGCGCCCGGGTGGTCAAATGCGTCAAGGTGCTGGGCCAGGGCAAGACCTCGGCGCGGATTGGCGATATCATCCGGGTTTCCGTGCGCGAGGCTCAGCCGGGCGGCATGGTGAAGAAGGGCGAGCTGCACCGCGCGCTGATCGTGCGGACGGCGGCTCCGATCCACCGCCGCGACGGCTCGACGCTGCGGTTTGACAACAACGCGGTGGTGCTGATTGATGATCAGAAGAACCCGCGGGGCAGCCGTATTTTCGGGCCGGTGGCCCGCGAGCTGCGCGAGTTGAACTATATGAAGGTGATCTCCCTGGCGCCGGAGGTGCTGTGATGAGCCGGAACAAGATGCATATCCGCCGCGGCGACATCGTCAAGGCCATTTCCGGCGAGGACGCGGACGGGAAGAAGACGGGCAAGGTGCTGCGGGTGTATCCGGCGCAGAACCGCGCGTTGGTGGAAGGGTTCAATTTTGTGACGAAGCATTTGCGCAAGTCGCAGGACCATCCCAACGGGGCGATTGTGCAACGGGAAGCGCCGATGGCGGCGTCGAAGCTGAAGGTGGTGACCCCCGCCAAGAAGGCCGAGAAGGATTAGGGGGAGGGCAATCATGTCAATGTTGAAAGAAAAGTATCAGACCGAGGTGGTCGAGGCGCTGAAGAAGACGGGGCGGTTCCCGTCGGTGATGGACCTGCCGCGCTTGTCGAAGATTGTGCTGAACATCGGGGTGAACACCCAGGTGGACCGCGACACGCACAAGGTGGCGATGGATGAGCTGGCCCGGATTACGGGGCAGCGCCCGGCGCTGACGAAGGCGACCCGCAGCGTGTCGAATTTCCGGCTGCGCGAGGGCATGGTGATCGGCGCGAAGGTGACCCTGCGCGGCCGGCGCATGTATGAGTTTCTCGAGCGCCTGATTCATGCCACGCTGCCGGGCATTCGCGACTTCCGCGGGCTTTCGCGCAAGTCGTTCGACGGCCGGGGCAACTACAGCCTGGGGCTGAAGGAGCAGGCGCTGTTTCCTGAGATCGAGGCCGACAAGGTCAAGCGGACCCAGGGGATGGACATCACGATCGTGACGACGGCCACGACGGACGCGGATGCGCTGGAGCTGCTGAAGCTTCTGGGCATGCCGTTCGCGACGGTATAAGAGAATTGAAGTAGGGAGGAAGAACCTTGGCAAAAGTATCCTGGATGGTAAAAGCGACGCGCGAACCCAAGTTTGCGGTGCGGGGCTATCGGCGGTGTCGCCGGTGCGGCCGCTCCCGCGCGTACATACGCAAGTTTCAACTGTGCCGCATCTGTTTCCGCGAATTGGCGTCGGAAGGCAAGATTCCCGGCGTGGTGAAGGCCAGTTGGTAGGACGGAGGAAGAGATGAGCTGTTCAGATCCCATCGCGGACATGCTGACCCGGATTCGCAACGCGGGCCGGGCGGGGTTGCCAGCCGTGGAAATGGGCCATTCGCGCCTGAAGGCGGAGATTGCCCGGATCCTGAAGCGGGAGGGCTATGTGGCGGACGTGAGCGAAGCGACCGCCGCCAATGGCCGCAAAGCCCTGCGGATAGTGTTGAAGTACGATTACAACGAGAAACCGATCATCCAGCAGCTCCAACGCGTGAGCCGGCCGGGACTGCGCCGCTATGTGGCGGCCACGTCAATTCCGCGGATTCGCGGCGGGTTGGGCACGGCGGTGTTGAGCACGAGCCGGGGACTGATGACCGACCGCGAAGCGCGCGCGGCCCGCGTGGGCGGCGAAGTGCTCTGCCAGGTCTGGTAAAGGGAGACGATCATGTCCAGAATTGGCAAACAACCGATGCCCCTGCCCAACGAGGTGAAGGCCCATCTGGAAGATGGCGCGATCACTCTGGAGGGCCCGAAGGGGAAGATGTCGCTGAAGATTCCCGAGGGGATCAAGGTGGCGCTTGACGACCAGAATGTGCTGCAGGTTACCCGCACGAACGACACCAAGCAGGCCCGGGCCAACCATGGCACGACCCGGGCGCTGCTGGGCAACATTCTGGTGGGCGTGACGGCGGGCTATTCCCGCGAGCTGGAAATTCATGGCGTGGGCTACAAGGCCACGCTGTCGGGGCGCACGCTGACCCTGGACGTGGGCTATTCCCACCAGGTGGTCTATACGGTGCCCGACGAAGTGGATGTGGAAGTGACGGGCAACACGCAGATCAAGGTCAGCGGCATAGACAAGCAGCTGGTGGGCCAGGTGAGCGCACGGATTCGCGCGTTTCGGCCCCCCGAGCCCTACAAGGGCAAAGGCGTGCGCTATAAGGATGAACAGGTGCGGCGGAAGGCCGGCAAGACGGTGGCATAATCATGAAAATGAAGACCAAGGCAGATTATCGCGTTCGGCGTCACCGGCGCCTGCGCCAGAAGGTGCAGGGGTCGGCCGGGCGTCCACGCATGAGCGTGTATGTGTCCAACCAGCACATGTATGTGCAGTTTATTGATGACGACGCGGGCGCGACGCTGGCGGCGGTGTCCACTCTGGCGGGTCCGTTGAAGGGCCGGCGGGTGACCGTCGAGACGGCGCGGGAACTCGGCAAGGAGGCCGCGGAAGCGGCCCGGGCCAAGGGCATTGCCGAGGTCGTGTTCGACCGGGGCGGTTTTGCCTACGGCGGGCGGATGAAGGCGTTGGCGGATGCGGCCCGGGCGGTCGGGTTGAAGTTGTAGGCCGGCCAGGCAGAAGGGAATCGGATGAAACGAGATGTGAACAAGTTTGAGAGCGAAGAGCTTGCTCCCGAGATCGGGGAGCGGGTGGTGGCCATTAATCGTTGCTCGAAGGTGGTCAAGGGCGGACGTCGGTTCAGCTTTTCGGCGTTGGTCGTGGCTGGCAATCGCGACGGGCAGGTGGGCTACGCCCTGGGCAAGGCCCGGGAGAATGCCGATGCCATTCGCAAGGCGACGGACATGGCCCGCCGCAACATGGTCAAGGTGACGATGAAAGAGCGGACGATTCCGCACGAGGTGATCGGGCGTTGCGGGGCCTCGCGGGTGATGCTGAAGCCGGCCTCCAAGGGTACCGGCGTGATTGCCGGGGGCGGGGCGCGGGCGGTGCTCGAGCTGGCGGGGATCCGCGACGTGCTGTGCAAGTCGCTGGGTTCGGCCACGGCCCTGAACGTGGTCAAGGCCACGATGGATGGATTGATGCAGTTGCGCTCGCGTGAGGAGACTCAGGCGCTGCGCGGCTAGTGGAAGGAAAGGCAGACCATGAATTTGCACAATTTGAAGAACACGCCCGGCGCCAAGCACCGCCGCAAACGGGTGGGCCGGGGCGAGTCCTCGGGCCTGGGGCGCACCGCGGGCCGGGGCAACAAGGGCCAGATGAGTCGGTCGGGCGCCACGCGCCGTCCGCTGCACGAAGGCGGGCAGATGCCGCTGATCCGGCGGGTGCCCAAGCGCGGGTTCACCAGCCACAACCGCGTGGAGTATGACGCGCTGAACATTGGCGAGGCGGCCCGGCTGGTGTCCGGCGAGATCACCCCCGAGGCCCTGCGTCTGGCGGGCCGGGTGGACGGCCGCAAGCCGGTCAAGATTTTGTCGGTCGGCGAGCTGTCCGAGGCGCGCACGGTCAAGGCGCACGCGTTCAGCGCGGCGGCCCGGGCCAAAATCGAGCAGGCCGGGGGCGTCTGCGAGGTGTTGTTGATCTGATCCCGGGGCCAACCGAAAGGGTGATCCATGTTTTCCGCATTTGCCAATAGCTTCAAGATACCCGAGCTGCGCCAGCGCATCTTTTTCACGATGGCGCTGGTCTTCGTCTGCCGTTTGATCGCGGTTATTCCCACGCCGGGGGTGAACGCGGCGGTGCTGCAGGACATTGTGAGCCGGATGGTGGGCGACACCGGCAACATCGGGTTCATGGGCATGCTGGACCTCTTCAGCGGTGGCGCGCTGACCCAGGCGGCGATTGGCGCGCTGGGGATCATGCCGAGCATTAGCGCCTCGATTATTCTGCAGTTGCTGACGGCGGTGGTTCCGGCGCTGGAGAAGCTGGCGCGCGAGGGCGACGCCGGCCGGCAGCAGATCATCCAGTACGGCCGCTATCTGACGGTGGCGCTCTGCATTGTGCAGGGCTATGCCATGGCGGCGCTGCTGCTGAACCCCGGGGCGATGGGGCTGCGGATGATGGAAGGGGAAGTGATTGTCACCATGGCGCGCTGGCCCTTCATCATGTTGACCATTCTGACCATGACCACCGCCACAATGATGTTGATGTGGCTGGGCGAACAGATCACCTCGCGCGGGATCGGCAACGGGATCTCGCTGATCATCACGATCAGCATTGTTTCGCGTATGCCGGGGGCCATTCACCAGGCGGCCAGCATGTTCCGCGAGGGCCGGGCCAACGTGTTCACGCTGGTGACGATGCTGGCGCTGGCCTTTCTGGTAATTGCCGGGGTGGTGGCGGTCACGCAGGCCCAGCGCAAGATTCCGGTGCAATATGCCAAGCGGGTGGTGGGCCGCAAGGTTTACGGCGGGCAGAGCACGTTCATGCCCCTGCGGGTGAACTATTCCGGGGTGATGCCCATCATTTTTGCGCAGGCCATTCTGATGTTTCCGCAGCGGCTGCTGATGATGATTCCGGTGCCGGCCATCAAGCAGTTTGCCGAGGTCTATCTGCGCGACTACGGCTTTGTGTATCTGACGCTGTATTCGCTGATGATTCTGTTCTTCTCCTATTTCTGGGTGGCGACGCAGTTCCACCCGGTGCAGATTGCCGACGACCTCAAGAAGTACGGCGGCTATGTGCCGGGCATCCGCCCGGGCAAGCCGACGGCGGAGTTTCTGGACCGGGTCATGACGCGCATCACTCTGGCGGGCGCGGTGTTCCTGACGGTGATCGCGGTGCTGCCGATGCTGCTTTCGCGCGTGTTCGCGATTCCGACCATGGTGGCGCAGTTCTTTGGCGGGACCAGCCTGCTGATCATCGTGGGCGTGATGCTCGACACCATGCGCCAGATCGAGTCGCACCTGGTGACGCGCCACTACGACGGATTTTTGCGGAAGGGCAGTCTGCGCGGCCGGCGCTAAGGACTGAGGAAGGGAGGCCGACCGCATGCAAACCATCATTCTTCTGGGCGCCCCGGGCGCGGGGAAGGGAACCCTGGCCGAAGGTGTCCGCCAGGCCACGGGCTTTATCCATGTGTCCACGGGCGACATGCTGCGCGCGGCCATCAAGGAGGAGCGTTCCACGGGGCTGGAGGCGCGCGCCTTCATGGAGGCGGGCGAGCTGGTTCCCGACGACCTTATTTTGCGGATTGTGCGCGAGCGCCTGGCGCAGGGGCAACCGTCCGACTGCTACATGTTTGACGGTTTCCCCCGCACTATCGAGCAGGCGCGGGGGCTGGATGCCACGTTGGCGGAGCTGCAGGCGCAGGTGAACCAGGTGTTTCTGCTGGAAGTGCCGACGGAGGTGATTGTGAGCCGCTTGAGCGGCCGGCGCATCTGCAAGAGCTGCGGCGCGGTCTATCACGTCACCAACATCCCCTCGAAGGTGGAAGGCGTTTGCGACCAGTGCGGCGGGACGCTGTATCAGCGTCCGGACGACAGCGAGGAAACCGTGCTCAACCGCCTCGAGGTCTATCAGCGGCAAACCGCCAGCCTGATTGAATTTTATGAAAGCAAGGGTGTTTTGGTTCGGGTGAACGCCGGCACCACGCCGCAGGCCGCCACGGCGGAACTGTTGAGCAAGCTGGCTTCGGCATAACCAGATGATCCCGATAAAAACTTCGGCGGAGATTCAGGGCATGCGGGTGGCATGCCGGATGTCCGCCGAGCTGCTGGCCGCGATGGCCGCCCAGGTTCGTCCCGGGCTGACCACCGGCGAGCTGGACGACATGGCTTTGGAATGGCTCCGGAGCCGGGGCGTCAAAAGCGCGTTCTTTGGATATGGAGGATTTCCGGGGCAGGCGTGCATCTCGATCAATGACGAGGTGGTGCACGGCATCCCGGGGCGTCAGGTCATCAACCGGGGCGACCTGGTCAAACTGGATGTGGGCGTGACGGCCGAGGGTTTTATCGGCGACAACGCGGCCACGGTTCGCGTGGGCGCGGTGGACGCCGAGAGCGAGCGGCTCTGCCGGGTGACGGAAGAGAGCCTTGTCGCGGCCATTGCGGCCGCCCGGGCGGGCAACCGCGTGGGCGATATCGGTCACGCGGTGCAGACCGTGGTGGAAGCGGCCGGGTTTTCGGTGGTGCGCGACTTTTGCGGGCACGGCGTGGGCCGCAAACTGCATGAGGAGCCGCAGATTCCGAACTTCGGGCGGGTGGGCAAGGGCCCCCTGCTGCGGCCGGGCATGACGCTGGCGATCGAGCCGATGGTGAACCTGGGCGGCTGGCAGGTGGAAACGCTGTCCAACGGCTGGACGGTGCGCACGGTGGACCGCTCGCGCTCGGCTCACGTCGAGCATACGGTGCTGGTGCTTCCGGAGGGCCCGGCGGAAATTCTCACATGCGCGGAACGGAAATAATTCTGCTGGACGCGGTGGTGGCCACTGTGATAGAACCTCGTGCTTTCCGTGCCCGATTGGGCAATGGACATGAATTTACGGCCTTCGTTCCGCGGGACAGGTTTTCCGCGAACGGGGCGTTGTGTGGTCCCGGGGCGCGGATCCGCGTGGCCATGTCGCCATTCGACATGTCGCGCGGCGAGATAAGAGAATGGATATTGGATAAAGGCGAGTCATGAAGGTACGAACATCGGTCAAGCGAATTTGCGATCGCTGCAAGATCGTGCGACGCAAGGGCGTTGTGCGCGTCATTTGCGCCGATTTGCGTCACAAGCAGCGCCAAGGTTAAGAGGAGAGAAGAGCACCATGCCCAGAGTAATAGGCGTAGACATACCCGGCAAGAAGCGCGTCGAGTACGCGTTGCGGTACATTTATGGCGTTGGCCCCGCGGTCGCCCGGGCGGTTGTGGCGGAGCTGAAGATTGATCCGGCCAAGAAGGCGGACGATCTGACGGGTGAGGAAATCACCGCGCTGTCGAAGTTGCTGCAGGAAAAATATGTGGTGGAAGGTGATTTGCGCCGGAATGTGACGGGCAACATCCGCCGTTTGATCGCGGTCAACTGCTACCGCGGGATTCGCCATCGCCGGGGTCTGCCGGTGCGCGGCCAGCGCACGAGCACCAACGCTCGCACCCGCAAGGGGCCGCGCAAGACGGTTGGGGCCATCCGGGGCAAGGCGGCTCGTTCGGCGGCCAAGGTTGCCAGCAAGTAAGAGGACGGATCATGACAGACAAGACACAAGATCAAGACCAGGTTGCTCCCGCCGCTCCGGCCGCCGAGGCCGCGCCGGCTCAACCCGAGAAGTCTGCCGCCGCCCCCGCGCCCGCTGAGAAGCCCGTTGCCGCCGCGGACAGTGGCGATGAGGGCGAGGGCAAAACCGTTCGCCGTCGCATCAAGGGCTCGAAGAATATTCCGGTGGGTGTCGTGCATATTCTGGCGTCGTTCAACAATACGACCGTCAGCATTACCGATCCGCGCGGAAACGTGATCTCGTGGAGCAGTGGCGGGCGCTGCGGCTTCAAAGGCTCACGCAAAAGCACGGCGTATGCCGGCACAATTGTGGCTCAGGAGGCCTGCAAGGTTGCCCTCGGGCACAATCTGAACGAAGTGGAAATTCGCGTGCAGGGTCCGGGCCAGGGTCGCGAGTCGGCCATCCGCGCCGTGCAGGCCGCCGGGCTGACCATCAACGCCATCCGCGACATCACGCCGGTTCCGCACAACGGCTGCCGGCCCCGCAAGCGGCGGCGCGTCTAAAAGAATCTGATTGTTAGAAAGAGGAATCCATCATGGGTAGACATACAGGACCCGTTTGCAAGCGCTGCCGCCGGGCAGGCATGAAGCTCTTTTTGAAGGGCGACCGCTGTTACATGGCCAAGTGCCCGATCGAGCAGGGGCATCCGCCTCCGGGGCCGCAAACCCGCCGGCGCCCGCGCCTGAAGGACTACGGCCTGCAGCTGCAGGAAAAGCAGCGTCTGCGCTACATGTACGGCATGCGCGAAGGCCAGTTCCGCCTGTTCTTCCAGCGCGCGCTGCGCTCGCGCGGGGTGACGGGCGAAGTTCTCCTGCAGGCGCTCGAGTTGCGCCTCGACAATCTGGTGTATCGGATGGGCCTGGTGCCCTCGCGTCCGGCCGCCCGGCAGTTTGTCCGTCACGGGCATGTGCGGGTCAATGGCGTCAAGGTCAACATCCCGTCCTTCAAGGCCAAGCCGGGCGACGTGATCGAAGCGAGCGCCACACGGCGCAGCCGCGAGTTGGCCAAGCCTCATCTGGACGCGGCCGAGAGCCGCGGCTGGCCCCCCTGGCTGACCGTAGAAAAGAACGGCTTCAAGGCCATGGTGGACCATGTGCCTTCGCGCGAGGAAATCGCGCCGATGGTCAACGAGCAGTTGATCGTCGAATTGTACTCGAAGTAATCTAAAAACAACCCGCCATACGCGCCGGTTAACGCCCGGAGCTGGAAGGAACCTATCATGAGCGAACAATTCAACCGATTCGAAATGCCGCGGTTGGTCCTCAAGGACGAAGAAACCGCGACCCCGACCTATGCGGTGTTCACCGCCGAGCCGTTTGAGTCCGGCTATGGCCGCACCATCGGCAACTCGCTGCGCCGCGTGTTGCTGTCGTCCCTCGAGGGCGCCGCGATCGCCTCGGTGCGCATTCAGGGCGCCGAACACGAATATTGCCATCTCAAGGGGTGCGTCGAGGATGTCACGGACATCATTCTGAACCTCAAGAGCATCTTGTTCAAGGTCTATACCCGCCAGCCCAAGCGCCTGCGCATCAAGGTCAAGGGGCCGGGCGACGTGACCGCCGCCGACATCCAGCAGGATGCCGCGGTCGAAGTGCTCAACCCCGACCAGCATATTTGCACGCTGGATGTGGACGGCGTGTTCGACGCGGAAATCGAGTTGCAGATCGGGCGCGGCTACTGCCCCGCCGAGTGGAACAAGGATGTTGACCAGGAAATCGGCCTGATCCCGATGGACGCGCTTTATTCGCCCGTGCGCCGCGTCAAATACACCGTGGAAAACACCCGCGTGGGCCGGCGCACCGACTATGACAAGCTGATTTTGGAAATCTGGACCGACGGGCGCATCAGCCCGAGCGAGGCCCTGACCCTTTCCGCCGCCATCATGCGTCATCACTTGGACGTGTTCGTCAATTACGACAAGGACATGCTCGATTTTGGCGAGGAAGAGGAGCAGGTGGACCCCGCCCGCGAGGAATTGGCGCGCAAGCTGGCCATCAGCGTGAACGAGATCGAACTGAGCGTGCGCGCGGCCAACTGTCTCAACAACGCCAACATCACCACCGTGGGCGAACTGGCCCAGAAGAGCGAAGCCGAAATGCTCAAATACCGCAACTTCGGCCGCAAATCTCTCAACGAGATCAAGGAAATGCTGGCGGGTTTGGGTCTGACCCTGGGCATGCAGTTCGACGCGGATTTGTTGCAGCCCGCCGAAACCGAAGAATAAATGATCGAGGAGTTTTCCCATGCGTCATCGTAAAACAACCGGCAAACTGGGCCGCAACATGGCCCAACGCGAGGCTCTGATGGCCGGATTGGTGTGCAATCTGATCCTGGCCAAGCGCATTACCACCACCCTGCCCAAGGCCCGGGCGGCCAAGCGCATGGCCGACAAGATGGTCACCATCGGCAAGCGCGGCACCCTGGCGGACCGCCGCCGGGCCGTGGCCAAGCTCAAGCAGCCCAAGGCGGTGGAGGAGCTGTTCAGCGCGGTCAGTCCCGCCATGGCGGATCGCAACGGCGGCTACACCCGCATCATCAAGCTGGGCAAACGCGTCAGCGACAGCAGCGAAATGTGCATTCTCGAGTGGGTGGACTACGTTCCCAAGGCTCCGGAAAAGAGCAAGAAAGAGAAAAAGGACAAATAAGTCCGCGCGCATCAGCGCTGTAGAAAGGCATTCCTGCGGGAGTGCCTTTTTCATGCCCGGCCTTATGCTGTGTCTCAAGCAGTTGGGAAAAAATCACAAGAGGCGGGGCATGAAAAAGCCCCCGTGGGGCCGGGGGCTCCTGAGTTTCGCAATGGGACACCCGAGAATTTCAACCCGCTTCGGGCAAATCGAGTGGTATAATTGAGAAATACGGCTCAAAATGGCGCAAAATGACATAAAAACGTCAAAATTGACCGTAAATTTTCAAATTGATGCGGATTCAGCATGTTTTTTGGTTTTAAGCAGTTTGCGGAGATTTGGCGTAAAACGCCTTGTTTTTGGGGATTTTTGTGCCAAATTCCAAATAATTCTTCCTAAAAATAATCATAACCAATTGGGGTCCATTTGGTTGCCCATTCTCATATATTATAAATCAGG
>LSQX01038678.1_pt1 | contig 38592 bp, 28 predicted proteins | sample 654561 | NCBI WGS metagenome assembly LSQX01 (sample SAMN04489861, study PRJNA283612) | anaerobic digester metagenome | isolation source: 4 biogas reactors fed with cattle manure at either 37C or 55C with and... | place: Denmark: Kongens Lyngby | collected 2014 | reverse complement strand
GCTGCTGCAACATACGGATTTGCAAACTTTTCCTTGTACTCCTGAATTTTTTGCTGCCGCATCTCTTCGGGATTTTCCGCTTCTGAAATTTCCTTACGGAAAACAATATTTGCAGCTCCTTCCGGTCCCATTACAGCTATTTCTGCTGTGGGCCATGCAAATACAAAATCAGCTCGCAAGTGGCGTGAGTTCATAGCGATATATCCGCCGCCATAAGCTTTCCTCAGAATAACGGTAACTTTTGGCACGGTGGCTTCACTGTAGGCATAAAGAATTTTTGCTCCATGGCGAATAACTCCTGCATGTTCCTGATCAACCCCCGGCAAATATCCGGGCAGGTCTTCAAGAGTGACAATGGGGATGTTGAATGCATCGCAGTAGCGGATAAACCGCGCTGCCTTGTCGGAGCTGTCGGTATCCAGCACACCGGCCAAAACCATGGGCTGATTGGCAACAAATCCGACGGTTTCACCATCCATGCGCCCAAAACCAATGATTATGTTTGGTGCAAACAACTCCATCACTTCAAAAAACTCGGAATTGTCGGTGATGCTTTTGATAATATCACGCATTTCGTAAGGAATACGCGGATCTGAGGGGACAATATCTTCAATTTTCAACCCTTTCTTGGGTGGTTTTGGCGGGAAAGGCATTGCCCTTGCATCGTTATTTCTGGGAATGTAACTGATTAATTTTTTAATTTGCTCAAAACATTCCTGCTCCGTGTTGGCAAAAAAATGTGCGTTTCCGGTGAGCTCGGCATGCACACGTGCGCCACCAAGTTCTTCCATGGATATCTCTTCGCCCAGCACGGATTTTATTACGCTGGGGCCGGTGATAAACATTTTGGAAATATTGTCCACAACAAACACAAAATCGGTGAGGGCAGGGGAGTAAACCGCTCCGCCGGCGCAGGGGCCCAAAATGACCGAAATCTGGGGAATTACTCCGGAGGCTAAGGTATTTCTGAAAAATATTTCGCCATAACCAGCCAAAGAGTTTACTCCTTCTTGAATCCGGGCACCTCCTGAATCGTTGATGCCGATGAGTGGAACCCGCATTTTCAGCGCATGATCCATGATTTTTGTAATTTTCCGGGCGTGCATCAATCCCAGCGAACCGCCGGCAACAGTAAAGTCCTGCGCAAAAATGCAAACCGGTTTGTTGTAAATCGTGCCAATTCCGATAATTACCCCATCTCCGTGAAGTACTTTGGTTTCCATTCCGAAATCTTTGGCGCTGTGCTCTACGAACAAGTCGTATTCGTGGAAGGAATTCTTATCCAAAACCGCTAAAATACGCTCCCGGGCAGTGAGCTTACCCATCTTGGTTTGTTTCTCAATTGCCTCTACACCGCCCCCTTTTTGCACTTCCCTTTTTCTTTTCCGAAGATCAAGAACGTTGCTTCTTAATGACATAAATGTTGATTTAAGTTACTAAATTCCCTTATTTATAGGGTTTTAAATAAATGCTTACGCTGCGAAAGTATAAAATATTTCTCTTGTCAGAGATAAAACTTAAACTGTAGTTCAGTTTTTAATAGATTAGTTGATTGTGCATATCGAATAATTCTATTTTTTGTTTAAAAAATATTACATACCTATTTTGCTGCCCAGCGAAAAACAAAAAATGCAATAACACTATATCCCAGATTGGGAATCCATACGGCAATTGCCGGGGGAGTGTTGCCACTCACAGCAAAAACAGTCGAAATCTGCATGAAGAGAATATAGGAAAAACTGAGCAAAAGACCTAATCCCAGATGAAATCCCAGTCCGCCTTTGATTTTCCGCGAGGCTAGTCCTGCCCCGATAATAGTCAGAATAAACGCTGAAAACGGCCCCGCAATTCTCCTGTGCCGTTCAATTTCCCACTCAATGGTGTTCACACCGCGCATTTTCATCAGCTGAATCTCTTTTTTTAGTTCGGGGGTGGTGTAGTTTTCCATCTCGTTTTTAACCACTTTGTAATCATTGGGAGTCATATTCAGTGTGGTATCCATCCGATAACCCTTCTCAAAGACTTCATGTGTGTCGTAGATAGTGCGTTTCCACCAGTTGTTTAATATCCATTTTCCTGTTTCATCGTCCCAGCGGATATTGTCGGCAGTGATCTTCTCGGTGAGTTTATGCCCGTTGAATTTCTCCATGGTAAACCGGTCGCCTACATTGTTGGCGCTAAACCTTCGCATATAAATAAACACACCGGGCTCAATCTGGCGGTGAATGTTTATCTCGTTGGAAACAATCTGAGGGTTGTTGTCAATGTAAAATTGCGTGAACTGATTCATGGTTTCATTTGCCGGCGGAATGACATAGTTGCCAAGCACAAACGAAAAAACAGCGATAACAAATGCCGAAACCATATAGGGTCTCATCAGTCTTGTATAGGAAACTCCGCTGCTCAGAATGGCAATAATTTCGGTGTTGTATGCCATTTTTGAAGTGAAATAGATGACGGCAATAAATGTGAAAAGCGGACTGAACAGGTTGGCAAAATAGGGTATAAAATTGAGATAGTATTCTGTAATGATGGTTCCCCACGTTATATCTTTCGATATAAATTCATCTAAATTTTCCGACATGTCAAAAACCACCGCAATGCTCAAAATCAGTGCGATCGCATAGAAGAAAGTTCCCAGAAATTTCTTCGATATATAGATGTCTAATTTTTTATAAAACTTCATAAAACCTTAGCGTCTGTTTTTAAGTTTATCAATTATACTGTTTTTCCATGCTTTAAAATCTCCCTCAATTATTTTTTTTCTTGCCGTTTTAACCAGCCAGAGGTAAAATGCAAGATTGTGCTGACTGGCTATCTGTGCTCCAAGCATTTCATTCGAAATAATGAGGTGGCGTAAATATGCTTTTGAATATTGATCTGCAAAGGAATGATTTGCCTCATCAATTTGGGAATGGTCATTTTTCCATTTTTCATTGCGAATATTTATTACCCCTTCCGAAGTGAAAAGCATGCCGTTTCGTCCGTTTCGCGTGGGCATGACGCAGTCGAACATATCCACACCCCGGTCGATGGATTCAAGAATGTTCGCCGGTGTGCCTACGCCCATCAGGTAACGCGGTCTGTTTTCAGGCAAAATGGCGGTTACCACTTCTGTTATTTCATACATCACCTGCTCGGGTTCACCCACCGATAATCCGCCAATGGCATACCCGTCAGCACTGTATGATTTTACATATTCTGCCGACTGAGCCCGGAGTTCAGCATGCGAACCTCCCTGCACAATGGGGAAAAGGGATTGTAAATAGCCATATTTCGGATCTGTTTTTTCAAACTGCTCAAAACAGCGGTTTAGCCAGCGCTGGGTGAGCTCCAGCGAATTTTTTGCATAGGCAAAGTCAGAATTCCCGGGCGGGCACTCATCAAATGCCATCATAATATCCCCCCCAATAGAGCGCTGAATGTCAATGACTTTTTCAGGTGTGAAAATATGGTATGATCCGTCGATATGCGACTGAAAACGTACTCCCTCTTCTGTAATTTTCCGGATGTCGCTCAGTGAAAAAACCTGATATCCGCCACTATCTGTAAGGATTGGCCCGTTCCACCGGTTAAAGCGGTGTAATCCGCCGGCGGCTTCAAGAATTTCAGTTCCCGGACGCAAATAGAGATGATAGGTGTTCCCCAGAATAATCTGCGCACCGATATCATCCTGCAAATCGCGTGAATGGATTCCCTTTACTGACCCGGATGTGCCAACAGGCATAAATATCGGGGTTTCTATCTCCCCGTGAGCGGTTGAAAGTACACCTGCTCTTGCCATTGTATCTATTTCTTTCGAAATTATCCTAAATTCCATGTTTTGTCATCAGTCGGCAAATATAGCCATAATCCATAAACAGAATGAAAAGTTGCCAGTGCAGCACCTGTTAATAAATTTTAATTTGCTCTGAATACGAAGTGCTTTATTTGATAAGAACAGGATGTTTTATGCTGACATAAACGTAAATTATTTATAGTTTTGCTTTAATTAGCAGATTAATTAGCAATGGCTTTGTTGTTTAAGGATTATGATTCAATTTGAATTTAAATGGAAGAAGAAAAAATTGCTTTGACAGGAAGAGCAAAACAGGATTATGAACTTGTTACAAAAGTGCTGGAAGGAGACGAAAGGGCTTTTGCACAACTGTTTGTTCAGTATAAAAACAGCATTTATTACATGTTGCTTGAAATAGTGAGAAATCACGATGACGCCGAAGATTTAACACTAGAGGCTTTTGGAAAAGCGTTTGCCAATCTCCATACCTATTCGCCCAAATTTGCTTTTAGCACCTGGTTATATAGGATTGCAACCAATAATTGCATTGACTTTTTACGTAAAGAAAAGGGAATTTTTGTTTCGATTGATAATGATGACCAAAATAACATTCACGAAGCCGAAAGGCTCAAATCCCATGAGCTAAATCCCGAGGAAAAACTGATCCGAAAACAAAAAGTTACGCTTCTCCATAATTTTGTTAAGCGACTGAAACCAAGATACCGGACTTTGATTGAGCTGAGGTATTTTCAGGAATACTCGTACAAAGAGATAGCCGATGAGTTGAATATTTCGTTAGGTACTGTTAAAGGTCAGCTTTTTCGCTCCCGAAAAATGCTGTTTGACCTGATTGAAAACACAGAAATCTGACAAAGAGGTTTTAGCAAAGAAAATGGAAATCATAGAAAAATATTTTCCCGTATTGGATACCGGTCAGAAACTGTTGTTTTCCATGTTGTATCCTCTTTATTCTGAGTGGAATGCAAAAATAAATGTCATCTCAAGAAAAGACATTGAATCCCTTTATGAAAGGCATGTTCTCCATTCGCTTGCCATTGCCAGGTTTATCCGGTTTTCTTCAGGAACGCAAATTCTGGATGTTGGCACAGGAGGCGGCTTCCCCGGGATCCCTTTAGCCATCTTCTTTCCTGAAGTGCATTTTCATCTTGTCGATTCCATTGGAAAAAAAGTTAAAGTGGTCAATGAAGTTGTAAAAACGCTGGATTTGAAAAATGTTACTACTGAACAAATCCGAGCAGAGCAGCTCAAAGACAAATATGATTTTGTGGTGAGCCGTGCGGTAACTTCGCTGCCTGAATTTATTCCCTGGGTCAGAAAGAACATCTCAAAACAGCATCGCAATGCAATTCCCAACGGCGTTATCTATTTGAAAGGAGGAAATATTGAAAGAGAACTCCGGCTCTTTCGAAAAAGCGCTTTTGTTCAGGATTTATCCAAATATTTTGATGAAGAATTTTTCCTCACCAAAAAGCTGATTCATATTCCTTTGTAACGTTATCGGTATTACAAATATTCATCCCCAAAGGAGACGCCCATATTTCTGGCCTGAATGATTAGCGAATTGTCGGGCTCAACCAGCCTGGTTTTTCCACCTACTTCCTCTAAGGGTACCGTGATAAGTTTTCCGTTACTGAAAGCAACCATTGTTCCGTACTCGCCGTCAGCAATACATTTTGCTGCAAATGAGCCGTATTCCGTGGCAAGGATTCGGTCTGTAGGAGTAGGGCTGCCACCGCGCTGCACATAACCCAGAACGGTTACACGGGTTTCAATTTCAGTGTAAGTCGTGATAGCTTCGGCAATATAAGTTGCGGCAGAATCTCTTTTCGGACGTTCTATCCCTTCGGCTACAACAACAATGGAATAGGGTTTTTTCCCTTCATAGCGTTTCTCAATTTTCTTGCAAACGGAACGAACATTATAGGGCAGCTCCGGGATGAGAATAATATCGCCTCCTCCGGCAATTCCTGAATAAAGTGCGAGCCATCCGGCTGAGTGCCCCATCACCTCGATAATCATAACCCGCTGGTGTGAGTTTGCGGTGGTGTGAAGCCGGTCGATTGCTTCGGTGGCTATATGTACCGCGGAGTCAAAGCCGAAAGTTACATCCGTTCCCCAAACATCATTGTCAATAGTCTTGGGTATTCCAATGACATTTAGCCCTTCATTTGCCAGCATGCTGGCTGTTTTCATCGTCCCGTTGCCGCCGATGCAAACCACGCAATCAAGCCCAAGGTCTTCGTAGGTTTGCTTGATTAATTCTGGTTTTTCCGGTTTCTCGGGTTCTCCGGAATCATTTTTCACAAGCTTAAAGGGTTTTTCGCGTGAAGTTCCCAGAATGGTGCCGCCAACTGTGAGAATTCCCGATAGCTGCGATTCTTTTAACGTAATGTAATCTTTGTTGATCAGCCCCAAAAATCCGGCATTAAAACCCAAAACTTCCATTCCGTATTGCACAATGGCTGTTTTTCCTACGCCGCGAATTGCTGCATTTAGTCCGGGGCAATCGCCCCCGGCAGTTAAAATTCCGATTCTTTTTGGTTTTCTTAAACTTATCATAAAAATGAATTTTTAATTTACATAAATACAGATGTCCGAAATTACAAAAGATTATTTGAAATGCTAAAGTATGTCCGGTGAGTTCTTAGAAAAAATTTATCAATTAAGTAAAGCTAATGATTTTTAAATCTACTCATTTTCAATTATATTTGCATAAATGTTACAGATAATTCAATAGTTCATTAACCAATTTAAATGTGATTACAATGAAAAAAATTATTCTTTTCTTTTTCGTTAGTGCTCTGATTTTTGCAGTTTCCTGTACAGGCGGGAAAAAGAAATCCGGCGAACAAGCTGAAGAAAAATCGGCAGTAGTTGAAGATGTTGGGCCAAATGAGTTAACTCAACAGGAAAAAAATGCAGGCTGGGTATTGCTTTTTGATGGAAAGACCAGTAATGGCTGGCGTGGTGTGAATAAAGACCATTTTCCTGCCGGCTGGCAAGTTGTTGACGGAACATTGTACTGCCAGGGATCGGGCAGGGGAGAAGCCGGCTCCGAAGATGGCGGCGATATTCTTTATGATAAGGAGTTTTCTAATTTTCATCTGAAAATGGATTGGAAAGTGGGTGAAGGCGGAAATTCGGGAATTTTCTATTTGGGACAGGAAATTGAAGACTGGCCAATCTGGAAGACCGCTCCCGAAATGCAGATACTTGACAATGAACGCCATCCGGATGCCATGCTTGGAAAAGATGGAAACCGTCAGGCAGGCTCTCTCTACGATCTGATTCCGGCAAAACCGCAGAATGCAAATCCTGCCGGTGAGTGGAATTCCATCGAAATTCTGGTGTATAAGGGAACTGTTGTGCACAAGCAAAACGGTGAAACCGTTCTGGAATATCATCTGTGGACAGACGACTGGAATGCTTTGGTGGCGGACTCCAAGTTCCCTGAATTGAATCCCGACTGGGCAGATGTTGCAAAATCAGGTTATATCGCCTTGCAGGATCATGGCGATGATGTCTGGTTCCGTAACATCAAAATCAAAGAGTTGTAAAAATTGATAAATTCTTAAAAAATGAGGTAAACCAAATTTGGTTTACCTCATTTTTTTTTAGCCTGAATTTAAAAATATCTATTCCGGGAAATATCCCGAACTGTTTAAAATCTGCTGATAATCTGTGTCTTTCATCAGTTCACTCACAGTGATTTCCCTGTGTCTCTTCATATATTGCCGGACAATTTGCCAGCCAATCCAAATGCCACTTCTCCCGGGCGATTCAACCGGGAAGCCTGTGGTATTGGGACTGTCGTTTATAAAGCGCAAAATATCCATCCGTTTGTTGGAATACAACATTCTGTTTTCTACCAAAAAGTTCCACATCTGAGCTTCATTTTTCCTGCACCACTGCAATTGCCGGGAAGTGAATCCGATTTTCAGGGTGTCGTGAACATCGGGAAGCAAGGCATCCACAAAGTACATCAGTTTTCCCTGATGCACAATGTGATCCAGCACGGTTGTGGCTTCCCCTTTGTCATCAAACTCCGTCATTCCCCACGCATAAGCAACGTCAGAAACCAGTTTGGCGCGGTGCATATTGGTTATTTTATACATCGGAACGTTGCTTAACTGCTTATAGTAGGGAAACTCTCTTCCCATATATTTGTCGAGGCTCACGCCAATAATGTCTTCCGCTGTTACCACCGACTGGTTAAAACCCGAAATCATGGTGTAGATAACCGGAAGTTCCTTTTTAGAAAAATGGTATTTAAAATATTTGAATGCTTCAATCAGCTCCTTTTCAATTTTTTTTAAATCTGAAAACTCTCTGCTCACAAGAGTTTTAATATCCAAAATCATAGTGTCGGCAAGGAATTCGCCCATCGCTTCAGGAAAATGCTCTTCCTGAATTCCCCCAATTTCGATAACTTTCCATGTAAACAGATCGAAAAACTCCGGATAATGGCTTCGGAGTGAGGTGAGTTCAGTTAGGGTGTCTATTAAGGGCAAATTAAAAAGTTCCTGCTCGAAACGAACAATCTGCACCTCTTCCTTAATCCCGGAAATATTCACTTTCAGGGGATTTCGCCTGCAGGAAGGCAAAATTGTAAGAATTGACATGAGTAAAACAAAAAATCTTACCCCTGCTCTTCTTTTATCAAAATGAATGAAATTCATAAATTATAAAATTTCTGAATGTTTTTGTCAAAATTATAAAAATATTTTTGACAAAACATTTGAATTATATGCAGTCTGCCATTTTGAGCTTTTTTGTTTTATCTTGTTTTAAACAAAACCCGGGAATAAAACAAGAACAAATTGCGTAATTTTGGGGAAGATTTTAAAAAAGGTGTAAGATGAAAATTGTTGCTGCGCAGTTAAATTTCAAAATCGGTGATTTTGACGGAAATGCCCGAAAAATGGTTGAATATATCCAAAAAGCCAAAAAGGGTGGGGCAGACCTGATTGTTTTTTCAGAGTTATCTGTAACAGGCTATTATCCGTTTGATCTATTGGCAAGAAAAGAATTTATCCGGATGACGGAGAATTCAGTGGCGAAAATTGCAAAGTCCTGTATCGGTATTGCGGCTGTTGTGGGAGCGCCACGTTCTGTCGAAACGAAAAACGGAAATGAACTTTACAATTGTGCTTTTTTTCTTGCCGGCGGAAAAATCGTGTCGTTTCAGGATAAAACCGTTTTATCTGACCATGGCGCATTTGATGAGAGCCGCCATTTCAAATCGAACCAAAAGTTTCAGGTGGTTGAATACCGCGGCGAACGTTTTGGGATTACCATTGGCGATGATTTTCAGGAATATGGCTCAGATGCCGGCAGACTGAATAAAAACAGTTCTTATGGGAAGTCGCCCACACGGGAGTTTATTAAACTCAATCCCGATTTTTTGATAAATATTTCGGCAATTCCGTTTGCGTGGAATCAGGAGGATGAGCGAAAAGATAAACTGTGTGCAACGGATAGAAAAATCAAGATTCCCGTCTTGCAGGTGAATCAGGTTGGCGCTAACGCTGAGCTGATTTTTGGTGGCAATTCGCTTTTCATCAATCAAAACGGTGAAATTGCCCATGAGCTGAATCGGTTTGAAGAGGATTTCCGAATGGTTGACACGAAAAATAGCGGTGTTGTTCAGCTTCAGGAAAAAACAGAAACCATTGAGAAAATTCACGACGCGCTGGTTTTGGGTATCCGGGATTTTTTTCAAAAGTCAGGATTAAGCAAGGCTTTAATTGGCTTGTCGGGTGGAATCGACTCGGCTGTAACTCTTGCTTTGGCTGAGCGCGCTCTTGGGGCAGGGAATGTTTGGGCTGTTTTACTCCCTTCAGAAATTTCGCCGGAGCACAGCGTAGCGGATGCCCGCGAATTGGCTGAAAACCTGAAAATACGCTATGATATTTTACCTATTCAGAAAATGGTTGATAGTTTCAATGAGAAGCTCTTCCCCCTTTTCCGTGATACTCAATCCGGCGTTGCAGAAGAGAATATTCAGGCGCGGGTGCGGGGAACACTGCTGATGGCTCTTTCCAATAAATTCGGACACATTTTGCTGAATACCAGCAATAAGAGTGAAAGCGCCGTGGGGTACGGAACACTTTATGGCGACATGACTGGAAGCCTGGCAGTTCTTGCAGATGTGTATAAAACGGATGTTTATAATTTAGCCCGGTTTATTAACCGCAAAGGGGAAATAATCCCTGAAAACACTGTTCTAAAACCGCCTTCAGCAGAGCTTCGTCCCAGTCAATTGGATACCGATTCACTGCCGGATTATGCAGTTCTTGATAAAATTTTATTCCATTACATAGAGCAAAATCTTTCACCATGTGAAATTGTCAGCAAAGGCTTTGCCCCGGAACTGACAAAAAGAGTAATTCGGCTGGTAAATTCAGGAGAGTTTAAACGCTTTCAGGCAGCGCCCGTTTTGCGCGTGAGTTCCCTTGCCTTCGGCAACGGCAGGCGAATGCCGCTGGTTGCAAAATTTCCTTACGATTGCCACAAAAGCTGAGCTGAAAACAGTAGATTAAATTGCGGCTGACTCCTATTCCTTCTATTTTTCAGAACCCGGGTTTTCTTCAACCATTTTCAGCGCCTCTTCAATCAATATTTCTCCCGTCATCTCGCCTAAAGATGTGCGGCTGATGTATCTGTACCTTTCAAAACTGTCGAAATCGGTTTTTGTCATAATGTATCCGATGGCATCGTTGGTGAGGCCAAAAAGAAACGGTTGCCGGGTGTTCATTTTCCGTTTCAGATAAAAACCGATATTGGGTAACGCTTCTCCGGGGATGGTGAACACCTGTGCTTTCCCGATGTTCAGCAGATTCATCCGGGTGGTGAAAGAGCTGAAGTCATCTTTGACAGATGCCTGACTCAATATGGGTGAATATTTGATAGCCTGCTGCATCATCTCCGACTCAATTGGAAATTCAACAATTTTTGAAGCACAGAAAAGCTCAGGATTGTTCTGAAGCGGTGCCGGTTCAATGATGCGCAAAGCTTCATCAGCCATCAGGTGTCCGATGCGGATGCACTCATCCCAGTCGTTTGCTTCCGTATTGTTTTCGCGGCGGTTGTCGGCAGTGACCATGCCGCCCTGGGCGCTGTTCATGAAAATTGCCATTCCGCCTGCTTTTGATTCAATCCGTTCATAAAGAGGACCGCACAAATCGGGACTGATCAACCTGCGTTTGGTGCCTAAAATTTCGGGATGGGTAGCGTAGTTTACCAGCGTTGCAATAGTTTTTCCTTTGCTTTTGCCTTCAGATGCAATGAATTGCATCACACCACACCGCGGGTCGTAAAGCTGCGGTGCATAATAGTTATAGGCAATTTTTCCTTTAGCTTCACCCACTGCGGATTTGAGTACAGCCGGCTCCAGATTTGAAAACGCTTCGTTTACGGCATCTGCAATCTGTTTTACACACCAGTCAAGATATTCAAGATCTGCACTTACCTTTCCGCTTTCATCAGGAAAAGCATAAGCATCCGGTGCGCTGTGGGTATGTGTGACACCAATGAGTATGTTTTCGGCAGGAATTTCTTTGATTAATGCTCTGGAGCGATCTCCCAGAACAGATGGCCAGCCCAGATTATCAATACTCACAATGGCAATGCGTGTTTCTCCTTTTTCTAACACCAATGCCCTTGCAAAGAGGTCGCCCTGAAATCCAGTGGGAAGTTCCGGCGTTCCCATTCCGCCGGAAATGGGAATAAGTTTACCGGGAGTGATCTTTCGCAAAGCAGCGCCGGCTCTGAAAGTTTGTGCTGACGATTCATAACTTGAAACAAAGAGCAGAAAAAAGACGAAAATGAAAAGTTTTTTCATTTGACGAAAAATTAAGGTTAATAAATATAAATCGGATTGGTGTATAACCAGGGAATTCGCCTGTTATTCAGACTGATGTGTATCTCAATACGGTAGTTCCCTTTTTCGATGGGTTTATCCCAGAGATACGTGTAGCTCTCTTTTGAAGACTTATCAATTATTTTTCCGTTGCGAATCAGTCTGAACTGCCCGGCTAGCGGTGAGATGGCATGAAGTGAAACTGCCTGTTCAATGTGCACCGAGTCGCCCAATATTCCGCTGGTTTTGGCTGTGGCATTCTGCGCCCAATAGAAGAATCCCTTAGCGTCTCCCAGACTTTTAAAGGCAGTGTAGAGATGCCCCTCTTTAATATGTTCTGTAATTGAAGAAAGAGATAAAGAATCGGCAAAAACATAGTTTGTACTGTAGTTGAACCCTTCTTCGTAGGTGTCAATCATAAATTTGAAAACCCATCCGCTTGCATCGGGTTCGCTGAAAAGCCAGCGATTCCAGAAATTAACGCTTACTGTATCAAAAGGTTTGGCATTTGGACCCATCCACTGAATTCTCCCGTCATCCAGTTTACGTGCGCGAATATTCATGTTCTCATGGGTGTCGGCAGCGGTATATCCAAAAATTTTTCTTCGGCTGTTGAGTGAATCCCAAAGAGCCAAAATCTCGGTTTGCTCATCGAAAACTTCGCGCAGCGCCCAGCGGCGGTATTTTTTTCCGTTCACAACAAAATTTGCAATATGCGGAGCTAATCTTTTTTCATCTTTGATGTCGGTATGAATGTTATAAATCTCAAATCCCTGGTAGTAGGGGTTGTCCCAGTTGTGTGACTCTTCGGTGTGCAGATATACCACCAATCCTCCGTCAGAAACTACATTTTTGATCAGCGTGTCGATATCGGTTTTCCAGTCAATTACTGCCGAATCGAGTGGCCAGACACCCAATTTTCCTCTTTCGCTGCCCGGCTGAATAAGCACCCCGTCGTAAAAACCGTTGTATCCGCGCGGAAAAGTATCCTGACTTGAACGGGGATGATCAGTCAGGAAAATGAAATCAATACCGTTGTGTTTTGCTGCTGGAATGATTTCATTCAGAGTGCCTTCACTGTCGTGCGACCAGTAGCTGTGTGAATGGATTATACCGCGGTAAAGATTTAGCCCGGTGAGCAGAGGCTGTTCTATGCGCAGGCTGTTAAATTCCGAAACGGCTTTATCCATGCGGGGATAAGTCACCAGATTCCGCCATATCGGAGCCGCGAAAAATAGGATAAAAACAACAATGAGAATGAATAGAATAAACCGAAGGAGATATTTTAATATTGTTTTGAGTGTTCTGAAGTTCATTGTATTGAAAATTAATTTGTGGTAACAATTTCTGATAGCCGCCGGATTAAATCGAATGAATAATCTCCCATATTGGGGCCAAACCATCCCATGACCCGGGCTTCGTATTTGTCCAAGTAAAAATAGCGACCGGGAATAATGTAGCCTAAATATTTGCCATTGAAACTGGTGATGTTGGCATCAAAACCTTTTACTTTGAGTTCATTTTTTATTTGAACGGCATATTCGCCGCTGAAATCAGCCGGGGTAGATATCCAGACCATATTTCCAATCCTCACTGCCTGGAGGTAGCCGCTACCGGTATAAGGCATAAGTTTATTGCTTATAAAACCGGGAAGATTGCGCCTTGTTGTGAGCCTGATTTGAAATTTGGGTAATGGTATTTCCAGAGAAACCAGTGCAAAGGATGTTGTTTTTTCTGTCTCTGTTCCGTTGAGTTTGACAAGCAGGCTGTCAGCAAGAGATTCGCCAATATCTTTTGCTTTTTCAAACCCTTTTGCTTCTCCTGCCGGACTTTGGCTACCCATGGAACCCGCAAGGAACATTGCAAAGCCCACTGAGTCTTTCATTTTTCGTGCCCAGTATCCGGGATATTCAGCACTGATTTCCATGTTTTCACTCCCTAAAATGGTAGGATGAGCAGAAAAAGAGCCGATGACTCCCGTTTTCCCCTCCTTTTGTTTCAGAAATATATAGCTGAAATCGTCATTTTTTGTTCCCAGTTTGCCGATTAGCCGGTTGCGGGTGAATTGACCCGCATCAAAGTTTCCGGTGGCGATTTCTGCCCGTTTTAAGTCACCTGCGGCTTTCAGTATGGCTTCAGCTGTTTTCAGTCCAAGCCATTTTTGAAGATTTTCATTTTCTTTGCCGGCAAACTGCCGGGCAATAAATCCGTAGCCCCACGCACCTAAACTGGAATGTGTGTGGGTTGCGGAAAAAAATAGCTGACTGCGGCTGATTCCGTTAGCCGAAAGAACTTCCATGGCATATTCGACAATATTTGGCGGCATAATCAGCAGGTCGGCACTCACGAAAAACAGAGTTTGATTACCCGTTTTCAGCGCCGCAGCTTTAATAAAAATGCTGTCGTGGACACCTGTTGCAGGTTCACCTTTGCGCCCGCCATAACCGGCTAACGGAAGTTGTTTGAACTCTCCCTCGCTGTAATTGTCTTCGGGCTGATTGAGCAGAGGAGTGATGCTAACCGTAGCAAAACCGGCGTAGAGCGAATCATGAATGAGTGTATGCCGGCTTTTCAAACTGTCAATCCCGGAAAGGCTCTCTTTAAAATAAGCGCTTTCAAAATACGGGTTATGGTCTGTCGGTTTTGTAAACAGAAAATAGATCAGTGAGAAAAATATCACAAAAAATGCGGTGACTTTTCCGGCTCGTTTCATTTTCAATTATCGTTTTAAAAAAAAATTAAAAAAGCAGGCAAAATTTCCTTTGCCTGCTTTTAAGTCTATATTTAAGTAACTTAATAGGGCTTATTTGTTCCCTGCAGCACCCATATTTTTGACCAGGCGCTGTTTTTTGTTTCATCAATTCCGCGATAAGATGTGTCTTCCAGTCTTTCAATAGCTGCTTTTGCGTTCTCTTCGTTTTTAGCTATCTCATTATCTGCATGATAATACCATCTGATGGGCAGAACTTTCCTTTTTGCAAGGGGACCGGTTTTTAAATCCGGCAGTCCGGTTCTTCTCCAGTCAAACCATGCCTCTTGTGTGGCTGTCCAACTGGCAATCCATTTTTGCTCTATGATGCTTTCCACTCCGTTGTATGGTACGTTTGCAATATAGCTGTCAAACTTATCGCCCACACCCCATGCATTGAGGGATTCCCTGATACCGGAAGCATAATATTCGGCAGGGTTTCCGCCAATCATATTGCGTTCAGCTGCTTCTGCAAGAATCTGATTCACCTCTGCTGCTGACATCAGCCGCATTAAAACCAGCGGATCAGCGGTTTTCTTATACCGGTCGTTTAAGTGTGAAACATAGGGATTCACAGTTCCCTGAGCAGGATTTGCTTCATTCATATTGGCAATCTGCACCCTCGAATGGGAAATAGGCACACCAACGTAGTCGCCAAACTGAACTTCCATTGAATTATTATCCTCAAAACTATCAACTTTATCCTGAGATACTTCCCGTTTCCCATCTACAATCTGGTCAACGTTTGTGCCACCTACAAGAGTCAGGGGATATTGTGCCTTGTTTGCCCAAAGCGGAAGTCGCGGGTCATTGTAGTCTAACATTACATCAACAAGAGTTCTGGCCATTTTCACACGCATATATGCTCCGTCGGGTGAAATGTCATAAACTGTGTTCAAGCCATTTGAAGTTCCTGCGGAAGTTCCGATAAAACTGATGTTGGCATCATCGGCAGCCGATGTCATTATCGGATATTTGCCCGGGTCTCCTGCAATTCTGGCAATCCCGTTTTTTGCAGTTTCGGGCTCTTTTGCCTGAAGTCTCATATAGTACCTCAGTGCCAATGAATTTGCAAATTTTTGCCATTTCGCCGGATTTCCGCTGTAGAGCACATCTTGTTTTGGTACAACGTTTTTATACTCTGCCGCACTTTTAGAAAGCAGCATATTTGCGGTGTCCAAATCTGCAAGAATTTCCATATAGATATCTTTTTGGGGGTCAAAGACAGGTTTGTAAAAATCGGGACCTTTTTTAACCTTTAGCGCTTCTTTATAAGGGGCATCTCCCCAAATATCGGTAATCAAACCAAAAGTGTATGCCCTGATGATTCTTGCAACGCCTTCGTGAAATTCATACTTATTATGAATGGCTTTTTTGATGAATTCATCGTTGTTGATTAATAGGCTGTAATAACCATTCCAGCTATGGGAAAGAACGGTCCAGTCATAATTGTTATAACCTCCGAACCATCCGGTTTTCTGGGTATGCTGCATGATGCCGGAGATGTCTCCGAAACCAATGCCGTAAACTGTTTGTCCCAAACTGACTGTAACAGTTGACATTAAAAAATTGAGATCGGCTACTTCCGGATCTACTGCATTTGGGTTGATATTCAGTTCGTCAAGGTCTTTGCATGAAATCACAAAACCAAATACCAGCGCCAGTGCTATGCTAATTTTATTTTTAATTTTATACATGATATCTGTTTTTATCGGTTAAAAGGAAAAACTTAATTTGAATCCAAACGGTATAACCCAGGGTTCAGCATTATAGCGTTCAACTCCTTGCTTGAAACTTCCGCCTGCTACCGATTGATAAGCTCTTTCAGGGTCAACACCCATGCCCGGATTCTTTGTCCAGAGCATAATGTTGCGGCTGTAAACAGAGAAATTCACATCCTGTATTCCCCAGTTTTGGGTAATTTTGCGGGGCACCTGATAGTTCAGTGCAATTTCCCGCAATTTGATATAATCGGCGTCAAAAAGGTTGGCTTCTCCTAAATCCCAGGGGTAGCTCATCACATAAGGACGAAATTCAGTTCCCTCATCACCGAGGTTTTCTTTGATAAGAACAAAATTGCCGTCGGCATCATATTCTCCATATACGCCCGGTGCAAAAACCCCGTCATTAGTGCCAATTCCTGTGAAGAAGTCATTGTAAAATCCGCCAAACTCTTTGGTTGGTCCGCCAATTGGACGGGGATTGTCTGAATAGATAAATCTGTCTGCGTTGGCCAGAACCCAATCACTGAGCGCTTTGCTTGGCACTTCACCCATCCCTTCCGGGGGAACAATCATTTCATTTAACCAGGTATTGGATACAACTCCTTCGGTCAGGTATCTCCATGTTTGTGAAACGTACTGTCCTCCGGACCTCCAGTCAAAAGTCATACTCAGCCTGAAATTTTTATAGGATAATGCGGTCTGAAGCCCCATGATGAAGTCAGGATTATAGTTTCCAACCAGCGAATAATTATCTTCTGCTTCCCACTCGGCATCTTCACTGCCCAAAGGTAGCAGCGGATAATTATAATACTTTGATTTCGTGTCAGTTACCCTGCGGATTTTCCGTGTATAAAGGTTGCCTAACAATCCATCCTGTCCTTCTGATTCATTTTTAATATAAGTCATGTTTTTAACTCTGGCTTCATTCCAGTGTTCAAGAAATTCAACACCTTCGGTGAGTTCCATCAACCAGGTTTTATTGGTTGAAAAGTTGAGATTCAGATCCCATGTCCAGTCGCCGGTTTTAACTGGCGTCACTCCCAACATCCATTCCCATCCTTTGCTGGTGAGCAATCCGGCATTTATATTAACACCTGATGCGCCTGAAGAACCTGCAAGCGGTGCAAAGAAAATCTGATTTCGGTTTTCTTCCACATAATAGGTTCCCTCAAACCGGAGCCGGTTGTTCAATGCACGTATATCCAGACCCAATTCATAGGATGTTGCTTCTTCCGGCATGAGGTTCGGATTCAGCTCGCTGAAGGGTTTGCTCAAACGAATTGCATCACCCCACTGTCCTGCATTTCCATAAGTTGCATATAAACTGTAGGGGCTGGTGTCGTTACCTACCTGAGCAATTCCGCCTCTGATTTTGAAAAGGTCAATGCTCCTGCCCATGTCAACCATGTCGTTAATGAGGAAGCTGAGCGAAGCAGACGGGTAGAAATAGGAACGGTTATTTGAAGGCAGTGTACTTGACCAGTCATTTCTTGCAGTTGCATCGAAGTAAATCATGTCTTTCCATCCTAAGTTTACCAGCGCATAAACACTGTTGATTGCCCTTTGTGCTCTGGAATTGTAGTATGAAAGTGAGTTGTTCTCAATATTCTGAATGGTATAGAGATAAGGGACAATTAAACCGGATCCTGCTTGTGCTGAATTGCTCACGGATGACCAGCTGGCATACAGGAGGTTACCTCCTGTAGAAGCTGTGAGGGAGAAGTCGCCCCAGTTGTTTTTATAAGTAGCCAGCATGTCGGCATTGGTTTCCGTGCTTTCACTGGTGGCAATTCCGTAAGTTCCGTTATTTGGTTCCTTTGAGTATCCCGGGTCCATTTTGGTTTCTCTAACCAGATCTGACCTGTTCAGTGCATATCGTGCCATGACACTGAATTCGGGAGTAATTTCCCAGTTTGCCATCACATTCCCGATCAGCCGGTTGCGATTAAAGCTGTTGTTAATACCATAAGCCAGATAGTATGGGTTTTCAAATTCACCACCAATGGTTTTCACTTCGTTAGCACCCAGTTTATAATCCTTTAAGGTCAGGATATCCACGCTGGGAGGAGTCCATGCTGCCCATTGCAACGGATTGGTTCCGCGTTCCTGAGTGGCAGGGCGGTTATCAGCCCAGTTTTTTGTGTAATTAATATCAGTGCTTACTGTGAATCCTCTCTTTACTTCTGAAGTAGCTGAAAGGGTAATATTGTTTCGGTTGAGATCGGAGTTTGGAACCAATCCCTTATTCGTCATATTTGACAAACCGAGCCTGTAGTTAACCTTATCGGTATTGCTTGAGATAGAAACGCTGTTTGTGGTTGTAAAAGCGTTTTTATTGATGAAATTTTTGTAGTTATCCGGATAAGAAACCAGTTCGGTCGGGATGCGTTGTCCGTTGGCATCAAGCGGAGCAAAGGGTTGAACCTGCCAGTATCCTTTATCCAGTTCAGGACCTGCACCAGCAGCTTCTGCCGGGCTAAACGGAGGAATAATTCCGTCTGCAAAATTATCCGGTGTGTAAGAGCGGGCGCCAAATCCAAAACGGGTTTGAACATCCAGATATCTCGAAGGAATATCAAAAACGGTGTTGGAAACCACTTCAATTCTCATCCCTTCTTTACGCGATGCTTTTTTAGTGGTAATTAGAACCACACCATTACCTGCACGTGTTCCGTATAGAGCAGCTGCACTGGGACCCTTCAGAATGGAGATACTTTCAATGCTTTCGGGGTCTATATCTGAAATTGCGCTACCGTAGTCAACGCGGTTGTCTCTTCCAAAACCCCCCACGTTACCCACACCGCTGGTCATTGGTACGCCGTCAACCACATATAGCGGCTGATTGTCGGTGCTCAGTGAAGTGGCTCCGCGAATAATCATACTGACCGAAGATCCGGCCCCACCGGTAGAGTTGATGGTTACCCCGGTAACTTTACCCGCCATGGAGGTCAGCAGGTTTTCGTTTACAACTTTTGAAAGTTCCTCGGAACTAACTTTACCGACCGAATATCCGAGAGATTTCTCTTCACGCCTGATACCTAATGCGGTAACAACAACTTCTTCTAACGCTTCAATGCTCTCTTCCATCACAACATTGATGGTGTTTCTTCCCTGAACAGGAATTTCCTGAGTGCTGAAGCCGATAAAAGAGAAAACAAGCGTGGCATCGGGAGCCACATTGATACTGTAGTTTCCATCCATGTTGGTTACTGTTCCCACAGATGTCCCCTTAACTACAATACTGACGCCCGGTAGTCCAAGTCCGTCAGCAGCAGAAGTAACCGTTCCCGAAATCCTGACAGATGCCTGTTCAACAGGATTGATGCCTGCCTGAATATCAGAAAAGCCAAATAGCAAAAAGGCTAAAGCTAAGAAAAAGGTACTCAAGCCTTTGCCTCTGTTTTTTTGTGAGTTCTTAATTTTCATATTATTATATTATTTAGTTAGTTTTACTTTACTACCTCAAAACTCAGAATAAGCGCATGTGTATTTACACCAATTGCCTTATCGGAAGCAGCCATAAACATTACCAATTGCATTCTTGTGTCTGTAATAGTTCTCAGAACAACTTTACTTTGAAAATCTCTGAATCCGATAAACTCAGTACCTGAGAAATCGAGTGTCATTGTATTAGGGAAAGATACACCACCATATACTGACGGAACAACATAATCTTCTTTTTCAACAAAGGTAAAGGTGGCATTAGCTTCAGGTGTATATTTTGCAATGCATAAGCCAAAGTCTTTGCCATTCATGTTGATTATATCTTTTCCATTATTGAGGACTATTTGATATACCAGTCCGCCAAAAGCTGCGCCATCTTCTTTCACGTCATGTTTGTATGAACCGTCAAAAAAGAAGGTGTATTCGTCTTTGTAAACATCGGGCATTCCAATTTGCCCAAATGCTCCGTCGGGAAGAGGAGTAAGTTTGGGGTCTGCTGTTGTTAGATTTGCATCGGCATTGGCTAAATAATCACCTAATGTACCGTGCGCCGATGAAAGCTTCCATGTTTTGCCTTTTGTAGCTGTCGATCCACCCGTGAGCAATACATAAGGCGTTACTGCAACCGCAATTGTAATTGTTTCAGTTACTGAATTTCCCTGGCTGTCTTTGGCTGTTAAAACGACATCATAATAACCGCCGTCTTTATACACATGTACCGGTTCTTTGTCGGTACTTGTATTTCCGTCGCCAAAATCCCATTCCCAGCTCACCGCACTATGGGTTAGTGCAACAAAAGCTGCCTGCTTCCCGTCAATGCTGTTGTGTATGACAGCAGAAAGCGGAAATTCGGGCCGCGTTTCCTCATCTGCACATGATGGCAAAAGCAATACCACCAGCGAGAGAATAAATGTTAAAAAAATCAACTTCTTTTTCATAGAATTTTAAGATTAAAAGTTACTAAAATAAATTTCACGACAATCTCATTAAAATGTTTTACAAAAAGTTATGTATAAGTTTCAAAGTCGTTAAAGAATTTTTTCAGAATTTGAAACAAACATTCTTGTGCTTTTTGAATATTTTTCTCCGTTTAAATCCTTGTATATCAAGTCAACATAAAAAGCGCGAAAACCTGTTTCAGGATATTTGACGGAAACAAATATTTCATTCGCCGGTTCGGTTTCAACGGGGTTTTCAATAAATTCATTATCACGGAAATCACGATCTTCCGAATCACACACCCATAACTTAACATTACTTAGTTTGCTTTCGGTTGCTTTGATTTTAACGGTTATCCCGTCACTGCCTTCTTCAATTTCCCATGACAATTCAGGATGTTTTTGCTTCTGAAGGGTTTCTCCCCAAAATGCGCTCAATGCCTGCAATGCCTGTCTTTTATCTCCCAGTCCGTGCCCTGCATTGGGAACATAGTGGAGATAATTTTCTCCGGGAATTTCAGAGATGTAATGCTTAATTGCATCGGCAGGCCAGTATTCGTCGTTTGTTCCGTTGAGAATAAGTTTTGGCATTGTCAGTTTGTCTCTGTAGGAAAACGGGTCAATCATGGCAACAAGTTCTCTTCCGTCAGGGGTGTCAACATCCTGAGCAATTCCAAGTTTCACGTAGTCTTCAATCTGAATGCTGTAATCGCCCCATGCCTCCACATGATAGCTGATACTTTTGGGCATGTTCAGCATGTCGATAACCATTGGGGCAATTGCCTCAACGCGCGGGTCGCTTGCGCCGGTCAGCCAGGTGGTCCAGCCGCGTTTTGATCCTCCCGAAACGAGAAAGCTATTGATTTCATGGTTCAAATTTTCCTTTGAAAAAGCCTGAACAGCATCCATGGAGCGCACTGCGCTTTTAACCATGGGAAACAGAAGCGGCCATGAAAAATCTTTATCCTCCCGGTAGTTGTGAAGTGTGTATGAAATCAGTGCATCTTCGGTGAGTTTGTCATATAAAGGCTGATTGGGCACCTGCGAAACTATTGCCACTATTGAATTGTTTTTTTGGGCAATCATTGCCATTGCTTTTGTTGTGCCGTCATCTGCCTTTTTCCAGTTTGGCATCCCGTTTTTATTGCTCCCGCCGTTGATAAAAAGCAAGGCGCCGTGGTAACTGATTTTTTCGGGCACGATAACTGAAACCTGATGCCGCCAGGTGTGCTCCCGCCACTTTTGTGAGGTTACCAGCAGGTTGTAAACTTTTATGCCTTCAGCTTCCTGAGAATCTTTTATCTCCCACGAAAATGTCTTGTCATCGTTCTTCAGGTATGAATCAAGCGCCGTTTCGGGCGTAATAACTTTCTGCGGCTGACATGCCGCTAACGACAAAATGATGAGAAAGGAAAAGCTCAAATGTTTAATAATATACTTCATGTTTTTTTTAGAGATTAATTGTTTATTGTTTTGCTTTGACTCTGTTTTATTTATTTGTTTAAACCCGTAATATCACAATTTACGAAATAATTCAAATTAAAAGTTAAAATAAGTAAAAAAACATCTCTTTTACTTATTGAATTTTGGTGTTTTTTGATGACATTTTAACTTTTTATCTAAAAAATTGCTTTTTATCACACAAATTTAAGTTAAAAAAACAAAAAACCTAAGTTTTTTAAAAAAATCGTGTTGACCACAACTAACAGAATGTAATTACAGGTAATTACTCTATCACAGGTACAGTCATAATTTCGAAATTGTCTTTAAACCTAAAATTGAAATTTTTAAAATTTAGTATTATGTTTGAGCCATAATAAGGCGATAACAATTTTGTGAAATATAACATCAATTCAATTATTTTTGAAACAAATATTGCAGCAATTTAAACTTAAGTCTGTTCTAAAAGTTAAAAAATGGAAGAATCACAAAGATTAAGCCGCACATCTCACAGAATTCTCCTTTTAAATACTCTGGCTTTTACGTTATGCTTTGCCGCCTGGATGATAAATGGGGTATTAGTTACTTTTCTTGTAAACAATGGAATTTTCCACTGGAATTCTATTCAGATAGGCTGGTTGTTGGGAATTCCGGTTTTGGTAGGCTCCATCTTCCGCCTCCCTGTTGGCATGCTCACCGACCGCTTTGGCGGCAGATGGGTAATGAGTATAATACTTGTTGCTTCAGCTATCCCCATGTTTTTACTTTCCGGTTCCGGCAGCTACATCTCCTTTTTGATATATAGTTTTGGCTTTGGAATTTCAGGCAGCAGTTTTGCTGCGGGTGTTGCCTACACTTCTCTGTGGTATCCAAAGGAAAAGCAGGGAACGGTATTGGGTATTTTTGGTGCCGGAAATATTGGAGCAGCACTCACAACGCTGTTTGCTCCGAGTCTTCTCAGGCATCTTACCCACAATGGCGCTCAGCTTGATGCATGGAGAATGCTGCCTAAATGGTATGCTTTGGTATTGCTCATTATGGCGGTGCTCTTTTTCATCGGAACCGTTAATAAAAAACCAGACGAAGTGAAATCTATGGTGCAGCGTCTTGCCCCTTTAAAAGCAAAAAGGGTGTGGCGTTTTGGCCTGTATTATTATTTTGTGTTTGGAAGTATGGTGGCATTAGCCCAGTGGCTGATACCATACTATGTGAATGTTTACTCACTTTCAATTGTCGCTGCCGGATTTATGGCGTCGGCATTTAGCTTGCCTGCCGGATTAGTCCGGATAATCGGAGGTTGGCTCTCAGACAAATATGGCGCAAGGAAAGTATTGCTTCGGGTTTTTGGCTTAAGCATTGTGTTTTTGTTTTTTCTGTTCCTGCCAAGAATGGAAATCCAGGCTCCGGGGCAAGGTGTCATGTCAGCTAAGGATGGTGAAATAACGTTGGTTTCCGATAGCCTTATTATGGTTGATGAAGCAAGCCACATAATAAACAAAAAAATAGCCCGGGAGTCTGATTTCAGAATTCGTTTTGGTATTCATAATGATGAGGAAGGTTTTTTAATTCTGCCGAATGTTACCGGATGGCAGGAACCCGTAGTGTCCGAAGGCGACAAAGTTGTGAAAGGACAGCTGCTTGCAAAGGGGATTACTCACATCTATTTTCAGGCCAACAGGTGGATACTTTTTGGATTTGTGTTTCTGATTGGAATATTGATGGGATTAGGCACGGCAGCAGTGTTTAAGCATATATCGGATTACTACCCGGGTGAAATGGGTACGGTTGGTGGCATCGTGGGTGTGATTGGCGGATTAGGTGGGTTTTTCAACCCAATCATTTTCGGATATTTACTGAGCCTTACCGGACTGTGGACATCCAGCTGGGTTTTTCTGTTTATTGTCGGTGGTGCCTGCCTTATCATTCAGCGCCTGACGATAGCCCGCATAAAAGAACAAAACCCGTAGAGACGAAAAATTGATTTTAAAACAGATATAAAAATAATATCCTTCTAAATTGAACAGCGTAGCTACACATAATCGCTCAATGAAGAAATATCCTACAAGGGCAAAAGAACTTATCGGTGATTTGTCGCCCGGTTATTTCGCGATGGTGATGGCAACCGGAATTGTGTCAATAGCGTGCCATTTCATGACTTTTCAATTTATCGCATACGCATTGTTCTGGCTAAATCTCATAGCGTATATCATTCTGTGCTGTTGTACTTTTTTAAGAATTTTATGGTTTAGGGAAAAAATATACAATGACCTGTTGGATCATGTCAGGGGAATGGGGTTTTTTACCAGTATTGCAGCCACTTCAATAATTGCAGTACAATTTATCGTTTTGTTTGACAATTATCAACTAAGCCTTATTCTTTGGATAGCAGCCATTATTTTATGGATGGTTATCACTTATACCGTCTTTACGAACATTACCATTAAACCCCAAAAGCCATCTTTGGCTGAAGGGATAAACGGTTCCTGGCTGCTGGCAGTGGTAGCCACTCAAAGTCTGGCAGTGCTAAGCGCCAGACTGTCAACACATTTTGCTGACTACAAGCTCATTCTGAATTTTTTTGCATTCTCTATGTGGCTGTGGGGAGGCATGATGTACATCTGGATGATATCACTTATTTTTTATCGCTACGCTTTTTTTAAATTTTCTCCGGGAGATCTGACGCCGCCCTACTGGATAAATATGGGAGCCATGGCAATTTCAGTTCTGGCAGGCTCGCTGTTGATAATAAACACACCCGATGCACCTTTTCTTCATTCTACTCTGGCTTTTTTAAGAGGCTTTACTGTTTTTTACTGGGCTACCGGAACCTGGTGGATTCCCATGCTATTCATCCTGGCAATCTGGAGACATATTTATAAAAAGTTTCCGCTAAAATATGATCCGCTATATTGGGGGGCAGTGTTCCCCCTGGGAATGTACACTGCTTCTACTTTTGAAATGGCAAAAGCAATGGACCTTGATTTTTTGCTCTTCATACCGGAATATTTTATCTATATAGCGTTGATTGCATGGGGAGTCACTTTTTATGGATTTATTCGGAATTTCATCGTACAAATATCTAAAGACCCCGGCAATGAGCTCGCCGTGAGAAAATGAAGGAATTAAGAATACCTTAAGGCAGTCTGTCCATTAGATGCTGATGCCAGCTGTCCACATATTGCAGACTCAAAGCAATGGAGCGGATTGGATTTCGGATGAATTGACCGGGGGTTGCCATGCCGTCAACAATTGCCGGCAAAATGCTGAAAGCGTTGTTTATTGCCATATAAAGCTGCTTAAATCCTGTTTTATAAAATAGTTTTTGCAGCACCGGGGCACGCAGTTCGGTGCTCAGCCCGGAAAACCCCAGTACCACAACCAGTGCCCGCAGCACCATGGAGAATCCCTGTGAAAGTGCTTCAAGTTTGCCTGCCATGCCTGATGCTGATGTTTTGCCAAAAAACAGTGCAAGCAAAAGAATGACAAGCAGCTGCATCCAAAACATCCATTTTTTTAATCTGCGCACGGCAATACGGTACCTCCAGGCAATTAAGGCAAAGTAGGGAAGTACAATAAGCAAAGAGTACCCGGGGCTTAGGTTTGCAAGACCAAAAAGCAGGAGCGGAATCAGAATAATGTGCATGACGAGCAGGGCAGGAGAGTAGTTTCCACGAGTATCGCCCGTTTCCCATTTTCCATGGCTTAGTGCTTCTGTAAAATCGGGCAAACCACTGTTTTGTTCATTAAGTGCCCGGCTTCCAATTAAATATCCGGCAAAGGCTGCCAACATTCCCAAAACAGCATAAATCAGGAAAAGAGAGAGCACAACATGAAAAGTATTGGCATTGGGCAATCCCATTTTAAAAACGGCAAACCGGAACATCTCTTCATAAATTTGAAAAATATCCAACCCGTAGAGCACAAACAGATGTGTTATTTTGTGCACCAATGCACCTAACATAGTCAAAGCACCGGCAATGGCATAGCCTAACAGGTTCCTCCCCAGCAGGCGCACAGAAAACTCCAGCACCAGCCCTTCCATCGTTATGGCAATCATGGGACCGAGGATTACTGCACTGGGAGATATGGATTTCATCAGCGCTGTTATGATTCCTGCCCGCCAGATGATGCCGGGATGTTTCCAGATTTGATAAAATCCAATGACTAAGGTGATGGATATCAACGTAAGAAAAGTTCCCGAAAATGGAATTTTCAGGTTGTGTAAGAAACTTCCGGCAACAATTTCAATTCCGGCCCACAAGCCCGACAGTACGGAAGCTTTTGTCCATTTAAGGTTTTTTAAATCTGTAGCCATAGCTTTTCACTTTCACAAAGTTCATTAGGAGTGTTTATATTGTAAAAAGTATTGGGAAGGTAAAGTTGCCTGAATTTTTCGATGGATATCAATCTGTAATTTGTTTTTGAGATAATTTTTTTCAGCATCAGTTTTTTTTGGATTACCGCTTTTTCCAGTTGTGGCATTATGCTTTTACTGTAAACGGCACACAAGGTTTGCCACTGACCCTTTTCATCCACTGGTAGAATAACATCCGCAGGATTTCCGACAGCCTCATCAACCAGAAATTTTAACAACCCGGAGGAAACAAAGGGCATATCACATGAAACAACCAGGTTCAGGTTGGTTTCTGAGAAAGAAAGAGCGGAGAAGATGCCTCCCGCCGGACCGTAGCCGGAATATATATCTTCAACCACCGGCAGATTTTTGTAATGAATTGATTCTGAACCGGCGCTTAATAAAATATTGGGAGTAATTTTCTCTAACGTATTCAGAGCATAGCTGATTAGCGGTTTCCCGTTTAACCGGACAAAGGCTTTGTTAGCCCCCATGCGCTTACTTTGTCCGCCTGCTAATATAACACCAGTTATTCCGGAATTCATTACTTTAAACTTTCTGTTTCAGTGACTTTTTGTGATGTTCTAACACCTGAATAATTCGTTTTGATGCATTATTCGGGTTCGCAAAATCGTCAGAATGAAATATTATTTCCGGCTGAATCTTCCAATGCTCAATGATCTGCGGCAGGTTCTTTGTTTTTGTTGTGAAAATTATGGTGTCCGACAGATTTAATACATTTGAAAATAGTTGGTGCCACACCATTCCATGCAGTTCAAAGTAGCCGATTTCATCAAGAACAAATATAGTATTGCCGGGATTTTCTTTTTGGTTGAGCCAATCGGTTCCTACCGGAATCGCCGACTCATTGATTTGAAAATGGATGGGTCTTTTGTCGGGCTGGCTGACTCTTGTCATCAGTAAAATTTTTTCATGCGTTCGAATATTTATAATGTGGTAACTGTCTGTTATTTCGTCGTTTTGAGCATAAAACCCCCTTAACTCATATTCACTTTCTGATAGTATTGAAATCAGTTTTTGCAAAAAAAATGTTTTTCCTGTTTTTTTTTCACCCGATATAATAAAAACTGATTTCGCCATATCTTTTAAAGGTATTGATGATGAGCAAATATAGTGATTATTGCTAAAAATTCTGTATTAACGATAAAAAGATAAATAAATTGTTATTTGTTTGTTTTTTGTGATAAAGAAATTATATTTGCTGGCACCAAAACATCAAACAAGTTTGTTATGCACAGACTAATTTTTCTAATCACACTTTTCTGGTTTCTGTTCCCAAGCATTTCAATTAATGCTCAATCAAGTGGGGAAGGTTTGTATAAAGCTGATTGCTCTGCGTGTCACACCATCAACGGCGGAAGATTAATTGGTCCTGACCTTGCCGGCATTAATGAATTGAGGGAACAATCCTGGTTAATTTCTTTCATCCGCTCGTCTCAAAAAATGATCAAATCCGGAGATTCGCTCGCTGTGGCAATTTATAATGAATACAGCAAATTACCCATGCCGGATCATAATTGGAGCGATGAGCAAATTATCAGTGTTCTGAATTATATCCGCGAAACAGAAGATCCACTTCTCACTCAGGCTGCTGCAGAAAAGCAGGTTCTGGATTCTGCTCTCCAGCAGGTATATATCTCTTATTCAGACCCGAAATTTCTAAGAGGGAAGGCATTGTTTTACGGCTATGAGAAATTTACCAACGGAGCAACTACCTGCATCGCCTGTCATTATACCAATGACGGATCTATCATAGGCGGCGGAAAGCTGGCTATGGATTTAACTGCTTCCTACGGAAGGTTGGGAGCGGCAGGGATTCAGGCTATACTGACCAATTCGCCCTTTCCCGCAATGAATGTCTCACTGAGGAATAATAAACTGACAGATGATGAAAAAGAGGCTTTAACGGTTATGCTTCAATTTGTGAACGATCATCAGGCCAACAAACCGGAGACCTCAAGAGATGAACTGATCTTTTTATTATTGAGCATGGTGCTCGTCATCTTTTTATTGTCACATCTATACGTAGTTTATGATCACAGGAAGCTGCCCTCTTAAAAATAAATTTAATAGTTCAAAAATAAAAAACTTAAATCGATGAGTTGGATTAAAGATATGATTTCCCCAAGAACCCGTAATTGGGAAGAGTTTTACCGCAATCGCTGGCAATACGATAAAGTGGTCAGAAGTACGCACGGAGTGAATTGTACAGGAGGTTGCAGCTGGAACATTCATGTAAAAGACGGGATTGTTGTTTCGGAATATCAGGCTTTGGATTATCCGCTGCTGGAGAGTAGCTTGCCACATTATGAACCGCGGGGCTGCCAGCGGGGTATCTCTTTTTCGTGGTATTTATACAGCCCGGTGCGGGTCAAATATCCTATGATTCGCGGCGCACTGATTGACCTGTTCAGAGTCGAAAAGGAAAAAACCGGCGACGCTCTGTTGGCATGGCAGAATATTCAGCAAGACCCGGTCAAACGCAAACGTTATCAAAAGGCACGTGGTAAAGGAGGATTCCGTAGGATAAGCTGGGATGAAGCTCTGGAGATTATTGGCGCTGCCAATATCTATACTGCCAAAAAGTATGGTCCCGACCGTGTGGTTGGTTTTTCGCCAATTCCAGCAATGTCGATGATGAGCTTTGCTGCCGGTTTCCGGTTTCTGCAGCTATTTGGCGGTGTGAGCCTGAGCTTTTACGACTGGTATTGCGATTTGCCCAATGCGTTTCCCGAAATCTGGGGCGAACAAACTGATGTGGGCGAAAGCGCCGACTGGTACAACTCAAAATTTGTAGCTGTTATGGGCGCCAACCTGGGAATGACCCGGACACCGGATGTTCCTTTTTTCGCTCAATCGCGGCATAACGGAACCAAAACTGTGGTATTCTCACCGGATTTCAGCATGGTGTCAAAGTATGCCGACCAGTGGATTCCTCTTCATGCCGGGCAGGATGGCGCATTCTGGATGGCAGTTACCCATGTGATACTGAAAGAGGCTCACGCAGAACAACAGATTCCCTATTTTATTGAATACACAAAAAAATATAGCGACGGGCCGTTTCTGGTAGAACTCAACAAGGAAGATGATGGTTATGTCCCGGGAAGGCTGCTGCGTGCAAACCTTCTGGAAAAGTACAAAGACATTGAGAACGGAGATTGGAAATTTCTGAATATAGACGAAAGCAGTGATGAATTTGTGTGCCCCCGGGGCAGCTCGGGCCACCGCTGGCAGCAAGAGAAGGGGAGCTGGAACCTGCAATATAAAGATGGTGAAACCGGCGAAAAGTATAGCCCGATGCTCACTCTGCTGAATAAAAATGATGAAATACTACAGGTAAATTTCACCCGCTTTGATAAAATGCAAACTGTTAAGCGGGGAGTGCCGGTGCGATATCTGAAAACTGGGAGCGGCAAAATAGCCTACACCACGGTTTACGATCTGATGATGTCACAGCATGGGGTTGACCGCGGACTGGATGGTGATTTTCCCAAAGGATACGAAGATGCCGGCTCGGTTTATACTCCTGCATGGCAGGAAATTTATACCGGCATCGGTGCTGATACGGTCGTCCGGTTTGCACGCGAATGGTACAACACCGCCAGAGCTACCAAAGGAAAGTGCATGATAATTATAGGTGCCGGCGTAAACCATTGGTATCACAGTAACCTGATTTACCGTGCAGCCACAATGTCGTTGATGCTTACAGGCTGCATCGGCGTTAACGGAGGAGGACTTAACCACTATGTAGGACAGGAAAAGTTAGCGCCACAGGACTCATGGGCGCCAATCATGTCGGGGAAGGACTGGAAAATTCAGCCACGGTTTCAGCAGTCTCCCATCTGGCATTACATCCACTCAAGCCAGTGGCGATACGATGGCAATCAGGCAGATTACAATGCAGTGCCAAAAAATGATTTCTCTTCGCAGCATTCAGCCGATTTAATAGCCAAATCGGTACGCAATGGTTGGATGCCCTTCTATCCGCAATACAATAAAAACACGTTTGATATTGCCAAAGAGGCTAAGAAAGCAGGCGCCGGCAATAAAAAAGAAGTTCAGGATTATATTATTGACCAGCTCAAAACCGGAAAGCTAAAATATTCGGTAACCCAGCCCGATGAGGAGGAAAATTTTCCCCGGGTCTGGTTTATCTGGCGGGGTAATGCACTGCTGGCAAGCGCAAAAGGGCATGAATACTTTCTTAAGCACTATTTAGGCACTCATCACAACGAAATTGCCGATGAGGTTGCAAATCAATTTGTGAAGGAGGTTGAATGGAAAGAGAATGCTCCTGAAGGAAAAATGGACTTGGTGGTAGATTTGAATTTCAGGATGGATACTTCTGCGCTCTATTCCGACATTGTCCTCCCGGCAGCTTCATGGTATGAAAAGGCTGACCTGAACACCACCGATATGCACTCCTTCATTCATCCCTTGTCGGCAGCTATCCCGCCGGTTTGGGAATCCAAAACCGACTGGGAAATATTTCGTGAGATAGCTCGTGTAACCAGTGAAACAGCCAAAATACACCTGCCTGAGCCACAGCCTGACATCGTAAACCTTCCCATAGCACATGACACCCGTGGCGAAATTGCCCAAACTGAGATAAAGGACTGGTTTACCGGTGAATGTGAACCTGTTCCCGGCAAAACCATGCACAATATTGAGATTATTGAGAGGGATTATACCCAGTTGTATAACCGGTTTATCAGTCTGGGCGACAATATGATGGATGCTGTTGGAGCACATGGTATTTCTTTCCCTGTAGATGACTATTATGAGCAATTACTACGAAGTGAAAAACCGGTAAACACCTTTGGCGGCAAGAGCTATCCTTCAATTAAAGAGGATGTCAATGCCATTGATGCCGTGCTTCTTCTCTCTTCTCTGACAAACGGAAGGCTTAGTGAACGTGCATACCTTTCAGCGGAAAAAAACACCGGGCTTGATTTGAGCAAACTTCGAACCATTAACAACGATGCTTCCTGCACTTATAAAGATTTGCAGGCACAACCGCGCCGCTTGCTCAATTCTCCCATCTGGTCGGGATTGAACGAAAACGGAAGGGCATATTCCGCCTATTCCTACAACGTGGAGTATCTTTCTCCCTGGCGAACCCTGACAGGGCGGCAGCATTTCTACCTCGATCACCAGGGGTATATTCTTTTTGGTGAAAACATGCCCACTTATAAGCCATCTCCACGCCCCGAACTTTATGGCGAGCTGCGCATGTCGGTGAACGATGGCACGGCTAAATTGCTGAATGTGCTTACTCCTCACGGTAAATGGCATATTCACTCCACTTATGGCGATACTCTGCGAATGCTTACGTTGTCGCGGGGAATGGAGCCTTGCTGGATAAGCGAAGAAGATGCCGAAGAGTTGGGAATAAAGGATAATGACTGGGTGGAAGTGTTAAACGATAACGGTGTGTATTGCACCCGCGCATGTGTGAGCGTGCGCATACCCAAAGGAGTCTGCATCATTTATCATTCGCCCGAACGCACCTATTCCATCCCTAAATCGCCAAGCCGCGGAAACCGAAGGGCAGGCGGACACAACAGCCTCACCCGTGTACACCTGAAGCCAAACCTTCTCGTGGGCGGATATGGGCAATTCACTTTTAGTATAAACTACTGGGGTCCTGTCGGCTCTAACAGGGATACCTTTGTCTTAGTGAAAAAAATGGATAAAGTAGAATTTTAAACAGAAAAACAGCAATTATGAATATTCGATCACAAATTTCAATGGTTTTTCACCTCGACAAATGCATTGGCTGCCATACCTGCTCGATAGCCTGTAAAAACACTTGGACTGACCGAAAGGGTGCCGAATACATGTGGTGGAACAACGTGGAAACCAAACCGGGAACTGGATATCCGAACAAATGGGAGGATCAGGAGATGTATAAAGGCGGATGGGAGAAAAACAGCAAATCCATCGAATTGAAAGGAGTTGGAAAAGTCAAGGGGATGAAAAAGATTTTTCACAACACCCATCTGCCTAAAATGGATGACTATTACGAACCGTGGACTTATCAGTATGAAAAACTGTTGGATTCTCCTGAAGGGGACGACCAGCCAACTGCCGAACCGATTTCATTGATAACAGGTGAAAAAATCACACCTAAATCAGGACCAAACTGGGATGATGATTTGGGCGGCTCACCCGAATATGCCCGCAACGATGTGAACTTAAAGGATTTGACACCTGCCGAACGGGAATCCATGTTCCAGCTTGAGCGAATGGTGATGTTTTATCTCCCGCGAATTTGTAACCACTGTATCAATCCGGCATGCGTGGCAGCCTGTCCATCAGGTGCAATCTATAAACGGGGAGAAGACGGCATCGTACTTATCAATCAGGAGCGCTGCCGGGCATGGAGAATGTGCATTACTGCCTGTCCCTACAAAAAAGTCTATTTCAACTGGCATACCGGCAAATCGGAAAAGTGCATTCTATGCTATCCGCGGCTGGAAACCGGACAGGCACCTGCTTGTATGCACTCCTGCGTGGGCAGAATTCGTTATTTGGGTGTTATGCTTTATGATGCAGACCGGATTCATGAAATGGCTTCATGTGATGAAAAGGATTTAATCAAAAAGCAACTTGATATCTATCTCGATCCCAATGACCCAAAGGTAATTGCAGAAGCTAAAAAATGCGGTATCCCCGATTCAACCATTCAGGCGGCACAAAAGTCTCCGGTGTGGAAATATGTAAAAGAGTGGGGGGTGGCACTTCCGCTCCATCCCGAGTTCAGAACTTTGCCAAGCCTGTTTTATGTGATGCCGCTGCTGCCTGCCATGGCACAGATAAATGACAATCAAAAATACGATTCTGTGGGCGATTCGCTGTGGGATGACATGGATAACCAGCGCCTCCCGCTGAAATATCTGGCAAGCCTGTTCAGTGCGGGCGATACAGCTATTATCGGTAATGTTTTGAAAAAACTTATGAGCGTCAGGCTTCATCGCCGGGAGGTTACAGTAGGCGACATCAGCCGCGAAACTGTGGACAGAAGGTTACTGGAGTCCGGGTTGACTGCCACTGTGGCAGATGATATCTACCGGCTTACTTCGTTAGCCAATTTCGACGACCGGTTTGTGATACCGCCGGCACACCGCGAAGAAGCCATTGAAATGATTGAAGATACGCATGAACACAGAGGGAGCATGGGCTTTGGATTTTTAAGAAAACCCAAACGGGGATTGTAATATGAATAGCTTGACGCATTATACTGCTTTAGCCGGAGCTTTTAGCTATCCTTCATCGGAAAGAGAGAAATTCATTGACGAATGGCGAAAAACAGTCTGTGAAATTACTCCGGAATCCGAACAGGAACTGGAGCTGTTTATTGAGCACATTAAGCAAAAAACATTAGCAGAACAACAAGAATACTATATCAGCACTTTTGATGTTCAGGCGCTCTGCTATTTGGATGTCGGTTATGTGCTTTATGGTGAAGATTACAACCGGGGCGTTTTTTTAGCCAACATGAAAAAAGAGCAAAAAAATGCAGGAAACGATTGTGGCAGCGAACTGCCCGACCATCTGCCCAACGTGCTTACCCTGCTGCCCAAGATGGACGACACGTCACTTGCCGAAGAGCTGATAGTTTCCATGTTGATTCCTGCGGTTGAAAAAATGGTCGGGTCTTTTCGGATTGAAGGAAATGTCTATCAGGGAATGCTTAAAATTTTACTGCGCGTCATGCAGAATAATTTTCCGGATTCTGAATTTGAAAAATTCAGTTTCACTTCTCAGAAAAAAGCAAAAAGTTTTGAACATCTTCCACAGTGGAAAGATATTAAATAAAAATTTGAATTTTTTTATAAAGTAATTATGAACGGAATAATTTTCTTTATCGTTTTACCCTACCTGGCTCTTTTCACGATGCTGTTTGGTAGTATTTACAGGTATCGTTATTTTGGTTTTCAGGTTTCTTCCCTTTCCAGCCAGTTTTTGGAAAGCAAGCAGCTATATTTTGGCAGCAGGCCATTTCACTGGGGTATTGTTTTTCTGTTTTTCGGACACCTTACCGCTTTTTTAGTGCCGCGCTCGGTGCTGTTATGGAACAGGTCACCGCTCCGTCTTCAGATTCTTGAAGTAACGGCTTTCGCTTTCGGACTGATGGTTTTGATTGGTCTGATTCTGCTCATCATCCGCCGGATTAACACCAAACGTCTCCATATAGTTACTACAAAGATGGACATCTTTGTTTACCTGATACTTCTGAACCAGACAATTACCGGTTTGTGGACTGCCTTTTTCTTTCGCTGGGGCTCTTCCTGGTTTGCTTCGGTGTTAACGCCATATTTATGGTCAATTTTTAAATTTCAACCCGATGTTACGGCAGTAACTCAGCTTCCGTTTATGGTTCAGCTGCACATCGCTTCCTCTTTTGTTTTGATTGGAATGATTCCTTTCACCCGGTTTATGCATTTTCTGGTCTATCCCCTTGACTACTTTTGGAGACCCTATCAGCTGGTAATCTGGAATTATAAAAAAAAGTAAAAAATGAAAAAAAATACAATAGTAATTTTCGTATTGTTTCTGTTGTTTGCAATTCCAGTCTTTGTCTTTTCTCAGTTGCCGGCTAACTGGACAAAACTGCCGGGTGGAACACTGCAAACGCTGCACGATGTAGCAGCTTTTAGTTCAGACACCCTGTTTACCATTGATGAAGAGGGAAATATTCATTCCACTTTCGATGGTGGCAATACGTGGAAAAAGCGCAACCCTCAAACGGGCAAAGAGTTAAAATTCAATGCATTGCGGGTAAACAAAAACTTGCAAACAATCATTGCAAGTGGTGATGATAATGCCGTATATCGTAGTGAAGATATGGGTAAAAGTTGGGAACTTACCTTTTCCGGTTTTGCCGATGCCCCTGTTTCGCTATATGCGATAACAGATGATGGGCCAAACTACGATGAGCAAATTGTTTACATTGTTGGCCAAAAAGGAACCATATTAAAATCGATTAACGATGGTGTTGATTGGGAGAAAATGGAACTGAATGTTGGTGCTAACCAGGATTTAAAATTCGTGTCGTTTTTGAATGCAGACACCGGATTTGTTGCCAACGAAAACGGAATCATCAGAACATTTGACGGGGGAAATTCATGGAAAGTGGTATCAACAGGAGGCAGCATCACGGCATTAAAGAGCCGGGGAAAATTTAAAGCAGGCAAGGCACTGGCAGAAACAGTAAAGTCGATTGGAAACAGTGGTGAAGGCATACAAACGTCAACCGATTATGGCACTACATGGACTAAAGACAGTTTGGCAACCCCCTGTGATTTATTGGCAACCGGAGGTGTTGTTTTTGATAAAGATCAATGTGAAAACTTACATAAAGGTCTGCTTGTGCACGGAGTCGGAGGTGGCAACGGAAATGCAAACAGGTTGTTTATGCTTTCAGGGAATACATTTAAAGGTGTTTTGCAACCCAAATGGGAAAACGTTAACATGGAAGGTATCCTAATGGTGATGCGGACAATCGACAAGCAGGCATTAATTGCAGAAACTGTAACAGACAGTAACGGCAGGTTCGATTTGGAAATTCCGTCTTCGTTTAGCGGGAATGTCGAGGTTGTTGCAAGGCAGGCATGGGATCCCGATTGGTGCCCAAGACCTCTGCCGCCCGACGAAACAATCCTGGAACCAATAGAGGAATGTGACGAATCCACAATTCAGCTTAGCATAATCAATCCAAAGCCTGTGACCCTGAATGACCTAACTTTAAGCGGCGATAGTTGGTTAGCTGTTGGCAACGGGGGCGTGGTACTAACCAGCACCGATCCTCCCGATGATGACGGAGATGGGTTTCCTGAACTTTGGTCGAAACAAAATTCCCGGACAACAAAAGATCTTCTGGCAGCTACTTCACGTGGCATTGAAAAAACGGATATAAGGAGAGGAGCGTTTGCGGTGGGTGAATCGGGAACAATAATAACGACACAAGCTCCTGATTTTGAAATAATTTCCCCATCTAAAGGCGATTCCTTATGTGCTGGCTCTGAAATTACAATTAATTGGAGCGGCGGAAATCCGACATGGAATGTGCTAATTTCAATAATTGATGTTAATACATGGACCGTAGCTGCTGTTTTGAATTCAAATACTGTAAACGACGGAAATGAAACATGGAATATCCCTTTGAATTTCCCTCCCGGCACCTATCAAATTTATGTTCAGGAAGTAAACTACGCAACTTGGGTTTATGGTGAAATCTTTACCATAAATAACTGCCCGGATCAACCAGATTGTATTTTAGATTGTGAGAACAACCTGCTTCAAAACCACAACTTTAATAACAATACAGTTTACGGACCTATGCCCTTAGGTTCAACTGCAAACTGGGTTCGTTCATGGTCTAAAACAGTTTATATAAATGGTTACCATGGAGAATCTCCCGATTTAGGTAGTGTGGCTTGCGATATGCCCGATACGGTTGGAGTCGGTATGTGGGGAAACCAGGCTATTGGAGAATCAATAGAGCAGGAACTTGCTGTTCCCTTTCAGCCGGGTAAAAAATACGCTGTGTCGTTCAGTGCAAAGTGGAGCTCCCTGGCAAATCGCCCTTATCCGGTTCAGTTCGAATTCAGGGCATCAACTGCTCCACTTACCAACCCGGGCGATGGTGTACTTATAGGTATTTCCGATTTAATAACAACTCCGGAACAATGGGTTACTCTCTCTTTACCTAACTGGATTTCACCCAGTTCAAATTTACCATCCGGTACTTTTCCTGTGCTCACAGTAAGTGCTACAAATCAATCTTCTGCTTTACATTCCGACTCAACATCCTATGGAATTATCAGTGCTATCTGCATAACCGATGCCTCTGTAACAGGAAATTCGGAGATCGATAGCCAGGCTGATGGGTTCAAACTGGGCAATAGTTATCCGAATCCATTTAAGCAAACAACTTTAATTGAATATACGGTACCTCATTCGGAAAAGATAACGATTAAAATATTTGATCTGTATGGAAGAGAGATAGAGACATTAGTTAATAAAGTGATTCATCCTGGAATTTATCAAATCGAATGGGATGCAGCCGGTTTGCCCGCCGGGATTTATTTATACCGAATGCAGGCGGGTAGGTTTATTCATACAAAAAGAACTTTACTGACCGAATAATAAGTTCCTGAAAATGCAGTATTAAACCCTCTTACGCAGGGCAGAGGGGCTTCTTATTCATTCATTAATCCGACGTTGTCAGGAGCTTCGCACGCTGACAAGTCTGCTGACGTTGCTACATCCGTAAACCTGTCAGCGTCGCCAGACCTGACAGCGTTAATGCATGCCTTTCTGTTTGCCTGAAATCAATCCCCCAGAATCCCCTTCGCCAAGGGGGACGAGCGCTGATGAGGCCTACAGGCTCAAAAAAGGCAGAACTTCACCTTAATAGTTATTCAGATTTGGTATAAAAAAATAAGTAATCCCGATTTTCAATAATTGAAAATTTTCTTACTTTTATTTGCCAAAATAAAAAAATATGGATGTACGTATTGATGAGAGCTGGAAAACAGTGTTGGCAGAAGAGTTTGAAAAACCTTATTTCGCAGTACTGACCGATTTTGTCAGAAACGAATATAAAACCCGCACCATACATCCGCCTGCAAGGCTTATTTTCAACGCTTTTGATCAGTGTCCGTTCACTGATTTGAAAGTGGTAATTCTTGGGCAGGACCCTTATCATGGCCCGGGACAGGCGCACGGGCTTTGCTTTTCGGTGAATGACGGCATTGATTTTCCACCCAGTCTGCTAAATATTTTTAAGGAGTTGAAAAATGATATCGGCAGGGAGATTCCGGAGAGCGGTAACCTGTCCGGCTGGGCAAAACAAGGGGTTTTATTGCTCAATGCCACGCTAACCGTGAGGGCAGGGCAGGCAGGTTCTCACCAGAACAAAGGGTGGGAAGAGTTTACGGATGCGGTCATTCATAAAATCAATGAGCAAAAAAAACATACTGTATTCATTTTGTGGGGAAATTATGCAATAAACAAGGCAAGATTTATTGATCGGGAGAAACACCTGATTCTAAGCTCTGTACATCCTTCGCCACTGTCGGCAAGCCGTGGTTTTTTTGGCAACAGCCATTTCAGCAAAGCAAACCGGTTTCTTCAGTCTAACGGACTGACTCCGATACAATGGTAACCCTGTATCGAAGAGGAAATGGCTAAGTTATTTTCGGCAGATTTCGCTGTTCACCAATTAATCCCTAACTCCGCTCCGTTAGGTAGT
>LSQX01189710.1_pt2 | contig 38596 bp, 29 predicted proteins | sample 654561 | NCBI WGS metagenome assembly LSQX01 (sample SAMN04489861, study PRJNA283612) | anaerobic digester metagenome | isolation source: 4 biogas reactors fed with cattle manure at either 37C or 55C with and... | place: Denmark: Kongens Lyngby | collected 2014 | reverse complement strand
AAGTCCCGCCTGATTTTAACGGCACCAAGAGCTTCAAAGTGGAAACACAGGTAATGCTGCGCTCCCACAAAGGCAAATGGGAAACACCAGCCGCCACCCAAGACATAGAGTTTGAAGATGCCACCCGCCGCTATCTGGGCAAAAATCTCACCCTGAACGGCCAGCAGTTGGATATGGTGTTTTTGGATGTGCTCAGAAAGTCCAAGTTTGGCTCTTCCTACAATCCCGGCCTACGCTCCAATGGCATGGTGCGTGCGCAAGATCACCCCATCCCCTATCCGGATATGCTGTATAAACAGATCACCGGTTATGACAAGGAGTCCAACCGCCTGCTCACAGACCACAGCTTCCCCATCGACAAGGATGAAGAAAGCGGTGCCTACTTTATGGGCAGCATCTATCGTGATGTGTTTGATACCGGCATCAAGGAATCCAAGGCACATTTGGATAGCCTCAATACTGTATTGAAAGCTATGACAGCCGCAGGGAATACCGAAGGCGAAGAGTATCTGATGACCCAGATGGAGCTGGAACATACCAAAGCCACCTACGATTTTATCATCAATCATAAGGCATACAAAGCAGCTTCCAAGACTCGCGGCGAGAGATCATGGCGCAAGACCCTGCTTGCCGAGGCAAACCGCAATAGCCGCACCTATAGCTATCAGCTCCTCATCTCTGATGGTCATGGCTTTTTCCAACAGACACAAGAGCCATATGCAGATGCAACAGGCAGAATCTGGTTTACCCCCATCGCCCAATGGTTTGATATGACCAAGCTGGGCACCCTCATCGGTTCGCTGCTCTTTGGTATATTCATTGTGGTTGCCCTCGTCCAATCCAAACGCAAAGACCTCTATATCCGCCCCATTGCCGGCTTGGAAGAGCTGGATAATGCCGTGGGCAGAGCCACGGAGATGGGACGCCCCGTGATGTTTGTTCCCGGATGGGGCACCCTTGGCGAGCCCTGCACCATTTCATCGATGATGATATTGGCACAGACGGCACGCAAGACAGCCGAATTTGACGTGCGCCTGATCTCCCCCCATTGCGATTACTTCGTGATGCCGGTGGCACAGGAAATCGTCCAAACGGCATACAGCGAAGCCGGACGCCCCGATGCTTTTGACCGTGATGATATCTTCTATATCTCAGATTCCCAGTTTGCCTTTTCCGCCGGCGTGAATGGCATCACCATCCGCGAACGCGTGGCTACCATCCTCTACATGGGCTTCTTTAATGCAGAAGCGCTGTTGATGACGGAAACTGGAAACCAAGCCGGCGCCATCCAGATTGCTGGAACGGACGCCACCACACAAGTGCCATTCTTTATCACCACCTGCGATTACACCCTGATAGGTGAAGAATTCTACGCCGCCTCCGCATATCTATCCCGCAATATCGAGCTGGTAAGCATGCTGAAGGGCTTGGATTACTTCAAGCTGGTGATGGTGATCCTGGTGATCGCGGGAACGATACTTTCCACGGTACACTGGCACGGATTGTTACACTTTTTACCCTTCGAGTAAGCAAGATGGGAAAAACCACTATCCCCACAAGTACGCTGCAACGCCTTCCTCAATATCTGGAAGTGTTGAAACAGCTTAGGCGCGCCGGACTCAAGACCGTTACCGCCACCAAGATATCCGTCTTTGCAGACGTCCATCCCACGTTGGTGAGAAAAGACCTCTCTTTTACCGGCATCAACAAAAGCAAGGCTCCGCAAAGAGGATATGATATCAAAGAGCTTTATGCAGCCATCGAAAGAGTGCTAAATTGGAGTGATACCAGCGCCTGCTATCTGGTGGGCGTTGGTCACTTGGGTTCCGCTCTCTTGGGCTATCAGGAATTTGCCCAAAGAGGCCTTGCCATCGTGGCTGCCTTTGATAACGATCCTGCCAAAATCGGCAAGATCATCCATGGCGTCACCGTGCATTCCGCATTGGAATTCACCACCATGGCCACCCGCAATCATATCAGCATTGGCATCATCACCGTGCCTCCGGAATCCGCCCAGCTCATCGCCGATATCATGGTGCATAGTGGCATCAAAGCCATCTGGAATTTCACCCCGCAAAAGATTATCGTCCCTCCCGATATCATCGTAGAATACGTGGATATGTTTGCCTCTTTGGCTGTCCTCAGCCGCCGCCTGGCAGAAAGGGACTGATTGATGAAAATACTACTGGTTTCCCCCAGAGCCATCACTGGAGGTCTGGAGGGAATGCGCAAAGGGCACCAGATATACCAGGGATTGCTCTTTGTGGCTGCCTCCGCCCGTGATGCAGGGCATCAGCCCGTGGTGGTGATAGCCAATCAACACAATATCCATCGCTATATCCGCCGCTATCAGCCTGATGTAATCGGCTTTTCCTGCGTTACCGCCACCTACCCTCTGGTGAGCGATATGATCAAAATCATCAAGGTGGAATACCCTGATATCCCCACCGTCATCGGCGGCCACCACGTCACCTTTATGTATCGGGAAACCATCCTGGATTGCGGCGTGGATTATGTATGCCGCGGAGAGGGTGAAGAGGTGTTTCCTGCCCTCCTGGATGCCCTCAAAGCCGGCAACCGCCATCCCCGGATACCGGGAATGGTGTTCCTCAAGGACGGCGTGTTTCACAACGAAGAAATAATAGCCCTCATCGATGATATCAACACGCTGCCTCGCATCACCATGGATTTGGTGGCTCCGGAATTTAACTTTAGCCCCAAGATAGTCTCCAGCCGCGGCTGCCCCTTCAAATGCTCCTATTGCTCCATCTCCGCCTTTTATGGAGGGCGCTACCGCCAACGCCGCGTGGAAGACGTGATCCAGGATATTGAGGATTATATCTCCTGGGGCTATGACCACTTTTGGTTTCATGACGACAACCTCACCGTGGATGGCAAATGGGTGAACGACTTTTGCCAGATGATAGAGGATAAAAACCTCAAATTCACCTGGAACAGCATGAGCCGCGTGGACCTCATCTGCAGAGATCCCAAGCTGATAGAGCGCATGGCACGCTGTGGCTGTCGCATGCTCTCCATCGGCATCGAAAGCGGAGTGCCCGAGGTGCTGAAAAGCATCAACAAAAAGATCAGCATCCCCCAGATCAAGCAAGCGGTGAAGATCATGGAATCCGTGGGCATCAGCTACGATTGGTTTATGCTCTTGGGCAGTGGTGATGAATATGACACCCCGGAGATTATGGAGCGTAACATCCGGTTCTTTTCCAAATTGCCGGGCATGATCCTCATCTCTGTGCTCACCCCCTTCCCGGGAACAGAGGTATTCAACCGCCTCCAGGCGGAAGACCGCATCCGCCATTATAACTGGGAAGATTATGACATCACCCACTGCGTTTACAACCCCCTGGGCATGAGCTGGCAGCAGATGGAAAAGTACCTCCCCATTGCCTACAAAAAGGTATATCTGGCAAAAGGCTGGAAGCTGATCCCCCTCTTTATCCACGGCGTGCGCACCAAAGCCATTCGCCTGGATATGTTCACCAGTGGCTTAAAGTCTTTGTTCAAAACCTTTGTTCTGAAGACAAACTTTTATGATTCCATCCAGAAACAGCGCTGATCATCTTCAATAAAGGATGGTTTTAGGATCAATTCTTGCACGCATAAACTCATATAACCGGATGAAAGCAAAATATTATTAAACAAAGGAGAGTCCCATGAAAAAGATATTGTTCTTTTTGGCAGCCGTGCTGCTGGTCTGCAGTGTTCTGCAGGCGGATATTATGGCCCCCGGAGTTATCAAGCCCACCCGGGAAATCCAGCAAGCGGGCAGAGCCATCCCACCCACCAGGAATGCGCCCGAATTTACCTTCACAGTAGATCCATATTCCATTATTGTAAACTATTATGACTACATGATTGGCTCTTACAGCAGCCTTCCGCTCAGGGTGATCCCTGCCGTTGGCGGAGGCGGATACTTTATGGTCTATCATGGCCGCCGTCAGGCAAACAGCCAACGTCGAGTGTTTTATACCTATCTGGATGAATCCGGAAACGTGATCAGCAACAACGAAATCACCAACGTGCAAAACCATGAGGGCTTCCCCACCATGATCGTGGACCCCGTCTCTGGCAAGCCTTTCTATGCCTGGCACGCCAATGTGGATGATGATGCCGATCTGGAAGTGGAATTTGTGAGTGATGCCTTCCTGGGCGGCTTTTCAGGCCTGTGGAATGATATCCAGCTCACTGCCGATAATCCCACCCCCATCACCGCTCCCAATGGCATCGTCACCGATGATAACGTCTTTATCTGGCCCACCGCCGCCCTCGGACCCTCCCCCATCGCCGGCAAACGCCGCATCTATATCTCACAAAGAAACAGCGAATCACACGCTGCCAATGGCGACCCCAGCGAAAACGTCTATCTGGCTTTTGCAGATTTTGACGGAGAGATGATTGAGGACGCTACTCCGCTTACCTGGAATTGGACCAGCGTGCCGGAATATAACGCCTGGAACGTGGATGATACCGCCCTGCGCCGCCCCTATACCACCATCGCTGCTGATAACGCCGGCAACGTATACTACGTGGGCTATCACATTGCCCTCACGGCGGATAGCGAAGATATAGACGAGCCCGATCTGGACGTGATGGTTTGCCCCAATTATGGCGAAGGCGAATGGACCAGAATCAGCCGCTTTAGCAAACTTCCCACCTGGAACCCACCCGAAACACCCACCGGCGGACCCGGATACTTTACCGGTGACAGCGGTCTGCCCTATGAAAACCACGAAATCGCCTTCAGCATCCTCAATTCCGGTCATATCAATGCCGTTGTGGATGATTATGGCAGAATCTTCTTTCCCGGCATCTGGGGCCTTACAAACAACGAAGGCAAATACTATCCCGCCATGCAAACCGTGAAGTATATGATCTTTGATACCAATAGCAACACTTTCGACATCCGCGAAGTGTATCCCCAAAAAGACCCCTCCAACGATGCAGATGAATACTGGCAACCCTGGGATAACGAACCTCCCTGGGGCGAAGCCGAATACATCGAATCGGGTGGTCAGTGGTATCTGGATATTGCCACCATCTGGCCCTTCCCCCACTGGGATACATCCGCCCACAGTGATGCCATGATGTTCCACTACAACAGCATCAAAGTGTCCAAGCCAAACGATCAAGGCATGATGGTGATGGTGTGGCAGGATAGCCAAAGAGCACGTTGGTACCACGAAAACAACATTGATGATTACAGCACCTTTGCCAACACCCCCGAGATTTACATCTCCGTGAGCTCGGACGTGGGCAATAGCTGGAGCGAACCCATAGTGTTGAACAACGTGGAAACACCCCAATTTAACGACATCAAACCCATGTATGTTTACCCCGCAGACCAAGTGATCTTCACCGGAATGCAGGGCAATCAGAAGGTGGGTAAGATTGGCTTTATGTTCTACAACGATTACACTTGGGGTTCAAACGTAAACGCCCCCGCCTACCACCCCAATCCTGATGGTGGAGAGGTGATGTTTATGGAATTGCAGGTGACCTTCCCCGAAACCAGCAGCGACGATCCCGTGGCAACCCCCACTCCCAAGCTGTTGCATGCAAACTATCCCAACCCCTTCAACCCCAGCACCACCATCAATTTTGATATGCCCAAGGCTGGCAACGTGAAGCTGAACGTCTATAACGTAAAGGGACAATTGGTAAATAGCCTTATCAACGAAACCCGCGGCTTTGGCAGCCACAGCGTGGTATGGAATGGAACCGATAACAAGGGTCAAAACGTACCCAGCGGCTTGTATTTCTACCGCCTGGAAACCGAAAACCACAGTGAAATCCGTAAAATGATGCTGATGAAGTGATATAATATCTGACGATATGTAAAAAAGCCCCCGACACTGCGTTGGGGGCTTTTTTTAGGGAACAGTGAACAGTGAACAGGGGGGCTTGCTTCGCAAGCGTTGAGAGGCGCCAAGGCGCCAGTTGAGTGCTCACGCGAGTTCGCGGTTGAGATTCGCTTCGCTCGCGATGAATGAGGAATGCCGGCAAGGACTGTAAACACTTGTACCCCCTGGCTTTAGCCGGGCGTTTCACCGACTTCAGTCGGTTTTTTGAAGCACGAAGATAAAGAAGTGTAACAACATGGTAACAAAGGTCTTACGTAAGGGTAAACCTATCGGTTTTAAATGGTTGATGAAACACCTGGACAGCTATTTATTTTAAGGAAAGTAAGGTGATAGTTTTGAGTGATATTATGACCGTGAGATATCGTAAATATAGAAATATTGTTATAATTTAATAACCGACTGAAGTCGGTGAAACGCCCGGCTAAAAGCCAGGGGGTACAATACACCTGAAACCTAAGCCAGCCGCCGGCTGACGTGCTTTTTTTAACCTCGAAAAACACGATAGCTCCCTAAAGAGTCTCGCGAGACGATATTTTAGGGCAAAACAGTCGGCTATAAGCCCGTAACCTCTTGGTAACATTGGCTTTAACCGGTGGTTTTGCTGACTTTAGTCGGCTTTTATTAAACTATCCAGCGAGTAAAGCGAGCTACCATCGAGCGCAGCGAACCCCCCTGTTCCCTGACCTCTGGAACCTGGTCCCAAAATACTGTAAGACCTACTTTAACAACCGGTTAAAACCGGTGAAACCACCGGCTGAAGCCTGTGTTACTGCATGTCCCCCTGTTCCCTGTCCCCTGATCCCTACGGCGAAGCCGCCGCCCCTGCCCCAGAGGCATTCCTACACACCCATCAAGCATTCGACTCAAATGCATCCATTATTCTAAAGCCTGTATTTGCATAAAGATAGAATTAATATTTACAGAATAATAGAAAACCCTTGACACATTCGAACGGTTTGGCAGTTTGGTTCCAATAACGAGGGGAAAGGCTGTAAGGATGGATATTAGCAAAGAATAGAATAAAGGCATCCTGCATCCCCAAAGACCCAAAGTAGAGATATGAAGGAGAAGGATTTAGATGACTCTCGCTATCCAAAAGCGCAACAGGATCTTGGAATCTGCCATCGCCGTTTTTGTAGCCAATGGTTACGACAAGAGCTCATTGGAAGATATTGCGGCTGAGGCAAAGATCGGCAAGACCACCATCTACTACTATTTTACCAGCAAGGAAACGCTCTTTATGGAGGCTGTTCAGGCGGCGCATGAGCAATTTCTGGCGGATATAGAGCGGCGTTTGAGTGGTGCAACCGGTTTTGAACAGCGGTTCCGCTCGGTATTGCAGCTGCCCATCCGCGAGGTGTTTGAAAAGATGCCGATCATAGTGGAGGCACAAGCCAATATATCACAGAGCAATCAGGAGCAATTGGCTGCTTTAAAGAAAGAGGGGCGAGAGCGGCTTCTGTGTATCCTGCGCAATTTGTTTAAGGAAGGCAAAGAGGAAGGGGTGTTGGATGAGCGCATCATGATTGAATATGCGATCAATATCATCCACGATTGGCTGTTGATGACGGAGATCAACCTTAGCGCCGTGGATGCAGATTTAATATTGAACCGTCTGGAGCAGGATCAGGAGCAACTGATCGATATGATCCTGTATGGTATCATAAAAAGAGGTTAAACATGAAAAGATACATTTTGATATTATGCCTAAGTGTGGCACTTTTGGTGCTGAATGGCATCGGCTTGGAAGAGAGCATCGATCTTGCCAAGCAAAACAACCGCAATTTGCTGATTGCCAAAGAAGAGGTGGAAAAGGCAAAGAACACCTATTACGATGTGCGCAGCAACCTCTTGCCCCAGGTGGTGTTGCAAGGAGGCTACGAGCTTTCACGCACCCATCTGCCGGATTCCGCTTTGCCCCAGCCGATGAGTTTTGTTCCGGGATTGCCCTATCACGATGACACCTATCAGGATCCCAGCTATCTGAACGATGTGTATCTGGGCACCGTGTTGGAAAACGTGGTGAACAATATGATCCCCACCACACCCAAGGATGCGGCATCGGTGGCATTGCAGCTGAAGATGACACAGGTGCTATTTTTGGGCGGCAAGCTGATCAATGGCATCAAGGTGGTGGATCGCTATCGCAGCATCCAACGGCTCAATTATGAGGTGGCAGAGCAGAAGCTGGTTTTGGAAACCACGGAACTCTTTTACCAATGCCTCTTGGCTGAAAAGCTGGCACAGGTGCAGGCACAAGGCTTGGAGACAGCCAACCGTCACTTGGGGCGGGTGGAGGATTTCTTTGGCGAGGGGATGGTGAGCGAATTTGATCTTTTGCGGGCGCGCCTGGAGGTAGCCAAGCTGCAGCCACAGGTGTTGCAGGCACAAAATAACTATCAGCTGGCTTTATCTGCATTTCGCAGGCACCTGGGCTCTGAGGATGAAGAGCTGAAGCCGGAGGGTGAATTTGTATTGCCGCCAGAATGGGAGATCAGCCTGGAAGAAGCCATCGCCACCGGCAAGCAAGATCGCACGGAGCTGGAGCTGGCAAATATCGCCACCCAGGTGGCAGAGATCACATACAATGCGGAGCGCGGCAACTATCTGCCCAATGTGGCTCTGGAAGCGGATTATTCCCTCTATACCGCTGCCAACGACTTTAGCATAGCACGCGATGATTTTGGCAGCCGCTATAGCATCGGCATCGGCATCCAAATCCCTATCTTTACGGGCTTTTCAAACACATCCAAACGCAAACATGCCAAGAGCTCATATCTGCAGGCAAAGCTGCAGGAAAGGGATTATGAGGATTTGATAGCGCTGGAGATCAAGCAAAACTGGCAAAACCATCATCACGCTTTGGAAAATCATGAATTGCAGGCAGAAAATATCCGTATGGCAGAGCGCAGCTTGGAGCTGGCTCAGGTGCGCTATGACAGCCAGGTGGGCATCCAACTGGATGTGTTTGATGCCCAGATCACGCTTTCCGGCATCCGGCTGCAATATCTGCAATCCGTGTATGAGATCATCATCAATCAGCTCAGGCTGCAAAAATCAATTGGAATTAAAATTTAAGGGAGACACCCATGAAACGATATATAATCATCCTACTCACAATCCTGCTTGCCCTCAGCATGGCAGCCTGTGGTTCCAAAAAGACCAAAGACAAGAGTCTGCAACAAATCCAGGCAGAAGAAGGCGTACCTGTGCGTCTTCTGGAAGTACAACCTCAGACATTTATCCATCAATTGCGCTACAACGCACTCTTATCCGGTGCCGAGGAATCCACCGTCCAATCCAACTTGAGCGAGGTGATCCAATCCATCCACGCCAAGGTGGGAGACAGGGTTTCCAAGGGACAGCTGATCATCAGCTTTCCCAGCAATGCACCGGCTGCTCAATATGAACAGGCTTCTGCAGCCTATGCCGCACAATTGCAGGCATATCAAAGGATGGAGCGGCTGTTTGAAAAAGGAGCCATCTCGCAGCAGGAATTGGACAACCTGGAAACAGGGCTGAAGGTGAGCAAAGCCAACCTGGATGCCAGCCAATCGATGATCAGAATCACCTCACCCATCAGCGGGGTGATCACTGCCCTCAATGTGAATCCAGCCCAGAAATCCTACCCCGGACAAGACCTCTTTACGGTAACTTCCACCAGCGGCTATAAAGCCGTGATAATGGTGCCCGATAAAGAGGTGGAATCGATCAAAAAAGGAGCGCAAGTGACCGCCGAAGTGAATGGCGAAACCCTCAGCGGCCGCATCACGGAGGTGGGGATGGCTGTGGATATGTATGCCCGCTCTGTGCGCGTGGAAGCCACCTTCCCCGGCGCCAACCGCAAGATCAGCTATGGCAGCAATGCCAAGATTTGTGTGAATGTGCTGTCTCAACCCAATACCATCGTGGTAAACCGCGAGCATATCAGCTTTGAAAACAGTAAAGCATGGGTGTGGATCAATAAGGATAACCGCGCCTACAAGGTGCAAATCGAGACGGGGTTGAACGACCAGCTGCGCTATGAAGTGTTGGCAGGGCTGGAGCCCGGAGATGAATTGATCACAGAAGGCACCCACCTTTTGAGCGAAAACTCCCGCATCCAGGTGATAGCTGAAGGGGAATAAAGATGTTTCTTTCAAGACTATCCATCGAACGTCCCGTGCTGGTCACGATGGCGATTTTGGTGTTTGTGGTATTTGGCGGTCTTGCCTTCTTTGGTTTGCCTCTTAATATGATGCCGGATATAGATCTGCCCTTTGTTTCCATCCAAGTGGTGTATCCCGGTGCCAGTCCCCAGGAGGTGGAAACCCAGATTACCAAGAAGGTGGAAGACGCCATCTCCACGGTGAGCCAAATAGATTATATCCAATCCTATTCTCTGGAAAGCGTGAGCATCACCCTGATAGCGTTCCAGCTGGATAAGGATGTGGATATCGCCAATTCTGAGGTGAAAGACAAGCTGGATGCCATTATCCGCGATCTTCCCACCTCGGCAGAAAAGCCCGTCGTGCAAAAGTTTGACTTTTCGGCAATGCCCTTTATGGATATCGTGTTGAGCGGAAACATCGATAGCAGAGAGCTTTATGAGCTTGCCGATACCAAGATAAAAGAACGGTTCTCCCAGATTCCGGGCGTTGCCCAAGTGAATCTGACGGGAGGCACCAAGCGCCAGATAGAGGTGAGGCTCACGGATGCCGCCATCTATGAAAATCGTATTTCTCTGGCACAACTGATGCAAATCCTTGCGGCTCAGAATATGGATATGCCTGCGGGTTACTTTAATAGGGGCTCTCAGGAGTATGCCGTGAGGCTGAAAGGCGAATTTGACAGTGTGGAGGAAATCAGCGAAGCGCGCATTCCCGGCGGAATGGGGATGAAGAGATTGGGCGATATAGCCCGCATCGTGGATACCAGCGAGGAAGTGCGCACCCGTGCCATCTATTACAACGTTCCCGATCAATCGTTGCAGGAAAACATAGTGAGGATGTCTCTCTTGCGCAGCCCCGGTGGCAATGTGGTGAATATCTCCAAGGAAATCCGCAAGCAGCTGCCCGTCATTGAGGCAGATTTGCCTGAGGGCACCACTTTGCAGGTGGTGCGTGAGGAAGCAGATATGACCCAGGCGGCTGTGGATGATACGCTCAATAATATCTGGCTGGGAGTGCTCTTGACAGGATTGATCCTCTTCCTCTTTTTGCACGACCTGCGTTCCACCCTTATCGTGGCGCTCTCCATGCCGATCTCCATTATTTCCACTTTCGTATTTATTCAGATCTTGGGCTTTTCGCTGAATATCTTGACCCTGATGGGGCTATCCACTGCGGTGGGAATCTTAGTGACAAACTCTGTGGTGGTGATTGAGAATATATTCCGCCACAAAGACTTGGGTAAAAACAGGCGGGAAGCGGCAGATAAGGGAACATCCGAGATTGCCGTGGCGGTGGTAGCCTCCACGCTCACCAATATCGTGGTGTTTTTGCCCATCGCCTCGATGACCTCGATGGTGGGGCAATTCTTTAAGGAATTTGCCCTCACGGTTACCTTTGCCACGCTGATCTCACTGGCTGCGTCCTTTACCATCACCCCCATGCTGGCATCACGTATCATCCCGGAAGGCAAGCATCAAAACAAGTTTGGCTTGAAGTTTGATGCTCTGTTTGATAAGTTTGCCCGGCTGTATAAACGCTTTTTGGGTGCTGTGCTCAAATCCAAGAAACGCAGCTTTGGCATCATGGTGATTGCCATTTTGGTATTGGTGGGCAGCTTTGCCCTCTTCCCTTTTGTGGGCATCGAGATGTTTCCCAATGTGGATATGGGCAACCTCAATATTTCCGTGGAGCTTCCCCAGGGGTATAACCTGGAGGAAACCGGCAAAATCCTTACGGAGATCAACAACCGGGTGGGTAAACATAAAGAAATAGAGCATATCATCATCAACTTGGGCACCCAGGGCATGCTGGATACCGGGGTGAATCTGGCATCGGCAGACCTCAAGCTGGTGGATAGCAAATTGCGTAAACGCAGCTCTGCCCAGATGATGGCCATCCTCAATAAAGAGCTGGCAGACATCCCCAATGCCACCATCAAGGTGAGCGCTCCCATGGGAATAGGCGGCAAAGGAGCGCCCATCGAATTCTATCTGCAGGGGCAGGATAACCAGAGGCTGGAAGTGATCAAACAGCAGCTATTGGATTCCTTGCAAGATGTGCCCGGCTTGGTAAACCTCGATACCAGCACCAGGGTGGGACGCCCGGAGCTTACCATTACGCCCAAGCGAGACCAGATGGCGCTCACAGGAGTGATGGTGTATGACTTGGCGATGGCTCTGCGCGCCAGCGTGGAAGGCTTTGTATCCACCTATTACAGCGAAGATGGCAACCGCTATGATATCAAAATCAGCCTGGAAGATGAATTGATTGATTCCCCTGACAAGCTGATGAATCTCACCATCACAGCTAATGGTGCAAACTATCTGCTGTCCCAATTGGCGGACGTCACCTTCGAGATGGGTTCCAACCGCATCACCCACCGTGATCGCGCCCGTACGGTTGTCTTCACAGCAGATCATGAGGCGGATTTGAAGTTAGGTAAGGTGGTTTCTGCACTGCGTGCAAAGCTGGATAGCACCAACCTTCCCCAAGGCTACAAGATAGTATGGGGTGGCGATGCCCAGATGATGACGGATACGCTAAATGATATGATTAGAACATTTATGTTGGCAGTGCTGCTCACATACATGCTGTTGGCTGCCATCCTGGAAAGCTTTGCCCAGCCGCTGCTTATCATGGCAACGGTGCCCCTGGCTTTGATTGGCGTGATCCTCTCTCTGCTTCTCACGGGACAGGCTCTCAATATCTTCTCCATGATGGCAAGCATCATGTTGGTGGGAATCGTGGTCAATAACGCCATCCTCATTCTGGATTATGCCAATATGCGGCGCAAGGAAGGCCTCAGTGCACACGATGCCCTCTTGGAAGCGGGAGAGCTGAAGCTAAAACCCATCATCATGTCCACCCTCGCCATCGTAATCGGCATGTTGCCAATGGCTTTGGGTATTGGCAGCAGCCTGCGGGAATTCCGTCAATCCATGGGCGTGGTATCCATTGGCGGGCTTTTGGTGTCGTCATTTTTGACGTTAATCATTATTCCTGCATTTTATTACTTGACTACAAAGCAATCTCAGAATAGATTGTCTAAAGACTAAAATATGTGGAGGAACTAATGAAAAAGTTCATGAAACCAGTATTGATGGTGGTCCTTTCCGCCTTCCTTTTGGTGAGTATGTTTAGCTGTTATGGCAATTTTGCCCTCACCAGAATGGTTTACGAGTGGAACGGTCAAGTCACCGGCAATAAGTTTATCAACAGCATTGTATTCTGGGTGCTTAATTGGATTCCAGTATACTCAATAGCTGCAGGTGTGGACGTGATTATCCTGAATACCATCGAGTTTTGGACAGGCAGCAACCCGGTTGCCATGGCTGACGGTGAGGAAAGCATCCAATACACAGAGCTGGACGGAACCAAGTATGAGCTGAAGATGACCAATGATGCCATCAGCATTACGGGCATTGAAGGCGAGAACCTCGGTGCCTTGGTAGATCTGCGCTTTGATGCCGATAGCAATAGCTGGTATCTGATGCAGGATGGAGCTTCCACCAAGATCGCCACCATGAATGGCGACACGATGGATTTGATCTATCCCAGCGGCAACGTGCTCACAGTAAGCTATTAATCTATTAGATTAGTTTAGGGGCAGGGCGAGGTACTATCTCCCTGCCCTATTATATAAGAATAAATACCAAGAGGTAAGTATCATGATAGACAGAGAACATCTGGAAACCGTACTGGACAAGATCCGCCCCGCCATCCAATCTGATGGTGGAGACGTGGAGCTGGTCAATATCCGCGAGGATAACGTGGTGGAAGTACGCCTCACCGGCGCCTGCAAGGGCTGCCCGATGGCCACCCTCACCCTCAAAGCGGGCATTGAAAGAATTGTAAAAGAAGAAATCCCTGAAGTTAAAGAAGTAATCTCAGTGAAATAATGGACACTCCCGTCCGCAATACCGTAAGCAGCGGCTGGACACGAACCTCACGGTTTGTGCTACTGATACTGTTTACGGTATTTTTTTACCCGCTGGTGGCGGCAGAGGTGGATTGGGGGGTGGGAATCGGGCTGGTGCATTCCACTTACCGCACCCGTGGAGAGATGCCGGATTTTGCCCATAAAATCAAGCATTTTCGGGATTTCCCCACCGTCTCCCTGGAGGCAAGCATCCCCATCTCACAATATTTTAAGTTGCACGCCCGCTTGTATCCCCATAGCCGCAACTTTACCCTCTGGAATAGAATGGATACTGATGTGGTGCAGCTGATAGAGTATTACCTGGATCTGCCCCTCAGCGTGCGCGGATACCTCAGAGGCTTGGAGGTGGGTGCAGGGCTGGGGCTGGGCTTCAAATTCACCGATGTCGGGATAGAGGAATTCTATGACACAGACTTCTTCGCAGGAACAGAATTGCCATTTCTGATGCCCTCTTTCAATCTCTCCATGCGGATGCCGCTGGATAAGAAGGGAGCCAATGGCCTCAGCCTGGAGTATCATCAGGACCTGGGTCCCTTCAGTGATGCCTGGGATTATAAGGTGTATCACAGGCGTGTGGTGGCAGAGCTTTCCCATCGCTTTATGGGGATGGACCCGCGCAGTGACCTGATAGATGATCTAAACCTCAATCAAGGATCCAAAAAGGTAAACCTTGCCTTGGGCGTAGGTTTCCAGGTAAACAGAGTATATCCCGACCAGCAGATGTTAGTGGAATTTGATGATTATGAAGCCCCCCGCCTGATGTGGCTGCCCGCCATTGATATGGATATAGGCATCCATCCCAATATCCAGCTGCACACGGGTGTATCCCTCAATAGACGAAAGTTTTCCCTCCGAGAGCGGGGCTATTGGCAAAAGAGCTACAAATGCAGCGCCAGCTATGTGGATCTGCCCCTCATGCTACAGAGCAGGATTGCCGGCATGGAATTGGGCGTAGGGGCGAACCTCTCCATCCTCACCTCTGCCAAATACACCCTGGCTCCAACCTTGAGCCCACAGTATGAACCCCACAAAGCCGCTGCCATCATCCCCGCAGCAGGCGCCGGTATCAAGTTTAACCTCAAGGGCAAGCACTCCCTCAACTTCCTTTACAGCCACGATCTGATACCCTTTTCCACAAACTATGGCATTGATAAAGACCAGGAACAGCTAAAGATCTATTGGGCATACAGCATCATGAACTCTCATAAACTGCAGGATATCCTGCCCGTAGCCAGCATCAAGCTAAATGATCATCACAGATATTTGTCAGTGGGCGCACAGGCTGTTTTCGTTAAAAAAGATACCTATTACAGACCCATGCTTGCCTATGAATCCACCTGGCAATACCCAAATGGTTGCAACTTGGGCTGGAGGTTTACGGGATCAACGGGCTCCGATACTTATACAAACAGCTTTTATCTCTATGTTGATGGCACTATCCAGCCCCGCATTGGCTATCGCTATGCATTCATTGAGCCTTGGGTTGCCGCAGGAGGGGGTGCGATGGCGGGTATTGTTGGTGCCGTTGGGGGTTACTTTTTCGTTATGCTGCCATTTGTGATGCCCAAGGTGAGTGCGGAATTAGGGCTGCGCTTCCACCTCACAAAGCGTTTGAATATGGATGCCAGCTGGCAGGTTTCTCGGATTCCAAAGCTATTTTTACCCCTGAATACATACGAAAGTGTCACAACAAGCGTAAGGGGCCCGTCTTTGACATTGGGCTACAGTTTTTAATCCCGCTAAAAGAGTAGCTGTCTTATATCCTCTGGGCTTTTAGCCGGGCGTTTCGCCGACTTCAGTCGGTCTTTGAAGCACAAGGATGAAAGTGTGTAACAATATGATAATATTGGTCTTGCGCAAGAATAAGTCCACCGGTTTTAACCGGGTTATAAAAACCTGTAAGATAGGGGACAGGTATTTGTTTTAAGGAAAGCAAGGTGATAGTGTTGAGAAATATTGTGACCGTAAACCATGAAAAACATGAAATTGTTGTTATAATTAATAAACCAACTGAAGTCGGATAAACGCCCAGCTAAAGCCAGGGGATACAAGGACTTGTCACTTCTTGCCCTTTAACCACCCTTGTCTCACCCTTGTNNGACAAGGGTGAGACAAGGGTGGTTAACAGGGAAGAGGTGGATAAAAGGGTCACCAGCCGATGGATTAGGGGTTATTAACAATTAAGATTATTAGAAGTCTTTCAGGTAGGTTTTATCCAATATCTGGATTAAAGAGCGATACTTTTCGCGCAATTCCTCGATATGCTTTTGCAGAAAGAATTCACGCTCCAAGGCAATCAGCCTTGCCTTCAGCTTGTCTTTGATCTCTTCAAAGGTGATTGGTTCCGGCTCTTTGCGGTCTGTGAGCATCAGAATGTGATAGCCGTGATGGGAGGGGAAGACAGGGCTGATATCACCCACTTGCATGCTAAAAGCCATGTCTTCGATGGCAGGGGTGATCTCTCCACGTCTGAAATACCCCAAATCCCCACATTGGTTGCAGGTGGGGCAATCTGAGCATTGGGCACACGCCTGTTCAAAATCCTCTGCACTCTTGATCTTGGCACGAATGGAATCCGCCCTGTCTTTGGCATGGGGGGTGTTTTTGCCCACCAACACGTGGGAGGCACGCACGGTCTCCACGGAGGTGAATACCTCCTTATGCTCTTCATAGAAGGCGTGCAATTGCTGGTCGTCTATCTCAATGCTATCTTTCCACAGATGTGTCAGATATTTGCCCACCACGATCTTACGCGTGATTTTAAGTTCCAGATTGCGGGCTTCTTCAAGGCTGAGAGGCTGATCTTGGCTTTCAAAATCGGCAAGGCATTGCAAAAAGTGTTCATCAAACTCCTCCTCGCTGGCCTCAATGCCCAAAGAACATGCCTCTTGATACAATAAAAAACTATCTATCAGTCTATTAAGACTATCTATCTTGGCTTCGATCAGGTGCTCTTTGCAGATATTCAGCTGAACAGCGTCGATGGCTATATCGGCTTCTGATATTTCATATTCCGCAATCTTGGCTATTATCGTCATTTCTGTATTCCTTTTTCCTTTCAGCAGAGGCAAATTCCTCGCTGATACGGGTATATAATACAGATAAATTAAACGTAAAGCCAGTGAATGTCAAATCAAAATCCACCTTGCGGTACCAAGTCACCTGTCTCTTGGCATAGTTGCGACTGCCCTGAGCCGCCATGGCAACGGCATCTTCCAGGCTTTGCCTTCCCTCCAGATAGCCCCTGTACTCTTTGTAACCAAGGCTGTTCAAACCGGGATCATCCCAAGTATAAGAGCTTGCCAACAGCCCCTGTATTTCCTCCAACAGCCCTGACTCCACCATTTTGTCCATCCGCAGGTTGATGCGCTGATACAGCTCTGCACGTGGGGGATTGAGCAAGATGCGGAAAGGCTTGTAAAGCTGCTGTGGAGCTTGCCGGTGCCAGTGTTCGCTCAGGGGGATGCCCGTAGCCTGATACACCTCCAGCCCGCGGATGATGCGCTGGGTGTCCATATTGCTGATGCCTCCTGCAAATTCCGCATCCACAGCTTGCAGTTCCTGATACATTCTATCCAGTTCCGCTTGCCTGGCTTCAGCATCCTCTGCGGAAGGCAGACGCTCTCGCAATGCATCTTTAATCTCTGCAGGGATGGGAGGCAATTCACATATCCCTTCCAATAAAGTCTTGATATACATGCCCGTTCCGCCACACAATACCGGAATCAACCCTCTGGCATGATAATCCTCTATCACCTTTCCGGCATCTCTGGCAAAACTGCCTGCATCGTAGCTGCAATCGGGATTCACGATATCAATGAGGTGATGGGGGATACGTGCCTGCTCCTCTGCCGTGGCCTTGGCGGTGCCGATATCCATGCCCCGGTATATCTGCCGTGAATCAGCGGAGATGATGCCAGAGCCCAGATGCTGTGCCAGCTCCAATGCCAGGGCGCTTTTTCCTGATGCTGTGGGACCCTCCACGATCACGATGGGAATCATAGGATGCGCTTGAATTTCTTATCAAAATCCTGCATGCTCATCTTGATGATGAGAGGACGCCCATGCGGACAAAAATATGGCGTCTGGCAGGCAAAGAGATCATTGATCAGATTCACCATTTCCCTGCGGGTGAGGGGCTTGCCGGCTTTCACTGCCGCTTTGCAGGCTATGGATTTGGCAAGGCTAATCCTAAAATCCGGGTTTTCCTCTATCTCGGATTCCAGATGCTGGAGGATTTCCAAAAACACCTTGCCGCCCTGCCAATCGCTCAGCTCTGCGGGGATTTCCTCTATCACCAGGGAGGAGCCGGAAAATTTCTTTACCACAAACCCTGTCTTTTCCAGCATCTCCATATTCTCTTCAATCAGCCGTTTTACCTCAGCGGTGATGTAAGAAGGGATATCCACCACCAACGGTACGATCAGCTTTTGCCGCGTGGGCGGTGCGCCGTGTATTCTCTGCAAGAGGCGCTCATAAATGATGCGTTCATGCGCCGCATGCTGATCTATAATCACCAGTCCATCTTCCACTTGCACAAATACATAGGTATTGTGAAGCTGCCAGGGGTTGATATAATCTTCCTCGCTTTTTAAGAGCACGCTAATGCCCGGCTCCCGGGTTTCTGTTGCGGGAATGGGGGCGGCGTCTGCTTCCGGCTGGGATGGCTCTTCTTCAGAGGCTGCCTTTTGTGGAGGGGGTTTAAAGAGATCATCCTGCCACAATTGTTCAAATTCTTTCTTATATTCCGAATAGCGCGGCACCTCCACCCGGCTTTTATAGATGCTCTGCTCCAGGGCGCTGGCTTCAGACACTGCCGCTGCCTGGTGGAATTTCTCCCTTGCCGAGGCAAAGATGCCATCCTCATATCGCGTGAGGGCATCCGTGAGGGTGGAATGCACCAGCCCATGCAGCCTCTGCTGTTCCCTAAAGCGCACCTCCAGCTTGGCGGGATGCACGTTCATATCAATCTGTTCCGGAGGCACGGTGATGAAAAGCAGATAGGGCGGAGTGCTGCCCTTTGCCCAGGCTCTGGTTTTTAGGATGAAGGGCTCGTAGGCGCTGCGGATGGCATGGCGCAGGGTTTTGTCGCTGATATATTTGCCATTCACAAAGGTATATTGGATGTCTATCAGCCTGTCTCTGCGCTCTTTAAGCCCAAAGATATAGCCGCTCACCTCATAGCCGCTCACGCTGTTGGACACGGTGATGAGATCATCGTCTTCCAAAAATGCGCTGCCAAAAACCTCTGCCATCCTCGTCTCCAACTGCTCTGTAGCGATATAGGTGTGCAGGGTGCGCCCCTCGGAGATGAGCTTGAAGCTGATCTGGGGCCACAGGATTGCCTGATAGTGAAAGTATTTGAGGATATGCCTTAGTTCCGTCTGCGCACTGCGCAAAAACTTCCTGCGCGCCGGCAATGCCTTAAACAGCCCCTTCACGGTGATATTGGTGCCCACATTGGAGGCGGTGCGGTCTATATTGCGCAGCCTCCCGTGGGAGAATTCCACCCGCGTGGCGGTCTCTTCCTCAGCCTGCCTGGTGATAAAGCTCATATTGCTCACCGAGGCGATGCTGGGCAATGCCTCTCCCCGAAATCCCAGGGAATCGATGTGGATGATATCTTCCACATTCCTGATCTTGCTGGNNTGCTGGTGGCATGGCGCTCAAACGCCAGCAGGGCATCATCATAGCTCAGGCCATGCCCGTCGTCTGATACCTGAATCAAATCCCTGCCGCCTGCTTCCAGCGCGATGGTGATGGTCTTGGCACCGGCATCAATGGAGTTTTCCACCAGTTCTTTCACCACCGAGGCGGGGCGTTCTATCACCTCTCCGGCGGCTATTTTGTTGCGTACGTCCTCAGATAAAACCTTGATAATACTCATTTTAATACCTGAATACAGATCCGTTTGTGAATTCCCTGATGATCGAATTATGCGGCACCAAGGCATCTGGGATATCCCTCACGTGGGAAAGCATGCCCAAAAGCCGCATGGATTCCATATAGGCGCTGCTGTTTTTGGATACGTTTTGCAGCAGCTTCCATGCGTGTTTGCGCAGGATGCCCAGCTCGTAGGTGAGGCTGCTGTTGAACATATAATCAGCGTTTTCTTGGAAGGGGAAGATGTTCTTTTCTTCGCCTTCACGAACGTCCACCCAGCGGGTGAGGGTCTCTCGGGCAGAGTAACCCCGGTATTGGTGGTCTCTCACCATTCTGCGCAACAGCCTGCAATCTGTGGTGGGAATGCGGTTGTGGTTGTCTATATTGAGCTGGTTGAGGGCGCTCACATAGATTTTTACCTTGTTCTTGGCGGGCACGGAGGCGGTCAAAAGATCATTCAGCCCGTGAATTCCCTCCATCACCAATACATCGTCTTCGCCCAATTTCACATAGTTGTGGCTGCGGCGGCGCACTCCGCGGATAAAGTCATACATCGGCAGCTCCACTTCGTTGCCAGCCAAGATATCCGTCAATTGCTGGTTCAAAAAGTCCAGATCCATGGCATAGATGGATTCAAAGTCAAAATCGCCGTTATCCTTGCGTGCCGTGTGTTCCCTATCCAAAAAGTAATCGTCCATACCCAGCACGATGGGTCTTTTGCGGGATGCCTGCAGCTGCACGGAAAGCCTCTTGGCAAAGGTGGTCTTACCGCTGGAGGAGGGCCCTGCAATCAAGATCAGTTTTACGTCCTTTTTGGAGGCGATATCGCTGGCAATCTCGGCTATCTTCTTTTCATGCAAAGCCTCTTCCACCAAGATGAATTGGGAAATATCATAATCTATCACCAGGCGGTTGATATCCATAATGGTATGCACTTTCAGGATATTGAGCCATTTATCGTGCTCTTGGTGCAGGGCAAATATCTTTTTGGGCAGCTCAAAGGGTTTGGGGATGCTAAAATCCTTGCCGCTGGGGAATCTGAGGATAAAGCCCGGCTCTTGATACACCACGTCAAAATCCTGGATCATCCCCGTTTTATCTGCCAGAGGCCGGATATAAAAGTCGTAATAATGCCCACAGCGATACACCTGCACGCTATCACGGTAGGTAAAGCTGAGGTTCTTATGCAAGTCTTTGCGCCCCAGATTGATAAAGATATCCAAGGCTTCTTGCAGCTTCACCTCTTCCTTATTGATGGGCAGATTGCTATTTACAATCTCACGCATCTCTTCCTTTACCCGCTGGCAATCCTCTGCCGTGAAGATATCCGTGCCAAAAACCTCACAAAATACACCATCTCCCACGCTGTGCTCCACCACCAGGGAGTGTTTTTCTCCCAAGAGGCTATACAGCGCCTTGCCCAAGATAAAGATGGCGCTATCCTGATAGATGCGGTATCCTTCCGGGTGGCGGGCGGTGATGCAATTCACCATGGTGTTTTGCTGGAGGAGATATTCATCATTGACATATTGCGTATGATTTATTTTGTAGCTCAAAACGAGGCATGGATCTATATCCGTCTCACGGATAACATCAGCCAGCGGCTTGGGGTCTTCGATCTCTATGTTGCTGTGGCGGACGCCATTAAGTCTGATATCTATAATCATTTTCTATTCCTGCTTTTCTTTTTTTCAAGGAAAGCCATTTTTTTGAAACTGCATAAAAAGTCAAGTGATAAGGAGAACCGATGCTAAAACTGAAAACCAAGCATATCAGCAGGGAGCTCTACCGCTACCTGGGAATTATATTCGGATCGTTATTCTTTGCCATGGGCTATTCATGGTTTTTGTTGCCCTACAATATCGCCCCCGGCGGAGTGGGTGGCATATCCCAGATTTTATCACGTTATACGGGCATTCCCAATGGCATCGGCATGATCCTTATCAACGTGCCCCTCTTCATCATCGGCTTCATCTTTGTAGGCAAATCCTTTGGTACCAAATCCATCTATGGAATGCTGGTGGCATCGCTGATGACAGACCTCTTTAACCTCAAGTTTCTGCACAATCTGGGCATTATCAAAAACTTGGCAGAATATACCCACCAGGTAAATGGGCACACGATTTATGCGTTTTTACCCCCCGAAGACATGCTGCTCACGGCAGTTGCCGGCTCGGTACTCTTGGGGCTGGGATTGGGACTGATATTTAGATTCCGGGGCTCCACCGGTGGCACGGATATCCCTGTGGCATTGGTGAAACAGCGTTCCGGGCTCTCCATCGGCAGCGCATACTACGTGGTGGAAACAGGCATCATTCTGGCAGTTGCCATCTTCCTCAAAGATCCCAAAATCCTCATCTGGGGATATATCAACCTCTTTATCACCACCAAAATCACAGACCTCGCCTCTGAAGGACTGCCCTACAACAAGGGCGTGTATATCGTCTCCAAAGAAAACGATGAGATCAAGGAGCAAATCTACAGGCAACTCAATCGCGGTGTCACCTTCTTTAAGGCAAGGGGCGGATATGCCGAAAAGGAAACAGACGTTCTCTTTTGCGTGCTCAACCGCAGCCAGGTGCCCCAGCTTACAGATATCGTGAAAGATACAGATTCCCAGGCTTTTATGATCGTCACAGACGTTTATGACGTATTGGGATATGGTTTCAAATCCAGAAAGATAGACCTGAGCGATAAGAAGAAATAAGCGGCGGAACGACGCTTTTTTACTAACCACGAATTACACGAATGGACACGAATTTGTGGCACGCTACCGCTCGCGATTATTTAACCACGAAAGGCATAGATAAACAAGAAATATAGCGGCAGAAAGCCGCTTCCCTGCCCCTGGCCTCTGGCCTCTGGTCTCTGGTCTCTGGTCTCTGCTGGTACAGCAAGCCCTCCTCAGCATCCTTAGCCAAGCATAATTTGCCACTTATCAATAATATTACTTGCCATATAGTTGTTCCTTCATATATTATGGGTAACATTAAGATAACCAAGGAGGATGCCATGAGAAAACTTATGGTAATTTTACTAATCGCGGTTCTCGGCCTGTTCGGGACCAACATGTTGAACGCAGAGGTATCTCCCTTCTCAAGGGAATACGATGCCTGGAAACAGAAACAAATCATTACTCCAGAGAATGAGATGAAACCCACCCAACCATCTCACCCATTTTCCAGTGTTAAAAACGACGCCAGAGACGAGTGTGAACTTCTGGTGCCTTGGGACGACACCTTCACGCTGGCTATGAATCCCAACGATGATGGCTACACCGGCCTGATCACTCTGCCCTTCACTTTCAGCCTGTATGGAACTGAATACACAAGTTGCTATGTGAATAACAACGGCAATGTCACCTTCGATTCTGGCCTTAGCAGTTACAGCCCCTGGGGATTCCCAATCTCCGGATATCCAATGCTGGCACCTTTCTTTGGAGACGTGGATACCCGCGGGACCGGCACTGTCTGGTACAAGATCGAATCCAACCGTATGATCGTGATCTGGGACCATGTGGGATATTACGGTAGCCACACAGACAAACTAAATACCTTCGAGCTGATCTTCAGCGATGGCACCGATCCTCAGATTGGACTGGGCAACAATGTTGCCTTCAGTTATGGCGATATGTCTTGGACCACCGGTGATGCCTCCGGTGGAAATAACGGATTTGGCGGTTATGCAGCCACAGTAGGCATCAACAAAGGTGATAACGTGGAATATGCACAGATCGGCAGATTTGATCACGCCGGTACAGATTATGACGGCCCCTTCCTCAATAACGACGGTGTGGACTGGCTGGATTGCCAGCTCTTCGTCTTCAACACCGGCGGCGAAGCAACCAACGTGGCGCCGGTCTTTGTTACCACTCCACCTTCACCTGTGGAACTGACTGTGGGAGAAAGCTGGAGCTTTGACGTAACCGTGATCGCACCCGAACCCAACCAGCTTGTGGATGCGGTTGTGGACCACGATATCTCCATCAATTACGTGATCATTCCCGCAAACACCCTCACCTTCACTCTTAGTTACACTGCCACAGCCGCAGACATTGGAACCCACCTGGTCACCATTACTGCCACAGATGATGGCACGCCTCCCCTCTCAGCCTCATACGAGTTTGAGATCATCGTCAAAGACGTCTCCACCACACCTGTGGAATTGAGTGGCTTTACCGCCACCATGTCTGCCACAAACGACGTGCAGGTAAAATGGACCACCCAGTCTGAGACCAACCTGATGGGCTTCCGCCTTTACCGCAACGAAAGCAGCTTCCAGAGCGGTTCCATACTGATCACGCCCGTGATGATTCCCGCCACCAATACCAGTGTGCAACAGAGCTACAGCGTCACAGACAATGAAGTGGAGATAGGTCATAGCTACTACTATTGGCTGGAAAGCGTGGATTTTTCCACCAGCCAGTTCTTTGGACCGGTAAATGTAAACGTTCAGGGAGAAGTTCCCGCCGTGAATCCCGATATAAGCCAGTTGAAAAACGCTTATCCCAACCCCTTCAAAGCAAACACCAATACCAAAATTGAGGTGGATATCAAAACCGGCGAGAGCGGCACTCTTACCATCTTCAACCTTGCTGGACAGGTGGTGACGAGCTACAATGTGAGAGAAGGCTCCCACATTATCGATTGGAATGGAACTGATGCCAATGGCAATGCCTGCAGCAGCGGGATTTATTTCTACAAACTCAGCACTCCCACCCTCAGCCAGACACGGAAGATGCTGATCCTGAAATAGTATCAAATAACTTTGGGATGCCATAGAGCCTTGTGTAATACGGGTTCCTTTAGGCATTACCAAAATGACAATAAGGGCACGGTCACCAGATCGTGCCCTTATTCATTGTGGCTGGCTATCCTTGGCAGATTGCTGCCCAGCAGAGTCTGCTTTGTTTCACCAACTCTTGTATCTCCTGGTTTTTAGCCGTGTATTTCGTCGGTTTTAACCGGTTTTTAAAATCAAAGAATTACTCTTTATTTACATAACGCAAGACTCTCAACAACAATCTATATTTGTCTTCAAAAATACTTTTTGACAAATTAGTGAAATCCGCGGATAAGATACGAGCTAAAAGCCGACCAAAGTCAGCGATCCAACCGGCTAACGCCATTGTTCCCATAGGGTTATGGTTTTCACTGTCCCCTGATCCCTAAGGCACGCAGTGCACTTTCCCACTCCTTGCCTATTAACCACCCTTGTACCNNGAGACAAGGGAGGCTAATGGGCAAGAAGGCAGAGCCAAGGCATTAAGTGAAGGCTGTTTGCCTCCATATCGGAGGCAGTTTATTACCATATTGATGGTTATGCTTTCATATTTAAGGGGCGCAGGGTAATTATCTGTATTTTTTTCAATAGTTTCAACTTATAAAAATCCTCAGATTCAGAGAAAACACTTGACAAGGAAATTGCTGTAATTATGGTGTGTCCAAGCTCTATAAGGAGGAGTTATGAAAACGAGACTTTTTGTCGTATTCAGTCTTTTGATACTGATGTTTTTGGTGACAGGATGTCCCAAAGATAAGCCAAAACAACCATCTATACCCATTGAGGATGCATTTGCAAATTATTGGGATTATCAAACCGATTTGGTGGATGCATTAGGTGACCGCAATGAAACAATGAATCAAATCACAGCCAAGATCATGGCTTTGGGCAGCTCCAAGGATGGGGATGCCATTGCTGAAATCGATCAGCTGGTAAGCCAATATGTGGCGCAAAGTGACGCTGCTGCTGCGATGATTGACAAATTGATAATAGCCGAAAACAGTATCGTTCCTTATGGTGACGATAAAGGGATGCTGGGCTCCACGGTGAAAGGAATATTCAAAACCGCCAAAGAAAAGGTGGTGGATTCAGGGCGCATGGTTCGCTCCGGATGGCAGGTGTTGAGTGGCAAAAAAACCCTCAGACAAGTGCTTAGTGATCCCAATTCTGGCATCCCAGGTTTTTCCAGTGCCGCTGCCACCCTGCAAAAGCGCAATACCGCCAGAGACCAATTTGTGGTGGATGCCATCCTGAATTGGAATCCCAGTACCTCCCCGGCGGATACAGCATGGGAAGTGCCTTACAATCAATTGCCCGGGAACACCAATGAAGAAAAGGCTTATGCGTATCGCAATCTCAGCGAAGATGACCCGATGAAAATGGAAACACGTCGCGGTGTGTTGAATTGGGTGGAAGAAGAGCGGTTAGCAACAGCCGAGGCTGCCGTGGAATTAGGCGAAACCGCTGTCAAGCTAACTGGCGGTGCCTATGGCGGAAATGATTGGGTGAACGGAGTGATGGAGCAACACATTGAAGACACCATGTCTCCTGATGATAGCGGAACGCTGAAAGTTCGCATCGAAAATGATATTGTGGGGAACCCCACGATTACCGAGAATAGAATTGTATTTATTTCCCAAGCCAATATGCCGGAACATGATCCGCGCATAACGATGATCTCCGAGCCTCCCACAGATTATGATCAGCCGCTGCCTCCGGGACAATATAACATCATTGTGGTGGCAGAAGGATTTATCCGGGAAGTGTATGATAATGTGATGGTGGTAAAAGATCAGGCATTTGATTTGATTGCCAGACTGCGCAGGCTGGCAGATAATCCCATCATTATCGAAGACCTCACCGTGTCTGGCGGCGTAACAGTGGGCGAGAAAATAACAGCCCAAGTAAGCTGCGTGAGCACAATGGGCAGAGAGCTTTCCTTTGATTGGACGGTTACCGGCGGTACTTATAGCAACTTTAAAGCCAATGGAACCTCCCTCAGCTTTATTCCCACCCAGCAGGAGCAGTACACCATCTCCGTCACTGTGAGCGATGATCATAACAACCAAAAAGTCCGCAGCGTAGAGCTTGCCACAATGGGAGGGAAGCTGGCGATAGATGATTGGGAATTTACCGCAGAGAATATTCGTGATAACAAGCTGAATCCCGGAGAAAAGGTTACCGTAAAGATTTATGTATCCAACACTGGCGATATGCCTATCACTGGCTCCCAGCTGGTTGTGGGTTCCGACAGAGTGAGCGTGCAAAGCAATCCCACAAACGTAACCATTGCCGTGGGCGAGACCAAGCCTGTATCTGTGCAAGTGGAATTGCCAGTGGACTATTCTGAGCATGATATCACCCTCACCTATCAATTGACCACTCAGAATGCAAACCAGACGCCAGTGGTGATTGCTGATCAAATCAGCATTCCAGTGGAGTTTTATGTGACGGTGAATCCCATCACTGTGCAGGTTACCAATCGCATTTTAGCCATCACAGGCAGGGTGGCAAATCCCAAATTGGGAAGCGCCTTGATGGTGGTGGATGGAGACTTTGAACAAGCCTATGATATTAGTATAGATAATTATGGCTATTTTGAACAGGATATAGTATTGAATGGCTCTCATGAAGAAGAGCAGCACAGGGTAAAGGTGATTGCCATTTCCGGTGCATGGACCGCTGAAGATGACATAGTGTTCTATTCCCTCATCCCGCCAATGGCATTGAGGGTGACCCTTACCTGGGATACCAATGGTACAGACGTGGATTTGTGGGTGACAGACCCCAATGGCGAAAAGTGCTATTGGGCAAATTCATACACTGCCAGCGGGCTGACTTTGGACGTGGATGATAGAAACGGCTATGGTCCGGAGAATATCACCACCTCCACCATCATTCCCGGAGACTATCTGGTGCAGGTGCATTATTGGAGCGATCACAACCTTGATCTGGGCTCAAATTGCCAAGTGATGATATATAAAGATGAAACCAGTAACCTGCCGCCAGTGGGATATTATAACTACCTGGAAGATGATGATCTATGGACGGTTACAGTGTTGCACTATGACCCCGTGAAAGGATGGTCTTATAAACCTCAAGATAAGATTGCCAAGGCAGATCGTAGCACATTACCAACCAAATAAACCTAAACTAAAATAATAATAGCCCGCTTTGCCTGATGATGCGAAGCGGGCTATTTATATGTTTATATTTTCTTAGATTATATGGCTTTGGATGCGCCCCAAGGCATTGTCATCACCCAGGATGGCGAAGGTGGTGGGCATATCCGGTCCATGGGGCTGGCCTATCAAAGCCAGGCGCAGGGGAGTGTAATAGGCTTTGCCCTTCAAGCCGGTGGCTGCAATGCCTTCTTTTACCAAGATATCCACCTTCTCAGCATTCAAGGGGAATTGTGGAGGCAATTGCTCTGCCCACCACATTAGCACCTTTTGCGAGTTTTCGGATTGGATTACTTCTGTGTCTGCCTCGCTGAGGGGAGCGGGGGAGATGAAGATGCGGCAGTATTCGGCTATCTGGGGCAATAGCTGGGAACGTTCGCGGGCGGCCTCCACCATCAGCTCCAGTACTTCCGGCTGGGGCAGGGGCAGGTTTTGCTCTTCAAAATAGGGTTTGCTGCGCTCTATCACTGTTTCCAGGGGTAAACTGCGCAGATAGTGACCGTTCATCCAATCCAGCTTGGTGAGGTCGAATACGGCTCCGGCTTTGCTCACCCTTTCCAGGCTGAAGATCTGGCACAATTCTTCCAGGCTATACAGCTCCCTGTCATCTGCCGGATGCCAGCCCAGGAGGGCGATGAAATTGAGGAGGGCTTCGGGGAGGTAGCCCTTTTGTAGATAACTTTCCACAGAGACGTCGTTCATGCGCTTGCTGAGCTTGGAGCGGTCTGGATTGAGGATGAGGGGTAGATGTACCCATTCTGGTGGCTGCCAGCCCAGGCATTCATACAGCCATATGTGCTTGGGTGTGCTGGAGAGCCATTCCTCGCCTCTGATTACGTGGGAGATCTGCATATAATGGTCATCCACCACGGCGGCGAGGTGATAGGTGGGGAATCCGTCGGATTTGAGGAGTACCTGGTCGTCGGATTGGTTGGCGTCCATCTCCACTCTGCCGCGGATATGGTCGTCAAAGGCAAAGATGCGTTCATCGGGCATTTTGAGGCGCAGGACGTGCTTTTCGCCAGCTTCGATTCTGGCGGTTACCTCGTCTTTATTCAGATGCAGACAGCGGCGGTCATACTTTACAAATTCCTTTCTCTCCTGCTGTTGGGTGCGCATTTCGGAGAGGGTCTCCGCCGTGCAAAAGCAGTGGTAGGCATCGCCGTTTGCCACCAGCCTTGCGGCTTCCTGCTGGTAAAGCTGGAGGCGTTGGGATTGAACGTAGGGACCAAAGTCTCCGCCGATGCCGGGTCCTTCATCATAATCCAAGCCCAGGCTGTGCAGGGAGGAGATGAGGTTTTCGGTGGCGCCGGGAACCAGGCGGGATTGGTCTGTATCCTCAATCCTGAGGATGCAGGCTCCGCCCAAAGCTTTGGCAAAGAGATAGTCATAGAGGGCGGTTCTGAGCCCGCCGATATGGAGGAAACCCGTGGGAGAGGGGGCAAAGCGAACGCGTATCTGTTTCATTGGCTATTCCTTAATTTAGGCATCTATGTCAAAAGAGCGTTTGAGCACCTTGTGGTGCAAAATCCGGTAGTGGGGCTGGTAGCTATCTTTGAAACGCTTGGAATGGTGGGTGATGGAGGCTTCCACCACGTGCTGTTGCACTATCTTCACCACACTTTCGGCGGGTTTGTAGCGCGCTTCGATGCGGGGCCAGAGACGGCGCCAGGTGGATTTCCAAGACCTCAGATCCACATCCATTTCCAAGCAGGAATCCAGTATCATCTGCGATACAAGCTCTATCTGCCATGGTTCGGTCTTCTTTTTGACTAACTTTTTGGGCAAAGAAGACAGGGGAATGGGCTCGGAATCCGGCTTTGGGAAATATGGGATGAGATCCAGCGAGATTCTGTAAAAGCCCTTCCTATTGCCAATATCCTGTATAACAGGCATGTATATTTTGCGTTTTTTGCCCAGTTCCTTTTCCAGACTGGATTGAATAAGCGTCAGTTCCTTGCCCATATGGCTGGGACCATAATATGCTTGACAGAGGAGCTTGTAAACATCTGTCAGATCGCCCTGAGGATGCAGTTTGGTCTCAAGATCCATGATGGCATTGAGATCTCCAGCGTTAAGAGCTATGCGACGTGTTAACATTGACTTGCTTTCCTTTTTTGATGATGTATTTAACCTGTGCCTTGCCATGCTCAAAAGGGGCTGTGAGATCGGTATCAAGCACGCTAAAATCGGCTTGCAAACCTGTCTCTATCTTGCCCAGGCGAGCTTCGTCGTGGCTAAGCCAGGCGGCGTTTTGGGTGTAAATCCTGATGGCATCCTGGGGACTGAGGCGCTCTTCAGGGTTGTGATGATTGATGAGGGCGTGGATGGACATGGCGATATTCATTGGTGTGACATACCAATCGGAGGAGCCCGTGACGCACACTCCGGCTTTCATGAGGCTGGCAAAGCGGTTCATGATGCGGGTGCGGGAGGCTCCCAGACGCTGGGAATAAAAGCCTGTCTCACCTCCCCAATAGAGGTCAAAAGCGGGTTGCATCACCGCTGCTGCTCCGGAGGCTTGAATCTCTTGCACGAGGTCATCAGGCGTGAGCTCACAATGGATGAGCTGGTGGCGGAGGTCTGCCGGTGCGCTCTGGTTGAGCTGGAGGTAGATGTCATTTATCTGGCGGATGGCCGCGTCTCCAATGCAATGAACAGCCACCTGCATGCCATGCCGGTGGGCTGTGCTGATGAAGTGGCTCCAAAACTCATTCGTGCGGTAGAGCTTGCCCCGTGTGGGTGCATCGGCATAGTTTGCACTAAGGGCGGCACTGTGGCTGCCGATGGAGCCATCAGCCAGGATGCAACCGCCGATGCGTGTGGCACCTGCTTCCAATGCGGCTTTGATGCTAAAACTCTGGGGATAGGGGATGTATTCTATGGGCAGGGAGTGTTTATTCTGACAGAAAAAGCGGTAATGGTCTATACTCTCCTCGGCATCGCCAATCATGGTGTGAACGGTGCAGAATCCGCCTTCCATCGCCGTCTGAGCTGCATTGTGATAGGCGTGCATGATGGCGGCTTCATCCAGGCTATTGTGAAACCAATTGGCAACGAGGTCGTTATCTGTGCCCTTCAGCACTTCCTCAGGGGATTGGATGCCGGGTATCAGCTTGCGGGCATTGGTGGATGCCATGCAGCTGTGGCCATCTATTCTTCTTAGTAATAAGAGATGATCTGGTGCCAGGCTATCCAGCAGCTGCTGGCTGGGGAAGGTGCCTCCTTCCAGAGCGGTTTCATCAAGGTTCCAGGCAAAGAGCAGGGAGCCTTTGTCCCTATGCACTGCCGCATCCCTGATCATATCTGCCAGGGTGGTCAGATCGGGGCAGTTTTGCAGGTCTATCCCACCTCGGTAGATGCCTCCTGAAATGCTGTGGGTATGTGTGTCTATAAAGCCCGGATAGGCGTAGTGGCCGCCCAGATCGATGCTTCCTGGTGGCAACACCTCAGGGATGCTGTCCAAAAGGCGGATAATCCTGCCGGAATCCACCTCAATGGCTTTGATATCACTGGCAAAGCTATCATTGATATAGAAGCGGGCATTGTGGATGATCATGCCAATATCTGGAGGCAGAGCCTGTAAAACTTGTGGATGGGGAAGCCCATTACGTTAAAGTAACAGCCTCTGATATTGCTGATAAACTGGGCACCATAGCCCTGAATGCCATAGGCACCTGCCTTGTCTATGTGTTCGTTGGTTAGCAGGTAGCTTTGGATTTCGTCATCGCTCAGCGGGGCAAAGCGCACGTTGCTCTTTTCCCATGTCTTGTAAATGCGCTGATGATGGATGGCACACAGGCCAGTGTATACAAGGTGGTCTTTGCCGGAAAGCATCCTCAGATACTCGGCAGCCTGCTGATTGTCTTTGGGTTTGCCCAATACCATGTTATCCAACACCACCAAGGTATCAGCTCCCACCACGAGGCAGTCTTCATCCATGTTTTGGGCAACGGAGGTGGCTTTGCTCTGTGCATTTTGCAGAGCTTTGAGGCGCGGCGTCTTTCCATTGTCCTGTTCTGGGGCTAAAGAGGGTACCACCAAAGGGGTTACTCCCATCATTTTGATTAGTTCCAGACGACGGGGGGAGGCAGAGGCCAGCACGACTTTGATATTCTCTAATAAATTGTGTAGCATATATATAACCGTTAAACACATAAATCCATAGGGGCGTTTTACGTCAACATATTTTTTAAAAGCCAAAAAAACACTTGCCTTAAAACAAGCCCTTTGAAAACCTTGTCCCAAAGCACAAAAATAACTATCCAGGAGGATACAATGGAACGTGTACACAACTTCAATGCCGGCCCGGCTGTCTTGCCGGAAGAGGTAATGCGTGAAGCCCAGGCAGATTTCTTTAGCTACAAAGGAATGGGCCTGTCAGTGATGGAAATGAGCCATCGCAGCAAGGAATATCAAGCTATCATCGATGAGACATACGCTGCTGTAAAGCGCATCTATGGTCTGGGAGATGATTACGAGGTGCTCTTTTTGCAAGGTGGCGCCAGCATGCAGTTTCTGATGGTGCCGATGAACTTTGCCTTTGAAGGTAAAGAAGTGAATATCATCCACACTGGCGTATGGTCCAAAAAAGCCATCGACGAGATGAAAAAATTAGGCAAACCCTACCACGTGGCAGCCAGCAGCGAAGACCGCAAATTCAGCTATATCCCCAAAGGATTCGAGCTGTCAGACAACCCCAGCTATCTGCATATCACCACCAACAACACCATCTATGGCACAGAGTGGAAGACCGATCCAGACGTGCCTGCAGGCATCCCCTTGATCGCTGATATGTCTTCAAACTTTATGAGCAAACCCATCGATGCCCAGAGATATTCTCTCATCTATGCCGGTGCCCAGAAAAACGTAGGTCCCTCCGGCACAGCAGTGGTCATCATCAAGAAAGACCTCTTGGAACAAGCCATCCCCGGTTTGCCCTCCATGCTGGATTATCAGCTGATGGCAAAGAACGGCTCCATGTACAACACCCCTGCCACCTTCACCATCTACATGATTGGATTGGTGCTGAAATGGGTGGAAGACTTTGGCGGTCTGGAGAAAGTGGAACAGAACAACATCGCCAAAGCCAAGTATATCTACGACGCAATTGATTCCTCCGGCGGCTATTACAGAGGCACCGTGGATGCAGAAGACCGCTCTTTGATGAATATCACCTTCCGCCTTCCCTCCGAAGAGCTGGAAGCCAAATTCATCGCTGAAGCAGCCCGCAACGGCATGATCGGATTGAAGGGACACCGCAGCGTGGGCGGATGCCGCGCCAGCACATACAACTCCCTGCCCCTACCCGCAGCTCACGCTTTGGGCGAATTCATGCGCAACTTCCAACAGCAGAACGGATAACACCAGTTATTCCTGAATAATAGTATAACAGGCGGGCGGAAGCCTGATTTCTGCCCGCCTTTCATCATACAACAATCATAAGATAGGTAACAAACGATGACGGTATTCAATTTATTCCTCAGAGGCGGCATTCTGATGTATGTATTGCTGCTGCTTTCCATTGCGGTGATTGCCATCGTGATAGACAAATACCGTGCCTTGAGCACAGCCAAAAAAGCCAACTTGAAGATCAAAGAATCTCTGCAACAGCAAGACAAACTGGATAATATCCGTGCCATCCTGCGCGTATATGGCATCCATTCTCCCCTGGGAGCCATGCTGAACAAGCTCTACAACTCTTCCACAGATGACATGGACTTGATCAAGGAAAGCATGGAAGCCACAGCCAATGGAGAGGTCCAGAAATTAGAGCGAGGCATGGGCTGGCTTTCCACCTTTGCCGCTGTTGCCCCATTGATTGGGTTTTTGGGAACCGTGATCGGCATGGTGAGGGTATTCATGAATATCCAGGGTCAAAGCCAGAATGGGATCGATATCAACGTCTTGGCGGGAGGCATCTGGGAAGCGCTACTCACCACCATCGGAGGTCTGGTAGTGGGCATCATCGCCATCATTTTGTACAACGACATCGTGCAAAACCTGGAAGCATTTGCCAAATCCATGCAGGAAGAGGCATTGGAATACCTCATCCGCTATCAGGCAAGTGAAAAGTAAGCATCATGAAGATCAAATCATCCAAACAAAAGATCAGCACCACAGTGTTGATATCCATGACGGATGTGGTGTTCCTCTTGATCATCTTCCTCTTGCTTTCCTCCAATTTTGCCGCTCAGACTGGCCTGCCCATCAAGCTGCCAGCTTCCACATCTGCCCAAACCCAAGCCCCCCAAGTATTGCACGTGATCTACGAGAATCACGAATCCATCTTGTTTTTGGAAGAGCGTCACACCATCCTCACCCTCGCAGATGCCATCAAACCCCAATTTGCCTCCAAAAACCAAGTGGTGCGCATCTCTGCCGCCCAAGACACAGAACTGCAAAATGTGATCACCCTCATGGACGTGATCCGCAGCGCTGGTTTTGAACGTATCTTTTTAGCCACTGAGACACCCAAAGAACAAAATGCCAGATAAATATCGCCGTTACATCCCCTTGGGGATTTCAGCCGGTTTGCACCTCATTGTGCTCATCGTGATGATGCTCTACTACCTGCCTCTGATGCAGGAACAGCCTTGGTATGAGGTAAGTTGGAGCCAGATGTCCGAGCTGGAAGATATGCCAGAGGATGTGCAGGAGCCGGAATTCGGCGATATCCAGGTGAATCTTGCCCAGCCCAGGGCCACCACCCCCAAACAACCCAAACAAGCCACCCCGCCTGCCAATCCCAACCCCACCACCCAGCCTGCCACAGCCCCCAATGCAGGTCCCAGCCATGCAGGGGAGAGCGATGTAATGGAAGCTCCCGTTTATAGCAGCACTGTACAGCCCAACTTGGCACCACCACATTTGCAAAGTAGCCCCATTGCCACAGACGCCCTGCTGCGTGATATCCCCTTTGGCATTCCCAGCCAGGGCACTCCCGGTTCTGTATCTTCAGATTTGGAAGGCGGTGGCAAATTGTTTCGCGCGGATACCAAGGTACACAGCCACCAATTTGGAGATTACGGAGAGGTAAAGCTAAGTTTTAGGGTGGATATCTCAGCGCGCTTGGACCCCAATTCCATCCGCATCGTCCAATCCCAAAGCAGGAGCATCGATGCGGAGGCAATCAAAATATTGAAGGATATGAGCTTCGGCTTCCGGGGACGTCCGGAGCCAGACCGCACATACACCATCACCATCAAGTTTATCCCCTAAAGCCATGCCTTCCGCCCTCAGCCTTTTGCAAGATATAAAACAGCCGCGACTGATGGGTATCTTGAATGTAACCCCGGATTCCTTCTCGGATGGAGGGATGTATCTGGATCCCGATCTTGCCATCCAGCAAGGTATTTTGATGATAGAAAGCGGGGCTGCAATCATCGATTTGGGTGGCGAATCCACCCGCCCCTCATCCTCGGAGACGGATGCCCAGGAGGAGCAGAAAAGGGTGATACCGGTGCTAAGAGAGCTAATACAACGTTATCCACATATCACCTATTCCATCGATACCCGCCACGCCGCCACCGCCGCCGCAGCCATCGAGCTGGGAGCCTCTATCGTCAATGATATCAGCGCCTTGCAGCATGATCCCCAGATGGCAGCCCTGTTAGCAAAGCATCCCCGGGTGCAGGTGATTTTGATGCATATGCAGGGGCAGCCGCAAACCATGCAGGATGCACCCTTTTACACAGACCTCCTGGGGGAAATCAAAGACTTTTTTGCCGCCAGGATAGCCTTCTGCACAGACGCAGGCATAGATCCATCCCGGCTGATACTGGATGTGGGCATCGGCTTTGGCAAAACGGCACAGCACAATCTGCAGCTATTGGCGCAACTGGATACCTTCACAGAGCTTGGCATGCCTTTGGTATTGGGCGCCTCCCGCAAGAGCTTTATCGATCAATATTCCCCTTCCGGTGTGCAGGATAGGCTTGCCGGCAGTTTGGCAGCCGCGCTGGTATCCGCCCTGCAGGACGTGGAGATACTGCGGGTACACGATGTGGCAGAGCACCGGCAATTCTTTGCCCTCTTAAACGCCATCACAGGAGCATCTTTATGACTTGGCTTATTCCCCAATTCCGCGATATCGTGGATATCATCATCATTTCCTTTTTGATCTACCACTCCATCAGCATTGTTCGCAAAAGCGGTGGATATCAGGTTTTGGGCGGCATCCTGCTCCTCGTTATCCTCTATATCGTAGCCAATGCGGCAAAGCTGAGGATGCTACTTTCCGTGCTCAATTTTATCCGCAACTACTGGGTTTTGGGCTTGATTATCATCTTTCAGCCGGAAATCCGCACCATTCTCACCCGCTTTTTCCTCTCACGGGGCTTGAGCGGCTTCCGAAGACGTGATAGCACGGATGTCTTTACCACCCTGGTGGATGCCGTGTCCTCGATGTCGCTGCGCAAAACCGGCGCCCTGATAGTGTTGGAAAAGAAGCGCCGCCTCAACGAATATATCCAAAACGGAGAGCCCATAGACGCCAAGATTTCGCTACGGCTCATCCTCACCATCTTCAACCCCCGCTCCAGCCTGCACGATGGCGCCATCATCATCAGGGGAGACCGCATTTTGGCCGCAAAGGTGGTATTACCGCTCACCAAAAAGAGCGTATATGTGCAAGATTTTGGTACCCGCCACTTAGCTGGCATAGGCATCAGCGAGCTCACGGATGCCATTGCCATCATTGTTTCAGAACAAAATGGCAAGGTCTCCATTGCCCGCGGAGGGAATATCCAGCATGGTGTGGCATTTGAAGAATTGATGCAGATTGTATCCGATGTGGCAGGCTGATGATGCCGGATTCCCGCCCCCTCATCATCGGTATCACGGGCAATATAGGCAGTGGTAAAACTGCCTTTTGCAGATACTTGGAAGATTCTGGCACCACGGTCTATTATGCAGACACACTCGCCAAAGATGTGTTAAACTCCGCCCCCGTCATAACAGTTTTGATAGAGAGGTGGGGGAGGGAGGTGGCGCCGGATGGCGTGCCCCTGCCCAAGGTAATATCCGACAAGGTATTTGACAAGCCGGAAGAGCTGGCTTTCCTCAATTCTCAGGTGCACCCCGGCACCCTGCAGCGGATGCAAGAGCTGGTGGATGCCTGCACTGATGCCTCCATCATCTTTGAGGTGCCCCTCCTCTTTGAAGCTGGGCTCCAGGATGGTTTTGATTATCTCGTGCTCATCATGGCACCTTATGAACAGATCAAACAGCGCCTGATAGAGCGGAATGGACTGGATGAACAGGCAATCGAGAAGCGCCTCCAATCCCAAATCCCCGACAGCCACAAGGCAAAGGATTGTGACCTGGTGATTTATAACAATACTGACTTGGCAGCCCTGCAACATCAAGCCCAGGCGTTCATTCACCAGATTCCATTAATCAATCAACGTCATACTCGCAGCTTTACGGATTTTACATAAATCCCACCTCCCCGGAAGCTGAATCTATAAAGGAGTACTTTCATGAATACCGGAGCTTTATTCTCATACCTCGGGTGCATCATGGCTTGTGTGCTGTGTTTGCTGCCCTTGTCGCTCGTTTCTTTGGATACCAAGAAAGCAGCCCAACGGTTTTATGAAATAACCATAAATTAGGAGACAGGTACTCGTTTTAAGGAAAGCAAGGTGATAATATTGAGAGATATTATGATTGTGAGATATAATAAAAGATAGAAATATTGCTTAAATTAAAAACCGACAGAAGTCGGCGAAACGCCCGGCTAAAAGCCAGGGGGTACGTGACGGCGTGCCGAACAGATAACGCCAATGTTATCAACCGTTTACTAAATTCATCATCCATTATTCATACAAGAGCCCTTCCCTGTTAACCACCCTTGTCNNGTACAAGGGTGGCTAATGGGCAAGGGGTGGGGACATTGCCTTAGGGGACATCCAAAAAAGCTCCAAAGCCAGGAGGGAAGAGCGATTGCCAACTTTATCTTGACAGATACGCCTAATCTGAGATATTGCACCTCAACTGCATAATTGCAAAGGACGTTACAAATGGATTATATAGAGTATAAAAAGATTGTGGGGGAATTGATAGACCAGATAACGGAAATCCGGAGGTTTCTTTGATCTGGACAAGCTGGAGGAAGAGCTATCTGCCAAAGAGCAGATAATGAACGAACCGGATTTTTGGAACGATCAAAACCGTGCCCGCAAGATTAGCAAAGATATCAGCATTATCCGTGATGAAATAGAGCATATCGGCAAGCTGGAAGCCACCCGGGATGACCTTGGCACCTATCTGGAGCTGTTGGATGATGATTTTAACCAATCCCTTTATGACGATGCCCTCGCCAGTTTGGACACTCAGCGTGCTTTCATAGAAAAATCCGAGATAGAATGCTATTTGAGCGAAAAAAATGACCGCAATAGTGCCCTTTTCAATATCCATGCAGGTGCAGGCGGCACGGAGGCTCAGGATTGGGCGCAGATGCTGTATCGGATGTACACGCGTTGGGCGGAAAAGCAGGGCTATAAATACAATGTGATCGATTCCCTGCCCGGGGAAGAGGCAGGTCTCAAAAGCGTGAGCATCGAGATTGAGGGCGATTTTGCCTATGGGATGCTAAAGGCGGAGATTGGAGTGCATCGCTTGGTGCGCATTTCCCCGTTCAATGCCCAAGGCAAGCGGCAGACCTCCTTTGCCAGCGTGTTTGTGTATCCCCAGTTTGATGATGATATCGAGGTGGAGATAGAAACCAAAGACCTGAAGGTGGATACCTACCGTGCCAGCGGTGCCGGCGGACAG
>LSQX01409373.1_pt1 | contig 38597 bp, 39 predicted proteins | sample 654561 | NCBI WGS metagenome assembly LSQX01 (sample SAMN04489861, study PRJNA283612) | anaerobic digester metagenome | isolation source: 4 biogas reactors fed with cattle manure at either 37C or 55C with and... | place: Denmark: Kongens Lyngby | collected 2014 | reverse complement strand
TGCAAATCTGCACAAAACCTAAAACAGATATGCCCAATTTTGAAGGGTTTATTGAGGGTTAACTGTCAAAGTCGGAAAAAGAAATGCAAACCAAGGAGTGTCCAAGGTTTGCATTTCAGTGACTTTGTCTACAGTCTGATGCGTGATATCCACGCATTTATCAGAGTATGATGGCAATCAGGCCTCCACTGCCTTCATTTATTATCTTTTCCAGAGTCTCACGCAGCTTTTCCTGCGCGTTGGGAGGCATATTCCCCAGTTTCATGCCTATGCCGTCCCTGACTACGGTATGCAGTGATTTGCCAAATATGTCAGACTGCCAAATTCTTTCCGGACTATCCTCAAATTCTTCCATTATATAGTTTATCAGGTCTTCGCTTTGCTGTTCCGTTCCGACTATTGGGGCAAACTCAGATTGGACGTCTACCCGGATAATGTGCAGTGAAGGGGCGCTGGCCCGGAGACGAACGCCGAAACGCCCTCCCTGACGGATTATTTCCGGTTCCTCCAGGGTCATTTCCTCAAGCAGGGGCGGCACTATGCCGTATCCTGTTTCATAAACCTGCTCCAGGGCTCCTGCCAGTTTGTCATATTCCCTCTTGGCCACCACATATTCTTTAAGGATTCTCAAAAGGTCCGCCTGATCTTCTATTTCTATTTCGCAGATTTCCGAAAGAATCCGCTCAAACAGGTTTTCCGGGGCCTGGATATTGATAATTGCTTTGCCTGTGCCAAGATCCATATCTTTCAGGACAATACTTCCTACAATATCTTTAGTGCTTAATGCCTCGACCATGCTGTCGACATCTCGCAGCCTCATCACATTGCTGACACTTTCCCGGATGATATTGTTATACTCGCTGCGCAGCCAGTGTTCCTCGTCGAGCACTTCAACCCAGCTTGGCAAGTTAATATTGACTTCCCGCACCGGAAACTCATAAAGAACTTCCTGGAAAATAAGGTTGACATCTTCTTCAACCAGCTGCTGGGCGTTAAAAGGTATAACCGGCACATTATAAGTACTGGCCAGCTCCTCCTTTAGCGCCAGCGCCTCCTGGGAATATGGCTGTACGGCATTCAAGAGGATGACAAAGGGTTTGCCTATTTCCTTTAATTCCTGAATTACCCGCTGTTCTGCATCCAGGTAATTTTCCCTTGGAATATCCGTTATTGATCCGTCCGTTGTCACTACAATTCCAATGGTGGAATGGTCTTTAATGACTTTATTTGTTCCGACTTCTGCCGCTTCTTCAAAGGGAATATCATAATCAAACCAGGGCGTTGTCACCATCCGAGGAGCTCCTTCGTCATCATACCCTATTGCTCCCGGGACGGTATAGCCAACGCAATCTACCATGCGGACGCGCATGGTGATATTATCCCGCACTTTTATTTCAATGGCATCATCCGGAATAAATTTCGGCTCGGTTGTCATTATTGTCCGCCCGGCACTGCTTTGAGGCAGTTCATCCTTGGCCCTCTCCTGATCGTCGGGGTCGGACATATTGGGGATGACAACAAGCTCCATAAACTTTTTAATAAAAGTCGACTTCCCGGTTCGCACCGGACCTACTACGCCCAGGTAAATATCACCGCCGGTTCTTTCAACAATATTGTGGAGCAAATCTGCCTTAACCAAGTTTCCTCCCTCCTTTTTTCATTATGTAAAATAGAAATCTGGTAATGAAAATATCCCTCCCCTGCCGATCTCTCATCACTACGGTATTTACCCCGTAACATGACAGTTTAACATTATATTTATATGAGGACGTCCAACGATTATTACTCCGCAGGAGAAAAAAGGAAGGCAATAAAAAAACACTCTTTTTCAAGAGTGTACGCTTAGCCCTCCTTGCATTTGTTTCGTGCTATTTCCTCAATCTCATGTTTTTTCTCCCGCTTCAACAGGTAATAAACGGCAGTGCGCGGGTCTTTGCCGTTAACGAGAATCTGGTAGACCTGTTCCGTAATCGGCATATCAACGTCAAACCGGCGGGAAAGCTGCCTTGCGGCCGTGGTAGTACGCACGCCCTCGGCTACCATCTGCATTCCTTTAAGCAGCGCGGGCAGCGCCTTACCCTGCCCCAGTTCAAAGCCCAGCCTGCGATTGCGACTGTGTTTGGAAGTGCATGTTACAATTAAGTCTCCTACCCCGGACAACCCTGCAAAGGTCAGCGGTTCCGCCCCCATTTTGATGCCGAGACGGGCGATTTCCGTAAGCCCCCTGGTTATAATGGCAGATTTGGTGTTGTCGCCATAACCCAGGCCGTCGGAAACCCCGGCAGCCAGCGCTATAACATTTTTTAATGCCCCGCCCAGTTCAACACCGATGATATCCGGGTTGGTATAAACCCGAAAATACTGGGTCATAAAAAGATCCTGCGCAGCTTCGGCCACTCTTTTATCTTTGGCTGCCACCACAGTGGCCGAAGGCACCCGCCTGCTTACTTCTTCTGCATGATTGGGCCCTGAAAGTACCGCCGTCCTGCATTGCGGCAGTTCCTCGGCCAGTATCTCAGACATACGGCACAGTGTTTCCTCTTCCAATCCCTTGGCGCAGTTGATTACTAAAGGATTGCCGGAGAGACAGCGGGCTATTTCCCGCGCAACCTTTCGCACCGTATGAGAAGGCACGGCAAGTACCAGGGCATCCCCGCCTTTTACCGCATAAGCCAAATCGGAAGTTAAAAGCACATTTTCCGGGAGGTACACACCCGGCAGGTAGTCTTTGTTTTCACGGAATTCTGTTATGCTCCTGCACAGTTCCTCTCTTCGGACCCAAAGTGTCACCTTTTCACAGTTTTCAGCCAGCACTACTGAGAGAGCAGTCCCCCAGCTCCCCGCTCCGATAACAGCAACATTTTTCATTTATTTTTTAACCTCATTCTCTATTTTTACTTTCATGCCCAGCCTGTTTTCCGTTCCTTCGATCAGCCTTTTTATATTGGGACGGTGCTGCCAGATAATCATTACCGCAAACACGCAGCCTGCGATTATGTAGACGGGAGGCAGCTTAAATAGGATCATCAGCACGGGAAGCACAATTGCCCCAAGGATGGATGCCAATGATACATAGCGTGTCACGGCTATAATAATAAGAATAATAATGCCGTCAAGCAAAAATACAACCGGTGATAACCCGCACAGCACTCCCAATGTGGTGGCCACGCCGCGGCCGCCCGTAAACCTAAACAGCACCGACCAGTTATGTCCCGCCACAACCGCAAGTCCCGCCAGTATATGTAAAATGGAGCTGTCGCTTGCGGTTTTGGCAATTACAATGGCAAGCACTCCCTTCCCGATATCCAAAGCCAGAACAACAAGCGCCGGCCATGTTCCAAGAGTACGCTGTATATTGGTTGTACCCATATTGCCGCTGCCATAACGGCGTATATCTATTCCTTTTACCAGCCTGCCGGCAAGATACCCGAAAGAAACGGAACCAAGAAGGTACGAAGCCAAAATGACCAAAATATTCTTCATGCCTGTACAGCACCTTTCTTTCTTCTAACCAAAATGCGGATTGGTGTTCCCTCAAAACCATACTCTACGCGCAACCTGTTTTCCAGGTAGCGCAGGTAGGAGAAATGGGCCAGTGCCGGGTCATTGACAAAAAGGACAAATGTTGGCGGCTTAACTTTTACTTGAGTAAGGTAGTTGATTTTTAACTGCCTGCCCTTTTTTGCAGGCGGCGGGTTTATGGACACCGCATCATCCAAAAGTTCATTCAGACGGGAAGTTTTAATACGCATGGCATGCTGCTCCGCCACATAATCAATTACTTTGTACAGACTGGAAACCCTCTTCCCCGTAAGGGCGGAAATAAAAACAATGGGGGCAAAACTAAGGTAGGCTAATTCCGCCCTGATTTTCTCCCGGTAAACATCAGTTGTTTTTTCGTCTTTCTCCACTTTATCCCATTTATTAACTGCAATGATAACAGCTTTGCCTGCTTCATAGGCAATTCCGGCTATCCTTTTGTCCTGCTCCGTTACTCCTTCCGTTGCATCAAGCATTACGAGTACCACATCGGCATCTTCCACAGCACGGACAGCCCGCAGGACGGAATAGTATTCCACTGTCTCCGACACTTTGCTGCGTCTTCTTATGCCGGCCGTATCTACGAAAAGATAACGTCGCCCGTTATGTTCAATCAAAAGGTCAATGGCATCACGCGTAGTGCCCGGCAGATCAGTGACTATCACCCTGTCCATACCGCTTATTTTATTGATCAGTGACGATTTTCCCACGTTCGGCCGGCCGACAACAGCCACTCTTAAAGTATCTTCGTCTTCAGGATGTGTTTCCCCTGCCGGCAAAAGCTTGATAACAGCATCCAACAAGTCGCCTGTCCCCAGGCCGTGGGCTGCCGACACAACCTTCGGTTCTCCCAGTCCCAGTTCATAGAAGACGACCGCTTCAGTTGCGGCTTCTACGGCTTCCCCTTTATTGGCCGCCAATATCACCGGCTTTTCCGAGCGGTGCAGCATTTCGGCAATTTCGTAATCCAGCGGTGTAATGCCGCTGCGTACATCTACCAGAAATAAAATAACCGCGGCTTCATCCATAGCAAGCCGGACCTGGCGGTAGATTTCCCGGGAAATCCTGTCTTCCTCGAAAGTCAGTCCGCCTGTATCCACCAGCCAGAAACTATGGCCGGTCCATTCCACCCGGCCGTAAATGCGATCACGGGTAACGCCGGGTGCCCTTTCTTCAATGGCAACCCGTTTTTGCACCAACCGGTTAAATAACGTCGATTTTCCCACATTCGGCCTGCCTACAATGGCAACTGCCGGTAAAGACATTTTTCTCACTCCGTTCACTGTGCCAGCAAATCATCTATTAACTCTTTCAGGTTGCTGACTGGTCTCACCTTTGTTTGCAACGCGCGGGCAAGGTCGTTAACAGTATATCCGTCCAAAAACATTTCCTTGCCTTCTTTCAACATAACTTTGGGCAAATAAACAGCGCCTGCAACACCCTTAAGCTCCCTTGCAAGGTCATGGAAGGTCAAAAGTCCGGCTACGGTCACATGCCCGCCGAAAAACCTGTTTTTTACCGGGACCAGCTTTATTTTCAGGTTCTTAATTCTGTTGAGTCGTTCAATAACCGGCCGCAGGTATAAAACCGCCGATTCTCCCGTTGCTACCGCAGCCTGCACAGGCTGCGGCAGGGCAGAGGGAAGAGAGCTCTGCAGTTCTTCCCATTCGTCAAGCAACAGGCGAACAAGCCCCACACCGTTTTCCAGCTGCGGGTATCCCTCATATTCCGCAGCAGGTGGGATTTTTTCTTTGGCTATGGAGTAAAACTCATCGGCGGCAAATACAAAACGTGTCCCATGTTCAGCCAGGGCCTTTTTTTGCCAGGATTCAACTTGCTCCAGTATTCTCCTTGCATCCTGAGGGCTTGCGCCATTCAGTGGGTGCAGGCTGCTGCGGTGTCCAGTCAGTCCCACAGGCACCACCGCCAGTGTTTGGACGGCAGGGTAGAGGTCCAAAAGCTCGGAAATTGTCCGGTCCAGCGCCGCTCCGTCATTTATTCCGGGGCAGAGCACCGCCTGGGTATGCATGATAATACCGGAAGCAGCCAGTTTTCTCAAGATTGTTAGAATCTCCGCCGCCTTCTTGTTTCCCAGCATCCGGCAGCGCAAAACGGGGTCTGTAGTATGGACGGAAACATAAAGGGGGCTTAAATGCAGGCGGCAGATACGTTCCAGCTCCCCTTCCCGCAGATTGGTAAGGGTAATATAGCTGCCGGTTAAAAAGGACAGGCGATAGTCGTCATCCTTGACATACAAGGTCTCGCGCATTCCGCGGGGCATTTGGTCAATGAAGCAGAAAAGGCATTTATTCCTGCAGGTGCGAATTTTTTCAAGTGTGGGAGATGAAAAGACAAGTCCTATTGCTTCGTCATAGTCTTTTTCAATCTCATACTCCACCACTTCGCCGCTTTGTTTCTTCACGGCAAGTAGGATATTTGTGTCTGCCTGGACAAGCTGCCAGTCCAAAATATCACCGGGCTCGCGGCCGTTTACCGCAAGTAAAAAGTCTCCGCCCCTGATTCCCAGTTCAGCGGCAATCGATCCGGGTTCCACCCCGGTTATCAGTCTTTCATTCATTAGATCACCTGATTTTATTATGCTATCAACATTATCCTACGGACAAAATATAATGTCAATGAAACACGGCTCTGTTCATTTGCCGGATGCTCTGTATGCCAAAAGACGCATCCCGTTCAGGGTTACTAAGAGTGATGTTCCCGTATCGGCAAGGACAGCCGGCCATAATGTTAATAAACCCAAAAAGGCAAGCAGTATGGCCGTTCCCTTTATCAGCAGCGACAAAATAATATTCTGCCTGATAACAGCTGAAGTCTTCCGGGACAAACAGATAACATAGGGTATTTTCCGCAGGTCATCTCCCATCAGGGCGGCATCAGCGGTTTCCATTGCCGCCGGGCTGCCCACTGCTCCCATGGCAATCCCGACAGTTGCGGATGCCAGTGCCGGCGCATCGTTAATGCCGTCGCCAATCATAACGACATGCCGGCCCTTTTCTGCCAGCAGGCGAATGTATTTTTCCTTTTCCTCCGGCAGCATTTCGCCTGAAAACTCGTTAAAACCAAGTCTTTCCGCCACGGCGGCTGCAGCCTCTTTCCTGTCGCCGGTCAGCATTTCAATGCTTTTAATTCCTAGCCTGCGCAGGCTGCCTACAACATCACCGCTTTCTTCCCGCAGCGGGTCGCTCACCAGCAAAGCGGCCAGAAGCTTCCCGTTTCCGGACAGCGCAATTACCGTTTCCCCCATGCGCGCTATATCGCCTAAAGGTAAAGCATTTATTCCTTCACTCTCAAGAAAGGCGGGAGAGCCTAGGAGATATGTCTCTTTTCCCCTTTTCCCTTTTATCCCCCTGCCGGGAAAAACGGCAAGATCGGTAAAACTTTCCGGTTTAACACCCTCCGCTTCCGCTTTTTTGCGTACAGCTCCGGCCAGCAGGTGTTCCGAATACGCCTCCAGGCCGGATGCAAGAGCAAGTACCTGCTTTTCTCCCTCGCCGGCAAACATTATTACCTGCGTTACCTGTGGCTCTCCGGCCGTTAAAGTACCCGTCTTATCAAAAACTATTGCTTCAGCCTTCCCCAAAGCTTCCAGGTAGGCGGCGCCTTTAATTAAAACTCCGGAACGGGCGGCATTTGCCAGAGCTGCAGCGGCCGGCACCGGGGCGGCCAGCACAAGCGCACAGGGGCAGGCAACTAAAAGCAGCGTCAAGCCGCGCTGTAAACTCTGATTCCAGACACTGCCCCTTGCTATGTCCAAAATCGTGATAACTGCCGCCAGCAGAAGAACAGCCGGCGTATAAACGGCAGCGAAGCGGTCCGTAAAACGCTGGGCAGGAACATGTCTTTCCTGGGCATCCTCAACCAGTTTAATAATTCTTGCCAATGTCGAATCCTGCCAGGTAGAAGCAACTCTTACCGTCAGAACTCCATCTCCGTTGAGGGTGCCCGCATAAACGGCACTGCCCTTCTTTTTTTCGACCGGCAGCGGCTCTCCGGTAATCGCCGCTTCCGTCACATATGAAGCACCGTCTATTACTTCCCCGTCCAGGGGCAGGTTCTCACCGGGACGCACAAGAATGGTGTCGCCTTCCCTGATTTCCTCAACGGGCACAGTCATCAAATTGCCGTCCTGCAAGCGATGGGCGGTCCGGGGAACGGATCGGATTAAGGCACGAATCCGGCGGCGGTTTTTTTCCGTAGTATATGTTTCCAGGGCATTGCCTACGGCAAACAGGAAAGCAACAACGGCCCCTTCCCAAAAATCACCGCTGAGCATTGCACCGATCACCGCTACAGTCATCAGTACGTTCATATCAGGCTGCTTCTGCCGCAGGGAAACCCAAGCCCTGCGGTAGGTGGTCAAACCGCCGGCAATTGTGGAAAACAACAGCAAATATACGGTTAAGCCGGGAAAGTACTTAAGGGACAGCAATGCTGCAAAAAGCCCCATTCCGGCGGCAGCCGCTCTCAGGATTCGCCTAACGGCCACTGCCGTACCCGTTTCTTCCCCGCATTCCTGCAGCCTGTAGCCATAAGCCCTGGTCAGCCTGTGGACCTCTTCAAGCGAACCGCGGTAGCGCAGGTGCATTTTGCCGGTAATATAGGAGACGATGCATTCTTCTACGCCTTTCAGGCGGCCGATAACCGTCTCCAGCTGCCTTGCACAGGCTGAACAATCCAGCCCTTTTATATAGTAAACCTTTTCCCGCAAGTCATATTCCCTGACAACTTCATTTACGTTCATGTTCATCTGCCTTACCCCCGCTGCATTTTATGCTTAATATGCTCCAGGCCTGTTGCCAGGATCTGTTGCACATGCTCATCATCAAGCAAATAATAGACCATTTTGCCTTCCCGCCGGGTACGGACAAGCCCAAGGTCCTTTAAACGCCGCAGGTGATGCGAAACGGCCGGTGAACTCATTCCCAGCACTTTTGACATCTCACAGACACACAATTCCCTGCTGCTGACAGCAAGCATGATCCTAAGTCTGGTCAGATCGGAAAACGCGGCAAAGGTACGGGATAGACGGGCAAGCACATCACCCGGGGGCATTGCCGCGCGGGCTTTGGCCATCGCTTCTTCATTTTCCACATGACTGCTGCAGTATTCTCTTTTCTTTTCCATCCTTCCACCGCCATTCGATTAAACGTTTGTTTATTTGTTTAATTATATTATATAAGTTTTCTCTCATTTGTCAATTAAGTTGGGGAGGCGGCCTTTAGCCGCCTCTTCTCCTGCACCGCCGTACATGCCGGGCACACCATATAAAAAAATACTTCACCGCACAAGTGGTGAAGTATTTATAAAAACAAATGACACATGCCCGGTGACAGCAGCGAGATCCAGCCGCCGCAGGCTGTTGCAATCCGGCCAAAAGTCTGTCAGGGCAACAGACCGGCCATCAACCCGATCAATTTTTCTTGATCCGCACCCGTAATTTTACGGCTTACTTTCCCTTCTTTTAACAAAATCACAGTTGGCATAACCGAAACCTCATACTGCCTGACAAGGGAGGGGGTGGTGGGAACGTCAACATAATAGATTTTAAGGTTTTTGTCATGACCAGTCCGCCCGGAATCAGCAAGGAGCAATTTATACACTTCCTTGCAATGCCGGCAGCGCTCTGAACCAAAGAAAACCAGCCCCTCCCGGGGATGCCCAGCACGTCCCGCCGCATCTTCGTCCAGCAACAAAGTTCCGGCTGTATCGACCCCGAATAATTTTGGCATTTTTGCCCAAACTGCAGTTTGTGCAGCAGCCACCGGCGAAGCTTTTGGAAACACGGGAAAATCCCTTGTCCCCTCCACAAAAATAACAGATTCAATATTACCGGGTGCCGCGCCCGGAACCCGGAATACTTTATTGTCCGGTGGCTGTACGGGGACTTCCTCAGGTTTTGGCAGTTGCGGAATCCATTCGTAAGGCAGACGGTATGCCCGATAGGTTATAGGCCCGTTGGGACCAAAGTGAGGGTTTATATATTCCCACACAATTTCATGTTCACATGTTACTTCAAATATCCTGCCGTCATTTCCTTCACAAATCAGTGTATTGCCGTTTGGCAGGCGCTGGGCACTGCTCATGAGAGGGCTGTAAAAATGATGTGCCGCGGCAGGAAAGGGATTGCCGAAATCATTTAGCGAATACTGCCAAATTATATCAAGCGTAAGGGGATTAATTTCCAACACCCGGGAATGATCGCGTTGTGCTGATTTTTCACCTGTTTTTGAAGTTTCGTGAGGAGAGCCGTAGCCTGCCCAACCGCCATTGTCAAAAAGCAGCAGATTGCCGGCACCGGGAAGACCGTCAGGTATCAGATGGGCATGATGCTGTCCGATAATCCAGCCAATATGTACATATTCCGCTCCCGAATAGTCCGGCCCCAGGCGCCAGACAATTTTTCCGGTTTCTTTATCTATAATAAAAACAATGTTTGTTTCCCGGGCACTGCAGATGATGTTATCGGGTTTAAAACGCAGATCACCGGCATCATACCAAGGATTTGGACCTAAAAGCGACAGCGAATTAATATGCATCCAGTCGCCCATCCCGCCGCCTGTGGGCAGCATATTCGGGTTCCGGTAAAGGACCTTCTTCATCTGTTCTGTAAAATCCAATTCCTCAAAATGTTCGTGGCAGTTCCACTCCCATACTATCCTGCCGTCCCAGTCTACCTCCAGAATGCAATCGTCAAGCAGGAGCTTGTCACTGATTTTAGGATTTTTTACATTGCGGTGGCACAGGATCAGAGTATTCCCGCTGTCTACCAAAGGCACCTGTCCGGGCGCATAATAGCCGACAGGATTGCCTTCCCGCTGGAAGTCATGATGATTTCTGGCCATCCATCCGGGAGGTTGACCGGGATCTTCTATATACTCATTTTTACTAAACTCCCAGACAATATTGCCTTCCCAATTAATCTGCAGCAGTTCCGCACCATCCTGAAAACCAAACTCCATGCTCCTGTCAAAACGATGACCGAAAATGTAGCCGCCGGGCAGCATTTTATTGGGGAAACCACGCAGTTTGTCCCATAATCTTACGGTTCGACCATTCATATCAACCAGAATTGCACCTGCAGTCATCTCACTTAACAGAGTATATCCGTTCCAGCATTTTTCCGGGTTATAAATCGTTGTGCCCATCGGGTAAACTGTCGGACGCCCCACAAACTCCACCTCCTCTGCTTTAATGCCGGGTCATTGCACAAAGTGAAATAATTCAATTTTGTATATATGCTTATAATATATTGAATATTTTTAAACCGTCAACGGTAATTTAAGCGAAAAGGCGCACCGCGACAAAAAAACGGTACTCATGCAGAGACCGTTTTTTGCATAAAAATAAGTCTTTTCAAATCCGAGAGCCTGTTGCGAACCATTCCGGCTCCCAGCCTGTCGGCAGCCGCCCGCAGGCCCAGCTTGTTCAGCAGGCTGACTATCCGTCCTATCTGTGGGTTTTCCGGCTGACACAAAATTATCTTTACCTCTGCGGGAGGAATCCCGCAGGCGGCAAGTAGGCTGTTAAGGCCGCGGACAAAAATCTCGGGATGGGCACTGACTGCAGCCAGGTAAACTTCATTTCCCCGCTTGTCCGTTCCCATTCGCAAAAACATTCCCTCGTCACAGCGGCAAAAGGGGCGAAAATGTTTTATTTCCCGCAGCTTGCCGTAATCAGGCGGCACCGGGACCAGTTCCAAATGCATGGCGGCGGCGGCGGACGACAGATAAAAGTCGTTTAAGCCAAGATAAAGATATTTCATTTTTGCAATAAAGCCTTAATTCTTCCGACAAGTTCGACAAGCCGGGGAAAAGCTGCTCTGGTACCGCTGGCAACAAGGGGGCGGCCGATTTTAATCAACCCCAGGCGCCTGGAAATATAACCTCCCAGTCTCATTTTAAAAGTAACGCAGTGGAGGGTATCAACGAAAATAAGCCTGCCGGACAGTCCCACAAGTTCCGCCGCATTGCTAAGAAATGTCTCCATGGCGGGCCCCTTGCTCCGGCAGCCGACTGAAAATACCATGTTCCCCCATTCATCACAGCCGTAATAATTTAGCCTGCCGTGCCCGTCCTTTGTTTGACGGTCGAAAAGTGAAAGAGAAAGCAATTCTTCCGTTGTGGGAATCCGTTTTGCATCAAGTTTATTTAGGTGAATGGCCGCAGCAACAACAGATGAATGCGCGCCGCCATAACAATGGTAAATAATTAATTTCTGTGCCATGTTTCCTCCGGCCGTCTTAGTGTTTAACTATTATGTATACACCGTTGCCCATATCATGGGCAACCGCTTCCAGGACACGGGACAAAATCACAGACATTTCCACCATTTCTTCTTCTGTTTCGGCATAAAATACGGGCACACCGCTGACATTCCGGTTGGGAGAAGTAGTCACGGCGGCAAGAATCATTTTAGTTATGCTGACTTGCATAGCTTCCCTCCTAGTCTGACGCACAGCGCCCTGCCTTTTCCTTCAGAGGTTTGACAAAGGTGCTTTCAAGAACCGGCACATTTTTAACCGCTTCTATCAGACACTTCATATCAGGCTCAATGGGAACGATAACCATGCCTACCCTGCCTGTTTCCAGCTTTCGCCGCAGCAGCGGGGTATACTCGGCCGAGTCAACATCCCGCCTTACGCCAAGCAGCATAGCCACATCATGGGCAATAGCCTGGCGCTGACCGACATTGGACAGGATTTCTCTTGCCGTATCATCAATAGGTTCAATAATTACCGCCCGCCCCAGTTCTTCATATATTTTCCGGACCTGTTCAAGTCCCAGGTTCATAATATGAATATCATCAACAAAAAGATTTGCCCCTTCAAAGCGGACTTTTGCCGGACGGACAACGGCAATGTCTCCTATTACTTTGCCGCCCATGAGATATTTAGTTGAAGCAATGGCGATTATGCCGGCGGCAATACCCGCAACAGGAGAAACAATGTAAGTTATCAGGGAAGTTAACAGTGAAACAAAAACTACCAGATAATTCCTTGCCTCAAATGTGCGGGCAATACCTTCAATAAAGTCGGAACCCCGGGAAACTAAAAGGGTCTTGTCAATGGCGGTAAGCATATCGCGCTCCATGCTGCGCACTTCCCGGAACTGTGTAGCGGCAAGAGCCAAAAAAGTAACTGCTGTGTATTCTTTGGCGGCAATTGCCGGAACAGCCACGGCTCCCAGCACAGCTGCGACAAATCCAATTGCCAGGTGGTTAACCACCGCATGGGGATAGGAAGGGTACTGCCTGAAATCACGCCGCATCATCCAGTAGCGGGAAACGGTACCCAGGGTAATACCGGCAACAATGGCGGCAATTTCACGGTTCAAACTGCCTCAGCTCCCTTCATTTCCTCCTTCTTCATCATTATTGCCGCCCCGGCGCATCCTGCCAAAAATACCCGGCAATTCTCTTTTTGTGAAACTGCGCAGGCGCTCTTTAGCCTGTTCAATCCCGCCGCTGCTAACTAGCAGGTATGCCCCTATGCCTATAATTAAAGCAAAAATAATCCACAGCACTGCACGCAAAGCCGTCCCGCCCGCTCCTTGCAAAGTGGTTGGCGCAGGCCCGGCAGTCTCCCCGCCTTCAGCTGTACCGTACAGGTAATCATTTACAACTTCAGAAAAAAGCTGCACAGATTCTTCTGCCAGTTCTTTGTCATTGGTGTGGGAACCCACTTCTATCAGGACAGCGCGCGGCGACATATCCTGGTTATAGTTGCCGCGGGCCATAAAGATGCCTTTAATAAGTCCCGGATAGTTTTTATCTGCCTGTTTTTTAAGCCCTTCCGCAAACTGCCTGTTATTTGCCATATTCTGATTCTGACGACCCACCACCAGTTGTATCTGAACACGCTTTTTTCCTTCCACTTCTTCCAGGTATTCCTCTTCCGGAACTGCGTCGCGGTGGACGTCTATAACCGCATCCGGGTTTTCTTTTATTGCTTCTTCCGCGGTACGGCGGGACCTCTGGTACGCTCCGGCATCATGGGGAGTATGAGGCTCCCGGGACCGGATTACGTTAATCCCCTTCTTTTCCAAACTCTTTTGCAAAGCATCGGCCACATCCAAAATTCCGCCACCCGGATCCTTACTTTCAGTTCCGTCGCCTTTAATATAAGACTCGGCGCCATGAGAACTGTAAATAGCAATTTTTTTATTGCTTGCACCTTTTGTCTGCTGTACTGGCAAAGCCGCCTGCGGCATTCCCGCCGGCAGGCCGTTCTGTTCTGTGTCCGCCAGAGTCACAGTGCGGAGATATTCAGCCGTTGCCCTGTTCCCGTCAACGGATTTGACCCGATAATGCTTGTTGTCGCTGCTTATATATTCATCGCCCACATTCACCTGCCGCGCGGTACGCATGATAATGCTGCCTTTTTCGTCAACCATGGTGTAAACTTCCCCGGGCATGCCGTCGATAAGGTCCTCAAAATTAAAGCCATGGACGGCAGGAGGAGCCAGGGAAACCGCACTGATGGCCAGTATTAACAGAATAACTGTTTTCAAGGGAAAAAGCATCTTTTTGTTCATTTGCTTTCCTCCTCATTACTGCTTTGCAAATCCTCTTTTTGCGGCAGTTCTTCCCCGAATTCCGCATCGGTAAGGGCTTCTCGCAAGGAATCAGGACGCCCGTCCTCCGGCCCCCCCTGTATGCGCTCCCTTGCCTCTCCAAAAATTTCCGAAAGCAGCAATGACAGCACACCGCCGATAACAACTGCATCAAAAACTCCGGCGCCCCCGATAACCATGCTGCCTGATCCTCCCCGGACTGCTATCTCAACTCGTGAGTATATATCAGTTAAAAGCAGCCCCATGGAACCGGCTATAAAGGATGAACGGCGCGACCGGCCGGAAATATAGCCAACAATCGCGGCAATTATTGAAAAAATATACAAAGGATCCAGCAGGTAGTTATATGTCGGTTCTACCGGCAGGATCTTCATTGCCGCATAAACCACCGCTGAAGTTATCAGTGCCGCAAGCACTGCGCGGATTTTCTCCCCGGTTGTTCCCGCCTTGGCAATCAGGTACACAGCCAGAACAATAGGTATAATGCCGCCACCAATATTTATGGCTACATTATCGCTTAAAGGCACATCCGGCAGAAAACCGCCGACAACCATGGCTCCGACAAAAAACAATGCCGCTCCGTCTGAGAGGCGCAGCCTGTCTAAAACGCGCTGGGCAACTCCCAGGTAAACGGCTACAGCCACAGCCACGAGGACAATCATGCCAACAGTCACAGCTTTTTAACACCTCCAGCCAACCCTTTCTGCCTAATAGCCTTCGCAGAATCCACCCAATTTATGCGGACCTAAAAATGCAAACAGGCCGGTCTTTTTCAACCGGCCTGTCCGTTTTAGCGATTTAGGCTTCTTTCTATCATCCATTCCCGGGTTTTCCCGGTAATCACCAGAGGTGTTTTCCGTAAACAGTCAATACTTTTGCAGCCTGTCATTACCATAACCAATTTTAATTCATGGAGAATGCTTCTCAATTTTTCCACCAAAGCCTGTGTCCCGCCCGTCATGACTGTCCGGATGGCTGCACCTGCCACGGCGGCGGCCTTTGCTCCCAAGGCAATTGATTTTGCCACCGCCAATCCGCTGTCAATCCCACCGGAGGCGATTAGGTCAACTTGCGGCGCACCCGTTTTTGCTTCCAGGATAGCCAGCGGAGTAGGTATTCCCCAGTTCATCAAACCTGCACTGTATTCCGTCCGTGACCTCAGGCTTTCAATTTGCAAAAAGTTGGTGCCTCCCCTGCCGCTGATGTCAATGGCCGCAACCCCCAGGTCCTGCAGCACTTTAGCCTGTTCACGCGCTATCCCGAATCCCACTTCCTTTACAATTACGGGAACTGAAACAGCCCTGACAATAGCTGCTATCCTCTTCCGCCAGCCGCGGAAATCTTTGTCACCTTCCGGCATTAATAATTCCTGGGGTGCATTTAAGTGAACCTGCAGGGCATCGGCGTTAATCATTTCCACTGCTCTAAGTGCAAGATCAGTGTCGGCATATGCTCCAATGTTGGCAAATACAATGCCGCTGGGATATTTTTCTCTGACAACTGTAAACGTCCTCCGGTACTCCGGATTTTCCAAAGCAGCCATCTGGGAACCGACAGCGAGCGGCAGCCCGCACTCGGCGGCGGCTTCAGCAAGTTTGGCGTTGATGCTTTCCGCATCCGATACGCCGCCGGTCAGGGCATTGATAAAAAGAGGAAAAGGGAGTTTTATCCCCGCCACTGCAGTCGTCATATCCAGTGAGTTTAAACCAATCTCCGGCAGGCAATTGTGGATTAAAGTTATTTCGCTGAAATCGGCACTGGACGGCTTGCTGCCGAGAATGCTTTGCAGATGCTCCAGCTTTCTTTCCTGCCGGGACATTTTTTACTGTTCCTCTTCCTTAATGTCCTTTTTGTTGAGATCAAAAAGGTCGCCGAAAACATCGCCCAATGTCAGCCCTGTGCCGCTGTCCTGCGTTTTTTGTGCCTGCATCTCTGAATCCTGCCTGGGACGGGGCAATGCTTCCTTGATGCTCAAGCTGATCCTTTTTGCTTTAGTATTAATATCAAGTATTTTAACCTTTACCACCTCTCCCTGCTGCACTACATCTGTAGTCTGCTTGACATGATAATTGGCCAGCTGAGAGATGTGAACCAGGCCTTCAACTCCCGGAATCAGTTCCACAAAAGCGCCAAAATCCACGGTACGCGTCACTTTGCCTTCGACGATATCTCCGATGCTAAACTTCTCATCCACCTGTGTCCAGGGATCGGGCTGAGCCTGCCGAAGTGAAAGCCCGATTCTCTCCCTTTCGGGAATTACTTCTGTGACCTTCACTTCAATTTCATCACCGACTTTTAAGACTTCGCTGGGATGCTCAATCCTGTGCCAGGAAATTTCCGAGATGTGTACCAGCCCGTCAATGCCTCCGACATCCACAAAGGCGCCAAAATTAGTCAAGCGCTTGACAACGCCGCTGATTATCTGGCCGGGCTGCAAGGAATTTAAAACTTCCTGCTTCTTGCGTTCCGCTTCTTCTTCCAGGACTTGCTTGCGCGATAAGATTAGCTTTTCCTTTTCCTTGCGCATTTCAATGATTTTAAAACTGACTTCCTGGTTCAGAAATTCCTTAAAATCAGGTATATAGCGGATATCTACCAGGGAACCGGGCATAAAACCCTCATAGCCGTCCTTCAGGTCAATAACCATGCCGGCATTGACGGTTTCTTTAACAATACCGCTTAATACCTCGCCTTCCTGGAAAGCTTTTTCCAGTTCGTCCCATCTTTCTCTGCGCTGAAGCTCCCTGCGGGATAGCACGGCTTTCCCTTCACTGTCGTCAATTCGTTTAACTAGCACGTCTATTTCCTGTCCGGGCTGCAGCACGGCAGAGACGGGTTGATCGGCAGATAATATTATTTCGTGGCGCGGGAGTACTCCCTCGCTCTTATATCCAATATCAATTAATGCTTCGCCATCAGAAACCTGCACCACAGTACCCCTGACAATGTCGCCCACAGATAAACTCTTTACTGCTTGTTCCATGGGCTGCTCTTCCATAGACTGCTCTTCTGCTTCCTGTCCCTCTGCGGATTGCTCTTCCGGAGCCTGTGCTTCCGCAGGCAGATCTTTTTCAGCCTGCTCCTCGGCAGTTTGCTCTTCTGCAGGTTCTTCTTCTGCAGCTTGCTCTTCGGCAGCCTCTTCTACTGCGGATTCTTCTTCTGCAACCTGCTCCTCAGCAGCCGGTTCTTCTGCAGCCTGTTTTTCTGCAGGTTGTTCTTCCTCAACCTGCACTTCTGTATGCTGCTCTTCTACAGCCTGCTCCTCAGCAGTCTGCTCCTCGGTGACTTTCTCTTCAGCAGTCTGCTCTCCCCCCTGGAGCTCTACACTTTTGTTGCCGTTTTCCATTTTTGAAATTACCTCCTTTATCAACCAGTCGGGTGTAGAAGCACCGGCAGTAACCCCGACTGTCCTCACCCCTTGTAGTTGTGCGGTATCTAATTCGTCAGCTGTTGCAATCTGAATAGTCCTGGTTCCAGTCTGGCGGCAGACTGCTGCAAGCTTTTTGGTATTGCTGCTTTTCTCCGAACCAATGACTATCATTACATCAGCCATTTCAGCAAGCTTACGGGCAGCTTCCTGTCTCATTGCCGTCGCTTTACATATAGTATTATAAATATCAACCGCCGGTACTGTCTCTTTTAGCTTCTCCACAATTTCATTGAGAATACTAACCTGTTGGGTTGTCTGTGCCAGCACGGACACCGGCTTTTTATTATCCAGTTTATTAAGCAGATTTTCCTCTTTGGCATCCTGTAAAACCAGGGGTTTGTCCTCTGCCCAACCAACGACACCCCGTATTTCAGGATGATCGGGATTTCCCGCTATAACAACCTGCCTGCCTTCCCGGACAAGCCGGGCTGCGAGCTCCTGAAGCCTGCGGACATAAGGACAGGTGGCATCAATTATTTTCAGGCTTTTTTTTCGCGCTTCCTCGAAAACTTCCGACCTTTCTCCGTGAGCTCTGATTATGACTGCTGCGCCTTCCGGAACGGCATTAAGGTCATCAACAAATATTATTCCCTTTTTCGCAAGCCATTTTATTAATTCTTCATTATGCGCCAGCAGGCCCAGGGCATATACAGGACCGTTTTCCGCTTCCTTCAACGCCGATTCAACAGCTTTTTTTACGCCACTGCAGAAACCTGCCTTTTCCGCTACTGTGATTTTCAAAGGCAAAACACCCCGGATTAATCTGACAGCAATTTGCCGATTTCTTTCATTACCTCTGCGGCTGCTTCCTCCAACTGCCTGCTTCTTGCTTTTTTCTCCCTGCTCTCTTCCAGAATCAGCGGTTTGCCGACGCGAAGTCTTAACTTGCCAAAAGGGCTGTAACAGCCGTTGATTCCGACGGGAATTACCGGAGCTTTGCTTTTCATCGCCAGCAGGGCAACACCGGGTTCCGGGGGCAGAAGGTTCCCGTCACGACTGCGGGTCCCTTCCGGGAAGATCCCCAGAGCACCGCCTTCCGCCAGCACACTTAAAGCTTTTCTGATGGCCGCACGGTCGGCAGTGTTGCGCTTGACGGGAAAGGCGTGCAGCATTCTGATCAGGCTGCCGAACAGCGGTATTTCAAACAATTCCGCTTTACCCATAAAAACCAGGGGGCGGTTTGTTATGCAGGCTAAAAAAACAACGTCCCACCAGGATCTGTGATTGGCACAAAGAATAAAGGGACCCGTCTTGGGTATATTTTCCCGTCCCCGGACATCGGGGCGGAAAAGCACTGAGAAGATAAGCACTGCAAATATGCGAAGCACTTTGTAAAGCATATTTAGTCCTTTCGGCCGGCAACTATGTCTACAATTTTATCTACAACTTCTGCAATTGTCATATTCGTCGTGTCCACTAAAATGGCATCATCAGCCTGCCTGAGAGGAGAACATTCCCGTTCCGTGTCAATCTTATCGCGTGCTTCTATTTCTTTGATCATTTGCTCCAGTTCAATATGCTCTCCCTTTTCCCTAAGTTCAAACATCCTTCGCCTGGCCCTCTCTTCCAGGGAGGCAGTAAGAAAAATTTTGTACTCCGCATCAGGCATGACATTTGTCCCGATATCCCGGCCATCCATAACAATGTTTCCCCGCCTGCCGATTTCCTTCTGTTTTTGCACCAGTATTTCCCTTACTTCCGCGCAGCGGGCGACAATGGAAACATGGCGGCTGACTTCCGGCAGGCGTATTGCCGCCGTGACATCCTCACCGTTTAAATAGATAATGTTTTGCCCGTCTTCAGCGCTTTTTATATCTATAACAAGGCCGGCAGTCAGGGACTCCAGGACCTTGTTATCGTAGAGGTTCGCCTTTTTCCGCAGTGCCGCCAGCGTAACGGCACGGTACATGGCTCCTGTATCAAGGTAGGCAAGTCCCAGCTTTTTTGCAACTGCCCGGGCTACTGTGCTTTTCCCGGCACCTGCAGGTCCGTCAATGGCAATTCTGGTTTTCATAAGTGTCCCCTTTCGCAAAAAAACACAACAAAAACAACACGCTAGGTGTTGTTAGCGCTGAGATCCGGCCGCAGCTGCCGGGCCTCTCTCAGATAAATATGTTTTATTTCGGACTGGGCCAATTCCGTGTTGATAAACATGAGTGCACGGATGCACTTCCTTAAAGCCCCGGGAACATCAATTTCCAGGGTATCAAACAAAGGCACATGCACCCAGCCCATCTCTCTGGCGGCGGCAGCAGGAAATGCAGCGTTGAGGTCAGGCGTGACGGAAAATATTATGCCTGCAATGTCGGTAACACTGGCCTGATTGGCATTAGCCATATTTATCAAGAGTTCTTTTGTTGCCTGCAATATTTCTTCTTTACTGTTCTGCGATACCGTAATCGCACCACGTACACCTCTTACAACACTACAACCCACTACTGCGTCCTCCCACCCAAAAACCGCTCTCCATAAAATAATAGCTTATTCTTTTCTGTTTGGCAAGTCTTTCAGTGGTCCGTTCGTAAAGAAACATAAGAAACCGTCTCCGGCCTGCCAAAATAAACCACTTTTTTCCCTTTTTTGGGTACTGCAATATCATCGGATACTGCAGTAACGGCAATAACAACGTTTTCCTCCGGCAATTCCCCGTCTATTTCCAGCAGGTCGCCGTCATATACAGGCACCACAAGAGACCTTTTCCCGGCAAAGGCGCCCGCCTCTTCCCCGTTAACAAAAACCTTCAAATCATCTATTGCCGCACTGCTGACTATACTTAATTCAACATAACCCTGTTTGTCTATTACGGGCCGCGTCACGGCAGGTTCTGTCGTTTCCGCAACCGGCGCCCCTTCAAGTTTTCCTACCGGACTTAGTAACTGCCTGATACTCGGCCGGGTCAAAAGCACCTGCACCGCAGCCAGGACAATTATCAGCATTATTGATACTGTTATCAGCCAGCTTTCCAGACGACTTGTCCGCTGCAAAAACCAGCGCCCAAAATTCATAATTGCAACCCTCCCACTTCAAATTTTATGCAGGGAATAGGCATTTATACCAGTGCTGCAGATATTCCGGCCCAAAAAGCGAAACGTTCAAGACACAGCCTGAGAACGGCAGTCACGATTAATTTTTGGAGCTCAAGCAAAGTTTCCGGAAAACAGCGGCGCATGCTATCCGGTATTGCGTCGAGAATTGGTGAATATAAATTATAATGGCAGCTATTAAAAAAAAGAGGCTGAACCGCTTTTTACTCTGCATAACGCCTGATTTTTTGTATTAACTGGGACTTTGTCTGATTATGAATTTCGAAAAAAATCTGTTCCAGGTCATGAATTGACAGGGCTATATTGTCAGGTTCCAGTATTTTTATGCGGCGGAATTCCTCCCGCACCGCAAATCGCACCAGATAACCCGCAGAATCGGCAGTGACAACCATTTCCAGGGGAGCAAAAGCAATTTCCTCATCCGATTCCTCATCATAAACTGTATAAATTTCCCCCAAATCTATTTTTTCTATATACACACCCTGTACAGGCACGTTCTGCCAGAGGGCAGCCTGTTTTTCCCGCAGTTCCTCCGCCGCTTCCTCTGTACTTTTTCTCCCGAAAAGAAAGCGGGACGGGCGGGCTTTCCCCTGGTAATCAAAACGTATCCTGGCACGGATTTTTTTGCTTGCAGCAAGTTCGCTGCTTTCTTTTGTCTCCCTCTCTTCAGGTATCTTCTTTTCAAAACCCGGCTTTAGCATCTTCAGTCCTCCCGCCTTAAAAAAAACGGCTTTTTTTGTTAGAATTTCCCGCTATATGAAAATTAATTCGTTTAAAGGTTTAAAAATCCTGCCTGTTAAATATTTCCGTTCTTTTTTGTTTCCGCGCCGGATTGAAATTTAAGCCTTCCTTCCAGCCAATCAATGAACTGCCTGGCTGTACGGGGAGAGCGGCCGTTTTGCCTCATCTCCCAGTTGATTGCTTCCCTGTGCAATTCTTCTTTGGGAATCTGCAGTCCGCGTCTTCGTGCCAGGCCCTCGACAATTTCCAGATAACCGTGCCGGTCAGGGTTGATATAATACACGGCAAGCCCAAAACGGTCGGCAAGTGAAAGCTTTTCCTCAACAGTCTCCCCGGCCCGTACTTCATCATCGCCGTCGGCATAACCGGCAGAACGTTCAGCAAAGTTTTCCTTAACCAGGTGCCGGCGGTTTGACGTGGCATAAATGAGCACATTTTGCGGGCGGCTAGTCAGGCTTCCCTCCAGGAATGCCTTTACACCTGTAAAGGTCTCGTCGCTGTCTGTAAATGAGAGGTCATCTATAAAAATAATAAATTTCTGAGGTCTGCCGCTGATTAAAGCAATTACCTGCGGCAAGTCATCCAGGTATTTCCGGGGTAATTCAATCATCCGCAGCCCAAGATGCACGTAATCATTCAGCAGTGCTTTGACTGTAGACGACTTGCCGGTGCCGCGGTCGCCGTAAAGAAGAACGTTGTTTGCAGGATAGCCGTCTAAAAACTGCAGCGTATTTTCAATCACCTTCCGGTGTTGTTTTTCGTAGCCTATTAAGTCGCTGAAGCGGACAGGATCAATTGATTTGATGCCGCATAGCTCTCCGCCGTTTTTTGTCCTTTGCCAGATAAAGCCGCTGAAGCGCGCAAATTCGCCCGTTCCGCAGCGGGCATAAAAATCAGCCAGCTTTTCAACGTTTTCGGGCAAGGCCGTGTCTTTCCGCGGCCATTCCGGAAGTTCAAGAACAATTTTTCTTTCTTCAGGCTCAGGTGACAGCAGGCTTATTGCAGCCTCTTTCAGTTCCCGTGCCGAAAGCAGCGCCGCAAGTTTTAGACTGCCGAAGTCCCTTTCCGCCGCTTGCATTAAATGTACCCCCGGTTTTTCCCTTTCACAGGCTCTGCTGAATGCATTTTCCGCAAAAAGAATTTTTTCAGCCAGGTATTCGGAAAAAGAAACATCTCCCGCCTCTTCCAGCAAAAGATAGTAAAAGTGGCAGTAATCCCGGCAGAACTCTGCAACTGACAGACTCCCCGCCGCTAAACGCTCAAGCAGCCGGTAATAAGCACTAACAACCCTGTCACGCAGCAATCCGCGGTAAACAGTCAGTGTTTCCAGTGCAGCCTGCGCCTGCTTTATTTTTTTGCTCATTTCTTATCACCTTCCGTAATTTGCAAGTGGCAGGTATCATTAAATTTTACCAGCCGCCAGGTGCCTGCATAAAAGTCCAGCACAGTCACGGATGCCGCATCTACCTGCAGGCAGCCGGCTTTCACCGCGGGAAGCCCCAGGGCAAGAACAACAGCGGCGCGGATCACACCGCCATGGGTAACAATGGCGGCGGACTCCCCCTCCTGCATCATACCTTGCGCCGCGGCTATAAAACTGTTAACCCTGCCTGTCAGGGCGTCAAAGCTTTCTCCTTCCGGCGGGACAATGCTTCCCGGGTCTTTATACCAGGCAAGATACAGTTTTTTTGTTTCCCCGTCCATATCTTCATAGCGCAACCCTTCCCAGTTGCCAAAAGACATCTCCCGCAGCTCCTCCCTGATTATGGGCTGCAAGTTAAAAAGCCCTGCCAAAGGCCGGGCAAACTGGCGTGCTCGCTTGAGCGGGGAAACAAATAAATACTGCGGGTGTTTGCAAAAAGAAGCAGCCAGCAGTTTTGACTGCAGCACACCTTCTTTGCTTAAAAGAATATCACTGCTTCCCTGCAAACGAAATTCCCTGTTCCACAAAGTCTTGCCGTGCCGTATCCAGGTAAATCTCATTTATTGCCACACTTCCTCAAAGCAGCGGTGTCAAAAACAGCACCGTAATTTCCGTAATTTCACAGGCTGCTCCCAAAATATCACCTGTGACACCCCCAAAATTAACAAGGAAAAAACTGCGCAGGAGAAAAAACACGGCTACCAACACCAAAGCAACTGCCAAAACCGGAAGTCTGAGCACCGGGTAACTTAAAAGAAGGAAAACAATAAGCACAATCGCCAATTGTCCCGTTCCGACGCGTTCAGTAAATGCCCGGCCCAGCCCTTCTCCGCTGCGGGCATAGCCGGCCGTTGCCATCAGAGCCACCATCATGGTACGCCCCGCAAGGGGTGATATTATAAGCAAAAGGCCGGTTCCGCTCCCGACCGCCGCTGTTTTTAGCAGCATGGCTATAACAGCCGCCTGCACGCCAAATGCTCCTATGCGGCTGTCTTTCATCACCTGCAGTCTTTTTTCCCTATCGCCGCGTATCCCAAGGCCGTCGAAGGTATCCATCAGGCCGTCAAGGTGCAGTCCGGCGCTTGCCGCCTCCCAGAGGGCAACGGTCAGCGCTGCAGCCGGCAGGGGTTTCCAGGCAAAACGCAGCAGAAAATAAAAGGCATAAAGCAATAGTCCTACTAAAAAACCGATAAGGGGGTAAAAAACGGTAGAAGCAGCCAGGTCCTCTTCCGAAACATTGCCGCAGTCTCCCCAGGGCCAGACGGTGAGAAAACGCAAAGCCAGCAAAAAACGCTTCAACAGTACAACTCCTTTCTTCTGTCCGTCAACAATTGCTCCGGTCACTTTTTGCCCGGGTTTTTCACACACAAGGGATACCCGGCGACTGTCAGCCAGACAGAATCGGCATACTTTGCCACCTGCTGGTTGGCCCTTCCCGCCAGGTCCCTGAATATCCTGCCCAGAGGGTAGTCGGGCACCAGCCCGCAGCCAACCTCATTGGTGACAATAATTGTCCTGAAGCTTTTTTTGCTGGCGGCCCGGCAAAACCTGCTTAATTCCCGCCGGATGTTTTTTTCCAGTTCATTTAGCTGTCCGCTGCTCATATCTTCTTTGTATCCGGCGAGCAGCCTGTTTGTCAGCCAGACAGTGAGACAGTCCACCAGTACGGTTTTTGTTTCCACAGGTACTTTTGCCAGTGCGGCTGTCAGATCATCTGTCTCTTCAATAGTAACCCAGTGAGACGGACGCCTTGCCTTGTGCCGTGCAACTCGGGCAGCCATTTCTTCGTCCAGCACCGCCGCCGTAGCAATATAAGCAACGGGGCCTCCCTGCTCACGTGCTATTTTCTCGGCAAAACGGCTTTTGCCGCTGCGCGCTCCCCCGGTAATTAGAACAAAATTTCCCAGTTCGCTGTCTCTCAACAGGTTGCTGCCTCCTCATCTGTCATACCCTGATTAAAGATATTATTATTATTCTTTATTCGACACTTTTTACCTGCCGCTTTCTTTGAAAACTGCATTTGTCCCGGCAAGGCCTTCTATCATTGCCAGCTTCCTGTAAAGCTCCGCCTTGTCCCGGCAGATTACTGCCGCTTCCCGAATTTGTCCAAGCAATTCCGTACCCCTGCCGCCTGTAAAGTCCCGCTCACGCCTGGGATTTTCCTCCAGAATAAATACCTTTTTGCCCTCCTTTGCTGCCGTTAGTGCCGCCTGCAAGTTCAGAAGATTGCCATGTCCCAGCGGTATTTCCGCCAGTACAACGGCCCGTGAATTGTTCATGATTTTAAGATTGTCACGGTGCCTTTCTTCTGAGACTCCGGAAAAGGGCGCTTCCGAAATTACAGGCAATCCCAGGGCGCGGGCGGCTTCCCAGTCGCTGTCGCCAATATTCAGTACGCCCGCCGTCACATAGTAGCCGGCCTGGACCAGGTCGCGCATCAGCTCGCCGCCGCTGCCCCCGCCGGCAATAATATGCACGTGTCTTGTTTTGCGCAGAGCACCCCTTTCCCTTGTCCCGGGGAGCAACGACACCTGGGGCGTCCCGAAAACGGGATGGGGGGTTACCAGCACCCTTATACCGTAAACTTCTTCTATTTTTTCGGTTGTCAGCACAGCGGCGGCTTGTCCGCAGGCCTTAATCCTGCCTTCATGCAAAAGAAGAAGTTCATGGCAGAAATATGCGGCCAGGTTCAGGTCATGCAGGACGGCAACAACTGTAATCCCCTCCGTTGTGAGGTTTTTTACCAGTTCCAAAATTTCCTGCTGATAGCCGATATCCAGATGTGAGGTGGGCTCGTCCAAAAGCAGGATCTGCGGCTGCTGCGCCAGGGCACGGGCAATCATGACACGCTGCTTTTCACCGCCGCTCAATTCGGTAATTTTTCGCCGGCGCAGCTCCGTACATCCGGTAATCGCAAGCGACCGGTTCACTATTTCATAGTCGGCGGACGATTCAGACTGAAAGCGGCGCAGATAAGGCATCCGCCCCATTAAAACGACTTCTTCTACGGTAAACTGGTATTCAGTACCGGTCTCCTGGTGAACAACCGCTATCATACGGGCCAAAGAATTCTGCGTAAAATCCGCAAGCGGCCTGTCACCAAGCAGGATCCTGCCGGTTGTAGGTGTAAGCAGCCTGCTTAACAACTTGACAAGAGTTGTTTTACCGCTGCCGTTGGGACCGATTATCCCGACAAACCTGCCCTGCGGCACAGTATAGCTGATATCGCGCAAAATCTCTGTTTCACCGTAATAAAATGACAAATTTTCAATATTAATATTCATTTTATCCTCACAGGCTTATTTCTCTTTTTTTCTTACGCAGCAGGTAAATAAAAAAGGGTGCCCCGACAAAGGCGGTTATAATGCCCACGGGCAGTTCCTGCGGCGCCAGCACGGTTCTGGCGGCAACGTCCGACCACACCAGAAAAGAAGCTCCCACCAGGGCGGATGCCGGCAGCAGCACCCGGTGGTCGGGGCCGGTAATAATTCTGACGGCATGGGGAATAATCAGCCCGATGAAACCGATCATGCCGCTGACGGAAACGGCGGCCGCTGTAACAACGGAAGCAACAAAAAGCAGCACCTTTTTTGTCCTTTCCACGTTAATCCCCAGTGTCAGGGCAACTTCCTCTCCCATTAACAAAACATTCAGCTCCCGGGCATAAAAGAACAAAACAATAAACCCCAGGATCAGGTAAGGCAGGACAAACCACAGCTGCGGCCAGGAGCGCAAAATCAGCCCGCCGGAAAGCCAGAAATAAATGCCATGCATGTTTTCTCCGGACAAAACCATTAAAAGTGAAATTATGGCCGACAGAAAGCTGGAAACCACAACCCCGCCCAGAATCAGTGTCACAACGGGAACTTTACCGCCTATTTTCGCCATATTATAAATAAAGAACAAGGCGGCAAAGGCACCGGCCATGGCAAAGAGCGGGATCATCTGCGGGAAATTCAGGCCGGTTAACTGCCGCAAAAACATTGCCGCTGTTGCTCCTACGGCAGCTCCGCTGGAGACCCCTATTGTATAGGGGTCTGCCAGCGGATTTCTCAGTAGGCCCTGGAAGCTTACACCCGACAAAGCAAGAGAGGCGCCGATCAAGGCTGCAAGAAGCACCCTGGGCAAACGCAGGTTCCAGATAATAGAAACGGTATTCCTTGAGATGTCGGACGTTTCCAGTGATATAAAGCGGGAAAGGATTACTCTTACCGTATCCTTTACCGGAATAGGCACAGAGCCAATGGCGGTAGCCGCCATAATTGAATAAAACAGGAACAGCAGCAGCGCCAGGTAAACCGGAAGCCAGTACTTTTTCCTCATGGCTGGCCGGCAATTGCCTTATAGATTTCTTCCAATCCCTGCACAATCCGGGGACCGGGGCGGGACACCAGATCGGGTGTCACGTCGTAAATCCGCCCGTTTTTTACCGCCTTCATATTCTGCCAGGAGTCTCTGGCCAGCAGTTCATCACGGCGGTACCAGGTACAGATTATAACATCAGGATCAATGTCCAGAATATTTTCCTCGGACAGTTCAAAATAGCTGCTGCCCAGTTCAGCCGCCGCATTTATGCCGCCTGCAGCCGTTACCAAATCGGACAGGTACTCTCCGCTTCCGACGGTGAAAAATGTCTCGGTATCAATCAGAATAATTACTTGCGGCTTTTCATCCTCGGGCACCGCAGCCGCTTTCTTTTGAATTTCCTCAATGCCTTTGCGGATTTCCTCCGTTATTTTTTCACCTTCCTCCAGTGCACCGACAACTCTGGCAACCTCCATTATGCAACCCGTTACCTCTTCCATGCCGTCGGGGTCAATCAGAACATAAGGTATTCCTGCGTCATCAAGGAAGTACAGTTGATCCAGTAGAGCACTGCTGTCATCAGCCAAAACGAGATCAGGTTCCAATGCCAGAATCTTTTCCATGTCTATTGTTGTCCAATCGGCAACTTTCTCCACTTCCTTTGCCTCCTCCGGAAAGCTGCAGTCCGTGGTTACTCCCACAACGGCTTCACCTACTCCCAGGGCAAACAAAGTCTCTGTGAGAGAAGGCAAAAGGGAAATAATACGCTCGGGCTTCTTTTCTATTGTCACTTCCCTGCCCAGTTCATCGGTTACCGTAAGAGGGAAGCTGCCGGTGGTTTCCTCTGGGACATTTTCAATGTTTTCGCCGTTTTCGTTGTTTTCGTTGTTTTCCGGGCTTTCATTTTGCCTGCTGCAGCCGGCAAATGCCATAATTATCATTGCCAGCACAAGCAAAGCAACCAACCATTTTTTCTGCATTTCTCTACCTCCTCAATTTACAAAATAATTCCCGGTGCCAGTAAGTACCGGGAAACAATAAAAAACCACGTCTCCCTTGACCCGAGGGCACGCTAGCGTAGAAAACAGGCAGGTATCCTGACTCCCGGTCATCTTCATGCAGCGCCTTCCCCGCTTGGCGAGTGGCATTTTGCTGCAGAATCACGGTTACAGTGGCGGGACCGCTCAGGTTTTGCACCTGATTCCCTTTTAACCCGCTAGGGCACCTGTTTTCCTGGGATATGCAGTTTTCCTTTTTATTTTAACAGAAACAACAGCAAGAGACAAGGGCTTTTTATTTTTCGTCTATTTTTGCAAGCAAGACAGGGGACGGTTCTGAAGCAAGACAGGGGACGGTTCTGNNAGACAGGGGACGGTTCTGTGTCCCGCCTGTCTTGTCTGCTTTGCCCCGGGACACAGAACCGTCCCCTGTCTTGCTCAGTCCTACCTCAGTCCAACCAATTCTTTTAGCGACTTTATTTCCTCCCCGGTCAGCCTCCGCCAATGCCCCTCTTTCAGACCGGACAGTTTTATACTGCCGAAGCGCACTCTTTTCAGGTCAATAACAGGATACCCGACTGCCTCCAACATGCGGCGCACCTGCCTGTTTCTCCCTTCTTTTAGTATAAGTGAAACAGTTGACGAAGACCCTGTGCTTTTAATTAAGCGGACCACTGCCGGCGCGGTTATACCGTCGGCAAGTTTAATTCCTTCAGCTAATCTACGCAGTGTCTCCGCCGGCAGCCGCCCTTTTACCCGGGCAATGTATTCCTTTTCTACACCATAAGAAGGATGTGCCAGGCGGTGGGCAAGCTTACCGTCGTCCGTAAGCAAAAGCAGGCCGCTGGTATCCATGTCCAAACGACCGACAGGGAAAACGCGCCTGCCGCTGTCTTTTGCCAGTTCCGCCACCGTCGGGCGGCCGTAAGGATCTGCAAGAGTAGTAATAAAGCCTGCAGGTTTGTTTAAAAGAATGTACTCCTTTTCATCTGCCGGCCTGACAGGACGGTTGTCCACCTCTACTATATCCACTGCCGGATTTATAACGAAGCCCATTTTTGTTACCGTTGTGCCGTTTACTTTAACCCGCCCGGCTGCAATCAGCCGTTCGGCTGCACGCCGCGAAGCCACACCGGCAGCGGATAAAAATTTCTGCAGTCTCATGTTTTTAAACTCCCTGCAAAATGGTCCGCTCTTATCATACAAAATCAGCCCACGGCCTGCAAGCCTTAATAAAATACCAGCGTACAGACAGCCACTGCCACCGCGAATGCTGTAAAATCGGCAATCAAACCTGTCACCAGGGCATGCCTGATGCGCCGGATGCCGACAGAACCAAAATATACTGTCAGGATGTATAAAGTGGTATCCGTACTGCCCTGCATTGTAGAAGCCAACCTTCCGATAAAAGAATCGGGGCCGTGATCCTGCAGTATTTCGGCGGTTACACCCAGGGCGCCGCTGCCGGAAAGCGGGCGCAAAAATGCGAGTGGCAGTATTTCACCGGGCAAGTTTATTTTTTGCAAGACCGGGGACAACAGGCTTGTAACAATATCCAGCGCTCCGGACGAACGCAAAAGCCCGATTGCCACAAGCATGGCAACCAGATAAGGAATTAATGCCACGGCAGTCTGGAAACCTTCGGCGGCTCCTTCTGTAAAAGTGGCAAAAAGATCCACTTTTTTAGCTGCGGCATAAAGCAGGACCACGAATAAAAACAGTGGGATTGACCAGGCTACTGCCGTTTGTACCAGGCTTTGCAGCATAGCACTACCTCCTTTTGCCGGCTGTAAATCTTCTCAGAAAACGTTCTGTTATTATGCCTGCGACGAAGCCGGCAAAGGTGGCAATCAGTGTTGTGCCTACTATCTCTGCCGGGTTTGTGGAGCCGCTGGCGGCCCGCATTGCCACAACCGTCGTTGGAATCAGCGTCAGACTGGAGGTGTTGACAGCCAGGAAAGTACACATCTCATCACTGGCCGTCTCGGGGTCATCGTTTATTTGCTGTAATGCCTGCATGGCTTTAAGCCCGAAAGGAGTTGCAGCACTCCCCATTCCCAGCAGGTTGGCGCTCATATTCATTAAAATTGCGTTCATGGCCGGATGATTCCGCGGCAAACGGGGAAATAAAAGCGCGGAAAAAGGCCGCAGAAGCAGGACAACCAAGCGTATTAACCCGCTTTTCTCAATAATCTTCATGATCCCCAGCCAAAATGTCATAATGCTGATCATTGAAAAAGCCACACCAACGGCTTGTTCGGCTGATGAAAAGATAGTTTCGGTCACAAGGTCAATTCTTCCCCCTGCCGCCGCCGCTATCAGGCTGATAACAATCATCCCCAGCCAGATAATATTAATCACTTCCCCCAACCTCCGGCATCCCCGATTTGAAATGAATCAGGCTATCTTGAAAACAAACCTTTGAAAAAAGCGGCTATACTGCTGAAAAAACTGCGCCTTTTTACTTCCTCCGCCGCCAGAAGGGGCGTCTCCGCCACATGGTGCCGGCCAAAATAAATATTGAGAATTCCTATCTTTTGTCCTTTTCTGACCGGCGCCGTTATTACATTTGGCACATTAAATTCAAAGCGCAAAAGCTGAGCTTCGTTTTCCCGCAGCGGCAGACCAATATTTTCCTGCGCCACCAGATTCACCTTTTCAGCGATCCCCCTTCTTACAGCCGTTGTTTTCAGCTTCTGGCCGGCAAAGACAACCGTCTCCCAGGCATAATTATTAAAGCCAAAATCCAACAGGGTAATGGTGTCCTCCCACATTTGCGGCGCATTTAAAACTACTGAGATCAAGCGCCAGCCTTCACGGGACGCCGCTCCGACAAAACAGCGTCCAGCCGGCGTGGTCCAGCCTGTTTTAATGCCTTCCGCACCCTCGTACATGGTTAACAGCCTGTTCTGGTTGTGCAAGATCCTGTCATAGGGCCTTCCGGTCCAGGAGATCTTTTTTTCACGGGTAGACGCCACTTCACGGAATTTTGGCAGGCTCATGGCATGGGAAGCTATGAGAGCCAGGTCATATGCCGTAGTATAGTGATTTTCATCGTTTAGCCCGTGTGGATTGGCAAAACTGGTACCGTTTGCTCCGAGCTCGCGGCTTCTTGCCGTCATGGCTTTGGCAAATTCCTCCACCGAACCGCTTAAGTGCTCGGCAATTGCCACAGCAGCGTCATTACCGGACTGTAAAATTAAACCGTAAAGCAGCTCTTCCAGTGTTTTTTTCTCCCCCGCCTCCAGGTCAATACTTGAACCTTCAACCAGGGAAGCATACTCACTCACTGTTACCGTTTCATCCAGCCTTCCTGATTCAATGGCTAAAATGGCCGTCATAATTTTCGTAGTGCTTGCCATGGGCAACTGTTCGTAAGCATTTTTACTGAACAAAATCCTGCCTGTAGTCTGATCAAGGACTATTGCCGCCCTGGCAGTCACTGACGGCGGTTCCAGTGCACCCGCAACAGCCGGCGGCAGCAGTAAAAACAACAAAAACAGCAAAATTATCTTCTTTTTGTCCATTGGCAGACCTCCCAAGCAAGGGCGACATCTAAAAAAGCCATGCTTATAGTTATTCACACGGCTTTTGGAATATGAACCTGTTAGTGTCTTTAAATCTGGTAATCGGGCGGCGGGGTCTCTTCCACGCTTTCAAACATGCCTTTAACCTGGCTGATTATCTGCGGTACTATATCCATAATCCTATCAAAGAGAGCGCTTCTGTCCACTGGTAGCAGGCGCACCTGCCCTGTATTGCCGACAACCAGAAAAGCCATCGGCTGAATGGAAACCCCGCCTCCGCTTCCGCCGCCAAAAGGCAGCGAAGATTCTTTATTTTCCTGTTTCCCTTTTTTTTCTCCGTCCTCAAATTCACTGCCGCCGGCGGCAAAGCCAAAGGAAACCCTTGATATGGGAATAATCGTCGTGCCGTCCGGTGTCTCCACAGGATCGCCGATGATGGTATTAACATCCACCATTTCCCTGATATTTTCCATAGCGGTTTTCATTAAGCCCTGTATTGGATGCTCCTGCATGGCTTATTTACCTCCTCTGATTTTTATAAATAAAAGCAGCAAGCCTCCTGCGGTAATATGAAAGATGCGCATTTTCACAAGAGTATCTACCCTGAGGGCAAAAGCTTTGCGGGAGCCAAAATCCGGTTTGATGGACAAAACAGGCCTTTTTTGCAGACGCAGGTATCTTTGCAAAAATGCAGCCACAGTGCCTGCCGTACTCCAGAACAGGCCGCAGGCGATACCGGTCAGGGCGGCATCTCCTGTGCTTATACGGATATGCACCGCCAGTTTTTCAATTCTCACCGTATTAAGGAAAATCTTAATCAAGAAGGAAAGTATTTTTTTATTTCTTTGTAAGAAAATCAGAAAACGGCGCATTGCCTGTAATTTGACGGCAAAAAGGGATAACACTTCCCTGCTTTTCTTTAGCAAAAACCTGTCCCCTGCTTTCATTTCCGTTTCCAGGTACACTTCTGCCGCTGGCTTTCTCCGGATTACCGGCACATCAAAACTCAAACGAAGCAGGGAAAATAAAGTGCTGATGCGCACAGTAAAAAAATCATCTTTATTTTCCCTAACAAAAAAAAGATTTATACGTATAGGAATCAGCTGAAGCAAAGCAGCAGCCCCTAAAAGGGCAGGTAGGACCGTCAAGTATAATTTCATATTTCACCACTCAGCCGCTTTGCCTATAAAATATCCCAATTAAGAAATTAAATGCATTATCACTGCAATGGCGCACCCCTTCCCCCGGGCAAATGACCGCCCGGCAATGTACAGGTAAGAGTGCTGCCTAACCGGAAGCTTTGCCAATGATAAAGGAGTTGCCGCATTTTCCCCGCGGCAGCTCCTTTATTTATTCTAGCATAATTTCCACCTTTGCAGAGTTTCGCAGATTGCGATATACCTCATTTACCTGGGAATTGATAATTTCCCTCAGCAATGCTTCTTTTACCTGTTCTTCAGCCTCGGAGAAAGTTACTTCCCGGGCTTCCTGAATCTCCAATACTTCAATAACATGATAACCGTAGGCAGTCTTTACGGGCTGCCTGTAGAGTCCCACTGGCTCCGAAAAAGCCACTTCCTCAAATTCTTTAACTAAATCACCTTTCTCCACAAAACCCAGTTCACCGCCCGCAGCCGCCGTTCCCGGATCCTTTGAATACTGGCCGGCAAGCTCGGCAAATTCTTCCCCCTGCTCCAGTTTTTCTATTATTTCCCAGGCTTCTTCTTCCTTTTCCAAAAGGATATGCCGGACATTAACCCGGTGAGGAGTATTAAAGTCTGCAGAGTGTTTTGCGTAATAATCTCTTATTTCTTCAGCGGTAATTTCCGTTTTGTCGGTGATTATTCTCTCCAGAATCAGGTCAATTTTAATACTGTCATCAAACCTTTCTTCCTTAACACCGTACTGTTCCAGATAAAGCCGAAAATGCTCTTCATTGCCGTTAAAATTTTCTTCAATAATTTTTTCTTTTCTTGCCTCCACATCCCGGGCGGGTATGTCAATGTTCTGCTTCTTTGCCTCCTGGAAAATAACCGTCTTGCTGATAAGCTGCTCCAGTACTGCTTGACCGTTGTTTTCAACCAGTGCATTATAAAATTCATCTTTTGTGATTTTTTCCCCGTTTACAAGGGCCACAACTTCACTTCGCCCGGAAAAATAAACTACGGCGGCGGCAGCCGCCACGAGAAGAACAGCGACAGCTATTACAACTGCATATTGATATTTTTTCATTTTTCACCCCGTATTTTTGTTTTTTAATTTTATTCCCGGATTAAGATGGCAGGCTCAGGCCACAAACCCCATTATAACAGCAATTTGTTAAAATCCTGTGAATTTTTCCTGAGTTTATTGTTTATCTTCTTCCATTATCAGGGGCGGCAGTTCCGACAAATCCTTGAGCCCGAAATATTTAAGGAATTCCCTGGTTGTCCCGTAAAGAAGCGGGCGTCCCGGTACATCCTTGCGTCCCACAATCCGTATGAAACGGCGTTTGCGCAATGTTTCAAGAACTTTGTCCGTTTTTACACCGCGGATCGACTCAATTTCTATCCGGGTAACGGGCTGGCGATAAGCAATAATAGCCAGGGTTTCCAAGGCGGCATTGGAAAGAGAATAACTTTTTTCACCACTGAATAACTTCTCTATAACGGGGGCTGCTGCAGGTTTTGTACTTAACTGAAAGCCGCGGGCGATTTCCACAAGCTGCAGTCCCCGGTCCGCCTTTTCATAATCCTTTTGCAGTTCCTTCAGTACGCGCCGGACTTCCCGGGTTTCGGCGCCCGTTATCTCTGCCAGCCTTGCAGGCGGCATTGGCTCCTCAGCCACAAAAAGCAGGGCTTCCAACAGTGGTTTTAATTCCATGGTTCCACCTCCGGCTACAGCCTGCTGACAAAAATTTGTCTGCTTAAGGGTTCTGACTGCCAAACAGCAACCTTTTTCAAGCGAACCAGTTCCAAAAGGGCAACGAAAATTGTTACAATTTCAGATAATGCGGCACCGGGGGGGAAAAGCGCAAAGAAGTCCACACCTGACTGTTTTTTTTGCAATGCTGCCATTATTTCTTTCATTTTATCCTGCACTGAAAAAGCCTCCGGAGACAGGTCCTGCGGTTCCCTTTCTTTTTCCGCAAGCACTCTTTCCAGTGCCTGCAGCAAGGCAGGCAGGGGCACACCGCTGATGGACGCCTCATCTTCCGGATTAACAAGGACAATTTTTTCCCCGGACAAAGAGCGGACAAAGACACGTTTCTGCTTTTGTTCAAAACTGCGCAGTTCCCCGGCAACCTGCCGGTAGAAGCGGTATTCAACCAGCTTTTCTATCAGTTCTTCTCGGGAATTGATACTGATTATTTCTTCTTCTGTTTCATCATCATCTTCATCTACTGCCGCCGGCAGTAATTTTTTTGACTTCAGCCTTAACAAGGTAGCGGCCATCAGCAAAAACTCAGAGGCAATTTCCAGATTCAATTCCCGCATAGTCTGCAGCGCCTGTAGATATTGCGCAGTTATCTCTGCAATGGATATCTCGTAAATATCCACTTCCGCCTTTTCAATCAGATGGAAAAGCAGATCGAAGGGCCCTTGAAACACAGGCAGGCTAATCTGATACTTCACCTGTAACTTCCTTTCGTCAAAATTGCATATTGCAGCAGCCGCTTTTGTCTGCCGGGCCGTTCTTTTGCCGTTCACATAAAAGGACGGAGCTTTAAGGTTCACAAGCCGCCTCGATTAAAAGATATTCTTTATAAAAACGGCAAAAGAAAGAATAGCGTTGATTACTGCAGTTGCCGCCGGATACAGGATACGGCCTGTTATTCCCGAAAAAATCAACAAGAGCAGAATAGGCGGCCCATATTTCTCCAGCCTGCTGAAACTGTAAGCCGCCCTTGCCGGCAGCAAATAAAGCAGAACTTTTGAGCCGTCAAGGGGAGGAATGGGCAAGAGGTTAAAAACCCCCAAAAAAACATTATAGATTATCAGCATCTGCAAAAAGTTCAGGTAAACAAACGATTTTACCGGAAGCAGCACAAAGAGCAAAGCAGCGGCAAAAGCCAGCAGAAAATTTGCCAAAGGCCCGGCCAGACCCACCCAAAACAGTCCGTAGCGGCGGTCGCTCCGGAAATAAAGGGGATTAACGGGCACCGGTTTTGCCCAGCCGAATCCCACCAGCAACAGGGCCAAAAGGCCCAGCGGATCAATATGTCTGAGAGGGTTAAGCGACAGCCTCCCCGACTGTTTGGCCGTGGGGTCGCCCAATTTGTAGGCTATATAACCATGGGCTACTTCATGAAAGGTCAGGGCAATCAGCAGCGCCGGTATGCGATACAAAAGGTCGCTGCCCGCAAAACCGCTAATCAGATTTCTCAGAGGCATTCCCCTCCTTCCGGCCGGTTTGCAATAGTTGTTCCGCCAGGGTCAGTTCTTCTTCCCGGGTAGTAATCCTCCCGTCCAGACGGGCTGCCCTGACAGCAGCCAAAACCCGCCCGAAAGACGGGCCGGGGCTGTGGCCCAACTCCACGAGGTTACGTCCGGTGATCATAATTTTAGTATTCCTTATTTCTTCACGGTAGCGCCTGACATTCCCGGCAACAGCCCCGTTATTATCTGTCAACTGCAGCAAAAGCAGGGTTTCCTCCGGCTGACCGCCAAGCAGCGCATCCAGCCGGCTGGGAAGCACATTTTTGTTTTGCAGTTCTTTTCTTAACCCCGGTAAAGATGATAAAACATCAAGAACCCGCTTTCTCACATCCCCGGGCAGGCGCAGCCGCCGGCAGAGATGACGGGCTTCCTGAAACGGCAAATCCAGCATCAGGGCGGCAAGATATACTGCAGGCAGCAATATTTTTTCATTTGCCGCGCTTTTTTTATCCCCTAAAGCATCCTGCAGCATAAAAAGGCGCTTTTTCAGCTCCCGGCTGCTGCGGATCCCGGGGAAAAGAACATCTGCAATACCGGTTTCAAAATATCTTATTAAAAGACCGGCTGTTTTTGGCTCCTTGAAAACCTGCAAGAACTCATCAGCCAGGCGTTCTTTGCTGACTTTTTCCAAAACACGTGTTTTGACAGCGTTTTTAAAGAGGGCATGTGTAGTCTGCTCCATCCGGAACCCAAAACGCTGTTCAAAGCGTACAGCCCGCAAAACACGCAGCGGGTCTTCGACAAAGCTTAAATTATATAAAACCCGGATTATTCCCCTTTCCAAATCTTCACTGCCGCCGAAAAAATCAACCAAGCGGCCGAAATGCGGCGCGTTTAAACAAAGCGCCATTGTGTTTATGGTAAAGTCCCTGCGAAAAAGGTCATTTTTCAAGCCGGCCGTTTCTACTTCCGGCAAAGCGGCGGGACCGGGATAAAATTCGCGCCTGGCCGTCACCAGGTCAATTCTGCTTCCGTCGGACAGGAAAAGCGTGGCCGTGCCAAAATCTTCATAGGTTACGAGGCGCCCGCCCAAGTACTCGCGGAGCTTCTCGGCAAAGGGCAAGGCATGCGGTTCCACCACTATATCCAGGTCAGAGGAAGGCAGCCCTAAAAGCAGATCACGGACGAAACCTCCGGCAACATGTGCCCGGACATTTTCCCAGTCTGCCTTTTGGCCTACTAAAAAGAGCCTGCCCTGTATTCTGCGGGACAGCCGTTCCTTCAAAAGAGGAGTTAAATCATCACCGTCCCGCGGCAGGCTGTTTTTTCCTGTTTCCTTCTTAGCCCCGGCACTTCCCAAAGTGGCTATTATATCTGAGCGGGTGACTATCCCGGCCAGCCTGCCGTTTTCCTTAACAAGCAGGCGGCCGGTATTATTTTTTGCCATCAACTTTAATGCTTCGCCCACGGTATCCCGGGAAGCAATGACAATTGTATTCCTGCTGCAAAAATCTTTCACCGCTGACTGTCCAAAACCGTGGCTGTAGGCCCGGTCAGCTTCACCGCGGGTTATCATGCCTGTCAGTGCACCGGAAGCCGTAACCGGCAGCCCGCCATACCCCAGCCGCATCATCAGTTCACGCGCTTTTTCCACTGTTGTATCTTCTTCAATACTTTTAACAGGGGCAGACATTACTGCTTCTATAGGCAGCGACAAGGCCTCCAGCCAAAAAACCGGCAGGAAAGGCCGTACTTTCTGCAGGTCGGCACCATAAGCCCATAACCGGGAAACTGCTGCCACGTCTCTTTTTGTGGTTGTCTTTTTAGTCAGGCAGCAGGTAGCGGAGTAAATACCCAGTATAAACAGTGCAGCTTCAAAAGGTGAAATATGGCTGCCCTCTTCCATTATTCTTTCCGCCATTACGGTTGTTACTGCCCCCGTTTCCGCTGTCACAAGCTTGTTTGGAGCAAGATCGGGCACCTCATCTTTGCGGTTGCTGTAAAAATGAATTTCCGGCAGTTTCCCTTCCCACTGCGCAAGCAATTCTATTTCACTTTTCTTGCCTGCAGCCGTTGCTATCAAAAGGGTAACCGGGGATAAGCTTTTTACTTCTGCGGCTGCAGGAAGATTTTCTTTATATAAAGCAATAAATTCTGCAACGTCACTTCGGGTGCTTTCGGGATAGACAGCCTGTGCCTGCGGATAAAGCTTGCAGGCGGCCACAAGGGAAGCAAAGGCATCAAAATCTGCATCTTTACGGGTGGTTACCACCTGCACAGCCATCACTCCCTTCAAATCTTTTCCCATTATACCACATCTTTCTGCCGGCAGAAACAATGACGCAGGCGAACGATAGTGTCAAGACACTTTAGGTTTTAAGACGAACCTCACACCACTCAAACAACACTACGTTTATTTAGCTCTTTTAATGCAAACCGGGTATGGCTGCTTCCACCTCTGAAAAGCGGCACATTATTCCGATACTCTTTGCCTCTTAATCTTTTTTGCCGGATGCGATTCATCTCTTCATGAGCAACTTGTTTTAATACGATGAATACAGGAGCTGGCTTCTGGCTGGCCAGATAATGTTCTCTAATCGATTCACCGTTTGCTCTGGTAGAGCGCATGGCCGACATGA
>LSQX01320035.1_pt1 | contig 38599 bp, 42 predicted proteins | sample 654561 | NCBI WGS metagenome assembly LSQX01 (sample SAMN04489861, study PRJNA283612) | anaerobic digester metagenome | isolation source: 4 biogas reactors fed with cattle manure at either 37C or 55C with and... | place: Denmark: Kongens Lyngby | collected 2014 | reverse complement strand
TTTTGCCCAGGCCTACGCCGCCGTATATAAAAAGCGGATTATAAGCCTTAAAAGGGGATTCCCCCACCGCATAGCAGGCGGCATGAGCAAAACGGTTGCTGTTGCCCACTACAAAGGTATCGAAGGTATATTTTCGGTTCAGCGAGGATATTTTGTGGTCAAGACTGGAATCAGTCGTAAGCACCAGAAAAACGTCCTGATTGATCATGCTGCGCAACTTATCCAGAATAATGTCGAGATAGCGTGACTCAATCCATTCTTTAGTCAGGGAGTTGGGAACGGTGACAATCATATTATTATTAAGGAAGGAATCGTACTTGGCTTGACTGAACCAAATATCAAAGCTGGTAGAACCGATTTCTTCGCGCAGGGACTGCATGATCTTATTCCAGATCACGGCATAATCGATGGACATACGTCAGGCCTCCTGTTGATTTGTGGATAAAATGGCTGTGAATTATTAAAAGGCTGTTGATAAGCGCTCAGAAACCCATGATTATAGATGCTTTATAAAAGGGCAACTGTCCTTATGTTAAAGCCGGGCCAAAAATATAGTATAATCATAGCAGATTAAGGATTATTTTAGAAGTATTTAGAATCCGTGGTATTCTTGACATTATGGGGTTTATGTCAATATAATTAAATGGTGTTTATAGCAAGGGAGGCAACCGTAGATGAAGAGAACGTATCAGCCTAAAAACCGGCAGAGAAAAAAGGTTCACGGGTTTAGGAAGAGGATGGCCACAGCCAGCGGCAGAAGGGTTTTGGCTGCAAGGCGAAGAAAAGGCAGAAAGTCGCTTTCAGCATAGGTCGTCGAAAACGGCCTTTATTTGTTTCGGGAAGGTCCTGGATGTTAGCAAAATCGCAGCGTATAACACAGGGGCGAGATTTCAGCAGTATTTATAAATCAGGCAAAAGGTTAGGTGGCCGCTTCATTATCGTATATTATCGACCCGGTGAAACAGCCAGCAATCGGGTAGGTTTTGTGGTCAGCAAAAAAGTGGGCAAAGCAGTAGTGCGCAACCGGGTCAAAAGACGGCTCAGGGGCCTGTGGCGCGAGATTATGCCCGGCCTAAAAGGGACCTTTGATATTGTAATCAGTGCGCGACCAAGCATCATTCAGAGCAGCAGTGAAGAATTGCGCGAAGACCTGTGGTATACACTGAAGAAAGCCGAGTTATGTTAAAGATATGTTGAAAAAAGTGATCTTGACCATTATTGGATTTTACCAAAAGACTAGCATATTCAGGCTTCCTGCCTGTCGTTTTTATCCTTCCTGTTCCAGTTACGCGATGCAAGCAGTTGAAAAGTACGGGGTATTAAAAGGAGGATGGTTGTCAGTAAAGAGAATATGCCGGTGCCATCCCTTTCATCCAGGGGGTTATGATCCCCTGCCTTAGTACCTGTGGCATGGGCACCAGTTTCACGAGTTTCGCTCTTAAGGAGGTGGAACCTGCTGGCGGAATAGCCGCATATGCAGGGCTCAGTTTGTGGCAAACCTTTGTGCAATGGTTTACTAACGTGATTCAATTCCTATATGGTATCACGGTTAGTTTAGGGGTTCCCAGTTATGCCCTGGCGATTATCTTGATGACCATATTGATCAAGCTTCTACTTTTCCCCATCAATCAGAAGCAGTTGAAATCGATGCGGGGTATGCAAGAAATACAGCCCCGCATGAAGCAGATTCAGGAAAGATACAAAGATGAACCTGAGGTCATGCAGAGAAAGCTGGCTGAATTATACAAAGAATCTGGGGTCAACCCCCTGGCTGGATGTCTGCCTTTGCTCCTGCAAATGCCAATATTTATAGCCTTCTATCAATCCTTGTTGCATCTCCAGTTTGCGGAACCTGCTCATGCTGCATTCTTCTGGATTGCTAATATAGGCCAGAGGGATCCGCTGTACATATTGGCTTTGCTCTCCGCTGCGACTACCTACCTGCAGCAAAGGGTTACTGTAGTAAATGCAGATGATCCCACCCAGAAGTCAATGATGTATATGATGCCCCTGATGATGGCGTGGATAGCAGCCAGTGTTCCTGCGGGTTTGGCACTGTACTGGGTCACCTTCAACATCTTGGGAATACTTCAGCAGCTGTTGGTAAACTACAGCCATAAACAGGCAAAAATGGTTGATGGAACAGGAATGACCGTTGCGGCTAAAATTGCAGAGCCTGCAGAAGCCAGTGCAAATGAGTCCGTGATGGATGATGAGCCGGCTTCCGAGTTAAAAAAAGAACCGACAGCAGGGAGGGACAAAGGAGGCAAGAACACTCATGGAAGAGCAAGTAGTCGAAAAAAGAGGAAAAAACGTTGATGAAGCCATCAAAGCGGCTCTGGATGAATTGGGCTGCGAAATCGATGATGTGGTGGTTGAGGTTATCGAAGAGCCTACCAGGGGTATTTTGGGATTTGTGGGTAAAAAGCCCGCAGTGGTCAGGGTATCTAAACGAGAGAAACCGGGAGAAGATGTACGCAAGGTTTTAGAGGATTTGTTGGATCGCATGGGGCTGGCATACCGCATCGATAAGGTCGAAATGGAGGATGACCGCATACGGATCAATATTGCCGGCAAGGATGTTGGGTTGTTAATAGGTAGAAAAGGTGAAACCTTAAATGCCCTGCAGTTCTTGGTAGGTCTCATTTATAACCGCAACCGGGAGGAAAAGGTGCGTATTATCCTGGATGTTGAAGACTACCGTAAAAAGAAAGAACAGTCTTTGCATAACCTGGCCTTGCGCTTATCAGATAAGGTGAAAAATACCAAGAAAAACGTGGTGATGAGACCGATGAATTCACAGGAGAGAAGGATTGTGCATACTGCTTTGCAGGGCGATCCGCAGGTAACCACATATTCGACCGGTGATGAGCCCAACCGCAAAGTAGTGATTTCCCTTAAAAGGTAAGTATAAAAGGCCCTGATAAAAGGGCCTTTTTTAATGCCTTTTTATTTGTTTGAAGCTGTTTTTTCGGGTGTTATCTGCCTGTAAACCAGCCTTGTGTAAAGCATAAATTAATCTGGTAAGATATTTATAGTCATGGGAAACCGGGTTTGAAGAGGTTTTGTGATCATGCTAGAGGATACCATAGCGGCCATTTCCACCCCGCCTGGTGAAGGCGGCATTGCCATAATCAGAGTCAGCGGCAGTGATGCCATTAATAAAGTGGAGGCCATTTTTAAGCCCCGGCAAAAAGGACGGATTGTCAGCCAGCTCAAGGGATATCAGATGATACTGGGCTGGATTGTGGATGATAAGGACCAGCCGATCGATGAATGCTTGCTGGCCATCATGCGCAAGCCGCACAGCTATACCGCCGAAGACACGGTGGAGATACATTGCCATGGGGGTGTGCTGGCTGCCCGGCAATGCCTGGAACGAGTGCTCACTTTAGGGGTCAGAGAGGCATTACCGGGAGAATTCACCCAGCGGGCTTACCTCAACGGGAGGCTGGATGCCAGTCAGGCCGAAGCGGTGATTGAGATTATCCGCGCCCGGAGCAAGAAAGCCCTAAATCTGGCTATGAAGCAGCTTACAGGATATAACAGCCAGTATGTGCACCGCCTGGAAGACCGTTTGATACAGGTCACAGCGCTTATAGAAGCCAGCATTGACTTTCCCGAAGATGTCGGCGAGCCTGATTACCAGGAAATTGCGGGCTTGTTGAGCGAAGTGCGGGATGAACTGGCCAGACTGCTGGCAGCGGGGAAAAGGGCCGAAATTTACCGCAGCGGCGCTAAAGTGGTTATTTGCGGCAAGCCCAATGTCGGCAAATCCAGCCTGCTCAATTGGCTGAGCGGTTGGGAGCGGGCCATTGTCACTGAAATACCGGGGACTACCCGTGATATCATAGAAGAATATGTGAATATCAAAGGCATTCCGGTTCGCCTGATCGATACTGCAGGGATACGCCGTACCGAGGACAGGGTGGAGGCCATTGGCATCAAGATGGCCCAGCAGGCTATCAGTGAAGCTGAACTGGCCATATTCCTCCTGGATATAACCTCCGGTATAACTGAGGAGGACAAAGAGATCTACCAGAGCCTGAACCCGGCCAAAACCATTATTTTTATCAATAAAGATGATCTCTTGGAAAAACAGATCGATACTGCGCAGATAGAGAGGCTGTTTCCTGGCATACCGGTAATAGTTGGTTCGGTGCGCGAAGAAAAGGGCTTAAGTGAATTGGAGGATATAGTTGAAGCCATGCTTTTGGCCGGTCAGGGCGAGCCAGGCGATTTGGAAATGCTTCTCAGCACCAGGCAGCAGCAGATTTTGCAGCGCTGTATGGAACAGATCGGGCCGATTACGGAGATGTTAGGCCTGGTATCGCTGGACTGCCTGGCGGTAGAGATTAACGAAGTAATAGAGGTAATGGGTGAGTTGACCGGCAGGAGCCTGAAAGCGGAGGCCATGGAACGCATATTCAGGGATTTTTGCATCGGAAAATAAATCTTATTCATTTATTGGGGGATAGCCATGATTTACGATGCAGGTGAATACGATATTGTAGTGATCGGTGCCGGGCATGCAGGCTGCGAGGCGGCATTGGCTGCGGCGCGCATGGGATGCCGCACCCTTTTGACAACTTTGAGCATCGAGCATATCGCTCTGATGCCCTGCAACCCATCTGTGGGCGGACCGGCCAAGGCTCAGGTAGTCAGGGAAATAGATGCCCTGGGCGGAGAAATGGCGATAAATACGGACAAAGCCAGCATTCAGATGCGTATGATCAATACCGGTAAAGGACCGGCAGTGCAAGCCTTGCGCGCGCAGGCCGATAAGCACCAGTACCACCTGGCTATGGTGGATACCCTTTTGCGGCAGCCGAATCTCAATCTGTTGATGGCGGAAGTGGAAAAGATCGAGGCTGATCAAAACGGGGTTTCAGCAGTTATCACCAAAACCGGGGCCAGATTCCTCTGCAAAGCGGTGGTGGTGACCTCGGGGACTTACCTGAAAGGGCGTATTATCATAGGTGATGTCATATATGATGGCGGTCCCAACAATCAGGTGCCAGCTATGAAACTGTCGCAAAGCCTGATGGACCTGGGACTGACCCTGGGCAGGTTTAAAACCGGCACCCCGCCGCGCATAAACCGGCGCTCAGTAGATTTTTCCAAAATGATTGAACAGCCCGGGGATGAACGCCCCTTGCGTTTTTCCTATATTTCGCCCTTAAAACCGCGGGAGCAGATATCCTGCTGGCTGACCCACAGCACCCCGCTGACTCACCAGATCGTCATGGACAATATCCACCGGGCGCCTATGTTTACCGGGGTAATCAAAGGCCGGGGCCCGCGCTATTGCCCCTCGTTTGAGGATAAAGTGGTCAGGTTCGCCCACAAATCATCGCATCAGCTGTTCATCGAACCGGAGGGTCGCTATACTGATGAAATGTATGTACAGGGGCTTAATACCAGCCTGCCTGAGGATGTGCAGCTGCAGGTACTGCGGAGCATACCGGGTCTGGAGAATGTGCACATGATGCGCACCGGATATGCTATTGAGTACGATTATGTGATTCCGTCACAATTGCAGCTGACCCTGGAGACCCAGGCTATACCCGGGCTTTTCACCGCCGGACAAATAAACGGCACTTCAGGCTATGAAGAGGCTGCCGGGCAGGGGCTTATAGCCGGCATCAACGCCGCCCTTAAGGTTCAAGGCCGCGATCCCCTGATTTTGAAGCGCAGTGAGGCTTATCTGGGGGTATTGATAGATGATCTGGTTAATAAGGAAAATGATGAGCCCTATCGCCTGCTGACCTCACGCGCAGAATATCGCCTGTTGCTGAGGCAGGATAATGCTGATCTGCGTCTCACCGCTATTGGTCGGGAAATAGGCCTGGTGGATGATACGCGCTGGGAGGCTTTTAACCGCAAGCTGGAACGGCTCAGCGCAGCCAAGCAGCAGCTTAAAGAGACCACATTCACCCCTGGAGATGCCGAAATGGCAAGCTTTTTGGCCCAACATAACAGCGCCCCACTAAAGGACCGCATCTCCTTATGGGAATTGCTGCGCCGCCCGGAGATTGAAATTGAGCAGCTGGCAGCATGCGGCTGGCTGGATGAGGCTCCTGCGGATATTCTGGAGCAGCTGGAGATACAGTGCAAGTATGAGGGATACATTAAAAAGCAGCAGGAACAGGTGAAAAGATTCGAGAAACTTGAAGAACGCAGGATTCCTGAGGATATTGACTACCACCAGGTGCAGGGGCTGTCTAATGAAGCCCTGCAAAAGCTCCAGGCTATCAGGCCGCGCTCCATCGGCCAGGCTTCCCGCATTTCCGGGGTAAACCCGGCGGATATCAACGTGCTGCTGATAAATCTGGAAAAAGCTAGAAGGAAATCCTGAGCGAATATGGAATATAAAATAAGTAAATACTTGGAAATGTTAGAAGAAGAGAATAAGAAGCAGAATCTGGTTAGCCGTAAAAGCCTGGCGGAAGAAATATGTAAACATGTGCAGGACAGCCTGGAGGCAAATCAGTTCATCGACATATCAGGCCAGAATTTGGTAGATATTGGCAGCGGAGCCGGGTTCCCCGGCCTGATACTGTCCATCAGCCGCCCGGATTGCAAAGTAACCCTGGTGGAATCAGACCGCAAAAAAGCGCGGTTTTTAAGCAAAGTGGCAGCTGAGCTGGCATTGGCGAATGTGATTGTAGCCAACGAACGCGCCGAGGTATTGGGACAGCAGCAGGGTTTTCGCGAGCAGTTCCAGTTGTGCACCAGTCGTGCGGTAGCAGCCTTGAATGTCCTCTTGGAGTTGGCCTTACCCCTCCTGGCAGTGGGAGGGCAGGCGATATTTTGGAAAGGGCGCAACTATCAGCAGGAATTGGATGCTGCGCAGCAGGCCCTGCAAATTCTCGGAGGAGCCGTGGTGAAAAAACACCATTACAACTTGCTGGCGGAACGCGACCGCGTTCTGCTGGTGGTTGAAAAAACCATGCCCACCCCAAAGCGCTACCCGCGTCGTCCCGGAATACCCGCTAAGCGCCCCTTATAGAAGGAGGTCATAAATTGTTTAAGGCCTGGGAGAAGATGACCGGCAAAGGGCAGCGGAAAGTAGTCGAACAGATCCCGGTTGAGCTTATCAAGCCTAATCCATACCAGCCCCGGCAGCAGTTTGATGAGGAGGAATTATTCAAACTGGCTCAGTCGATCAGAGCCTACGGGCTGATTCAGCCCATTGTGGTGCGCCTGGTTGAAGGCAAGTATCAGATAATTGCCGGTGAACGGCGCTATCGCGCCTGCCTGCTATTGGGGATGGAGCGCATTGCAGCCATTGTGCAGGATATGAACGATCAGAACGCTGCTGCAGTATCATTAATTGAAAACATTCAGCGGCGCCAACTGAACTATTTTGAAGAGGCCAATGCCTACAGCCTGTTAATCAATAATTTCAATATGACTCAAGAGGATCTGGCCCGCAAAATAGGCAAAAGTCAGTCAGCCATTGCCAACAAGCTCAGGTTGTTAAAACTTCCCCTGGAAGTACAGAGCTTGATAGTGCCCGATATGATAAGCGAGCGCCACGCCAGGGCACTTTTGAAACTTAACAGCGCTGATCTGCAGATTGCGGCTATCAAGCAGATATACGAAAAGGATCTGACGGTGAAAGAAACCGAAAAATTGGTGGAGGAACTGAGCAAAAACAACATGCCCCGAGAAAGTGAGGGCAAACCGGGGCAACAGCAGGTTTCCATCATCATACGCGATGCCCGCATCTTCATCAATACCATCAAAGAAACGGTGAGGCGGGCCCGGCAGGTAGGGGTGGATATAAGAATTGATGAAGAAGACAATGATGATGAGTACAGGATCAATATACGCATTGCCAAAGTGCGCCAACCGCGGCGTATGAGCGGCGGATTTTAGCGGCTTTCAGGGCGGGTAAGCCGCCTTTTTTTGTGTGCTTAAATACTAACCAAAACACATGGCAGTACCTTTTTGCTATAATAAGACCAGAAAAGGACAAACTGAGGAAGTATCAGGATATATGGCATGGTTACGCAGAGTGATTAAACCACGGGAAAAAAAGCAGGTCATTGCTAAAGGCCCGGTGAAGAAGATGGCCTTAGCCAATCAGAAGGGTGGGGTAGGCAAAACCACTACCGCCGTTAACCTGGCTGCCTGTCTGGCTCTGGAGGGCTATAAAGTGCTGTTGGTGGATTGTGATCCCCAGGGCAATGCCAGCAGCGGACTGGGCATCGAGAGGCGCAGGCTTAAAGAATGCCTGTATAATATGCTGGTGGACCAGCGGCCGGTGACCGAATTCATCACCACCACCCGGGTGGAGAACCTTGATTTGATACCGGCCACCATTCAGCTGGCAGGGGCTGAGGTTGAAATGGCCGGGTTGGAAAACCGCGAATTCCTGCTTAAAAACGCTATTGACCAGATAAGCGACAACTACCACTATGTATTATTTGATTGCCCTCCGTCACTGGGATTGTTGACCATCAACGCCCTGGTAGCCAGTGATTCGGTGATAATCCCGCTGCAGTGTGAATATTATGCCCTCGAAGGGCTGAGCCAGCTGGTGGATACTGTGCTGCTGGTCAAACGTCGCCTCAATCCTGCCCTGCAGATAGAGGGCATAGTTTTTACCATGTTTGACGGCAGAACCAACCTTTCCATACAGGTGGTTGACGAGGTGAAGAAGCATTTTCGCAAACAGGTATACAGTACCATTATTCCCCGCAATGTGCGCTTAAGTGAGGCTCCCAGCCACGGCAAGCCGGTTATAATCTATGATCCCAGATCCAGGGGGGCCGAGATATACAAGGAATTTGCTCAGGAGGTGCTCAGGCGTGGCTAAGAAGGAACGCGGTTTGGGCAGAGGGCTGGATGCTTTGCTGTCCACTACCAATTTGATGGGACTGGAAAGCCCACAAATTGTCAACCTTGAGATCGAACAGCTTGTGCCCCGGCAGGGGCAGCCGCGAACCAGGTTCGACGAGGACACTTTGCAGGAACTGGCTGAGTCGATCAAATCTCAAGGCCTTTTACAGCCCCTGCTGGTGCGTCCTAAAGGCAACCAGTATGAGATAATCGCCGGCGAACGCCGCTTCAGAGCTGCCCGGTTGGCCGGGCTGGAAATGCTGCCGGTCGTAATCAAGGACATAGCGGATCACCAAGCGGCTGAAATATCGCTGGTCGAGAATATACAGCGCGAGGACTTGAATGCGGTTGAGGAAGCCAGGGCTTACCGCCACCTGATGGATAAGTACGGTTATACTCAGGAAAAAGTAGCTGCCATTGTGGGTAAAAGCCGGGCCCATGTGGCCAATACCATGCGCATACTATCGCTGCCGCAGGAAATACTGCAGATGATCGAGGCCGGTCAATTGACCGCCGGCCATGCCCGCACCTTGTTGACCTTACCGGATGCCAGATCTCAACTGCTGCGAGCCGGGGAAATCATAAAAAACAAGCTATCGGTACGGCAGGCTGAAGCCAAAGGTCGCCCGGGCAGGAAGCAGGGCAAGAAAAGCGCAGTCGCAAAGCCGGCAAAACCCGCCGAGATAATTGATTTGGAAGAGCGCCTGCAGCAGCAGTTCAGCACCCGGGTGGAAATATATCCGGGCCCTCGCGGGGGCAAAATACAGATAAGTTACTATGGAGAAGACGACTTGCAGAGGATACTGGAGTTGCTCGGTATATAAAAATGTTTCACGTGAAACATTTTTGCAGGCAGAGCAGCCGGGCGAGAAAGCAGGAGAATATTTGCTACCATTGCTGATGACAGTTCAGCACCTGCGCATAACAGCTGCCTCAGGGAGTGGCAGGTCATAGTTAAGGTTTAGCTGAGATAAATCATATCCCCGGCCTAAATAAGGCTAAAAGACAATGATCTCCGATGATCCCACCGCTTGCAGAGGAGAGGGTAGGCTTGTTTAAGAACCGGCAAGAAGCAGGCCATTTATTGGCCAAAGCCCTACGGGAAAAAGGCTGGAAGTTTGATATTGTCCTGGGAATTCCTCGCGGAGGGGTGATTATCGCCAGGGAGATAGCCAGGCAATTCAACTGCCCGCTTGATGTAATACTGGCCAAGAAAATAGGCTCTCCCAGCCTGCCGGAGTATGCCGTCGGGGCAGTGACCCCTGATGGCGAAATACTGGTGCATGAACGCCTGAATCACCTGTGGGAGGAGCAAAAGGATGCCATTAAGCGCATGGCCCAGTCGGTACAAAAAGAGATAAACCGGCAACTGGATTTGTTCCGCAGTCAGAGAAAGGCTATTCATCTGGAAGGATTGCGGATCCTGCTGGTGGATGACGGCATTGTTACGGGTTTTACCGTTAAAGCGGCCATCCTTTATCTGAAAAGGCAGGGGGTAAGCGAGATTCGCATTGCCGTACCGCTTTGCTCACAGAATGCCTACCCGGCTTTGAACAAAGCAGCCGATGACATTCTGGCCTTATACATACCGCAGCGCATGTATGCCGTCAGCCAGTTTTATGAGGATTTCAGCAGTGTAGAAGATGGCGAGATCATTGAGGGTATTTACTGCAACTACAGTAGCCTCAGGACCAAATAGCAACACGGCTAAAGCCTGCAAGGCCGAATTAAGGCCTTTCCCCCGGGAAGGGGCCTCTAATCGCAGTTCTCTCACGCCGTCGCAGGTATTGCAAATGGGCCACGGTCAGGCCTTCAGCTATCAATTCCGCCATGCGGTAGACCACATATAAACGAGTGTTCTGTAAAACCAGATGGTCCAAAACCCCTCCCACATTAACCACCCCTGAAACATGAAAATCCCCTACTGCAGGAAGCTTTTTGTTAAGAGCGGTTCCCGGCTGCAAACTGCCTTTCTTGACATTTATAAACCCGATACGATCCGCTTTCCCCAGACAAGCATCTATAGCTATAATCAATGCCTGCGGAATGCTGGTTTTGATGGTATCCAGGATCTCGGCCAGGTTAACCGCATGAGCCGGTTCTTCCAGGGTTCCAAATATTTGCGCGAATGGCACCAGGCTTTTTAAGCGGCTGCCTACTAAAGGCCCCAGGCAGTCACCGGTGGCCCGATCCGTGCCGATACAGACATAGACCGGCTCGCGCTCGGCCTGGGGATCATTTTCCACCAAGTGGTTATAAACCGACTGATAAATGCGCTTGAAACAGCATGGATCATCATAATGAAAAGAAACCGGTTCCACCGCGACCGGATTAATCTGCAGCTGCAAGACACGGCCCCCTTATAATCGGTTTTATACATATTCTGGCCACTGCCATTATTTTTATGCTTGATTGGCCCGGGGTTGGAATATTAATGCAACAATCAACCCGAGGGGAGGGCTTTCCTATCCGGCAGGCGGTTATAATGGTATGGGGTTATCTGGGGGCGGTGATCGGGGCTGGTTTTGCTTCCGGGCAAGAAATAATGCAGTTTTTCGTGCGCTATGGGTATGCAGGAATTATCGGGGCTTGCTTCAGCCTGTTTTTATTTGCCTGGTGCGGCGGGCAGTTGATGGCACTGGCTCACCGTTACAGGGTTTCGAATTACCAGGACCTTTTGTCTATAATGGGGGGCAGCGCAATCAGCCGCCTGATTGACCTGGGCTTAGCCTGTTTTTTGTTCCTGGGCATCAGCACTATGTTATCAGCCAGTGGCGCGGTATTCCATGAGCACCTGCATCTGCCCAAGAGCCTGGGTATTGCAGCGGCCTACCTGACCGTTCTGTTGGCCCTTTTGGCGGGCAAACGCGGGCTGGTTTACTCCTATAACATTCTGGTGCCGACCAAAATAATGCTCTTGTTGATCATAAGCGCTTATGCCGCTTTTTATGTGCAGCCGGTCCATCCGGATGTAATGGCGGCATTTGTTCACTCCTCGATCAGATTTGACTGGTTGTTAGCCGCATTTTTATATGTCGCCTATAATTTTGCCCTGGCCATGGTGGTGTTGGTTGAGTATCAATCCTTGACCAGGGTCAAAGACAGCATTATCGGGGCGGTTAGCGGCGGGGTGCTCTTAGGGGCCCTGGTGTTGATGATGATTATAGCCCTAAACAGGCATTTGCCCGTAGTGCTCCATTATCAAGTGCCTATGCTGTATGTCGCCGGGCAGATATCGCCGCTTACCAAGCTGGTGTACAGCCTGGTCTTGTGGGTGGGGATCATCACTACCGCCATAGCCAACGCCTATGGAATCACCCAGCGAGTAGCCCATCTGATCGGGGTTCGCTATAATGTGTGCCTGTTGGGCTGTTTGACCCTGGCTTTGCCGGTATCGACACGGAGCTTCACCGCTCTGGTGGGGCACATTTATCCAGCTTTCGGGGTTCTGGGCCTGAGCATACTGCTTATGGTCTTGTATTGGAGCGGAAAAGACATCATTGCGGAAATATACTATAATATAAAAAACTTTCGGCACCGGGAGTGTTAGCAGCTATGGAGCATTTGAGGAATATCCCCCATATGGACGATATATTAAAACACCCAGAGGTTGCAGGCTTAATGACCCGAGTGAGGCGGGACATGGTAGTTGCTGTGGCTCGCGAGGTAGTAGCGCAGTTGCGTGCCCAGTTGCTGGCAAAGCCTCAGACCATCCCTAAAGCCACCCTGTTAGAAGAGGCTGCCAGGCACACTAGAAGCCGCATCACCGCACTTACTGCAGGCACTTTGCAGGAGGTGATAAATGGCACCGGAGTGGTGTTGCACACCAATCTGGGCAGGGCTCCGCTAAGTACGGCCGCACTGCAGGAAATACAGGGGCTGGCAGCCGGATATACCAATTTGGAATTGGATCTTGACAGTGGAGAGCGGGGTTCGCGCTATCGCCACCTGGAAGAACTGCTGGCTGCCCTTACCGGTGCTGAAGCGGCTCTGGTGGTAAATAACAACGCTGCCGCAGTACTGCTGGGTTTAAATACCATAGCCAAAGGTCGTGAAGTGATTGTCTCCCGGGGCCAGTTGGTTGAAATCGGCGGGGCTTTTCGCATCCCTGAGGTAATGAAGGCTTCAGGAGCCATTTTGGTTGAAGTGGGAACCACCAATAAAACCTACCCCTCTGATATAGCAGAGGCTATCGGTCCTCAAACCGCCCTGCTGTTCAGCGCCCACACCTCCAATTACAGAATAGTAGGCTTTACCCGTGAAGTGAGCCTAAAAGAGCTGGTGACGGTGGGCAGGCAGGCCGGATTGCCGGTAATGCACGATTTGGGCAGCGGGGTGCTGGTGGATCTGAGTCCCTGGGGACTGAAAGGGGAGCCTACCGTACAGCAATCGATTGAGGCCGGGGTAGACATAGTTACCTTCAGCGGCGATAAGCTTTTGGGCGGGCCACAGGCAGGGATTATCGTGGGGAAAAAGGTCTATATCGACGCTATGAAAAAAAACCAGCTATTGCGTGCTTTAAGGGTGGATAAGCTTACCATTGCCGCATTGGAAGGCACACTTAAGGCCTATTTATCGGCCCGGCCACAAGAAACCATCCCCGCTTTGCAGATGCTCACCACTGCCAGTGAGGTATTGGAGCAAAGGAGCCGCAGCCTGTGCGAAGAGCTTAAGGCAGCAATTGGGGAACACCCTCTGGTAGCAAGCATTGCCTCCACCGCACTCGAGGATCGGGTCGGCGGCGGTGCTTATCCTATACACAGCCTGCCCGGGTTTGGGGTGGAAATAGCCTTTAAAGGGCGGCTCGAGGCCATAGCCCGAATACTGCGCCAGTCTCGTCCAGCCTTATTGGCCAGGATACAGGACAATTGCCTCTTGATCAGCGTGCGCACCCTTGCTAACGGTGATGTACAGCAGGTTGTCAGGCTAATAGGAAACGCTCTGGACAGCCTCGCCGGTGAGATTAAAAACAGCATCCCTGAAGGCCCGGAGGAGAGATAGTATGAAGCGATTTATAATCGGCACCGCCGGACATATAGACCATGGCAAGACTACGCTGGTGAAAGCCCTGACCGGGGTTGATACCGACCGTCTCAAAGAAGAGAAGCAGCGCGGCATTTCAATTGATCTGGGATTTGCTCCCTTTAAGCTGCCCGGCGGGCAAAAAGCCGCCATTGTGGACGTCCCCGGCCATGAGCGCTTTATTCGCCACATGCTGGCGGGTGCTTTCGGCATAGATATGGTGTTGTTGACCATTGCCGCCGATGAAGGCGTAATGCCGCAGACCCGGGAGCATATGGACATCATCGAGCTCCTGGGGGTCGATAAGGGATTGGTAGTAATTACCAAAAAGGATCTGGTCGATGAGGAATGGATGCTGCTGATGGAGGAGGAAATCAGCGAATACCTCAAAGGCACCATCCTGGATGGAGCACCTTTGATGGCGGTTTCGGCGGTGACCGGGGAAGGAATTCCAGATCTTCTGGCAGCTATTGAAAACATCGCCCAACAGGTACAGGAAAGAAGCGCTGAGGGCTATGCCCGCCTGCCCATTGACCGGGTGTTTACCATTGCCGGTTTTGGCACTGTAGTTACCGGCACCCTGTGGTCGGGGAAGATTAACAGCGGAGATACCCTGGAATTGATGCCCGGCGGGCTTCAGGTCAAGGTGCGCAACCTTCATGTGCATAATGATAAGGTCAATACTGCATACGCCGGGCAAAGGGTGGCGGTCAACCTGCAGGGCATAGAGCTGGCTGAAGTAAGGCGTGGTGACCTGTTGGCCACTCCCGGGGTTTTAGCCCCGAGCTACCGCATCGATGCCCGCCTCAGACTGCTTAAATCCAGCAAGCGCAGCCTGTCCAACTGGAACCGGATACGCTTTCACCTGGGCACTGACGAAACCATGGGCCGAGTGGTTTTGCTGGACCGCGATCAGCTCAACGCCGGTGAGGAAGCCCTGGTACAGCTGGTTATGGAGAAACCGGTGGTCGCTTATCAGGGGGATCGCTTCGTGATACGCTATTATTCCCCGGTGACCACCATTGGCGGCGGAGTGGTGATCGACCCGCGAGCGCCCAAACAAAAGCGCTTCAGGGAGGATGTGCTGGAGGAATTGAGCAAGAAAGAGGAAGGCACGCTCTACGAGCGCATTCTTTTGGAATTGGAAAACAAGCCGGAAGAGATCCTCACCCTGCCGGATTTGGTCAAACTGACGGGGAGCGATGCATCCGCAGTTTCAGCCGAATTAAAGCAACTGCAAGATGATGGCAAGGTTGAAGACCTTAAAAACGGTGATTATATAAGCCAGAAGGGATTGAACCTGATCCGTGAGCAGATTCGGGCCTGGCTTGCGAAATACCATCAGGACTACCCGCTGCGCGCAGGCTATTCGCGGGAGGACCTGCGCAGTCGCTTTTTCCCCAAAATCAACGCGCGGCGCTTTAATGTGATTGTCAAATACCTGGAGGAACAAGGGGTCCTGGTGTCGGTACAGAACAATCTGGCTTTGCCGCAGCATCAGCCCAGGCCTGGTGCTGACGAGCAGAAAATGATAGAGCAAATTATGATGGCTGTGGAAAAAGACCGGTTTAGCCCGCCTTCCTTGAAAGAGATAAAATCGGCTTTACAGGTTGAGGACAGCATCTTTAATGAGCTGGCAGCGTATCTTTTAGAAAGCGGCCAGCTGATAAAAATCAGTCAGGACATGGTATTTTCCGCTCAGGCCATTGAGGCCGGCAAGCAGATTCTGCAGGAGTACTTTAACCATCACAAAGAACTGACCCTGGCGGCAGCCAGAGACTTGTTCAATACCTCTCGAAAGTACGCCCTGCCTTTGGTAGAATATTATGATAGGATTCGTTTTACGAAAAGAATGGGAGACATCAGGGTTAAGATTTAATCGCTGCAGTGGAGGATTTTGCATTGTATAAAGTGGGGATACCGCGCAGTTTGGCTTACTTTTTCTACCTGCCACTGTGGAAGACCTTTATCACCGAATTGGGTCATGAGGTAGTCGAATCCCCCCCGACCAGCAAGGCTATTTTGGATCGAGGGGTCAAAGAGGCAGTTAATGACGCTTGCATACCAATCAAACTGTATCACGGACATGCTGCTTACCTGGCACAGCGATGTGATATGCTATTTTGCCCCCGTTTGGTCAGTGTGCGCAAACACGGCGACTTTGGCACTGAAACCTTTTGTCCTAAATTTCTGGGCTTGCCGGATATGGTTCGCCTGGCTTTAGATCTCCTTCCACCGTTGATCGATGTGCGCATAGATTTGAAACAGCCCCGCACCGGGCTTTGGGATGCAGCCTGTGAGGTAGGGCGTAAGCTGGGGCATGATCAGGCCGAAATAAAGCGGGCCTTACGCCTGGCACAGACCGCGCAGCGCGATTTTCAGAGCCTGTGCCGGCAGGGGGTTCTGGTGCCTGATGCTTTAGAAGCGGTTTTGAATGGTAACCGGGCTTGCGCCAGGCCTGCTTTTGGCCATGACCTTACAATCGCGGTGGTGGGATATCCCTACGTGATTTATGACCCTTATATCAATGCCGGGCTGTTAAAGATATTGCAGCAGGAAGGGGTAAATATCGTAACCCAGGATATGCTGCCCGATCGGGTTCTTAACCGGGAAGCCAAGGGCCTGCCCAAGTCCTTGTTCTGGTACTTTTCCAACCGGGCTGTTTATGGCGGCATGTATTTCATGAAAAAACCGGAGATAAACGGGATGATTCATGTCACCGCTTTTGCCTGTGGGCCTGACTCCATGGTGGACCGACTCCTGGAAATTCAGGTGAAGCGCCACAGCACCATACCCTATCTGGCCATAGCGGTTGACGAGCATACTGGCGAGGCCGGGGTCAGGACAAGAGTTGAGGCTTTTCTCGACATGTTGCGTTATCAGAGGAGAGGAAGATGAAGATCAGTTTCCCCCGCATGGGGTATTCATATATAGCTTTCAAATGGCTGGTGGAAAACCTTGGCCATGAATGCATTGTGCCCCCTGAACCCAGCAATCATACCCTGGATTTAGGGGTGCGCTATGCTCCGGAATTTGCCTGTATTCCTTTCAAGATACTTATGGGGACCTATATTGAGGTAGCCCGCATGGGGGCCGAAGCAGTTATTACCTCCGGGGGCATTGGGCCCTGCCGGGCCGGGTACTACTGGGTGATGCACCAGTACTTGTTGGAGGAAATGGGGTTGCCCATGAAGGTTATTGCCATGGAAATGCCCTTATTAAACCTGGGAGATTTTTGGGGCAAGATAAACCGCCTGCGCCGCAGCGGTGGGATCTCGCTCAAGGAATTGCTCAGGATACTGCGCATAACCTGGGAAAAGATTAAGGCTATTGACGATATTGAAGTCCGTTCCCATCAAGTCCGGCCCCTGGAGATAAAGCGGGGTGACACCACCCGGGCTATTAACGAAGGACTGGCTTTCATAGACCAGGCCCAGCACGAGCAGGAAATCGCCGAAGCCCGTCAGGAAGCCCTGGCTTTGCTGGACAGGGTCCCGCAGGATCACAGCCGCAAGCCTCTGAAGATAGGTATTATCGGGGAAATATACGTGGTCTTGGAACCGGCCGCCAACCACTATATACAGCTGATGTTGGGGGAAATGGGGGTTGAAACCGACCGTTCCATTTATTTGAGCTCTTATACGCGCAAAAACACCATCGTAAACCTGGAAGGGGATCTTTTCGCGGTAGCCCGGCCTTATCTCAACGAGGCTCCCATTGGCGGCCACGGGGCCAACAGCATAGCTGAGACCATTTTGTATGCCCGTCATGGTTTCGACGGGGTGGTGCAGCTGGCTCCTTTTTCCTGTATACCCGAAATCGTGGCCAAGAGCATTATCCCGGCGGTGAGCCGCGACTTCGATATACCGGTACAAACCATATTTATAGACGAACAGACCGGCAGAGCCGGGGTGCAAACCCGGCTGGAGGCCTTTGTAGATCTTTTGCAATGGCGGCGTGAACGTCGCCAAACAGTTGTTGGGGAGAAGGTGTTGCAAGCATGATAGATGCTTACCTGGGGGTAGATGTAGGCTCAGTCAGTACCAACCTGGTGATTATGGATAAAGAAGGCCAGTTATTGGCGGTCCGGTACCTGCGCACCAATGGGCGCCCCATACAGACGGTGCAAGAAGGAATTCAGTCCCTTGGTCGCGAACTAGCACAAGAGGTTAATATCATCGGGTGCGGAGCCACCGGCAGTGCCCGCTATTTGACCAGCATGATCATCGGAGCGGACGTGGTCAAGAACGAGATCACCGCACATGCCATTGCTGCCACTCATGAGATTGGTGAAGTGAACACCATAATCGAAATAGGGGGACAGGATTCCAAGATCATCATTCTGCGGGATGGGGTGGTTACCGATTTTGCCATGAATACGGTCTGTGCCGCCGGTACGGGGTCGTTTTTGGATCAACAGGCCCAAAGGCTGTGTATACCGATTGAGGAATTTGGCGGATATGCGGTCAGAGCCCGCAACCCGGTCAGGATAGCCGGCCGCTGTGCGGTTTTCGCAGAATCCGATATGATCCATAAGCAGCAGCTGGGACATAATCTGGAAGACATCATTGCCGGGCTGTGTGAAGCCCTGGTGCGAAACTATATGAATAATGTAGGCAAAGGCAAGGAAATCCTGGCACCGGTGGTATTCCAGGGCGGGGTAGCGGCCAACATCGGGCTGGTACAAGCCTTTAACAAATACCTGGGCATCGAGGTGATGGTTCCCAAGCACCATGGGGTAATGGGGGCTATCGGAACCGCCTACCTGGCCAGGGATGCAGTGGGCAAAACAGGAAAAACCAACTTCAAAGGCTTTGACCTGCAAAAGATTGAATTTAAAACCACCAGTTTTGAATGTAAAGGTTGCTCTAATGCCTGTGAAGTGGTACAGTTCTTTGAGGACAATAATCTGGTATCCCGCTGGGGAGACCGCTGTGGCAAATGGGAGCTGCAGGTGGGTTAAGCATACATGGAGGGCTTTGGCGCCTTGCTATGGAGGCGTAAAAATAAAAGCAAAAAGGAGGACGAAAGATGAAGGTAAGACGTTGTCTAGCAGTGCTGGTCTTGGCGTTGTTCGCCATGGGTATTGTTGCCGGTTGCGGTAACGATCAGGCCGGACAGCAAGCCCAGCCACAGACCGAAGGCACCGAAATCCTGGTAGGCTTGAACTGTGAACTGTCGGGCGCGGTGGCCAGCTATGGCAGCAATGCGGCCAATGGTGCCAAATTAGCCTTTGAGGAAATCAATGCCAAAGGCGGCGTATTGGGGAAACAGTTCAAGGTGCTGGAGCGGGACAGCCAGTCCAAGACCGACGAAGCCATGAATGTTAGCGCTGACCTGGTCAGCAAGGGTGTTGTGGCCCAGATTGGTCCGCTGATAAGCGGGGCTGTTGCCGCATGTACCCCGGTTATGAATGAAAACCAGATTCCTTTGATTGCACCTGCTGCTACTGCTCCAGGGGTAACCGTGGATGAGAAAACCGGTGAGACCTTCCCCTACATATTCCGGGCTTGCTTCCTGGATTCTGACCAGGGCGAGCGCATGGCGGAATTTGCTTATGACACCCTGGGAGTAAAGACCGCAGCTATCTATGGCAGCACCTCTGATGACTATGCCAAGGGCCTGGCCAAGTATTTCAAAGAGGCCTTTGAGGCCAAAGGCGGCACAATAGTTGCTCAAGAGGGTTATGTCACAGGAGATAAGGATTTCAAAGCTACCTTGACCAAGATCAAAGCAGTTCAACCCGAATTCATCTATGTGCCGGGTTATTATCAGGAAGTATCCATCCTGGTCAAACAAGCCCGTGAGCTGGGCATTACCGTTCCCATGGGTGGCGGCGATGGCTGGGATTCACCTGACATGCTGACTGTAGCCGGAGCAGAGGCCTTGAACAACACCTATTTTACCAATCACTATTCAGTACAAGACCCCAAACCGGCGATTGCCAACTTTGTCAAAGCCTATGAAGAGAAGTACAACAAAACCCCGGACTCTTTCGCCGCATTGGGCTATGACTGCGCTTATCTGCTGGCTGAAGCCATCAAAGCGGCCAACTCCACTGACCCGGTTAAAATAAAGGAAGCCCTGGAAAACATCAAGGATTTCCCCGCCATAACCGGTACTTTGAGCTTTGACGAACAGCATAACCCGGTGAAGAGCATCGTGGTTATAGAGTTTAAAGACGGAAAACTGATATCCCATTAGAGATTCCAAACGTACAGCCAGGAGAGGGATAGACCTTTCCTGGCTGTACAAACGGAGGCAGTAAAGATATGGTTGAGTTTTTGCAGCAGTTGCTCAATGGCTTGTCGCTGGGAGCTATATATGCCCTGATTGCACTGGGCTATACCATGGTATACGGAATCATACTATTAATAAACTTCGCCCATGGCGACATCATGATGGTAGGGGCTTATGTAGGCTTTTTTTCTATAACGATGCTGGGCAGCAATGTGATCATGGCTATACTGTTCGCTATGCTGGCCTGTGCGGTTCTGGGTGTCCTTATAGAAAAGATCGCCTATAGGCCTTTGCGCAATTCGACCCGTATTGCGGCCTTGATCACGGCTATCGGGGCCTCGCTTTTTTTGGAATATGTGACCATCTTTTTCCTCACCCCGCAGCAGCGGGTTTTCCCGGCCGAGGCCTTCCCGTTGCACCAATATCAAATCATGGGGCTTTACATTTCCAATAAGGACATTTTCATAATAATCCTGGCGGTAGTCTTGATGGTGCTTTTGCAGTATATAGTAAAACACACCCGGGCCGGCAAAGCCATGCGGGCGGTTTCATTAGACCGCGAAGCTGCCATGCTCATGGGCATAAGTGTTGATAAGACCATATCTTTTACCTTTGCTTTAGGCTCAGCTCTGGCAGCTGCAGCCGGGGTATTGATCGGATTGTATTACGGTACCATAAACCCCTTGATGGGTATTATCCCGGGCTTGAAAGCCTTCGTGGCTGCAGTTCTGGGAGGGATAGGCATAATCCCCGGAGCCATGGTGGGGGGATTTGTCATGGGGATTCTGGAGACCATGGTCAGCGGCTATGGCAGCAGCATGTACCGTGACGCGGTAGCCTTTGGGGTATTGATTTTGATTTTGCTCATTAAGCCAACCGGCATCTTCGGCCGTAATGAGAGTGAAAAAGTGTAGGTGAAAAAAATGCCATCATCAAAGCGGCAGTGGCTTTGGCTGTTGATAAATATCGCGGTTCTGGCCGGAATCTTCGCCCTGGTGCAGTATATGATAGCTACCCGGGTACTCAACCAGTATTATCAGATCAACCTGACCTCCATGTGTATCAACATCATCCTGGCGGTTAGTTTGAATTTGATCAACGGCTTCACCGGGCAGCTTTCCCTGGGGCACGCTGGTTTTATGGCGGTTGGGGCTTATGTTTCGGCAGTGTGCACCAAATATATGGATTTGCCCTTTGTCACCGCGATAATAGCCGCCTGTTTAGCCGCAGCCCTGGCGGGGTTTATTATCGGGGTGCCAACCCTGCGCTTGCGCGGCGATTACCTGGCGATAGCCACCCTCGGCTTCGGCGAAATCATCCGGGTTATTTTGCAAAACATCGAAGAATTGGGGGGACCGGCCGGGATTTTGGGTATCAGCCGCCTGACTACCTGGCCATACCTGTTTATAGCTACAGTCCTGACCATCGTTGTAATACAGAATCTCATCAATTCCAGCTTCGGCCGGGCTATAATATCGGTTCGCGAGGATGAAGTAGCTGCGGAGATGATGGGGATTAATACCACCTGGTACAAAGTGCTGGCCTTCATCATCGGTGCCGGGTTTGCCGGCCTGGCAGGGGCGTTATTTGCCCATTACTTTTACATAATTAAACCGGACACCTTTAACTTCCTGAAATCATTCGACATACTGGTTATGGTGGTTTTAGGAGGTCTGGGGAGCACTACCGGAGCGGTTCTGGCGGCCATGTTCATTACGGTATTAACCGCCTATTTGCAGGCATTTCCGGCCATTCGCATGATTATCTACGCTTTGATACTGATATTGGTGATGATATATCGGCCTCAAGGCTTGCTGGGCAACAAGGAGTTATCCCGCAAGACATTTAGCCGGCTTTGGGGAGGATCAGCATGACCATACTCAACATACAGAATCTGTCCAAATCTTTTGGCGGGTTGACTGCCCTGGCGGATGTCAATCTGGCTATTGAAAACGGGGAACTGGTAGGCTTGATAGGCCCCAATGGAGCCGGCAAGACAACCGTCTTCAATCTTATCACGGGAGTTTACCGGCCTGATCGGGGACATATAATATTTGATGAAAAACCCATGGAAGGGCTCTTACCCTATAAGATCTGCCAGCTGGGGGTTGCCAGGACCTTTCAAAACATACGCTTATTCAAACAGTTGACCGTTTTGGAAAATGTTAAAATCGCCTTGCACAAAGATGTGCCATATCAGCTCTATTCCGCGATTCTGCGCTTACCCACCTTCTTTAGGGGTGAAGCCAGCATAGAAGAAGAAGCTATGCGATATCTGCGCATTTTTGGGCTGGAAGGGAAACAGGGCGAAATAGCCTCCAGTCTGCCTTACGGTGAACAGCGCCGCCTGGAGATTGCCCGGGCACTGGCCACACGGCCAAGGCTGCTCATACTTGATGAACCGGCCGCGGGAATGAATCCACAGGAAACGCAGAACCTTATGGAACTGATTCGCTGGATCAGAGAGGAATTTGAACTGACCATACTTTTGATCGAACACGACATGTCACTGGTGATGGGGGTTTGTGAGCGTATCTATGTACTGGATTACGGGCGCATCATCGCCCAGGGCGCTCCAGATGAGATCAGAAACAACCCGCGGGTAATAGAAGCCTATCTGGGTGAGGAGGTAAGCTAATGCTCAAAGTACTGGGAATCGATGTGTATTATGGCGCTATTCATGCATTGAAAAACCTCAGCCTGGATGTGGAGCAGGGCAGCATCGTGACCTTGATCGGCGCCAATGGCGCAGGCAAAACCACTACTTTGAAAACCATTTCCGGTTTATTGCGCTGTAAAAACGGGTCTATCACCTTCAACAATCAGGATATCACTCGCCTGCCGCCGGATAAAATAGTAGCCCTGGGAATATCCCAGGTTCCCGAAGGACGCCGGGTTTTTTCCACTATGAGCGTGCAGGAGAACCTGGAAACCGGGGCCTACCTGCGCCGGGACAAAAAGGCTATTGCCAGGGATATGGAAGAGGTTTTTGCCCGCTTCCCCCGCTTGCTGGAGAGAAAAAAACAGCTGGCCGGCACATTAAGCGGTGGTGAACAGCAGATGCTGGCGATTGGCCGGGCTTTGATGGCCAGGCCGGAACTCATGCTTATGGATGAACCCTCTATGGGTCTGGCTCCTCTGCTGGTCAAAGAGATTTTCGAGATCATTAAGGAGATCAACCAGCGAGGAACTACCATATTATTAGTGGAACAAAATGCCCATATGGCACTATCCATAGCCCATAAGGCCTATGTCATCGAAACTGGAGAAATCGTGCTGTCCGGGAGCGCCCAAGAGCTAATGAATAGCGAAGCAGTGAAAAAGGCCTACCTGGGCGGGTAAAGCCCTGGAAGCACCCTGCACAAGGGAGGGAATAAGATGAAGGTAAAAGACAGAATGAGCACCGATGTCAAAACTGCAACAATGGAAACCAGTCTGCTGGAAGCCTTGCATATGATGGAGGAACATGGCATACGCCGCATACCTATCATGGATAAGAATAAGCTGGTAGGAATTGTTACTTTAAGTGACTTGAATCGGGCGGCACCTTCCCCAGTTACAGCCCTGAGTATTCACGAGATCAACTATTTGCTGGGCAAAACCAAACTCCGGGACATCGTCCCCAAAAAACAAAAGGTTATAACCATCGGCAGCGAAAACTATATTGAGACTGCAGCCAAGGTTATGCGGGCGCACAATATCAGCGGCCTGCCGGTGGTTGATGATGGGCGTCTGGTAGGGATAGTGACTGAAACCAATATATTTGACGCTTTAATTGATATACTCGGGGTTCACCAGGCCCACAGCCGCCTGGATCTATACGTTCCTGATGGACAGGGCAGGCTGGCTGAGATCACCGGTATCATTGCCAGGATGGGCATAAATATTCTGAATGCCGTGGCCTATTATGATGAGAAAAAAGGCCTCTACAAGGTTATCATCCGGGTTGAAACTCTGGAAACCGCGGATTTGCTGGAGGAACTTAAATCGCACGGTTATGAGATCGATTCGGTGTTGGTGGTGGAAGATTCCGAAAAATCATAACCGATTCTTGAACACAGGCTGTCAGCAGGTGCCTTACTTGCAGCCGGTGGTTTGAATCGAGACCATATAGTGCAGGTTTTTACAAACTATCCATAGAGAATGCCATGTCGATAAGTGGTACGCATTTGCTGTATACAGCAAATACCAGGTAAAAAGCGAGCATATTTGACAGCAATTGTGTTAATATATCATGTGGAGAAGCGATGGTAGTTTTTTTCCCCGGCACGGAAGCGGATCGGTCCTGGTGGGTCGCCCGGACTTCAAATCCGGTTGTGCGGCGGCGATCCCGTCGCAGGTGAGTTCGATTCTCACACGCTTCCGCCAAATTAATTTCTGGCGGCTTTTGCGGGTTTCTTATACAACACTCTGTTATTCTAAGACTAACTCGCTGAACGAGAAAATGACAGAAAAACAGTGAGTCCAGGACAGTAAAAATAATATCAGGAGGACTGGACCAAATTATGCTAACAGGAATAATTGCCCTCAAGAATAAGGAGGGCTTTTTTATGGCAAAGAGTAAATCTGCTACTTTCCTGCACTGATCACAGTCTATTGTCAGGTTTTTGCACACCGCCTTAACCAATTGCCAGGCGATTTCCTTGAGAGTATCGTCACCTACCGCCTTAACTGAGCTGTTATTAACTTGTAAAGCGTCATAGCAGGCTAGCTCCTCATCTATCAGTTCCAACTTGTCAACTCGATTACCGGCCCTCTCTCGTTTCCTCAAGCTGTTTAAAGCCAATTTCAGTATGATCATGGAGGTTTTAACATCACAGTTCTGCTAGTGACAAATATATTTTTCAGGCATATTGGCAGTAAAACTGCCATATTAGCTGCTTTGGAAAAAGATGGTGTTATATTGTGAATAGCTATAAAATGAAATTATTGAGGTAGTGATGAAGGTCAAAAGATATCTGGGTTACCTCGATGGGTGGGCGAAATCAGGAGCCTTTAAATAAGTCCCACCTTTGATAGTAATTTACAAAATAAATGGAGGCGATTTTTTTGGAAGATCATTATGATAAGCTGGTTAGCAACCAACTACTCGACACAATTAATCAAGAAATACAGGGCTTCGTTAAGGTTCTGGATAGACCCAGTGAGGATTGTTGGTTTGTTGAGTTCCCCGGAATAAAATTAGTGGGCTTCTTCAGCTGTGAAGATAACGAATCCGATATACAAACGCCTACTATAAGCATGGCTATTTTTCTTTACGATATTACCGATGCAACCAAATCTCAGTTGCTTAATCTATTTGCCGTAAATGGCGATATGCATGGCTGTTGGTTTTTAGCTGAGTGTATAGATGACCGGTGGAGACTTGTTCTAAATAGGCGGATAATGGTCGAGTCCTATCAGCCTGGTGAATTGCGGGACAATATCATGCTCATGCTAGGTCGTTTTTCAATATTCCAGGATCGTATAGAGCAGACTTTATCTGCGATTTAAGCGGTTTATCCAAAATGGAAATAGTAATTTTAAGTGGAGATTGCACATGGGCAAGGGACGTAAATATCCGCCTCTAATAAGCTAATATGCTGCTATTTAGCAGGTTACCAGGTACAGCCTTAAACATGCTGTGTCGAGGCTGCTTCCTGACGGTCTTTGACAAACAGGCAGCTCACAAAACAAAAGGCTGACAGTACAGCAGCGGTAATATAAGCGTCCTGCATGGCCAGTAAGCCAGGCAGGGGGGCACCGGTTAATAGATAGACAGCCTGCCGGGCTGAAAGCACCAGGCTGCCGATAGCGATGCCCAGAACCATACCTACATTGCGTGTGGTAGCCAGAACTCCTCCGGCTATACCCAGGCGGTTTTTGGCAACAGCTCCCATTATTGCGCTGTTGGTAGGGGATTGAAACATTCCCGTACCCAGTCCGAACAGGCTCAAGCGCCAGGTCACATCGGCAGGGGACAAATCCGGGCCTACCATAGCCAGGCTCAAGGCGCCCAGGGCACAAAAGATGGCTCCAGCCGAGGAGAGCAGGCGGTTGCCGATCTTGTCAGAAAGGGTGCCGCTTACAGGCGCTACCAGCAACACCGTAAGAGGAAATGCGGTCATGGTAACCCCTACGGTTGAAGGGGGCAAACCGAGCTGTTGCTGCAGATAGAAGGGAGTAATAAAAATAATGATGTACTGAGTCATAAAGTGAAATAAAGTGGCAATGTTTCCGGAGCTAAAAGCGCGACTGCGGAATAAGGCCAGTTCCAGCATGGGCTCCGGGATTTTGCGCTCCTGAAGGACGAACAATACGGCCGCAGTGACGGCCAGGATCCCAACTAGTACGATAAACCCCGACCACTGGTAGTGCTGCCCGCGGCTGATAAAAAACAGCAGGGCGGACAGAGTGACCAGGGCCAGCCAGGCCCCCATCCAGTCAAATTTCTGTTCCAGGAGTTCTTTTTTCTCGGGCAGCACACGGTGGCATGCCAGGTGGGCTATAATCCCGATGGGGATGTTTATAAAAAATATGGTTCGCCATCCCCAAAGATCTAAAAGCAAACCGCCCAGGCTGGGACCGGTGGCCAGCCCCAGGGCAACCACCATGCCTATCATCCCCAGAGCCTTGCCTCTTTCCTGCGGGGGGAATATGGCGGTAATAATGGCCGGGGCAAGCGATGAGGTCATTCCGGCGCCAATGGCCTGTATAGAGCGAAAGGCGATCAGCCAGCCGATGCTCCACGACATGCCGCATAAAAAGGAAGCCAGTGTAAACACCACATTGCCCGCCAGGAATATGCGCTTAAAACCAAACATATCCCCCAGCCTGCCAAAGCTGAGCTGGAAACTGGCCAAGACCAACAGATAGGAAATGCTTACCCAGCCCACGGTGTCGGGGCTTACATTAAAAACTTCTGACAAACTGGGAAAAGCCACATATACTACACTGGAGTCAATCGGCCCCATTAATACTGGTATCATAACTGCCGCTAAAATCATCCATTTTGAGGATGCAACCTTCTGCAAAGCCCCTGACCCCTTTTCTGTTCAACTGCTGAAAAAACAAGCCTGACTGACAAAGTTACAGCTTAAAAGGCTGATATACAATAACCTATTTCCGTATTAAATGGGCAAATCCTGCCCTTCCGCTTATCGGCCTCAGACGATTTACGTTATATATGAAAATAAAAAAGCAAATGAGGGCGGAACCGCTTTGACATGTTCGCCCCCTTTTTTACACCCCAGCGCAACATATGAGCAATTAAATTATTTCCCGGGAAATAATTACACGTTTCGCATGATGAATCCGGAAAAGATGTCGAATTAATCCTGGGCTTTGGAAACGGTTTGCCAGCGCCCTCTGGAGAGGTAGTGCCCGGCTGTGCCCAGTAACAGGATCAGAGCGATAATAATCGCGGTCGATTTTATATCCTGGTTAGGCTGCAGTGAGACGCCTAAACCAGTATAAAGAACCGCAGTGGGAATTTTTCCCAGGGCAGAGGACAGAAAGAAACTCCAAAAGGGAACCCTGCCTATCCCTGCGACTATATTGATTAAGGGGGTGGGAAAAACCGGGATGATACGGGCCAACAAAATGCCCCAAAAAGCTAGACCTGGGTCGAAATGGTACATGGCCAAACCCCGGCGGGATAGTATTTTCTGCTCAACCCAGTCAGCCCCTGCCCGGCGGGACAGAATATAGGCCAGGCAGGCACCCAGTAAGGCTCCTGACCAGGATAAGAAAAAGCCCAATTTAAAACCAAATAACAAGCCGCAGGCACCAGCCAATATCACGTAGGGAAAAACCGGCAAAGCCGCTTGTATGACAAAAAGCACAAATGCAACCACAGGTGCCAGTATACCAAATGATTGTACATAATTGATCACCATGCTGATACTTACACTGGATAGACTAAAGCCCATTTAAAACCTCATCCCCTGCGGGTATCAGCAGGCGGTTAAACATTGCTATTTACACCCTATTCATAAAGCAGCCTTTAGGTTGCATCATGGTCTACATTGCATTTAACCCTTTTTCGGTATGCTTGTAAAGCCAAATCTTCCCAGCTGTTTCGACAGGATTCAAAAACTCAGGCACCTATTGGGGCGACAACAATATTTATCCATAGCAGAGCAACACCTGTTATAATAGGGTGCAAAAGGGAAAAAGGCGGGTAAGACAGCGATGGCCCCTGGCCTTCCAGCATTCAACACCATTGACTATGTGCTGCTGCTCATCCTGGTTCTGTGCGCATTGACCGGTCTGAAGCAGGGTTTTGTCATGACTGTGGGAGGTATTGTAACCTTTGTGCTCAGCATTGTACTGGCGATTTTTTACTATGATAATCTCAGTGTTTATCTGGACAGCAATGTCGGCATTACTTCCAAGCTGGATCAGTTTCTCAGCGAGCATACCCCGCTTAAAACCCTGGGGATTCCATATAATCTGATGGTAAAAGGCTTAACCATCGAGGAAGCCGTGCATAATCTGGCCTACTGGCTGGTGCGGGCCTTGTGCTTTGTACTGATCGCCTTAACCAGCCGGCAGTTGCTCTGGCTGGCCCTGGGCTGGCTGGAGAAACTGATCAACCTTGGACCGGGATCAGCTGTAAATCGCCTTCTGGGGACGGTTCTGGCCGTGCTCCAGGGCGTGGTGGTCTTAACCCTGGTAGTCTGGTTCACCTTGCCGGTGCTGGAAGCGGCTTCCGCAGTGGGGATTGAGGAGGCCGGGCTTCTGCAGGACTACATGAACCAATCGGTTTTGGTCACCTGGATGAGAGCGGCCTACGACTGGGGTCAGCACACCCTGGGATTAGAAGTATAAGAATAAGCTGGTATAAAGACAATAGAAACAGGAAATATATCGCTAATTAAAGGGAGGATCAGTATTGATAGAAAAACGCAACAACCGCCCCAATGTTTGGGACCGGGTTGATGACCGGATGCAGGCTGCCATGCACAGCTTCAGCCAGGGCTATTTGGATTTTCTCAACCGGGCCAAAACCGAACGTGAAGCCATAGAGTATATACAGCAGAAGGCGCAGCAATATGGTTTTACCTCACTTGAGGCGCAGAACTCAATCAAGCCCGGGGATAAGCTGTTTGTCAACCAAAAGGGGAAATTGATGGCCCTTATCATTGTGGGCCAAAACCCTCTCGATGGTTTTAACCTGGTGGTTTCTCATGTAGACACGCCGCGCCTGGATCTCAAGCCCCGCCCGCTTTATGAAGCCGATAATCTGGCTTTGTTCAAAACCCATTACTATGGCGGTATCAAGAAATACCAATGGCCGGCTATTCCGCTGGCTTTGCATGGTGTAGTGGTAAAGAAAAGCGGAGAGCGTATAACGGTTTGTATCGGGGAAAAAGAGGATGATGCGGTTTTGGCCATCACCGACCTTCTGCCGCATCTGGCCAAAGACCAGATGGAAAAGAAGATGAATGAGGGCATCAAAGGAGAGGATCTCAATATAGTGGTGGGGTCTTATCCGCTACCGGATCTCAAGGAAGATGCCTTTAAGCAGCACATACTCAACCTCTTGCAGCAACAGTACGGCATAGAAGAGGAAGATTTTGCCAGTGCGGAGCTGCAGGCCGTACCGGCCTTCAAAGCCAGAGAAGTGGGACTGGACCGCTCTATGATCGGTGCCTATGGACAGGATGACCGGGTCAGCGCATACACCTCTTTAGAGGCGGTATTGGCCCTAAAACAACCAGTACGAACCGTGATATGCCTGTTTGCCGACAAAGAAGAAATAGGCAGCACCGGCAACACCGGTTTGCAATCCCTGGCCCTGGAGAATATTGCCGCCGAACTGCTTACCAAGTCCGGCATAAAGGACTATTATCAGGTAAGAAAAACCCTGGCCAGGAGTTTTGCCCTATCAGCCGATGTCAATGCCGCGGTTGATCCCTCCTTCCCCGATGTTTTCGAGAAGATGAACTGCAGTTATTTATCTGCCGGGGTAGTATTGACCAAGTATACCGGTTCACGCGGCAAAGCCGAAGCAAATGATGCCAACCCTGAGTTTGTGGCTTCTATCAGGCGCCTGTTTGATGAGGCCGGGGTAGTCTGGCAGGTGGGGGAACTGGGCAAGGTGGACATTGGAGGCGGCGGCACAGTAGCTCAATACCTGGCCTGCTATGGCATGGAAGTGGTGGACTGCGGAGTAGCGGTTTTGAGCATGCATTCGCCTTTTGAGATAGTCAGCAAAGCCGATATATATATGGCTTATCAGGCCTACCGGGTATTTATGGAAAAAATGAGCTGAGCGAGCCAACAGCTTAGCGGGAGGGACTACAGTGAAAAAGACCAGGCTGACACAAATGGTCAGGGCAGCGGGGTGAGCTGCCAAGATGGGTCCGGGGACCCTGGAGAAGCTTTTGCAAACAATGCCCATCACAAGGCAGGATGACATCCTGGTGGGGATAGAAACGCGCGATGATGCCGCCGTATATCGCCTTGACGAGAACCTGGCCCTGGTTCAAACGGTTGACTTCTTTACCCCTATGGTGGACAATCCTTATCTGTTTGGTCAGATCGCTGCCACCAATGCCTTAAACGATATATATGCCATGGGCGCTAAACCCTTATTGGCATTGAATATAGTCTGTTATCCGGCCTGCGAAGATCTAGAGGTTCTGGGGCAGATCCTGCAGGGGGGGCTGGACAAGGTTAATGAGGCCGGGGCCTACCTTTTGGGAGGGCATAGTGTGGATGACAATGAGCCCAAGTACGGCCTGGCAGTTACCGGCATGGTTGACCCCAGGCGGATCTTGACCAATGCAGGGGCCAGGCCGGGAGACAGGATATATATAACCAAGCCGATCGGTAATGGCGTTATAGCTACAGCTATCAAGGCCGAAATGGTATCTCAAGCAGCTTATGAAGAGGCTGTGCATTGGATGGCCATGCTTAACAAGGAAAGCAGTGAAATAGCGGTAGAAGTAGGGGTCAATGCAGCTACCGATGTAACCGGCTTCGGTTTGTTAGGGCATTTAACTGAGATGGCGCAAGCCAGTCAGGTTACCATGCAGCTGTATGCTGAATCAGTGCCGCTGTTAAACGGTGCCTGGGACGGCGCGACTATAGGCTTGTTGCCGGGCGGGATGTACAACAATCGCACTTACCTGGAGGGGAAAATCCGGGTTGCTCCCGGGGTCAACCCGACCTGGGTGGACTTGCTGTATACCCCTGAAACAGCAGGGGGAATGCTTCTGGCAGTCAGCCCGGAGCAGGCTCCGGTTTTGGAAAAAGCCATGCAAGAACGCCGACAATCGTGTGTTCTCATCGGTGAGGCAGTAGAAGCCCGCGATTATTGCATAGAAGTAATGGCTTAGGGATGCGGAGAGGGGCATTATGCAACGCAAAGCATTCAAAATAGGCGATATTGTGAGAATGAAGAAGAAGCACCCCTGTGGCAGCTTTAATTGGAAGGTTACCCGCATGGGGGCCGACATCAAAATGAAATGTGTGGGCTGCGGTCGCATAGTGATGATTCCGCGCATGGAATTTGAAAAACGCATGGTCAGGGTGGAAATCCCGGCTCCAGAGCAATAGCACATTTTTCCTCCCCGGCATAGAATATAATACATATTTCCATGCCTGATAAGGGGGGTAAGCAATGGAGGGTACCATAAAAGAAAAAATACCCTTTCAAGTCGGGGATTTAGTAAGTGTAAAAAGCATGCCCCGGGAGGCACGCTTCTGTATCATCGCTTTCAAGAACAGCCCCGAAGGACAGCCCGTGGCGGTGCTGAAAGCACTCTTCAACGATACCTTCATAATAGAAAAACCCATCTCTGAGCTACGCAGCCTATTGATAAGAGGCGTATTGTAATAAATTCTTTCCAGTATCTTGCATGCTGGGGGAAAATACTGTTATAATAACCTGAAGTCCCTGCTCCGGTTTCTACCGGAGCCTTTACTCGTGTTGGCACGAGTTAGTCCATAGGGAGGAGGTGTAACGATGCGCACGTATGAGATGTTGTTCCTGCTAAAACCCGATTTGTCTGAGGAGGCCATTGCCGAATCCAAGGATAGGCTGCGCAATATAATCGCAGGTTTCGGCGGCGAGTTCGTCAACGAGGCTGAAGGCTGGGGCAGAAAACGGCTGGCGTACGCTATTGAGGATTATCATGAGGGGATTTATTCCCTATGGTACTTCAAAGGTCAGCCTGAGACTGTTTCAGAATTGGACCGGGTTATCAAAATATCGGACAATTTCCTGCGCCACATCATCATTCGTCAGGATGAGAACTAATTAAAACCGGTGGGAGGGAATTTTATGTTGAACCGAGTGATATTAATTGGCCGCCTAACCCGTGATCCCGAACTGCGTTATACCCCGAACGGGGCAGCGGTGGTTAGTTTCACCATAGCTGTAGAGCGTAGGTTCAATCGCAACGAAGCTGACTTTATTCCCATAGTTGCATGGAATAAACTCGCTGAAAACTGCGCCAATTACCTGGGCAAAGGCAGGCTGGTGGCAGTTGAGGGCAGGCTGCAGGTGCGCAGCTATGAAACCCCGGATGGGCAGAGACGCTGGGTAACCGAAGTGATCGCTGATGAGGTTAGGTTCCTCGACAGAGGTGGGTCGACTGCCAGTGCACCTGGTTCAGCAGTAACATATACTCCCTCTGGTCAGGATGACTGGAATGATGTGGGACAAGAAATAATAAACGATATTGATTTCGTTGACCCTAACAGGGATGATGACATTCCCTTTTAGTTAGAGGAGGAATCGTATTTGAAGAAGGAAAAGCGCAAGAAAAGAAAACAGTGCAATTTCTGCGCGGACAAGATTGAGCGCATAGATTACAAAGATATCGCACGACTGCGCCGTTATGTAACCGAACGCGGCAAGATATTGCCCCGTCGTATCACCGGCAACTGTGCCCATCATCAGCGGCAATTGACGGTATCCATCAAAAGGGCCAGAACAATGGCTTTGATGCCCTATACATCCGACTAAAGTTATCTGCCAAGCCCTCAAAACGAGGGCTTGTTTGTTTTTATTGGGAAGACCACGGACAGCAACAGCTCAGAATCTGCCGGTATCCGTCTGCAGGAGGAAATGATCGCCCGGTGTGGAACAGGTTCAAAAGGGGGGTGTTATTTATGGCCTTAAAAGGTGATCTGGATATAACCAAAAATCTAAAGATGATAGAATGGTTAAAGGCGGAGTTAGTCGAGTCCGTCGGGGCCTTGTTAAAAAGCCTGCTTAACGCCTCTGCCGAAGCAACCGCCGACAGGCTTGCCTCGCTTCTCATTTTGATTTATCTCCTGGGAGATCGGGTGGGGGTGTCGTTTGCCGTCCTGGATAGCGCAGTAAAGGCCAAGCTGAAACAGAGCCTGGCTGCCGCCCCGCCGGATGACCGCTGGCATCAGGACATGAAGGCACTCCATGATCACTGGCAGCATAGAACGAGGTGATGCCATGCGCCCTTATATCATCTATTTGCTATTAACCATACTGGCCAGTCTGGCCATGCTGGCTACGCCTGCCGTGACTATGATTTCGGCCTTGATATGGGGCACCCTGTTGATCATAGCAAGCCTGCATTTGGATGCCCTGAAGCTTGTATCATTATTCATCGCCAACCTAATTGTTGTTGGTTACGTTGGGGGAACGCCCAACCTGATCTATATACTGGCTTTTTATGGAATACCCGCTATGGTGATGGGGTTTCTAACCTTAAAACAGCGCGGCTATTATGAGGCGCGCCGATGGGGAGCGGTAGCACTCATCATCGGGGTAAGCGTGTACCTGGTGGTTTTGTATCAATCCGGAGGGGGGAGCTATTTTGCTGAACAGGTAAACCAGATGGTGATGCAGGCCAGCGCATATTATGAGAGCCAGGGCTGGACACAGCTGTACCAGCAAGCGGGAATAACCGAGGAGGAATTAAACCAGGCCTTGCAACGTATAGGCCTAAGCCTTATACACCATCTTCCTGCTGTTTTCTATGTTCAGGGATTAATGGCAGTATTTTTAATGCTGTGGTTGGCTTCATTTTTCGCCTTTAATCAGGTTAGCGAGCGTCTAAAAAAGAAACCCTTTGCGCAGGAACTGATGCCCTGGGAACTGGTCTGGCTGGTAAATATAGGCCTGGCTCTCTGGCTCATAGCCTGGGATGAACGCAATCTCACCTATTACATAGGATCGAACATATTGGTAGTGATGGCGGTGATATCCTTTTATTACGGCCTGGCCAGCCTGGTCTTTCGTATCAAGTATGAAAGCAGAAGGGGAAGAATCTGGGTGATCCTCCTGCTGGCAGTGCTAGCCTTGTTTTTTCCCCTGTCAGCCCTTGGTTTCCTCTGTATTCTGGGTATATTTGACAGTCTCTTGGACCTGAGAAAACCTTTTACCAGACAGGAGGGATAATGCGTGAAGGTTATATTGATACAGGATGTAAAAAACCTGGGCAAAAAAGGCGAGATCAAAGAGGTAAGCGACGGTTATGCCAGAAACTACCTCATTCCCAAGGGCTTTGCCCAGGAGGCCACCGCTGCCCGTTTAAAGGAAAATGAGGATCAAAAGCAGCGTTTGCAGCGGCAGAGAGCCAAAGAAGAGAATCAGGCCAGGTTGATCCAAGAAAAGCTGCACGGTAAGACAATATCCATCAAGGCCAAAACCGGCGGAGGTGACAAGCTTTTTGGAGCAGTGACCAGCCGGGAGATAGCGGAAGTGCTGCAGCAGCAATTTGGGGTAACGTTTGACAAGAAAAAGATCGAGATAGGAGAACCTATAAAACATCTGGGTAAATACTCGGTGCACATCAAAATATACCCGGGTATACACGCCGATATACAGGTTAGCGTGGAACCCGGATGATAGGGGCGCAGTAAGTGAGATTTAAAAGCAATAAAAAAGATCACCAAACCCGAGCCTTGTACTGGCAAATAGAGAATCTCTATCAGTGTTTGGACAGCCTTTACGGCACTCAGGGCCTGGTGCTGAGGGCAAGCAAACTGGATGCCATCGATTTGATTACATCCGAGCAGCTGGAAAAGAAAATCCTGGGCTTGCACCGTATACTGGCCGAAGACCCTACTATCACCGAACTCAAATTTCATGGCGATCTGGAGCAGGAAGCTGCCTACCTGGAGGATTTGCTGGCGGAGGAGAGCGCCCGGCGCTCAGTGGAAGCGGATTGGCAAAAACGTGTTCAGGAGAAGGTGGATCAAAACTACCAGGTTTATGTGCGGGATCTCCAGGCGCAGCTCTTTAAAGAGCAGAACAATTCACCTGAAAACGCCCGCACCTTGAAAAAGCTGGGCCTCATTGAAAAAATGGAAAGAACCGGGCTGAATCGCTCCGCTCTGGAACTGTTAAGGCCCAACACCCTGGAGGAACTGATTGGACAGGAGAAAGCTCTAACCGCTCTGCTGGCCAAGTTAAACACCCCCTACCCGCAGCATTTGATCCTTTACGGCCCGCCCGGGGTGGGCAAAACCAGTTGCGCGCGCCTGGCGTTGGAGATGATCAAAGGCCGGGCTTCCAGCTGCTTCACCGAAGAAGCCCCATTTGTAGAGGTGGACGGCACCACCTTGCGCTGGGATCCCCGTGAGGCTACCAATCCACTGTTAGGATCAGTACATGACCCCATTTACCAGGGAGCCCGCAGCGACCTGGCCGAAGCTGGTATACCCGAGCCAAAGCTGGGGCTGGTCACAGAGGCTCATGGGGGGATTCTCTTTATCGATGAAATCGGGGAAATGGATCCCGAGCTGCAGAATAAGCTGCTTAAGGTTTTGGAGGATAAAAGGGTTTATTTCGATTCCTCCTACTACGATCCCCATGATGAGCGGGTGCCGCAATACATCAAGCAGATTTTTGAAAATGGCCTGCCCGCGGACTTTATCCTCATCGGAGCCACCACTCGCAGCCGGGAGAGCATCAGTCCGGCTCTGCGCTCCCGGTGTATGGAGGTATTTTTTGAGCCTTTAACCCCCCCGCATATACAGCAGATCGTGCAGAACTCGGCACACAAACTCGGTATCGATATAGAGCCCGGTGTGGCTGAGCTGATAAGCCAGTATACCAGTGAAGGCCGTTCTGCCAACAAATTGCTGGTAGATGCCTATGCCCTGGCATTAAACGAAACTGAAGAATTAAATGAGCCACTCCTGGTGCTAAAACGGCATGTTCATCAGGCCGTGCAGTTCAGCCGCATCGCACCGGTTTTGCCCCCCATTGAAACGGATAGTAACGAGATCGGCAGGATATTGGGCCTGGGGGCCCAGCACTACCACGGCACCATTTTGGAAATTGAAGCGGTGGCTTTTCCCGCTTGCAGAAGCGGTGCAGGCAGCATACGCTTTAATGACACGGCTGGCACTATGGCCAGGGATTCCCTGTTTAACGCGGCTTCCGTGCTGCGCCGGGATCTGGCTGCCAATATTAAGGACTATGATCTGCACATCAATATAGTGGGTGGGGCTAAGGTAGACGGGCCTTCAGCCGGCCTGGCCCTTTATCTGGTTATTGTCAGCGCCATCACCGAAGTGCCCATTCGCCAGGATGTAGCCGTAACCGGTGAACTATCCCTGCGCGGCAGGGTCAAGCCGGTCGGGGCTATATGGGAGAAAATCCAGGCCGCCAGGCAGGCTGGCCTGCGCAAAGTACTGCTGCCGGCCGCCAATCTCAAGGATGTCCCCGCAGGCATCACCGACCTGGAAATAGTGCCTTTAGATTCCACAGAACAGGCCTATCCCCACATATTCGCCGGTCCGCTGCCCGTGCTGACCAGGGGGGTATAGCAGTCAGGGTCAACCAGTGGCGCGGTATACCCTTATACAGTATACAAACCCCTAAATATAGCGATTTGCCTTGGTTGACAGCGATGAATGGTAATGCTAATATGAGTTTGCCAGCCACTGCTGTGGCCTTAGCTGGCGAATATACCAAGGGGGTGGCCTGATGTCAGCAATCGTTTTAGTGGGGAGCCAGTGGGGAGACGAGGGTAAAGGCAAAATTACTGATTTTCTGGCTGAGAAAGCTGATTGCGTGGTTCGTTATCAGGGGGGCAGCAATGCCGGACACACTGTAGAGGTAATGAACCAGCAGTTTAAACTGCACCTGATTCCATCAGGCATTTTATATCCCAATACCATGTGTATTGTCGCCAATGGGGTAGCAGTGGATATGGGGGAATTGATAAAAGAACTGGATGAACTGCAAAGCCAGGGGATAGATACCAAAAACCTGCGCATCAGCCGGCGCGCCCCCTTGGTCATGCCATACCACAAGAGGATTGACAGCCTGGAGGACAGGGCTGCCAATATTGGAACCACCAAACGCGGCATTGGGCCGACCTATGCGGACAAAATCAACCGTATCGGGTTCAGGATCGGGGATCTCCTGGATTCGCGGGATTATTTTGAACCCCGCTTCGCAGCCCAGGTCAAGCAGAAAAACCGGATCATTGAGGAGATCTACGGTGAACCGGGCTTCGATTATCGAGAATTGCTGGATGAGCTGATGGAGCAGGTAGAGCGCTTGCGCCCCTATATTGCCGACACTTCATTATTGATTTATGAGGCCATGAGAAACCGGCAGAAGGTGCTGTTCGAAGGGGCGCAGGGAACCCTTTTGGACATAGACCATGGCACTTATCCTTTTGTCACTTCCTCACATCCCATCGCCGGCGGGGCTTGTGTGGGGGCCGGGGTAGGGCCGACCTGCATCGACCGGGTGCTGGGGGTGGCCAAGGCTTATACTACCCGGGTCGGGGAAGGACCTTTCCCCACTGAATTGAAGGACGCTGAGGGCGACATGCTGCAACAGCGGGGTATGGAATTCGGCACCACCACCGGCAGAAAACGCCGCTGCGGCTGGTTGGATGCGGTGATACTGCGCTATGCGGTTCGCCTCAACGGCTTGACCGATCTGGCTATTACCAAATTGGATGTACTGGATGAATTTCCCGCGGTGAAGATCTGCACTGCGTATAAGTATAAAGGAACCCTGATTGACGAGTTCCCGGAAAGCATAGAGGTATTGGAAGGCTGCCAGCCGGTATACATGGAACTGCCGGGCTGGCAGGAGGATATCAGCCATATTACCGCATACGATCAGCTGCCCCCCAATGCCCGCCGCTATCTGGAGACCATCTATGAACTCACCGGGGTCAGGCAAACCCTGATCTCAGTAGGCCCAAAACGCAGCCAGACCATCGTGCAGGAGCAGCTTTTTGATTAGAGGTAGTGTAAAGTTTTAGTAGGTAAAAAGGGGTCAGAGATAGAAAAGAGACCTCAAAAACGGTGTTTCAGGGAAACACCCTCCTGGTCCAAAGGAGTTGAGGTCTCATGTATAGGAATCAACAGTTGGTAAGCAAATTACTGCAGATGGTGGTTAGTATTTATGAAGTATTGCAAAGTGTAAAGAGTTTTGAAGAATTAGAAGAGCGAGTACAACGCATAACCCAAAGGATGACCGCCGAGCTAATTCAAATAGCAGTTGATGAAATCGACGAATGACTATGTAATGAAC
>LSQX01271060.1_pt1 | contig 38605 bp, 28 predicted proteins | sample 654561 | NCBI WGS metagenome assembly LSQX01 (sample SAMN04489861, study PRJNA283612) | anaerobic digester metagenome | isolation source: 4 biogas reactors fed with cattle manure at either 37C or 55C with and... | place: Denmark: Kongens Lyngby | collected 2014 | reverse complement strand
GTGATGGATGATGGCGAGCGCCGCTCCTTTAACATCAACGTCAAAAAAGTAGTGGAAGAAGGCGCATTGGAAGAAGATATGGACATTCAGGCGGCAGACCAGATTTACGTGCCGCAAAGCTTCTTCAGATAAAACGACTGTGAACCCGATCTTATTCGTACTTATTAGCTACAAAGAGTAACATGGATTCTAGAGAAGTAGACCCCAAGGGGCCCAGAGATATCAGAGGCTTGCAACCGCAGATGCAGGAGGACCGTTTTTCCATCGCCAGCATGGTGATGGCGCGGGTACACCGCTATAAGATACTGCTGAAAAAACATTGGTGGGTGATGATTTTGGGCATTATTCTGGGTGTTGCCGCCGGTCTGGTTTATGTGACGATGTCGCCGCCCTCCTTCCAGTCTGAGAGCAAGATGGTGATGGCCCAGAGGATGGCGATTTCCGAGAAACTGGTTTCTGATGAAATTCAAAACTTCATGGGTACCCAGAGCGAGATGCTCAAAAGCCGGCTGGTTCAGATGCGCGCCATGGATAAGCTCATCGAGAAACACCCGGAAATCAAACAAGAATGGGAGGAGCGGCTGGCGCTCAACCCGAATGCGAAGATGTTTGATTTCAGCTCCCGTGACAGCCTTCGCAACCAGACCTTGACCCTGACGGCCACCGGAGAGGACCCTGCACTGGTCCAGGTCTACCTCAATGAGGTCATGCAAGCCTATCTGGATTGGAAGCGTGAGCTGCGTCAGCAGACCTCGGAGACCACTTTTGAATCGCTCACTAACCAACTGGCGACGCTGGACATAGAAATTCAGAGTCTTCGGGATGGGATTTCCAATTTTCGCGCCACCAACAACGTGGTGATGCTTGAGCAGGTTGGCTCGGGCCGGGCCAAAGAGCTGGGTGAAATCAATATGGAGCTGAACCGCACCAGGCGATTGCTCGATGCGCTCAACCAGATGACGCCTGAGCAAATCCAGGCAGCGGTCATGCGTGAATCCGGGACCAGCATGGCGGCCGGTGCCGTGGGAGGCGATGTCGGTACGGAGATGTCGTCGGCTCTGTCCAAGCCTCAGGCTGAGTATTACAAGAGCCTGCAGGAGCTTGAAAAACTGAAGTCCAACCGGCAGGACCTCTCGGAGTTTTTGCGCGACTCCCACCGGAAGATACGTGAGCTTGATGAGCAGATAGCGGCTTTGCAGCGGGTGGTCGACAGCTTCAGAGACCTGGCCATGGGTATTATCACTTCGCAGCGTGACGCTCTGGAAATCCGGGTCAAGCAGCTTGAGGTTGATTTTGATAAGATGCAAGAGCAGGCCTCCGCGGCCGATAAGATGCTGGTGGAGTTTTCCAATATGCAGGAGGACCTGGTCCGCAAACAGGATATGTTCCAGAAGCTCTCCGAGATGCTCCGGACTGTCGACCTGAGCAAGGTGATGAGCAATGAGAGCCTGAACATTATGGACCATGCTTCAGTCGCCAAATCGGTGGCGCACAAGAAGCTCAAGCTTCTCCTGGGTCTGCTTGCGGGTGGTTTCCTCGGGATTGTGGCGCTTTACCTGATCGACCTTTTTGATGATACCTTCGGGACGATTGGGGAGATGCGAGACCAGTTCACGGAGACCGTACTGGGGCAGATACCCGAGATCAAGGCGTTCCAAAAAGATAATGATATTCATCTGCTTTCGGAAGAAAATCCGGATAGCCACGCACTGGTTGAGTCTTTCCGTAACCTGCGCTCATCCATCGTCTTTTCCTATCCGGACGGGGAGGTGCCTCAAACGATTTGCGTGACCAGCTCGGTGCCGGCTGAAGGCAAATCGACGGTGGCGGCCAATCTGGCGGTCTCGCTGGCAGCAGGTAACATGAAAGTTCTCCTGGTCGATGGCGATATCCGCCGCGGTCATCTTTGCAGCAAGTTTGACCTGCCGTCCACTCCCGGTTTTGTAGAGCTTTTGCGGCAGGAGGTTTCCGCCAAAGATATCATCCGCAAGACAGAAATTGAGGGACTCGATATAGTCTCCAGCGGCAAGTTCCAGAAGAGCCCCGGAGAACTCTATCTTTCACCTTCTCTGGATGTCTTCCTCAAGGAGATGAAGAGGCAGTACGATTATATCGTATTTGATTCTGCACCTCTTTTGGCGACCGATGATACGAGCAACCTGGCGCGTAAAGTTGATGGAGTTCTCTTTGTGGTGCGTGGTGCCTACACCTCCGTGCGTTATGCGCGGGAGTGCCTGAAGCGTTTGCGCAGCCGCGGGGCACCGTTGATGGGACTGGTCTTCAACCGTGGTTATGTTTCGGGCAGTGACAGCTACTATTACTACCATGACTACTATGAGTACTACGGTGCCGGAAACAGTGATGGTGAAGCAGGCGGCGGTAAGAAGAAAAAACGCCACCGCAAGTCCGCCAAAGCAGAGTCTGAAGCCGTAACCAGAGAAGATATCTCCGGCGAAGAGGTTTAATCTCTAACTGAAAAAAATATACGAAAAAGGCACGGTTTGAATCGTGCCTTTTTGCTTGTAGTGGCAGGAAGGGGTTAGCAGCAGATTAGCAGCAATCTCTGACCAGCTCCAGAGCGCCGATGGGGACCGCCTGCTCACCCAGCTGGGCAAGCCTGATATCGGGACCGGGTTGAAAGGCCTGCATGATATAGCGTTGAATTCGCTCTGCAACGGCCCGGCGCAGCGGCTCACCCAGAAGCGAGAGGCCGCCCCCCAGGATAATCGCCTCCGGATGGACGAGGTGGACAGCATGGGAGAGGCCAAAAGCGAGGTCATCGGCTGTTTCGTCGAGGATTCTCAGAGCCTCCTCATCGCCTTCTTCCAGGGCAGGCAGGAGCGCTGCCGCCTGTTTGGAGTGGAGAGCTGCGCAGAGTTGTGCCAGACGGGTATCAGGTTTTTCCTGAATGGAAGAGAGTATTTTTTGATCCACCGCCCAGCCGGAGCAGGAACCTTCCACGGTGCGCCCCTCTTTATCGAGCCGGATATGGCCAATTTCGATTTCTCCCGGCTCAGCTCCATGGTAAACTTTGCCATCCACGACGGCGCCACCGCCCACACCGCTGCCCAGCGTCACATACATGACTGGGTTGGCCCCCTTGCCGGCCCCGCATCGGGCTTCCCCCAATGCCGCGGTGTTCGCGTCGTTTTCGATTCGGACGCAGGTTGACCCATAGACCGAGAGAATCCACTCTTTGAGGTTGAAGCGCTCCCAGCCTTCAATTTGATGTGAGCAGATGATGAGGCCGGACTCCACGTTGAGCGGACCGCCAAAGCCGACGCCGATTCCTGCAAGCTGGAGGTGATGGCGCCGCCACTCAGAGAGCAGGCGGCCGATTTGGGCGCGAATCCCTTCGGCACCCAGCTCTTTGCGGACATCCAGGCGGTACTGGTTGAGGATGCGGGCCTTCTCATCGGCAATGACCATCTGGAGCTTGGTGCCTCCGATTTCAATTCCCGCCAAATTTTTAAACATAGTGCGAATTAAAAGAGCCGCTGTTAACTCTTCGCTAACTCACGGCTCATTGTGGTTTGTGAGGGAGGCTGCACCGGCAGTCACTCCCTTCGGTTCAACGATTAGAGACCTTTTACATCCCAGCCACTGCGGTAATTGCGCCTGACCAGTTGATTGGCCTCGGCGAGGTCAAACTTCATGGCTGCGGCATCCCAACGGAGGGTGGTTTGGGGGAACTTGCAGGCGACGCTACCCAGCAGGACAGCTTCGGTGAGCGGTCCGGAGTAGTCGAAGCTGGTGCTGGTCTTGGTGTTGCCCAGAACGCCATCAACAAACTGATGCCAGTGGTTCTGTGAGGGCAATGAGAGGCGCTTGAGCTCGTCATCATCTTCAAACTCCACATATTTATCACCTTCCTTCAGGTAGACAACCGGTGCGCCGATGTGCGGTATCACCAGGAGGCCTTTTTCGCCGATGAAGATGGAGCCCAGAGTCGGCATACCCGGGACAAGCTCCATGATTTCCTTGGGCGGACGCTCGCCCGGGCCGTCATACCAGTGAACCTTGATGGTGTCTCCAGCGGTATAGGGGGTGCCCGGGAAGATATAGAGCATCTCGGTCTTGAGGCCCCAGAAGTAATCATTGGGCGGCGGCCCCTCGGAGCGAACGGAGAGCGGAGAGGTCAGGCCCAGTGATTTGAAGACCGGGTCAAAGATATGGCAACCCATATCACCGAAGATACCCGTGCCGAAATCCTGCACCTTACGCCAGTTGCTCGGATGGTAGATATCTTTTACAAAGGGGCGGTCCTGGGCCGTATTGAGCCAGAGATACCAGTTGAGGGAAGAGGGGATCGGGTCCGAGCCGGTCGGCCGCGGGTCATTGGAGCCCCAATGGCGGTTACCGCACCAGGAGTAGGCTTCCTTGATTTTGCCGATGATGCCGCTCTGGATCAGCTTGACCGTACTGCGGTAGACGCCTTCGGAGTGAATCTGGATGCCCATCTGGGTGACCAGTTTGTTTTCTGTTGCGTATTGGGCCAGGATGCGCGACTCATAGATATCATGGGTCAGCGGTTTTTGGCAATAGACATGGAAGCCCTGTTGCATGGCGCTGAGCGCCTGCACTCCGTGGCAATGGTCAGGGGTGCTGATGGAGATGCAATCCAGGTCTTTTTCCTTATCCAGAAGCTCGCGGTAATCCGCATATATTCTCAGATTGGGGGCTTTATCGGCCATATCCTTCTTGATGGAGGCCAGGTAGCCCGAATCGACATCTGCGGTGGCGATGAAATCGACATTGGGGTGATTAATGATGCTGTTGATATCAGTACGGGCCATATTGGCGGAGCCAAAGGCAGCGAAGCGAACCCGGCCGCTCGGAGGAGCGGAGATCAGGTTGCGCGTGAAAAATGGAGCAATGCAGGCCGCCGCCCCCATCGTTTTGAGGAAAGACCTGCGAGATAGTTTAAAACCGCTCATATCGAGAGAGAAGGATGCTTGAAACAGGGGACTTTTGCAAGAGAATATTGTAGTTTGCCTTACTTTTTAACAAAACTGCCGCTCCTCCGGAAGAGAAACGGCAGTCTGGTCTATCCACTCAGGGAGCCGCCAGTAGCGGTTCCATGAATCGATTGCTTACTTCTTGATGCGGAAGTACTGGGCGTCAGCCGAGGTCTCAACCGTGTAGGGAGAGGCCGCGTTCACGTCTGCCCATTCGCCCGTGGCGCTATTGCCCACCTGGAGCGTTCCGCTATCCCAGCTCAGAGTGAGAGCTCCTTCAGTGTAGCTGAACTCCAATACAGGGCCCTCGCTCGGCAGAGGAGGTGCATCGGGTCCGGCAACGAAGTTGGCTTCCACCTGGTCGGCCAGGAGGATTCCGTTGTAGATACGGAATTCATCGTAGTCACCGGTAAAGTACGGGTCAGGCCAATTGGATTTGCCAATCCACATATTGGGCATACCGCCGGTGAAGGTGGTCGGATTACCCTTCTGAGGGCCACTTACGGCCAGCTCGCCATCAATATAGATGCTGCCGGTGCCGGTGGCGCTGCTGTAGGTGTAAACGATGTGGTGGAACTCACCTGTACCCGCGGCAGGGAACGAGGTCTTGACTTGGGTTTCAGCTCCTTGGAATTTAACAGAGTGGATTCCATTGCCCCATGCGAGCATGGTGTACTCGGTTCCAGAGGAGATTCTGCCCTCACCGTTGAGCGCGCAACTGCCGAAGTCGAAGAGTCGGCCCCAACCGGCGTTACCGGTATTGGCGCGGGCCCAGGTTTCGATCGTGTAGCTGGAGAAGCTGTTCATGATGCCGCCTGGCAGTGCGACGAAGGAGCCATCCGTCAGCGAGCCGGTATCACCCTGGCCGCTCAGATGAAGGATTCCATCCTCGACTGCTGTTCCGCGTTCTTCCACGCCATAGATGGCTCCGTCAGCTCCGCCGATGGAGTCGGTGGCGCCGTCATCGAAGCTATAGCGGTGAGCCAGCTCGAAGTTCTGCGGCAGCACGGTAATCAGCAGCTCTGCGCTCACCCCTTCAAAGGTGGCGGAGACGGCTGTGGTGCCGGCACCGGCGCCCCTGAGGGTACCAGGGCCCATCACTTCCACAACATCGGTATCCGCAGAGACCAGCTCGGCTGTTTCGGTGATATCAATTTCACCCAGAGTGGAGTACACGGCGATGACCTTAACGGCCAGGCCGCCTTCTCTCAAGATTTCAGTCTGGGGTGCAGTGATGCGGAGAGACTCCAGAACGTCGAGTTCGCCGATTTCTTCAGGGCCTGCCTCGTAGTTGGCGAGCACCTGCAGAGGTGACACTGCGCCGCGATAGATACGCAGCTCATCGTAATCACCGGCGAAGTACGGGTCGGCAAAGTTGGCTTTGCCCAGCCACATGTTGGGCATGTCGCCGAACTGAGTCGGGTTGAACTTCTGGGTTCCCTTTCCGGCTTCCACGCCGTTCACGTAGAGCGTACCGGTTTGGGTGCCGCTGTTGTAGGTGTAGACAACATGCTGGAAGACGCCATCGCCAATGGGCATCACCGGACCGTTGAACGCCTGTTCGGTGCCGCTAACGCGAGTGCCCGAGCGCAATGCATTGCCTTCGCCCGATTTCCAGGCGACCATGTTGTAGTTCTTGCCTCCATCTAGTCTGCCTTCATTGTTGATGAAGCAGCTTCCGAAGTCGTAGAGACGGGTCCAGACACCTTTATCTTCGGTGGCTCTTGCCCAGGTTTCTACCGAGAAAGAGGGGAATCCGCTGATGATGTTGGCCGGCAGTGCGGCAAAGCAGCCATCAGTCAGAGAGCCTCTATCGCCGGTGCCGTCGAGCGAGAGGATGCCTTCATTCACGGCCGCGCTTCCGAAGAGCGTGCCATCGGCTCCGCCCACAGAGTCGCTCATATCTTCATCGAAGCTGTAGCGATGGGCCAGGAGGTAGCTCTCCGGGGTTACGGAGACTTCCAGCGTGGCGGTGATGTTTTCGAAGGTGCAGGAGACTTCTGCAACGCCCGGACCGACTGCGATCACGCGTGTGCCATTGATGACCACAACATTCTCATCAGAGGAGACGAGCTCGGCTTCGCCAGTGACGTCCACACTGCCCGCCTGGGTATAGTGAGCAATTACGTTCGCATCGAGTCCTTCTCCGGTGAAGAGGTCGAGCACCGCCAGGTTGATGAGGAGCTGATCCACCTTGTCTTCACCGGCAGGTATTTCTTCCGGACCTGAAGCGTAGTTGGCAGCCACTTCTTTGGCTCCCAGTACGCCGTTCCAGATACGGAATTCATCCATGGTGAAGTTGATGGGCGGGTCATTCAGATACGTGGAGCGGCCGATGTAGTTGCGGTAATCAGGGATATCGGAGAGCTTCCTGGTATTGCTGCCGGAGACGCTCACGGGCTGACCATTGAGGTAACCTGTCACGGTGCCATCTTCCGCATAGGTATAGACCATGTGCATCTTCTGGCCGGTAAGGTTCTGCATGTTGTCCGGAATGGCAACGCTGAAGTATTCTTCGCCTGCACCAATAGCGCGAGTGGCGACACGGACGTTGGCCGCACCGGTATAGATACTCGCGAAGAGATAGCCGACGCCATCTCCGCCAGCATTCGCCTGACCGAAATCAAGCAGACGGTTCCAGTTGGCAATGTAAGCGCCCGGAGTGAACCAGACTTCCCAGCTCATGCTCTTGAGACCGCTGACGAGGCCGGCGGGCAGTTGAGCAAAGGCATGCTGGACGCTGCCGTCCAATACGAGTTCTCCACCCTGGACAGAAGCTCCCGGACCGTAGAGGAATCCGTGGGCGACACCCACTGAGTCAGTCACACCCTCATCGAAGCTATAACGATGGAGGAGGGCGATCTGCTCCGGGAGGACTTCGATTTCGAGCGTCGTGCTGACGCCGCCTTCATAGAGAGCGGTGATTTCTGCAATGCCCGGAGCTACGCCGACAAGGCGTTTGCGGCTGTCGATGCTGAGGACCTCTTCATCGGAGGAGCTCAGGAAAACGGAGGCCGAATCAGTCGCCAGGACTCCGGCCACACCCTGATAATCCAGATAGACATTGAGGGTGGTAGCGGTACCGGCGATCACCTGCTGAGGAGCTTCCAGGGAAATTCCCAGCGGATAGCCGCCTGCATTGACCAGAGTATCAGGACCCGCAGCGAAGCTGGCGGCGACCTGTGCCGTGGTCATGGTACCCTTCCAGAGGCGGAATTCATCCATCTTGCCCGGCAGACCTTTATAATCGCGTGAGCAACCGAGCCAGCAGACGAAGTTATCCAGGAGTGCGCCCATCTGCTCAAATGTGAGCGTCATGGAAACCTGGTTTTCGTAGCGGCCGTTGATGAAGACCTTCATGACCTGGGATTCGGGGTCAATGGTCCAAACCAGATGGGTGGGACCGACGCCCGGGAAGCCCTTGGTAGCGAAGGTTTCAGTCTTGTAGGTTGTTGTGGTGCCTGGCAGATAGGTTTCGACCAACGCCCAGGTGGTGTTGTTTCTGCTATTGCCACCCTTGCCGGGTTGCACGCCGACAGCGATATTGTTGTAGAAGTTCGGTCCTATATCTTCAGGATCAAAGAAGGCAATGTTGAAGCTGCCCCAATCGCCGGCGGTTATCGGGTCGATATCCATCCAGGTTTCGATTGAGAAGGCGTTGCCATTGACTTCGCTCATCAGGCCTGCTGGCAGTTGAATCGGTGCTGAGCCGGTCATGATGAGGTTACCGTCTGCGATTTCCAGTCCCCAGTTTTCTCCGTGCGCGGTGCCGATGCTGTCATTGGCGTCGCCGTTGAAGGAGTAGCGGTGGATTGGCTCTGCAGGGGTTTCACCCATGGCAATGGGGGTTATGTAGGCTTGGCCCTCGAACTCGACGACCAGATTTCCGCCCGCGGCGACGTTACAGGTGTAAGCACTGTTGCTCAGCAGGGTGAATGCAGGGTTATCAATGCTGATCTGAACGCCTTCAGCGCTATTGAAGGGCAGCGATTGCAGATTCTCATAGTCCGCATAGACATGGAATTGAACCGTCGCTCCGGGGGACGCATAGGGTGCATCGGATACTACGCGCAGACCGAGGAATTCTCCCAGGTCTCCGTCAAAGAGCGTATCGGGGCCCACGGCGCTGTTGATCGATACCTGTCTGGCGGTGAGAGCGCCCTTCCAGGTGCGGAATTCATTGATGGAACCATTGAGGATCGGGTCGGCACTGTACATGGCGCGGCCGAGATAGCAGTAAGCCATCGGTCCGATCTGAACCGGGTTGTTGCTGATATCCTCGACTTCAGCCACCTTGACGCCGTCCACATAGATACGGCCCAGGTTGGCATCGGCCAGGAGCGTCACGACAATGTGCACTTCCTTGCCCACGGGCATCGTATAGCCGGGGCCATAGACGCTTTGCTCGGCACCGCCTTGACCGGTGGTGACGAAGTTGGCCGCAGTCGCGCCCACAGTTCCGTTATAGGGAGCCAGGAACATGTATTTGGTTCCGGCGTCTCCGGATTTATTACCGAAGTCCCAGATGCGAGCCCAGGTGTTCAGGGTGTTGAGTTTGACCCAGGTTTCCATCGTAATCGATTCATGGTCGGAGATCAGGTTCGCCGGGAGCCGTACGTGCGGAGAATCATCGGTCTTGGAGTTGTATCCGGCACCGGGGATCACCAGGTAACCGCCTTCGACGGTGGCCGGGCCGGCCAGCGTTCCGTTCGCGCCGGCGATTGAATCGGTAATGGTATCATCGTTAAAGCTATAACGATGAGTCAGAATCGCGGGAGGCAGCGGGGTCACGGTGATCGTGATGGTTCCGGTGATTTCTTCCATCGTCGCCGTCACGGTGGCAGAGCCGGGGCTATTGCCCAGCAGCTTGCCCTTTTCCATATCAATGCCGACGACGTAATGGTTATCGCTTTGAACCGATACATCGGCCAGGTCCAGAAGAACATTCTTCACATTCTGGTAATCCGCATAAACATTGAAAGAGAGGGCCGCGCTTTCCACGATAGTCGTTTTGCCGCCATCGGGCACGATTTTGAGCGCTTGCAGGTCTCCCTTTTCGGAAGGCAGGGTGTTCGGACCCGAAGCCAGGCTCAGGCGGATATCCTCCAGAGACATGGCGCCATTGTAAATGCGCATTTCATCTATTTTGCCCACGAGTCCCGGGTCAGCCCAGGAGCTGCGGCCGATCAGGTTGTTGACCGTCCAGCCCATATCCATCGGAGCCGTATCAATGGAGTTTTGGATCAGTAATTCACCATCCTTGTAGATGGCGAGAGTCTTGCGGACGCCGTCGGCCACGACGACCAGATGGGTCATCTTGCCTTCTTCGATACCCGCCGCCGAGCCTGTACCGGTAACGGTCGTGTCAGCAAAAGGAGTCCAGAGCCTGGAGCTTAAGAGAGTGGAGCCCCTTGGCGTCAGATAGAACGCCTGGGCTGCGCCGTCAAAAACGCCTTCTCCGCCCGCGGAATTGGAGAATTCCCAATAGCGGGAGTAGTTGTAGGCCTGGTCGACGTTGTCGCTCTGTGCCCAGACTTCAATGGAGACGGAGAGGTATCCGGTCATCATTCCGTCAGGAAGTTTTGCATATTGGGCATCTCTGGTCTCGCTGCTGGCGGGGGCCAGTACCAACATCCCACTGGAGATCGTGGCACCGTTCATCAGCTCGCCATCGGCACCGCCGACGCTGTCGTTCACATTTCCATTAAAGGAATAGCGGTGGTCGAGCCTGAACTCGGGCAGCGCATCGGTGACGACGACATCTGTCTGAGCGCTCATACCCTGGTATTGCACGCTGAGGGTGGCTTGCCCGGGGGCCAGACCGCGAGCCACGAGATGGCCCGCCGTGGTCTGAGGCAGCAGCGTCTCAGTGTTGCTGGAGTTCAAGGTTGTCGCAGCGGTCACATCCAGAGTTCCTGCCAGACTGTAGGTGGCATCCACACTTACCGGCAGCCGTTCATTGACGTAGATTTCAGTGTGCGGGACGAAGATATTGACTGAGAGCAATTCGCCCAGCTCAGCCAGTTCATTGGGGCCGACCTGGTTGTTCGCGACCACTTCTGCGGTGCTCAGCACGCCTTCGTAAATACGAAATTCGGCGTAATTGCCGGCAAAATAGGGATCGGCCCAATTGGCTTTGCCCAGCCACATGTTGGGCATACCGCCAAACTGGGTCGGGTTAAACTGTTGGGTTCCGCTTCCGGTCAACTGACCATCGCTGTAAATTTTACCGGTCTGGGTTTCGCTGTCATAGGTATAGACGATATGGTGAAACAGATTGTCGCCAATCGGCAGGACCGGAGCATCGACTGTTTGCTCCGTTCCATCCAGGCGGACACCGCTGCGCAGCGTGCCCGAGTTGGAGCGCCAGGTCATCATGGTGTAGTTGTTGCCACCATCGATTACCTCTTGGCCCGTGGTTTCATCAATACCGATAAAACAGCTTCCAAAGTCAAAGATGCGCATCCAGTCGCCCTTGTTATCGGTGGCCTGGACCCATGTTTCAATTGTGAAAGAGCTGAAGCCGCTCATGATATCAGGAGGCAGAGAGATAAAGGAGCCCTCGGTAAAAGAGCTTCCAACGCCCGTGCCGGAGAGTACAGCCATGTACCCGCCGATTTCCCAGGTTACCTCATCATAATACTCTGTCATATAAGCATCGCCGTGCAGGGTGCCATTAGCACCCCCTATCGAGTCTATGACAGTGGAGCCATCAATTGGGGGCTCAAAACTGTACCGGTGCTTGAGCGTGGCCTCTTGCGCTGCAAACGCGCTCATGCCGACGCCCAGAGCAAGGGCAGTGGTTAGTAGTAGCTTTTTATTCATATCGAAATATGTAGTTCTTTAATTCGATTTCCTGTGCAAAGGTTCATTCAAAGGTTTTGCCCTTCCTTTTTCTGATTCCTAATTGCCAACAAGACGTCTGTAGTTTAGCCCATGGCAACGGGTAGCGCCAGTAAATAATGGGAGAAATCTCTTGCAAAAAAATCGATAATCATGTGGGGAAATAAAGGTTTTGGCTGGCGGAAGAGTTTTATGGTCGGAAAACCCGTTGCAGCTCAGTCTGTTAAACGGTGAGATAGAGTTTGTTTTACAGGGAGGGATGTGGAAAAAATGAAGAAAAACTCGGCTCCCGCTTCAGAATAGAATTGCAAAACCCTTCGAAATAGCTTAGCTAGAATGATGCCAGTTTTTTTAGTTGAACTGTCAGCTTGTTTTGTGTGATGAAGAGCCAACCAGTGCGAAACCTAAAAGTAAGGAACGCCAACATGAATAAGAGAAACCTTAGAAATAAAGGGGGCTTCACGTTAATAGAGCTCCTGGTTGTGATTGCGATTATTGCGATTTTGGCCGGTATGATTTTGCCGGCCCTGAGCAAGGCCAAAGGGAAAGCGCAGGCTACCTCCTGCATGAATAATCTTAGGCAAATGGGCCAGGCCGCCAGTATTTATACGACCGATTACACCCACTTCCCCGGCTGCATCAACGCGGAAGGCACCACGGGTTTGGAATATATCTGGCCGACCCGGCTCTCCAAAGTCATAGGAACCAATACCGCCATTTTCAACTGTCCTTCAGTGAGCCGTGACTACTGGTGGGAAGTCGGCTCACGCACCAACAGCAATCGCAATATCAGAGAGCAGCGAATTATTTTGAACGCTCAGCGGCAATATATTTTCAAGGCCGGTCTCAACGGAGCGGGTATGAGCTATGGTTACAATGACTGGGGGCTCTTCACCGCCGATTTCAATAACAGGTATTTCGGTTTGGGAGGGGATATCGTGCCCAGTACAGGCGAGGGAGAAGTGGCCGTCAGCAGGGTCAAGAACCCGGCTAACATGATCATGCTCGCGGACAGCCGTTCAGATTTCAGTTGGGATGGGAGCATCGACCCCAAGGAGCCTGACCAGTGGCCCTCTGCACGGCACAGCCTCAGAGCTAACTTCATGTTTGTCGATGGTCATGCCGAATCCACGCTGCGCAGAGTGGCCGTGGACCCGAATGACGATTACCGTCGGTCCCGTTGGTGTACCGATAACAGACCGCACCGGCAGGATCAGCCCAGCGCCGGAACCTGGATTGCCGATACGGGCCAGCCTGAATATAGAGACGACGGGAGGAAGTAGCCCGCAGCTAACAGGGAGTCGCTTGCGGCCGCTCGCCCGGGCGCGGCTCCGGTTTGCCAAGAGGTTCGCGGGAGGGGAGAGCCTGTCTGGCTGCTGTAAATGCAGCGGCGGCTCTTCCTTTTTCTTTTTATCTCTTTGAATTGCCGCTCGCTCTAAAGAAGCAGGGCAAAATGTGGATTTGGAAGCTTGCGGGGACTTTTTTGGCTCTGAATATCTTGCTATTTTGTTTCCGCTTGGTTAGGGTGTGGGTAGCTTGAAGCGCGAATAAGAGTGTTCCTGATTAGGCTGGTATGGGGTTCCTGGATCTAATTCTCAATATCACCGCAATTTTTCTGTGGGTGGATTGGCGGAAGCGGGTGTCTGCTTCCGGCTCGAAGCATAGGGTGCCGGAGTGGGGCTACGCTTCGCGTCCGGTTTACCGGCCGCGCATGAAGAGGTGGAAGCCGCTTCTGATTCTTTTGGTGCTCCTTGTGGGGCGCCCCTTTCTCTACTGGGAGTTTGGCACGGCAGCCGGCTGGACGGCGATGCTCAAGCTGGGTGCGGTCTCCATTCCTTTTCGACCGGACCAGTTACTGGCGATTCATCTTTTTTCCTGGTCCAGCTTTGTTCAGGCGCTTCTGAGCTTCTATATCTGCCTGATTTTGTTGGGGATTCTCAATAAGGGCAACCACGGCAGCGAGAATAACTTTGTACACAGGCTGGTTCAGTTGCTGGTGGGTTCACTGGAGAGCTGGCCGGTTCTGTTTCGCGCTGCGCTTCCCGCAGTGGTGGTGGCGCCGCTCTGGTTCATCCTGTGTGCGACTCTGGAGGGGGCCCATATTATTCCCGGGCAGGAGAGCTGGAAGATCGTCTTTCATGAGAGCCTGGTGGTTGGGCTTTGCGCTTATCTGCCCTGGTGTCATCTTCTGGCGGGGCTGGTTTTTATCTATTTTCTCAATAGCTATATTTATATGGGCCCTTCGCCGCTCTGGAATTATCTGCATGGCATTACCCGCAAGGCGCTGGCGCCGCTCTACCTGCTGCCGCTTCAGATCAGTAAAATTGATTTCACCCCCGTTGCCGGCATGGCAATTATATTCCTCATTCATGAAAACGGGGTGCGGCTTCTTTCGGCTCTTTTCACCTTTGCGATGCGCTAGGGGAGGAAGGCTCTTCAACTTTCGAAAAACGAAAAAGATTTCTTCCCGAAAGAAAAGTTTTTAGGGGAATTTTCAGAAGATTGGTTGCGGGGAGAGGACTTGAACCTCTGACCTTCAGGTTATGAGCCTGACGAGCTACCGACTGCTCCACCCCGCGTCCAACGCAAGAAAGAGTCTATCTGAAGAGGCTTTTCTTGGCAAGCCGTATTTCAAAATAACTCAAAAAAATTTACGGTTTTTTTAGCTCCCCCCGTTATCCCTCGGATTTTGAGCGCTCTTCTGGCCGTAGTAGGCGGCGGAGCCATGTTTGCGGGAGAAGTGTTTATTGAGCAGGTGTTGAGGGATGTAGCGGGCATTGGGCTTGATAAGCCTGGTTTGGGTCGTCCTGGAGAGTTGGAATAACTCGTCAGGATTTACGTCCTGAAAGCAAAAATAATCCTGATTAAAAAGATAAACTTATCATCCCTTCCTATACAGTATGAAAGACGGGATAAACAGAGCGACTAAAGCAGCAAATGAAATGAAAAACCTCTTCCATTTTTGAGTTCTAAGTATCTCTTCTTCTCTCATTTTATTTTCTAATTCAACATAACGATTTATGACATACTTCGTATTATCGTTGTTTGGAAAATCGTCAATAAAACTAAGTAATTTCTCTTTTTTAAAATTTATATCTAATTTACCATCTTCGTACATAGCTATACAATATGCCAATTGTTCTTCACAAAGCTTTAAATTATATTTCTTTATGTTTTCGACAGTGTTTGTCCTTAGTGCCTCTTTAAGTTTTGATTTTAAAATTTCAGAGTATTCTAAAAAACGCTCATCGTTTCTGGAAAAAAGCGCTACGGATAAATTATGACCAACATTAAATATCTGAAGATGTTTTTCGTTTTCAAATTTTTCCCATATATCAAATAATGAATCAATATATTCGTCAGATCTTTCATTAAAATTATTAACTCGAACATACTCCATAAGATAATAGATAATATCTCCATTGTCTTTACCGAAATCAGTGTAATCCTTAAAAAGATTCAAAAAACACTCTAATGCTTCCTCTTTTTTCCCATCTTTCGCAAGCTGCCGTGCCTTCTCAAGCAGTATTTGTGCTTTTTTTGATTCCGAAGATACTTCCAGAGCTTTTTCACGTACAAGCAAAGCCCCTTCACTGTCTCCCATTCGCTCCTTTACATCGGCTAATTTTGGATATATATTTTCCAGGAATTTTTTCTTAAATCCCGGTGTAATTGTGTTTGTCTCAGAGTTTAAACGTCGTTCTATTTCTTCATAGTACTTATTTGCGGATTCCGGTTTGCCAGCGGCTGAGTGAATCTGCGCCAACTGTCTGAGAGTGCCTAAAACAACGACATCTTCGGAAGGGTTCAATTTTAAAACTTCTTCAAACAACTCATTTACCCTTTCAAAATCGGACTCTCCCTCTATCTGTCCACAGTAGAAACTACCGGCATGATATAACAACTTTGCCTTTAGCTCGGGTTCTGAACAATCCTTTGCCAAGTCTTCCATTTCGATGGCACACTTCAGCCTGTCTACACGATTGGTTGCACGAGCAGAGGCAAGACTCCTGGATAGAAACCAACCCTCGGAATACTTCTCAACTGGAGATTGGTTTGCAAAAATAATCCAAGGTATCGCAAAGGTAACAGCCAACAACCAAAGACAATACCAATGTATTACCCGTGCAACGCCCGTTTTGTAACCTCTGGTCATATTCAATCGCATGGGGGAAGAGCTATGTCTGAAAAAACAACATATAAATCTTCTTCCCCTTCCGCATTGCCAGCGGTAACCTCTTCGCTGATTTTAAAAGTAGAAGGACATTCTTCGCAATGCAAATAGAAATAAGCCTTGTTCCAAGTTCCTGTAGAAGATTTCTTAATCGTTTTCCATTCTGCTTTCTTTATCAATCTGGGTGAAATTTCGGTACCAGCAGTCCCCGTTATGGTATAAGTTGTAGATTCGCCTGTTGTTCCCGTTCCGCTGACTCTTCCTCCAATACCGGCAGAACCGATCAACGCGTTACGCAACTCAGCTTTCATTGATATTTCAGCAGTTCCACTCACGCTCCACGAAGCTGAAGCTTGTTTTGAAAATTGAAATGACATTATAGCTTTATCTACACATGAAGTATTTTCACAGGAAAGGACACCACTATGAAGAATGAACTCCGAAACAGAGGGTGGGGGTTGATCAGTCCAACCGAACTGATAATAGAGCCCCTCGTGTCCAGCGTGTAAATTTATTACTAAATTTGCGAAATCATCATCATCCCACGCACACCCCAAAGTACACGTCGCACATAGAATGGCGGCGGTAGTAATCTTATATTTCATATTATTTACGTCTGATAAGCCAAAAAACTTATGGCAGGTTTTAAGAGCTGATCCCCTTTGCAGACCCAACGAGATCTGTTTGACACAAAAAAACCAAAGAACAGTTTTCTCCTTGTATCATCTTTTTAGAGGTGATGCAATGCTTTTTTTAAAAAAGTAGAATTCTGTGCATTGCCTCAAAAATACGACTGGCAGTGCAATTCCAGGGCGATCACTGGGAAAAACTCAAGATTATCTAACTCTTCTCGCTGCCGGATACTTCCTTCTGACCGTAGTAGGCGGCGGAGCCATGTTTGCGGGAGAAGTGTTTATTGAGCAGGTGTTGAGGGATGTAGCGGGCATTGGGCTTGATAAGCCTGGTTTGGGTCGCCATCAGGGCCAACTGCTCCAGGACAACCGCGTTTTCCACGGCTTCTTCTGGCGTTTTGCCCCAGGTGAAAGGTCCATGATGGGCCACCAGCACGGCTGGGCAGAGCAGGGGATCCAGCTCCTTGAAGCACTCCACGATGAGTTTGCCGGTATTGAGTTCGTAATCGGTCTGAACCTCTTCGGGCCACATGATTCGGGTGCAGGGGATTGCATCGCTGAAGTAATCGGCATGGGTGGTGCCGAAAACGGGAATCTCGACGCAGGCCTGCGCCCAGACCGTCGCCTGCAGGCTGTGCGTATGGACGATGGCGCCGATGTCGGAAAAATTGCGGTAGAGCTCCAGATGTGTCGGCGTATCGGAGCTGGGGTTGAGGGAGCCCTCTTCCACGGTGCGGCCGCTTTCAAGCTCCACCAGGACGATATGTTCAGGCCTGAGCTGGTCATAAGGGACGCCGGAAGGTTTAATGGCGACCAGCCCCAGCTCGCGGTCAATGGCGCTGACGTTGCCCCAGGTGAGGACGACGAGGTTCTCGGTTTTGAGCCTGAGATTGGCCTTGCAGACCTCTTCCTTCAGATGTGTCAAATTTTTCATGAACCGTATTTAAATGAGATGTTGGTATTGGGGAGACTCTGCTATTTTTGCCAGAAGCTCCTTAATCCGTTGCGATTGCGATTGATGAGCGATCAGGGTGACCTCATCGGTGAAGACGACCAGCGAGCGCTCTATGCCCAGGAGGGCCGTCGGTGTCCGCGACAGCTTCTGGCGGGTATCGAAGAGGAGATTCTCGCGGGAGTCGAGGCAAATAAAGGGCGTGTTGGAGCAGTTGCCTGCGTCGTCGTGCTGCAAGTGCCGCATGAGCGCGGGCCAACTGCCCAGGTCATCCCACTCAAAGGAGGCGTCGGCCACGAGGATATTGTGCGCTTTCTCCATGAGGGCAAAATCGATTGAGATTTTCGTGAGCTCCGGGTAATCCTCTTCCAGCGTCTGCTTCAAGTGCTCGGCAGAGGCACTTGCGGCCGCTTTCCAGCGCAGGAAAGCATCGGCCATGAGCGGCTGATGCTGGCGCAGGCTTTTGTGGAGCGTCTTGCAGGACCAGAGGAACATGCCGGCATTCCAGCGGTAATCTCCGGAAGCCAGGTATTTCTCGGCGGTTTCCAGATTCGGTTTTTCCACGAAGGCCAGCGCCTTATGGAAGGGGGTGCTCTTGAGCTCCAGAGCCGGAGCGGGGGAGCCCTCTTCTGCGGAGAACGGCGCCCCCAGGTGGATATATCCGTAGCCGGTGGAGGGTTCGTTGGGGCGAATCCCCAGCGTGATCAAAGCGTCCTGCTCTTCCGCCAATGCCCAGGCATCCAGAAGCGTCTGGCGGAAAAGCTCCACCGTCGGGATCAGATGATCGGCTGAAAGGACCGCCAGGACGCCGTCCGGGTTGCGTGCCGCCACCAGCGCCGCCCCCAGCACGACGGCGGGGCAGGTATCGCGGCCGACCGGCTCGGCGATGATATTGTCCTGGGGCAGCTCGGGAAGCTGCCGGCGTACGGCCTCTGCCTGCTGGCGGTTGGTAATCACGAAAATATGGGCAGCCTCAACAATGGGGAGTACGCGGTCCACTGCCTGCTGGAGCAGCGAGCGGCTTCCCAGCAGTTTGATGAGCTGTTTGGGTGTTGTCTGACGGCTTACTGGCCAGAAGCGCTCTCCGCGCCCACCGGCCATGATGACTACATAACGATTATTCACGTTGCCTGCGGTTTCATTTAAGTCAAAGTTCACTGTTGATTCATAATTTTGGCCAGGGCGTTCCACCAGAGCTCGTGGAGAGCCGGTACGCTCCAGCTCCAGGTTGAGCCGGTGCCCGTCGTGATCTCGAGTTGAGCCTCACTGCAGCAGCCGTTCACTTCTCCGATCACGGCTGCAGGGACGCCGGCTGCTTCCGCCTTCGCCAGAACCGCGGCTACGTTGCCGGGTGCCACGCTGATGAGGATTCGAGACTGGGTTTCACCAAAGAGGAGCGCATCCAGACGGGGGCAGTTTATGGCTGAGAGATTGATCTTCGCTCCTTTGAAGGCGGGGGTGCCCTTTGTTTCGCATTTATTGAAGTTATTGAAACAGCTCTCGGCCAGCGTGACGGCCAGGCCGCCCTCGCTGCAATCATGGGCGCTTTTGACCCAGCCGGAGCGGATACAATCGAGTGTCACTGCCTGCAACGCCTTTTCCTTTTGGAGGTCGCAGCGCGGAGGCATTCCGTTCTTGGTCTGGTGTTTGCTTAAAAGATAGGCTGAACCGCCCAAACCGAGGTTGGGGTCGGCTTCATCGACCGCGGCGCCCAGGAGAATAATGGCATCGCCTTCATCCTTGAACCACTGAGTGGTGATATGCTCTTTTTTCTCGATGAGCCCCACCAGCGCTACGGTCGGGGTGGGGTCGATCGCCCCTTTCGGGGTCTGGTTGTAGAGGCTCACATTGCCGCCGGTGACCGGTGCATCGAAGGCTCTGCAGGCCTCTGCCAATCCTCTGACCGATTCTTTGAGCTGGTAGAAGAGCTCCGGATTGTGCGGATTGCCGAAGTTTAAATTGTCGGTGCTGCCCAGCGGGGTAGCGCCTGAGCAGGCGAGGTTGCGCGCGCATTCGGCCACGACCGTTTTGCTCCCTTCATAGGGGTCCAGATAGACATAGACACCGTTGCCATCGACTGCAAGCGCCAGATATTTTTCAATTTCAGCGGGGACGGTTTCGGGCGTCTCCGCGGAGAGCATCGGCAGGTTCTCGTGTTTGATCTCCAGAACGGCCGCATCGGAGCCCGGGATGACCACGGTGCTGTTGAGCGCTTTGTAATCAAACTGCTGGTAGGCCCAGTTTTTGGAGGCGATTGAGGGTTCCTGGAGAAGCGCTTCGAGCTCTTTCTGCGGGTTGGCGGTGTCGGGGATGCCCCCCTCTACGCGGAAGGCGCGGACCTCTTCCAGATAGGCCGGCTCTTTGGAATCGCGGTGATAGACCGGTGAATCATTGGCGATCTTGGCTGCCGGGATATCGGCCACGGTCTGTCCCTGATTCTTCACGACCATCCGGCCGGTATCGGTGACAAAGCCGACCTGGGCCCACGGCACGTTCCATTTATCGAAGATGCGCTGGACCTCCGCCTCGTGGCCCTTATTGACGATGATGAGCATCCGCTCCTGCGATTCGCTGAGCAAAATTTCGTAAGGGGTCATATCGGGCAGGCGCTGAGGGACTTTGGTGAGCTCAATCTCGATGCCGGTACCGGCCCGGGCCGCCGTTTCGCAGGTGGAGCAGGTGAGCCCTGCCGCGCCCATATCCTGAATGCCTGCGACGGCTCCGGGGGTGGCCAGGAGCTCCAGACAGGCTTCGATTAGCTGCTTTTCAAGGAGAGGGTCTGCAGTGAGGCTGAATTCGCTCTGCCGGCTGGCGGATTCCTCGGTCAGGTCCTGGGAGGCAAAGGCGGCGCCGGCCAGACCTTCGCGTCCGGTGGGAGCTCCCACATAGAAGACGGGGTTGCCGATTCCCTTGGCGGCACCGCGGGCGATTTGCCCATGACGGAGCACGCCCATGCAGAAGGCGTTGACCAGCGGGTTGCCTTCGTAGCATTCATCAAAGTAGATTTCACCGCCGACGGTTGGCACGCCCAGCGTATTGCCGTAGTAGGCGATTCCTTCAACGGCACCGCGGAGGAGCTCCTGAGCCGATTCGGAGGAGAGGTTCCCAAAACGCAGAGAGTTCAGAGCGCAAATGGGGCGGGCACCCATCGTGAAAATATCGCGGACCACTCCGCCCACGCCGGTTGCCGCGCCCATGAAGGGGTCGATGGCGCTGGGATGGTTGTGGGATTCGATTTTGAAGGCGATGGCCAGATTATCGCCAATATCGATGATGCCGGCATTTTCTTCTCCGGCTTTGACCAGGATTTTATCTGAGCTGGTGGGGAACTGTTTGAGGAGCGGTTTGGTGTTTTTGTAGGAGCAATGCTCGCTCCACATTACCGAGAAGATACCCAACTCGACGTAATTAGGCTCTCGGCCTAAAATTTGGAGTATTTGTTCGTACTCTTGCGGGCTGATTCCATGTTTTTCTACCAGCTCGGCTGTAACGGCAGGTTCTTTTGTCATAAACTGTAGATAAGTGGTCAAGTGGCTGAAATGGGCTCCATGAGCCAGAAACCGGTTTTGAGACTACACTAATTGGTGGAAAGTATCCAGTTTTTACTTTTAAATCATTGTCAGTTTTTCTGGACAAAAAAGTCAATTAGTGCTTAGACTCTCTGCAGAGGTGCGTTGGGTGTGTTTCTGGATTTCCTTTTGGCATGTTATTTGCTGCATCGCACTCTAGAGTACGTGAATTAGTTTTACGGTGAAGAATCATTTAGAACCTATACCAACTCCCAAGGAGCAGCTCTGGAAGGAGTTCAAACTGGCATACCTGCCCTGGGTCGTCATGGCCCTGGCTCTGGGAGCCACCTGGTGGGTCTGGGCCCATGTGCTCATTGCCCCAACGATGATGGGGGAAGTGGAAGCTATTCGTGCGCAGGTCCTTAGTCCGACTGTCGGTGTGGTCCGGCAGGTCGTTGCCCAACGCTTTGATGAAGTCCGGGCAGGGGACCCGCTGGTGACCATTGAGCCGACTGATACCCGCAGCCTGTTGAGCGGGATTGGTCTGGAGCTCGACCTCCTTGCCTCGCGGATGAATTCGGACTCCCAACTGACCTTGCGAAGGGCCGAGGCAGACTACTACTCCCTGCGGATGGACCTGCTTTCCAAAAAAGTAGAACTGGAGCAGAACAAAGTGGAGCTGGTGCGCGCGGAGAAAGAACTGGCTCGGAGCGAGGAGCTTGCCAAACAGAATTACGTTTCCCAGGAGCTCTATGATCTTTCACTGGCAGACCGCGACACGGCCCAAAAAACGATTGAAGAGCTCATGATTGCGATCCCCAGTCTGGAAGAGGGGGTCGAGAAGCTGCGGGTGGAGATTGAACAGGGCGGCTCGTTTATCAGTAGCGATTTTGCTTCCAGAATAGAGGCGCTGGAAGAGCGGCTTACCTCCGCTCCCTCTGAGAAAAACCCGATTGTGTTGCGGGCGCCCATTGACGGGATGGTGAGCGGTGTCTGGTGCTCAGCGGGTGAAACGGTTACGGAGGGGTACGTCCTCATGATGGTGAATGCCACTGAGGCGGAGCGGATTGTCGGTTATATACGCCAGCCCTTTCCGGTGGAGCCGTTCCCGGGGATGCAGGCCAAGATCATTACCCAATCGACAGTGCAGCGCGTTCTGGCGGTGACGGAAGTGGAGACCGTTGGCCGCTTCATGGAGCCGATCACGAACAGTCTGGCGCGTTTATCCAATGATCAAGCGGTAGATATGGGGTTGCCGGTTTCCTTTAGAATTCCCAAAGAGGTTCAGCTTCGTCCGGGTGAAACGGTCGGGCTGGTACTTGATAACCGAAGAAAATAAATCCCGAGACTTAACTTTTTCCAAAAGCGACCTTACCAGCCTGGCAGGTGAAGCGTTGCTTTTTTTTATTCCTCAGCCGGAGCGGGGGCGGGAGGTTCGGGCTGAGTCTCTTGAGGCTCAGGGGATTCCTCTTCTCTGGCTGATTCGCCAGCCAGTAAAACTGAAGAAGTCTCTTGTTGGGAGGGGGTTGGAGCCTCGGCTACAACGGAGCGCAGAGTCTCCAGAAGCTTGGGGACACCCTCTTCAAGGATGGCGGAGATTGGGAAAATAGCGGTTTTGGGGACGCGCCGCCTGAAGGATTTCAGATACTCGACTGCCTGAGGCTCATCCATTTTGTTGGCAACTATCAGGCGCGGTCTCTCGAGCAGGCGCTCATCGTAGTGGCGCAGCTCATCCAGGAGCTGTTCGTGGTCTTCCCACGGTTTGCGCCCTTCGCTGCCGGCCATGTCGAGGAGGATCAGGACCACCTTGCAGCGGCGAATATGCCGCAGAAAAGCATGGCCCAGCCCTTTATTCTGGTGAGCGCCGGGAATGAGACCCGGCACGTCGCAAACGCTAATCCTGTGGTAATCCACGGGGTACTCGACGATTCCGATATTGGGGTGAAGCGTCGTGAAAGGGTAGGCGGCGATTTTTGGGCGGGCACGCGAGATTGAGGAGAGCAACGTCGATTTACCCGCATTGGGGAAGCCAACCAGGGCGACATCCGCAATCAGCCGCAGCTCCAGGAGGAATTCGCCTTCATCGCCCGGCTCGCCCGGCTGGGCGAAGCGGGGTGTCTGACGGGTAGCGGTGGCGAAATTTCGATTGCCCAAACCGCCCCGGCCCCCTTTGCAGAGCAGGAAGCGCTGGCCATCCTCCACCAGGTCGCAGATAAGTTCTTTTTCGGGTTCCTGGATATCGGAGCGTATGATTGAGGCATTCTTGGAGAGGTCATACTCCCAGGCGATCTCACCACCCAGGCGGCGCACAGTCGGCTGCATCTGGGTCAGCTCATCATCGTCCAGGGGGACATCCCCCGGCTGGAGAATCGCTGGCAGACGCCAGATAGTGGTCCCGCAGGGAACCTTGATCAGGAGGTCTTTACCGGCCGGGCCATCCATCCCTTTGCCCATGCCTGGTCTGCCGTTTTGGGCGATCAGGCGCGGAGCGTAGTATTGGTTGATCAAGTTATTGATATCATCATCGGCCTCCAGGATGACGCTGCCGCCTCGGCCGCCATTGCCGCCGCTGGGGCCTCCCTTGGGACGGTAGGCCTCACGCTGGAAGGCAACGCAGCCTTTGCCGCCATGGCCGGCGCGTGCATAAATTTTAACTTGATCAATAAACATGAGCGGGAAATGAAAGCCAAAAAACGGCGAGGCAAAAACAGACCTCGCCGCATTCTCTAAAACAAAATTTTAAGCGATCGCTTGAATTAATTGGCGCTGACAGCCTCTTCCACCGGAAGAACGCTGACCTTGCGGTTCCTTTTATCGAAGGAAACACGGCCCTCAATCAGAGCGAAAAGCGTCCAATCACGCCCCACACCGACATTTTTGCCAGGGTGAAGCTTGGTGCCGACCTGGCGGACCAGAATGGTGCCGGCCTTTACCTCTTCGCCGCCGAAGCGCTTGACTCCGCGCATCTTCGGGTTGCTGTCGCGACCGTTACGGCTACTGCCTTGACCTTTTTTATGTGCCATGAAAAATCTCCTTTATGCTTTAATTTCTTTAATTTTGAGAACAGTCAGCTCCTGACGGTGTCCCTGGGTTTTGCGATAACCCTTGCGTCTTTTCATCTTGAATACCAAGATTTTTTCACCGCGAATATGTTTGACCACATCGGCCACAACGCTCGCGCTCTTCACGGTCGGCGTACCAACAGTCACCTGACCCTCTTTGTTTACCAAAAGAACTCTGTCCAAGGTAACCGAATTGCCCTGTTCAGCCTTTATGCGCTCAACCTGCAGCGTGTCACCAGCAGTGACTTTGTATTGCTTGGCGCCAGTTTCAACAACAGCGTACATATGAATTGAATAAATCAAAAAACGGCCGATGCTCCAGACTTCATCCGAACCGGCCTTACGTCCTTACGGGATTACCAACAAGATAGGAACGAATCCCGAGGAGATGATGGCATGAGAGCGGCCTTCGCGCAAGTGGTTTTTTTAGAAAATTTCTTCTTCACCCTTTTTTATCTCTGTTTAGACGGTTTGTCGTCGGCGCAAAGGCGCTCTTTCCATATTTTGTAGAGCTCAGCCGTCGCCCGCACATCGCCGATGCAGTACTCGGCAATCTCTCTGAAGCGGCTCTCCTGGATCATCCGGGCAATGTCGCTGCCGGTGACTCCGTGGGCTTTGGGTGAAGGGATGCCGAAGGCTTTGCAGTAGAAGTCGAGATTAAAGGGACGGCAGGCCCCCATTTTACCGCCTGCCCCATAAAAGGTTAACTGCTCCAGGAGGTCACAGTGGGGGCTGGCGCTATAGCGGTAACCGAGCCAGTTCTTGTGGCTGATGGGGACATTGAGTAGCGCGGACCTCATATAAAGATAGGGGATATCGAAATTGCGGCCATTGAAGGTGATGAATGTATCAAACTTGAGCGCCATTTCCCAGAAGTGGGCCAGGAGCTCCCCTTCGTCCGGGTAGACGAGATATTCGATTTGCTCTCCCGCTGGCGGGTCATCCTCAAAGTCGTCCGCCAGATAGAGGACTTTGCCGCGGTCGGTTTGCGGGTTGAGCATCCCGATGCAGACTACCTGCCCCGTCAAAGGCCATAGCCCAAAAAGATGGGCAATACTTTGCCGTTTTTTTTCGCTGGAAACCTCGTCGGGCTGGTTTCGTGCATCGCGGAAAAGGTATTCCTGCTGGGCTTCGTCAAAGTTCTCAAGCGGCTGGGCCGTCGTTTCGATGTCAAACACCATCGTCGCCATAGGAACGGATCAAACCATATTCGCTCCTAATTTCCAATCTTTTCCGGATATGAAGAGCTGAGTAAAATCAAAGACTCCAACAGGAAAATAAGATGCGCGAAGGCTTGCCAATGAGGGGTTACTGTTCTAGACTCGTGCAGTGGGAAGTGAAAACAAAATCATTCTTTGGGAGCAATTGGAAGCCTGGAGAGAAGAGGTTCGAGCCCGGGGTCAGAAGCTTGTGGTGACCAATGGCTGTTTTGATATTCTTCACACCGGCCACGTGGTTTACCTGGAGAATGCGCGCACGGAGGCTGATCTGCTCCTGGTCGGAGTGGATAGCGACGCGTCGGTCCGTTCCCTGAAGGGGCCGAGCCGGCCGGTCAATGGACAGGAGGACCGCGCGCGTCTGGTGGCCGCCCTGGAGGCGGTCAGCGCTGTCTGTATCTTTGAAGGGATTGGAGCGCTGGGGTTCCTCAGAAGAGTGAAACCCGACGTTTACGTCAAGGGAGGCGATTATAAGCTTGAGACTCTTTTGGCGGAGGAGCGTGAGTTTCTGCAAGAGTCCAATACGCGCATCGTGTTTTCTCCCATGGTGGCGGGTAAATCGACCACGGGGTTGATCAAGAAGTTTTTCACCGCCCCGACTGAACAAAAAGAAGAGTAAAGAAAATGAAAAGAATCGTTTCTGTTTTGGCGGCGCTCTGCCTTGGCTGGGTCTGCGCCACGGCGCTCCACGCCGATAAATCTTTGGAAAACAAGGCTTGCCGCAGTGTTCATCTCTTTTACCCGGCACCCGAAGGGGTCGCCTTTTACACGGAGATGAAGGTGGAGAAATCCTCCCGCGGCACCTACTTCATGGCGGCCGGCTTCAATATGGGCTACTACGGCATCCAGGAGCTCTACAACGGCAAGAAACTTTTGATCTTTAGCGTCTGGGACCCGGGCGACCCCCAAGACTGGAAGGCACGGCCTGAATCGGTCAAGGAGGAAGATCGTGTGAAGCTGCTCTACAAGGACCCATCGGTCCGCGTCGGCCGCTTTGGCGGTGAAGGCACCGGCGGCCAATCCTTCCTCGATTATGACTGGAAACTGGGGCAAACCTACCGCTTTTGCGTCTCGGCCAAGCCCAACGGCAACAGAACCGAGTACACCAACTGGTTCTTCGTCCCCGAAGAAAACAAATGGAAAAAACTGGTCACTTTCTCCACCATCACCGGCGGCAAATACCTGAGCGGTTACTACTCTTTCGTGGAGGATTTCCTCCGCAATGGTGAGTCGGCCAAGATTGATCGCCGCGCCGCCTATGGCAACGGCTGGGTCAGGGATAAGAACGGCCAGTGGCATAGCCTGAGCCGGGCGCGCTTCTCGGGCGATTCCAATCCGGTGATGAATATCAATGCGGGTATCAAGGATAACTGGTACTACCTGCAAACGGGCGGCGAGACCAAAAATGACGATGTCCCCTTGTGGGGCTATATGAACCGCGCCCCCGAGGGCCTCAGCCTACCGGATATCGACGCCCAGCCGGCTCCCGCTCCCGAGCGTAAGAAAGAGACCGAGTAGGGGAGCGCTCGCCGGAATTCGAAACCCGTTGCCGCTTTCACCCCTTGAAACAGAGACTTTCCTCGTTTTACGAAGAAACCCGGAGCGCCCGGAAGATCGTAGTCGTAGACTTCGGCTTCCTGGGCGATACCGTTCACCTGACTCCTTCGCTTCGGGCTCTGCATCAGAATTATCCGGAAGCCGAGCTCCATGTGGTGACCACACCGGGAGGGGCTGAGATATTGAAGATGACCCCCTGCGTGAAGCGCGCCTGGGTTTACCGGTTGACCAACCCCAGCCCTCCGTGGTATCGCAGCCTGGGACTGCTGCGGCAACTGCGCGCCGAGCGCTTTGACCTGCTCTTCAACTTCAGCGGTGCCGACAGGACGGTCTATCTCTCTGCCGCTCTGGGCGTTCGCGATAAACTTTCCCAAACGCCTCTGCGCTGGCACTTCTATAATCCTCTGCTCAGCCGCTATTGGGCCCCGCTTGTAAAAGAGCGGCAGACCATGCCCATTTATCTGCAGCGGCTGGAGATGCTGCGCGCTGCCGGTCTGGACGTGGAGGAGCCACGCTTTGAATTGAGCATCAGCGCGGAGCTTTTGAAGGAGGCCGCTCAATGGGTTCACCCGGGGGCTATCCACCTCTCCCCCAATACGAGCACGCCGATGAAGGAGTGGCCGGTCCGGCGCTGGGTCGGGCTGGTGAAGCTCTTTGCGAAGAGATACCCGCAGGCGGTGATGCTTCTCTCCACGCCGCTGGACCCGCGCCAGTTGGCCCGTGCGGAGGCGATTGTGGAGGAGGCAAAGTGCCCGCAATTGAAGCTCCTGCCGCCCGGGCTCAGCATTCCGCATCTGTCGGCCATTATCAGCCGCTGCGCTGTTCAATTGGGGTGCGACTCGGGGCCGCTGCATCTGGTCTGGGCGCTGGATATCCCCTCGCTGACGCTTTACCGGAACTATCAGGGGCTGGAGGCCTGGATACCAAAGGACCCCAAACATGAGGCGATTTTGGTCGATTGCTCCTGCATCGGCAAAAAGAACCCCGAGTGCGCCTCGCTGGGTGAAGCGCGCTGCCTGGGGGAAATCACCGAAGAAGAGGTCTTCGCCAAACTCTCCCGGATTTACGAACGGCGGCGCTAAAGGAAAAGAGGCCGAGCGGGGAACCCCTCTCAGCCTCTTTCTGATTTTTATAATTTTATATTTGGTGCCGTATGGCTTTGCCCCACGGACTAATCCGAAGCGCGTTCGGCAATCTTCTCTTTGAGCTCCACCAGTATCTCTTCCACCGGTCTGAGCCCCTGATCGCCCTTGCCGTGCAGGCGGACTGCCACGGCGTTCTGCTCCTGCTCCTTCTGACCCACGACGAACATGGTATGCACCTTATCAATTTCGGCATTGCGGATTTTGCCGCCGATCTTGTCCCCGCTGGTATCGACTGTGACACGGATACCCATGGCGCGCATTCTTTTGCGCAGCGCTTCACAGTACTCCGTCTGTTCGTTGCCGATGGGCAGGATGCGGACCTGGTCCGGAGCCAGCCAGAGCGGGAAGTTGCCGGCGTAGTGCTCGATCAGGAAGCCGATAAAGCGCTCATGAGTTCCCAGCGGCGCCCGGTGAATACAGAGCGGAGTGGCCTCCGTATTTTCTCGGGTACGGTAGCTCAGTCCGAAGCGTGCCGGTATGGCGAAATCGACCTGATTGGTCGCCAGCGTGAATTCTCTGCCGATAGCGCTCCAGACCTGTACATCTATCTTGGGTCCATAAAAAGCGGCTTCATTGGGTATCTCCACGTAGTCGATGCCCGAATCATTGAGCACGTTGCGGACTCTATCCTCGGTCTCTTTCCAGAGCTCGGGCTCATCCACGAATTTTTGGCCGAGCAGTTGCGGGTCGTGCGTACTGAAGCGCATCAGATACTTCTGGATACCAAAAATTTTGAAATACTTCAGATACATCTCATTGACCGCCTGAAACTCCGACGCGAACTGCTCCGGAGTGCAGTAAATGTGGGCATCATTCATCTGGAGCGAGCGCACGCGCATGAGCCCGAAGAGCTCTCCGCTCTGCTCATAGCGGTAGCAGCAGCCGTACTCCGATAAACGGAGCGGCAGCTCGCGATAGCTTCGCGGGACGGCCGCAAAAATTTTGTGGTGATGGGGGCAGTTCATCGCCTTGAGGTAGTAGCGCTCCACCTTTTCGGAGCCATCCCCCTGGGCCTCTTTTATCTCCAGCGCAGGGAACATGCTTTCGGCGTAATAGGGGAGGTGGCCGCTTTTTTTGTACATGCTCTCCTTGGCCAGGTGTGGGGTTCTGACCCGCTCATAGCCGGCCTGGAACTCGGTCTCCATTGCCAGCTTCTCGAGCTCGGTCACCAGGATGCCTCCCTTGGGCAGCCAGAGCGGCAGACCGGGGCCGACATCTTCGTCAAACGCAAAGAGACGCATCTCCCTGCCGATTTTGCGGTGGTCACGCCGTTTGGCCTCTTCCTGCAACTGGAGCCACTCCTGCAGCTCGGTTTTGTTCGGGAAAGCGGTCCCGTAAAGCCGTTGAAGCTGCGGATTGCTCTCTTTGCCGCGGTAGTAGGCGGCGGCGACGCGCAGGAGCTTGTAGGCCTTGATGTTGCCTGTACGCATCACATGCGGGCCGGCGCAGAGATCAAGGAATTCTCCGATGGTATAGGTCGATATCTCTTCTCCTTCGGGGATATCCTCCAGGCGCTCGAGTTTGTATTTCTGGCCGGTGGATTCCAGGATGGCGCGAACCTCCTGGCGGCTCTTCACCTCTTTCTGGAAGACCAGGTTTTCTTTGATAATCCGCTTCATCTCCTCCTCAATCTGGGGGAAATCCTCCGGGCTGAGCCGGTGGTCGGGGATATCAAAGTCATAATAGAACCCCTCGTTGGTGGAGGGGCCGATATCCAGCTGGCTTCCGGGCCAGATCCGCATAACTGCTGCGGCCATGATGTGTGCACAGGAGTGCCGGATTCGCTCCAGATCGCTCGCACGATTGCGATCTTCCAATGTTTTACGTGCGACTGAATGCTCTTCAGCCATAATCTTTCTTTCTTGCGCAGGCGGCGATGCAACCTCCATGTCCATTCCCAAAAACGGATTGGGTGGAAAAAATTTTAGACGTGCTCTTCATCCTCACGTCTATTTCTGCCATGGCGTTCAACCCGGCCTGCAGCTCCCAAGTTAGCACGATTCTGGCTTCAATGCCAAGCCTGGCTTTTTTGGTTCAGGAGAAAATCAGAGGGTGTCCCACTCATTGGACAAGGGAAAAAAGAAATCTTTATCGTGTGCAGCAACAGCAGCTCTGTTCACATCAAGAATCTCGGAAAAGTCTCTATCTTGGCCGGAGATACTTCTCTTGCGAAGACCGCGCAGAATTTGTTCAGCGGTTTCTAAAAGAGAAAGATAGAAGTCTCTGGTTTCAGCATAAGTTTTTTTCGTTGCCGCTAAACATTGTTGTTGCAAGCAGTGGAGGTAGTGGCGCTGAGCCTCTCCTTCCTTATAGCCGGTGGAAGAGGGCACCCCCCCTGAGAACAACATTTCACAATAGGGGTTTGTCATGCTGGATGGTGGCGCCATTGCGTTCAATATATCCATCCTCTGCGCTATATCCAGGAAAGTAACTTTATATTCTGAAAGTGCCTGAGGAAAATAGTACCAGGTTGATCGACGGCTGACTTCATCATCTTCACTGTCTTTAAATCGGTCCGGCCTGAACCAACGAACATTTAAAAAATTGCCCGATGCAATGGCATCGCACTTTGACAAAGAAAGACAAAGCATCTGGTGGTTTGCGTAGCCGACAATTACTTTTTTGCGCTGACGTTTTATTCCTGTCGTCAATGCAAGCAGATTACTGATCCAGAGTGGGTTATCTACAAGATAAGATTGTTCTGGATGCTCACAAACGATATAAACTCCATGCACATCCCATTGCTCAGCACATTGGATGATAGCTTCGACTTTGAGGCTATCTGAAAGAACATTACCACCAAGCGCAATAGTGTGGATCAAATCCATGCCGAAAGCATATTTTTGCGCTGTATCAATAATTTTTTGCTGCATTGCCTCCCACTGATGGTTGATTTCTTGAGTGACAAGTGAAGGGAGAACAAAGGCGGTTGCCCTTATTTTTATGTTTAAATTTGCCAGTTCCGAAATGGGAAAATCATAGTTTTCATTTTTAATGTCTGTAATATTTTTCTTTGACCAGTAGTTGTATTTTGTCAGGTTTTTATGGTTTTTTTCAGGGTAATAAAGTTGAGGGTCAAAGAGGATTTTTCCATTTTTTTCATTAATTTCTGTAGAGAATTTAGACAAACTTTTTGGAGAGATATTAAGAGGGCTCAAAATAACCGTTGAGCTCCCCCAATCAGACAACAGGTCTTTGGACATGCTTTGCATGCCGTGTCCCATTTGAATGTAAAGTTCCATAGTGGTTTCTTTAATATTGAAATGTTGATTTTGCAGACTCCAGCCACTTTAGGGCTTGAGTGGCGTTCCGGGGGCGTCGAGATGGATACTTTCCCATAAGGGAGCTGAGCAAAGCCATGAACTGTTGTTGTGTGTCTCCCTGAATCCTATGCTCAACCGGGGTAATGGTTTCTGTTTTTTGAAGCACCTCCAAGGCACTCCTGGCATCCTCCCTAAAAGGGTTTTGCCCGGTAATACACTCATAGGTTACAACTCCGATTGAAAAAAGGTCCGCGCGAGAATCAATTGTACTCTTTAAATTGTTGAATTGTTCTGGAGCAGCGTAGCCTGGCGTATGAGGACCCAATAAGGCTCCTGTTTCTGTCAACGAAGAAAGGCCTAAAATGCGAGCAATGCCAAAGTCTATGAAATACACTGTGCCATCGTTGGAAATGATAATGTTGTCTGGTTTTATATCTCTATGAACAATTCCTTTCTTTTCTATTTGTTTTATGAAAGTTAATCCCTGCCCCAAAAAATCTACAGCTTCAGAGAGTGTAAACAAGGGCCCTGTTTCTATCCGTTCTCTTAAAGTGTTTCCAATGATTCGCTCTTCAATGGTGTACTGTGTTTCTGCTCCTTCATATAGTAAAAAACCAGTTTCGTATAATTTAGGCACGCATTGAATATCCGTTTGCCGGCCGATCTCTATTTCTCGCTCTGTTCGAGGATCGTTTAATTTAAAATAAAGTTTGATAACCACACACCCATACTCGGGATGTTCAGCGCTATAGACAGTCTTTTGCTCACCTCTATCGAGCGGAGAGAAGTTTTTAAAAGTTTTTTGAAAATCGGAAAATGTTTTCATATCCATTTTTCATTTACTGGTAAGCATGTTTCCAATCCACTCATTAAACAGCAGCGACTGGTAGCTTGATGGCAGGGGGAGTGGAGTCGGCTCTACCACCTCTCGAAAGCTATGGCTTCTTTGGCTTCTGCAATACAGCCCGAGGCCGAGGCCTGAAAATGTTAAAAGAGTTTTATCTCGAGGGCTCTCTGCTCTGGTGAGTGCGTACGAATGCGACGCAAACCAGGTGTTTATAAATGATTGTTCAATAACCCGAGATGTATCGTTAATTTTTGCCTCCAGGGAAATAAGTTTTTTTATGTTAAAAATCGAATTTAATTTTTTAGGTTTCCAGATTTTGTTTTTATATGTAATTAAATTGGCGTTAAGTAGTTTGTTCAATGACTTTCCAGCCTGTCCCTTTGTCAGTCCAAGCTGAGCAATTAAGCGCTCTCCGGTTGATTGACTTGCCAGTATCAAATGTGAAAGCACTTTTAAATCATCGGTATTTATGTCGGAACGTTGCTCGGACCAGTTGTCGGTAATTGAGGGTGAATAAGATGCGAAAACAACATCCGGAAAGCCTGACGCCACTCGAGGTTCAATAAAGATTGCCAGATTATTTTTTTTGTTACTACGTAAAAACTGATGGGAATAGAATGATATAAACTCTTGGATCATATCGTATTCCTTGCCTTGAACGGTGTTTCTGGTAAACAATCCGAAATGTGGCAGATTGTCTTTAATAACCGTAATACGCTCCATAGCTGACACGAATCATATAAGCTGTATTAAAGCTTTCTTTCTACACTTTGTCAACTGAGTTGGACTTTCACGGACGAAGCCGTATTGCTTTTACCAGGAAGTGCTAAACCAAATTCGAGGTGCTCTTCAGGATAATTTTTCGCTACAGCCTCCGCACTGTCTGCCATTAGCCAAAAAAATTCAGAAAAAAGGGAGCTCAACTTGACGAATCACACTTGTTACGGTAGGTTATCAGGACGATCGCTCGATGTGGAGAGTCACATTAAAAGACATGAAGGCGCTAAGTGTTTCATTTTCAAAGAGAAATGAGAGAGACAACCTGGCCTGTTCGAGTGAATAATCCTTTTAATCGTGGTGGTCTGCTCAAACGAATAAAAAAATTATGGATACACAAATGTTTTGCTTTCAATGTGAACAAACAGCTGGCGGCACAGCCTGTACCACCAGGGGTGTTTGTGGGAAAGAGGCCGATACGGCTAACTTGCAGGATGATTTGACGGGTGCTCTGGTTGCCCTGGCACGCGCCGCCGCCACTAAAAAGCCGGGTCCTTCCACCCACAAGGCTGTGATGGAGGCTCTCTTCACGACGATTACGAATGTAAACTTTAATGATGAGACGGTTCAGCAGCAGATTGACAAGGTCAATAGTGAGAAGGAGTCTCTTCTGGCAGGCCAATGTGCTGAAAACTACAGAATGGATATTCTCTGGGAAGACCAGGAAGACATTCGCTCCCTAAAATCTCTGATTCTGCTGGGGCTGCGCGGCATGGCCGCTTATGCGGATCATGCGATGATCCTGGGCTACTCGGATGATACGGTCAATGACTTCTTCTATGAAGGCCTGCGCGCAGTGGGGGATGGCAAGACCATGGAGGAGCTCCTGCCGCTGGTGCTAAAGACCGGTGAAATCAACCTCAAGTGCATGGAACTGCTTGACCGCGCCAATACGGAAACCTACGGCGTGCCGGTACCCGTTACCGTGCCGATGAAGATTGAAAAGGGCCCCTTCATTGTAGTGACGGGCCACGACCTCTATGATCTTTACCTGCTTCTGGAGCAAACCAAGGACAAGGGAATCAATATCTATACTCACGGAGAGATGCTTCCCTGCCACGGTTATCCGAAATTGAAAGCATATCCGCATCTGAAGGGTAACTACGGCACTGCCTGGCAGAACCAGCAGAAGGAGTTCGATAATATGCCGGCTCCGGTTCTCTTTACCACCAACTGCATCATGCCGGTGCGTGAGAGCTATCGTGACCGCGTCTTTACGACCGGTGTGGTCTCCTACCCGGGTTGCGCTCATATCTATGCCGATGGCAAGAATAAGGACTTTTCGGCGGTGATCCAGAAGGCGCTCGAGCTGGGCGGTTACCCTGAAGACAAGCAGATGACCGGTATCAATGGCGGCACGGAAGTCTCCACCGGTTTCTCGCATCGGACGATTCTTTCGCTGGCCGACAAGGTGGTGGACGCCGTCAAGAGTGGCGCCATCAAGCATTTCTTCCTGGTGGGCGGCTGCGATGGAGCCCGCACGGGCCGCAACTACTATACCCGCTTTGTGGAGCAGGCACCCAAGGATACGATTATCCTGACTCTGGCCTGCGGCAAGTATCGCTTCAATGACCTTCAGATTGGGGAGATTGGCGGATTGCCGCGCCTCATGGATATGGGCCAGTGCAATGACGCTTTTGGAGCGATTCAGGTTGCTGTTGCGCTCTCCAAGGTTTTCGAGTGCTCCGTGAATGATCTGCCGCTCTCGCTGGTTCTTTCGTGGTATGAGCAGAAGGCGGTCTGTATTCTCCTGACCCTGCTTTACCTGGGGATCAAGAATATCTACCTGGGCCCGACCCTGCCTGCGTTTGTCTCGCCCAACGTACTGAAGTTCCTGGTGGAGAACTATAATGTGACGCCGATCAGCACTCCGGAAGAGGACCTCAAACGGATTCTGGGTTAATACGGAACATCCCTTTTTGGGGAGTTTGCCGGGGCTTCATCAGGTGGTGGAGCCCCGCTGCAGCCGCCCCTCGGGGTGAGTGAAAATAAAATAGCCGCTGATGTGCAATTTGTGCGTGCTTTTTGGGGCCCCATTTTGTAGCATCAGCTTTGTATGATGGTTTGGTCAGTTGCTGTCGTTGCCATTCTGCTCTTTGGCGGGATGGGTGCTTTTGCCGGATTGGCTCCCGCAGCTTGCGGTCTTGCAGCCCTTCTGGTGGCTTTTGTTTTGGGTAAGCCGCTCACCTCTTTGTTGGCGATGGCATTGCCCAAAGATTTTACAGGGCATCCCCTGGCGGGCTGGTTCCCCGAGTCGATGTATTTCATGGAGCTGGTGGTTGTGCTCTTTGTCTTTTACATGATCGGCTGGGGGGTTGGCTTCTGGGTACGCTCCAAGATCGATTTTTGGCTCAAGCATATCGGGACGGAGTTCCAGCGGATGACTTGGAGTTACTTGAATCACGGGGTCGGACTTTTCATTGGTCTGGTGGTTTCCACGATTTTTATCCTTATCATTGCGACCGGGGCTTATGCGCCCGGCTATCTGAGCACCCAGACGACCCCCAATGAGGAGGGCCAGCCTTGGGGTATCCGCTATCTGAACCACTTCTGCGTCGGGATGCAGGAGACGGGTCTGGACAAGATAGCCGCCCGCTGGGACAGGACCCCCAGGAAATACTTTGAAGCCTGCGACATGGTCGGGCTCATCCTCAACAACCCTTCGGTCATGTACCGCGTCAAGAATTATGCGCCGATTTATGCGATACTGGACCGCTCGGAAATCAGCGAGCTCTTGAAGGATGACGGTTTCAATCAGGCGCTCCAGAACAAGGCCGGCGGCTGGGAAATCTTTAATAACGGCCAGGTGCTCAACTTCATGAATTCAGGCACCTATACCGAGCTGCGCGAGCTGATTGACCTGGAAGATTTTGTCAATTACCTCTCCACGGGCAAGACCCCTCTTTTTGATAACTACCGGATTCTGGGCGAGTGGGAGCTCGATGTGAACCAGGTTATCCTGATGGCCAAGAAAAATAAGCCTGATATTACTTATCGGGAAATGAGGTTCCTGGCGACGATTCTTGATACCTACTTCAGCGATGCGGTGCTTCGCGCCACGATTGATAAGAAGCTGGTGGTGCGCGAGGTGGTATCCAACATGGCTGACCTTGTCGATACGCTCTCCAATCCTGCTGAGCCGAAGATCATGCCACCGATGCCGACCTTCACCGCGGAGCAGATACAGCAGATGCAGCAGATGCAACAGCAACAGGGCCAACAGATGACCCCGGCTGCACAGCAGCGCTCGGCCGCCAGAGGGGGAGTGTTCTCTCCGGGACGCTACCGCGAGGCGCTGGACCACAATGCCCGCACGCAGGCGGCGATGAACGAGGTGCCCGGAGCCGAGATTCAATATAATGACGATGGCTCTATTAAGGTCCCTGAAGCGCCAAAAATCCAGAAGACCAGTATCAAGGGGAGCTGGAGCGGCGATGGGGAGCTCTATAAGTTCACTTTTGGCGATATTCGGATGGATGCCATTATTGATGGAGACGCGTTGATGCTCTCCACCGGCAATGTCCGTTTGTACTTTGTACGGAGATACTAAATCTGTTTAAATTTCAAGAGAAAACAGCTTGTCAGAATATGCCAGCTTGACCGCGCAAACGTCGTGGAAGGCTGGCTTTTTTTCTTTTTTCTTCCATTTTTGTCTTGTGTTTTTGTTAGAAAAAGTCATAAATAGCACATCCGGTTGCTCCGCAGTGAACCAGGGTACCAAACAGCACCGCTGGGATTTGTCGAGCAACTTCGATAAAAGATATATTGTTAAAAAGATGGTAAACCATAAACCTCGGAGGATTGCTTGAGTCGCCCGCAATTCCGCTATAGAAGAAGAGAAAATCGAATTCGTGTGAACAACCGGATTCGCGCGCGGGAGGTGCGTGTAATCGATGGCGACGGGAAAATGCTGGGCGTCCTGAGCATTCAGGATGCACTGGCGCTGGCCAGAGACCATGGCGTTGACCTGGTCGAAATATCGGGCAATGCCACCCCACCGGTCTGTAAACTGGTCGATATCGGCAAATACCGGTATGAGACGGCCAAAAGGGAAAGGGAGGCCAAGAAGAAACAGCGCACCAGCAAGCTCAAAGAGGTGCAGATTCGCCCAATGATTTCGGAACGGGACTTCCAGGTGAAGCTCGACCGAGCCATCGGCTTTTTCTGCAACGATATGAAGGTGAAGCTCGTGCTTCGGTTTCGCGGGCGCGAAATGCGCTTCAAAGAGTTTGGTTTCGAGGCAGTGAATAAATTCATCGCAAAGGCTGCCCCTTTCGCGACGCCGGACTCCCCTCCAAGAGCTGTCGGCAGAGGCATCACCGTGATGCTTAACCCCTTGCCGCACAACAAGAGAGCCAAAAACCCGAAAGGTGAGGTCAGCCTTGAGCAATTGGAGGCTGCCGAGCTTGAAGACCAGCGTGAGCAGGAGGAGCTCGATGCCCGCGAAGAGGACTTCGAGGATTTTGAGGATACCGAGGATACTTACGAAGAGGAGGATACCCCGGAATCTTTTGAAGAAGAAGAGGATGTGGAAGAAAAGAATCCTCGTAAAAAAGGCGCCAGGAAATCATCAAAGAAGGCAGGTAAAAAGCCCGAGTTCGGGAGCGCGATACTGGATGATATTGATTTAGAGATTTCACCCAAACAAGAAGAGTAGTTTTAGTTCATAATCCTCCCTGGTTTGGGTAGCCTAGTTATCTCAAGGGAGGATGTTTCTTACGGAGCGGCGGGGTTTGTCTCGAAAATTTCGAGCAAATTTATGTTCTTTTCTATTTTCCGCTTGCAAGATAGCTCCGTTTTTTTCATTATGGGGCAGCGGACGCCGGTTTCGTGTGCGGCTGCTACTTAAACTCGCCGAAGTATCACAGTGTGACTCGTCTCGTTTTATTTGATATAGATGGAACTCTCATACACACCCACAAAGCCGGTGTGCGGGCCTTTATCAACACGTTAAGGTCAGAGTTCGATATTGATAACCCCAGCCAGGAGATCTCTTTTGCCGGACGTACCGACAAATCTTTGGTCCGGGAGTTTTTTACGATCCATGGCATCCTGGCCACGGAAGAGAATTTTAGCCGCTTTTTTGAAGCCTACGTTTTCTGGCTCGACTATATGCTCCGCCGAACGCAGGGTGAAATCGGCTCTGGCGTAGACCACTTTGTCAACAACCTCAACTCGCTCAAAGAGCCGCCTCTGATCGGCCTCCTGACCGGTAATATCCGGCTGGGCGCGGAGATAAAACTCCGCCACTTCTATCTCTGGGATTATTTCAAGATGGGGGTGTTCGGGGATGAAAATGAGTGCCGCGACAAGCTGGCCGCCCTGGCGCTGGAGCGCGGCCGGGACATACTGGGTCCCGATCTGGCTCCGGAAGAGGTTATCGTGATAGGGGATACCGTTTTTGACGTGAAGTGCGCCCAGTCCATCGGTGCCCGCTCACTGGCCATCAGCAGCGGCGCCTGCACTGCCGAAGAGCTCTCCGAGCTGAACCCGACCTGGCTGGTGCCGAACATGAACAAGGTTCAGGTCCGCATGATTATGGAGTAAAAGCTCCGGAACTGACTCAAACAACTCACTTTAGAAAGACCGCGGGAACGCGGTCTTTTTTTTAAATCTGACGGCCAAAAAAAAAGGGGCATGCGAAATGCCCCGTATTGAAGTCACACCAT